>VFSW01011176.1_pt1 | contig 12647 bp, 13 predicted proteins | sample 5358111 | NCBI WGS metagenome assembly VFSW01 (sample SAMN11554181, study PRJNA540505) | mine drainage metagenome | isolation source: sediment from site ElyBrook_90M | place: USA: Ely Copper Mine, Vershire, VT | collected 2017
GCCTGCCTTTCTCCTGGCTGGCTGAGCAGTAACTCAAAATTTTTATTAATAAAACAGGCTGCGCCAAAATCTGGCACAGCCTGTTTTATTTATTTCGCCGGGGATCGCACCGGGCGTGGTCGAGAAGTCGCCTCCCGGTTGCCCTCATCTTTAATGCTGCGCAGCTTGAGCACTTCTTCCGGTGATAAGTGGCGCCATTCGCCGGGTTTCAGGTCTCCAAGTAGCAGCCGGCCAATTCGCACCCGAATGATGCGTGAAACGTGCAAACCGGTCAACTTGCCCATCTCGCGAATCTGGCGTTTACGGCCTTCACGAAGAACGACCCGCAGCCAGGCGCCTTTACCCGCCAATCCTTCTATGGAGACCTTTGCCGGAGCGGTCCGATGCCCGTCTTCAAGCACCACACCTCGCCGCCAGATAGCAATCTGTTCCTCTTCGGGCCGGTTTTCCAGCAGCACCCGGTACTCTTTCTCGTGCCCATAGCGGGGATGGGTCAGTTTATTGGCCAGGTCACCGTCATTGGTCAGTAAGATCAATCCTTCGCTGTCATAATCCAGGCGGCCAACCGAAAAAAGATGACCCGGAACACTTACCAGGTCGCGCACGGTGGTGCGATCATCCTTTGGATCCACGTCTGATAACACGCCGCGCGGCTTATGCAGTGCAATATAAACAAATCGCGCCCGTTTCGGGATCGGGTTATTGTCAACAGCAACCGAGTCGTGGGATGCATCCGCTTTATCGCCAAGCTTGATGACTTTTCCGTTCACCTTCACCCGGCCGGCTGAAATCAATTCTTCACAAGAACGGCGAGAGCCAAACCCGGCTTGAGCCAGGATTTTTTGTACACGTTCATCCATAATCGATCAATCCTTCAATAATGTATTCTTTTCGCCCTCTGGTTCTTCCTGCTCAAACGGCGGAAGCTCTTCCAGACTTGCTAAGCCAAAGTGCTGTAAAAAGTCGCTTGTCGTCTCAAATAAAATCGGACGCCCTGGTCCTTCTGCCCGGCCTGCTTCCTGAACCAGACCTTTGCTGAGCAGACTCTTTAAAACCCCATCACTGCTGACCCCTCGGATTGCGTCGATGCCGGGGCGAGTGATTGGCTGGCGGTAAGCGACGATTGCCAAAGTTTCGAGTGCCGCCCGGCTCAAGCGGCTGGTTGCTTCCAGTCCCAGAAATTTCTCTACCAGCGGAGCCATTTGTGGCGCCGTGGTTAATTGTACTTTACCCTGGTGCCATTGAATTGCCAGCGCCCCGCGTTGAGCATACCCAAGCCCCATATCCTTTAGAGCTTGCTCGATCTCCAGCGGCTTGCGTTCGAGCGCTTCAGCCAGCTGGCTGATTGGTACCGGACCGGCAGCAACAAAAAGGAGCACCTCCAGGCATGCTTCCAGGTCTGCCAGCGAAGTTCGTTCGCCCTGTTCACTCATGCTATAATAAGTTTGCCTCCCGGAAGGTAGATTCAGATATCCGAAATGAGATGAGGAATGACAAAAAAGTATTTACCAATTCTAACACTTATTGTTATCTTGATGGCGACTGGCCTGGCTTGTTCGTTGTCGACCGTGTCTTCTGGAGCGCCGACCACCGAGCCGACCCGTGTGATTCCTGTTTCAACCCAGGCAGCTCTGGAGTTTCAACAATCATTTGAACAACCAACCCTCGATGCCCAGGCGGGAACAGCGACCATCCAGTTCAATGAGGAACAAATCACTTCATACGTGGCCTACCAGCTCGCCCAGGATCCAAACCAGGTTATTCGCAACCCCCAGGTTTATCTTGAAAATAACCAGATTATCCTGAAAGGCCAGGTCGTAACCGACGTTATGACCTCCGATGGCCAAATTACGGCCAACATCACGATCGATTCAAATGGAGCACCTAAAGTTACAATCGATTCCGCACAATTTGGATCGATTCCAATCCCAATCGAATTGTTAGGCACTGTCAGCAGCATGTTAGACAGCGCCATCAAAGATAATATCAATTCCGATAATTATCAAATCAAAAGCATCACGATTGCCGATCACCTGATGACGATCGTCTTGCTAATAAAAAAGTAGTTTGAAACCTGCGACCGGACTCTTTGGTATGGGGTGGTTGAATTCTGCACGCATGAATTTCCCGAGAAGAATGTTCTTTCCGTTCCTGCTATTCGCCGCAGTATTTCTGCTTTCTGCCTGCAGTGTTCCCACTCCGGTGCAGGGACTGGTAAAGGTAACGATCGCAGTCGACGGTAAGCAAGTTGAGGTACAGGCCCCCGCCGGATCTTCCGTGCAAACAGTATTGGACTCTGCCTCTATAACCCTGACCAGCCTTGATCGGGTGGATCCCCCATCCTATACACTGATTACCGGCCCTACCAGCATCAAGGTCACCCGGGTGACCGAAACTTTCGAGATAGAAGAACAGGTAATTCCCTTCAGCCAGCAAAAAGTCAAAAATGAATCACTGGCTGAAGGGAAAACCCTGTTGATCCAACCGGGAGTCAACGGCGAGTTACAAATCACCTACCGCCGGGTTTCCGAGAATGGCGTTGAAGTTTCACGCTCGCCGGTAAAAAACCAGGTGATCACCGATCCCAAGCCGGAAATCATTATGGTAGGGGTTCAATCGCCCTTTGCGGCGATCCCTATTACCCACAAGCTCGCCTACCTTACTGCCGGCAATGCCTGGGTAATGCAGCGCTCCACCGGTGAGCGCAAGCCGGTGGTTTCTACCAGCGACCTGGACGGGCACATTTTCACCCTGTCTGCGGATGGAAAATGGCTGCTTTTCACCCGTAAATCAACCAGACCCGCCAGTGAGTTGATCAACACGCTTTGGGTAGTAAATACCCAGGACGAAAATCCTACACCCATCAACCTGAAAGTTAACAACGTGGTGCATTTCGCCGATTTCGTGCCCGGCACTCCAACTACAATTATGTACTCAACGGTTGAACCGCGCTCGGCCGCGCCCGGATGGCAGTCGAACAACGATCTTGAGCAGCTTACCTTTGCTGCCACCGGTACGATCGCCCGCCAGGAAGAAATCATTCCGGCAAACTCCGGGGGAATCTACGGTTGGTGGGGGACGACTTATGCCTGGTCAGCCGACGGCGCATCACTGGCCTATGCCCGGCCCGATAGTGTCGGTCTGGTAGACCTGGAGAAAAAGCAGCTGGTTCCAATCTTAGACCTGCTGCCTTACCAACCCCAGGGTGATTGGGCCTGGGTACCAGGCATTGATTGGTCTCCAGACCATCACATCCTGTTTACAGGCACCCACACCAGTAAATCGGGCCTGTCTTCCGTCGAATCGTCTCCGAGATTAGATCTCAGTGCAATTTTATTGGATAACAATCAGACGATCGACATGGTTGCACAGGCAGGAATGTTTGCTTATCCATCAGCCTCGCCGATGCTGCCTGCCAATCGATTCTGGCTGGCGTACTTGCAGGCAATCTTCCCGGATCGAAGTGATACCAGCCGTTACCACCTGGTCATCACCCAGCGCGATGGCTCTAATCGTAATGTTGTCTTTCCCCCAGAAGGCAGTCCGGGTCTCGAGCCTCAACAGGTAATCTGGTCACCCCCTCCAGCCGATGGCACCCCGATGTGGGTCTCGGTACATTACCAGGGGAATCTGTGGTTAATCGATCCGATCAGCGGCCAGGCCCAACAAATCACTGGGGATGGTTTAATCAGCCGGATAGATTGGAAATAATTTATTCTTAGAGAGGTTACTATGCGCGTTTTATTAACTGGAGCTGCAGGTTTCTTAGGATCACACCTGAGTGAACGCCTGCTTGTAGAAGGCCACGAGGTTGTTGCAATGGACAATTTTGTCACCGGCAACCCTCAGAATCTGGCTCATCTGGCCGGAAATCAAAATTTTTTATTTATTCGCCACGACGTTTCCGATTTTATTTTTGTACCGGGTAAAGTGGATGCTGTCCTCCATTTTGCATCACCAGCAAGTCCCAACCCGCTTTCACCTTATGGCTATACGAATTTGCCCATTCAAACCATGAAAGCAGGCGCCCTGGGTACTCATAACGCTCTGGGAGTTGCCCGGGCGCACCGCGCCAGATTCTTGCTGGCATCAACCAGTGAAATCTATGGCGACCCACTCGTTCATCCCCAGCCTGAAACCTATTGGGGGCATGTGGACCCAATTGGAGTCCGATCGGTATATGATGAGGCCAAGCGCTTTGCAGAAGCATTGACCATGGCTTACCATCGTTATCACAAGATCGACACACGTATCGTGCGCATCTTCAACACCTATGGCCCGCGCATGAGCCTGGATGACGGTCGTGTTGTGCCCAATTTTATCCAGCAGGCTTTACGTGGCGAGCCCTTGACCATCTATGGGGACGGCCTCCAGACCCGCAGTTTCTGCTTTGTGGACGACCTGGTTGAAGGGATTTACCGCCTTCTTCTCTCTGACGAGCACGACCCGGTCAATATCGGGAATCCGACAGAAACGACCATCCTCGATTTTGCTGAAACGATCAATAAAATTGTAGGCAACAAGGCCGGGATCGTCCTTAAACCGGATTTACGGCTGGGGGATGACCCTCAGCAGCGACAGCCCGACATCCGCCGCGCACGCGAAATATTAGGTTGGGAGCCAAAAATCAACCTGCAAACCGGGATCGAAAGGACAATTCGATATTTCAAAGAAAAAATGGAACAGGTATGATTCTTACCGATAGAAAAGAACAAATGCGCTTCATACGATTTGCCATTGTTGGCATCATCGGGGCGGTGATCGATTTTGGAATTTTAAATTTGCTGCATGAAGCATTTAATGTTCCAATTCTAATTGCCCAGGCTGTTTCATTTTCCACAGCTGTGATCAGCAATTTCACCTGGAACCGGTTGTGGACCTATCCGGAATCCAGGTCAAGGCCCATCAGTAAACAGCTGGCACAGTTTGCAACGGTCAGTGTCATTGGACTCGGTGTTCGTACTTTAATTTTTAATGGACTGGATACAGCCCTGATCTCCTTGAGCAAAACCATTTTCCCTGCAAACTTCTTTTTGCCACCTGATGTAATCGGGCATAATGTTTCGCTTGCGATTGTGATTGTCATTATCTTGTTCTGTAACTTTTTTATGAACCGGTTTTGTACATATAATGGAATCAAGTGAAATAAGATATGGAAGACCTTCCGGTCAATAGAGATCATCCTAACCCTGCCTCTTTGCCGGCCTCTGACTCTGATGAAATCAGGCCAAAGGTTCGCACTTTACGCGAACTGATTGACATGGTATCCGGACGCAGCGTCCTCAGCACTGAGCCTGCCGAAGACGCTGGTCTGGCGGATGTACTACCATTTCCATTCATGGCAGTGGTCGGCCAGGTAGAGATGAAGATGGCGCTGCTCCTGGCAGTGATCAATCCCCGCATCGGTGGATTATTGCTGGTCGGTCCACGCGGCACGGGGAAGACAACCGCTGTCAGAAGCCTGACAGGCCTGCTTCCGCAAATTAGGCGGAGCAACTGTTATTACGGCTGCCTGGAGGAAGACGTCGAATCTGGCGGAATCGATGCGATTTGTCCCGACTGTGCTCAAAAATTTGCAGAAGGCAAACCGCTAAGCCGCATCGATTCGGTGCGATTGGTCGAGCTTCCACTCAATTCTCGTCTGGAGGATGTAATCGGCGGGTTGGATGAAAGAGCCCTGGTGCACGAGCGGCTGCGCTTGAAGCGCGGCATTCTATCACAGGCTGACCAGAATATTCTGTATATTGATGAGGTCAACTTATTGGCCGGCGAAATCGTTGACAGCATCCTGGATGCCGCTGCTCAAGGCCAATATACCATCCGGCGAGGTCCGGTTTCCGCCACGTACAAAGCCAGATTTACCCTGATTGGCTCGATGAACCCTGAAGAAGGCAGCCTGCGCCCGCAGATTATGGATCGCTTTGGCTTAAGGGTCATCGTTCGGGGTCTGGAGAACCCCAAAGAACGCCAGGAGGTTTACCAAAGGGTGTGTTCATATCTGGCCAATCCCCACAGTTTGATAAACCAGTTTGCCTCCGAAACTGAAATCGCTTTGAATGAGGTTCAGGCAGCCCGCTTATTATTACCTCACGTTGAGTTACCGGAACCGGTTATTCAAACAGGCATTGAACTGATCCGCAGCCTGCAAATCGATTCTTCCCGGGCTGAGCTTACGCTTTTTGAAGCTGCACGTGCCTGCGCCGCAGCCGACTACCGCACGGTTGCAGCCCTCGAAGACCTTCGGACAGTTGCCCCGATGTGTTTGCGCTTAAGAAGGTCTGCCTTCATGACAAAATTCTTTGCTGAACGCACCGCAGAAGAAGATGAGCTGGCCAACCTGATAGATATGAAAATTAAACCTGACTGAATCTTTGCTCCCCGATTAATAGAGACGATCTTATGGCTAAAGAACCGAAACTCCAAAATAATTCCGCATCCGTCCCAGACCCAAACACCCTGACTCCTCAATCAACCGAGGAATTTTTAGAGCGTGGGTGGCTTTTTTATTCGCACCAAAAATTTGAACAGGCAGTAGCCGATTTTCAAAAAGTGCTCGAGCGGGAACCGGCCAATATTGAAGCATGGTATTCGCTCGGCCTTGTCTTAAGAGTCATGGGCAAAGGATCGCAGGCGATCGATGCATTTACCCGGGTTGACCAGGCGATCGGAGAAATTGAGGATCGCCAGAAAGCCATGATTATTCAACGTCTCACCCACGGGCAGCTCAATTTAATTCGAACTGGCAACTGGAACATGGAGAATGAGATTTGGAAATCAAAGCATTGATCCAGCATTCGCAGGAATTGAGAGGCTTCTGAAGCCATGAGCAATCCGCGCATCATTGGAGGGAAAGCCAGGGGCATGCGCCTCAAATCAGTCCCGGGGGATATCACCCGGCCGGTAACAGACCGCGTGAAAGGAGCGTTCTTCAATATTCTGGGCGCAGATATACGAGACACTGCCTTCCTCGACCTGTTTGGCGGAACCGGCAGTGTGGGAATTGAAGCCCTCAGCCGGGGAGCGGCTTTCGTGCGGATGATCGACCTGAATCGCCCGGCAGTTGCCACCATAAACGAAAACCTGAAAACCACACGCATGGGCGAAAACGCCGAGGTAATTCAAAGTGACGCTTTCACATACCTGAAGCAAAGACCCAACCGGGTTTTTGATTACATATACGTCGCCCCGCCTCAGTATAAAGGTCTCTGGATACGAGCTCTGGAGGAGATCGATCAAAACTCGGGATGGCTCGCCCAGGATGCATGGGTGATCGCACAAATAGATCCGGTTGAATATCAATCCAAAGAGTACGTTCATTTCCACGAATTTGACCAGCGCCGGTATGGAACCACGATCCTGGTGTTTTATATTGCCGAAGCCTCCGAGATTAAGACACCTTAATCGTAATCCGAGTGAATCTGTCTTGAAAACCGCTTCATTGCGTGGTAAATTAAATTCACGGAAATAAATTCCTGAACATAGAAGAGCATGATTATTATGCGTGGTAGGCGACTCAAGATTCAGGAGTCGCTATAGTTACCTGTACTTTCTATTGGTTTTTGATCGAAAGAAAGGCCAATTAAAATGCTTACGCCGGTGATTGATCGTCAGTTTGAACTGCATGCCGAGCTTCGCCGATTAGTGACCCAGGGCGAATGCCTTCAAATTACCACGAATTACAAGGGGATCACACTTTCGCAGATAATGACAGGGATTTGCTTTAGCGAAAATTCCTTTCGTTTCAATGCACTTCATCAAATGTGCTGCAACAAACCCGGTCAGAGAATATTCATCCACCACAATCGTTTGCCCGAGGCAATAACCACAACAATAACTGGCATAGACCTGACAGCAGGCGCTGTCAGCGTTTCTCACTTTGAATACAGCGATCATACTTTTCAGATGTGAAGATGCGATCGCGTCCAGCCCGGCCACCCTATTCGGGTCATCCTATCCCTCCCACACACTTCCGTATCTGCCTGCCTGGTTGATATTTCAGAAAATGGTTTAGGTGCATTATATTATCTGGCTCATACCAATGGAATTGCATTCAAATCAGGCCAGGCAGTTAATACCAGTCTGCGTTTGCCAAATATCAAACTTCCACTTATATTAACTGGAAAAATCAACCGCTCGCACCAGATCGGCAATTCAACCATGGTGTCTATCGGCATTCAATTTTCGCCGAATGAAAAACAAGCCGGTTTGTTGAAAAGCTACATCAAGTCGCGCCAGTCAGAAATCCTCGATGAACTATCAAATGGCATGCGTACTTTACCGGAGCCAATACAGACGAAAGATCTCTACTTTTAGTGGCGGACGACTATACGCAAATTGTCCTGCTCGTCGTAATACGAACGCGCAAAAAAAGGTCGATCTCCAGGCTGCATTGCCATTACTTTTGGCAGAATTATGTGAAGATCTTCCACCAAAGGTAAATCCCCCAATTCTGATTTCATCTTCCATTGCGCCTCGCCTTCACTCGATGCGGTGATATCCCCCTTCAGGTACTCTCCCCGTAAGATATAGATTGAAATTCCTGTCATTTCACCGGTATCAACGATAAGAGTGCCGCACAGCCACAGGCCGCTCGTTTCAAGCCCGGTCTCCTCAGCCAATTCCCTCTCGGCAGCCGATAAGACATCTTCTCCTTTTTCGATATGCCCCCCAACGCCATTATATCGATTTGCCCACAGCTTTTTGGTCGGCGCCCCTTTGAGAAGCAGCACCAGGTCACCTCTGGTGACAAAAATCAATGTGCGCGGGATAACCTGGTAACGGTCGTGAAATACGCCCTGGTCACTTTTTGGCATTTGGCTCCTTAAATAAAAAAGGAGTTTCAAGCCAACGGCCCAAAACTCCTTTCCTTACGCTAGCTCAAGAACATGGGCACGCCCATGAAATCGCGCACCTTTGGACGATAAGCTTCAATATCATAGTAGCTGGGCACATCCACCCGCTTTTTCCCTGCCAGGATCATTTCCACCGGGACAGTAGTATACTTGCCGCCGTGCAGCCCAACCATCTTCCCGTATTCATTGCGGCGGATCAGTTGAATTGCCAGATGCCCATAAGACATGGCTACCATTCGATCCAGGGAATCCGGAGCGCCTGAACGCATTAAGTAAGCCAACGGCTGGTACATGATGTCCTGACCGGTCAGGCGCTTGATCTGGTCGGAGACGATCTCACCCACACCACCCAGCTTGCGATGCCCATAAGCATCCGCTTCACCTGTCTCTACGACATCCAGGCCTTCCATGATGGCGCCTTCCGAAATGGTCATCATGGCATAATTCGAAGAGTTATTGCGTTTATCCTCAATCAAGAACTCGGCCAATTTATGAATATTGAACGGCACTTCGGTAATGATCGCGCGATCTACATACGACAGGTAGGATGAGATGAGGCTCGTCTCGCCGGAATTTCTGCCAAATAATTCGACAATGCCAATACGCTCATGCGATCCAACCGAAGTACGCATGTTGGTGATGAAATCAACGCTGCGGGTCACTGCCGTCGAAAAGCCAATGCAGTAATCCGTCCCAAACACGTCATTATCCATGGTTTTTGGAATGGCTACGACCGGAAAACCTTCTTTATGCAGCCGGACGCCGTAGCTCAGCGTGTCGTCACCACCAATTGGCACCATCACGTTGATTCCAAGGTGTTCCAACACCTTAAGCACATGATCGGTATAATCCATCGTCCCCGATTCATCTACCTGCTTGCCAAGGCTCGAGTTTTTCAAAAAATCAGGCGTCTTGGCTGGGCTGACTTTTTGTGGATTGGTTCGGGACGTGTGTAAAAACGTGCCGCCTGTCCGATCGATCGTGCGAACATCATCCTTGGTCAGGTTGCGGATGTAATAATCGTGGGTCGAGCGTTCATCGAGATTGTAATTCAACAAACCACCCCACCCCTTGCGGATGCCAATCACCTGATAACCCGCCTCTAACGCACTGAGCACAACCGCTTTCATGCAAGGATTAAGACCAGGGACGTCTCCACCGCCCGTTAAAAGACCTATTGTTTTGCTCATAATCACCTCAAGGAAAAAATAAATTTATTGCTGCGGTTTTCCATCAGGTTCAATGCAAGGGACTTGGAATGAAACCTTACACCCCTGTCCGGGAGCCGCATCGATATCCATATACCCACCCAACATCTCCACCCGTTCGCGAATCAGTTTCAAGCCAATACCTTCTGATGCCGCTAAAGATGCAGGGGCAAACCCTTTTCCATTATCGCTGACAGACACTTTAATCAGGTTGTCTTCGACGCCGACCACCACATTTACCTGGATCTTGCCAGGAGCATCCAGATTATGGCGGGCAGCATTGCCCATCAGTTCCTGCAGCGCCCGGAAAACCATCACTTCCACATAGGACTCAAAGCGCTGCTCTGCGCCTCTCAAAGTCAAGGTCACATCCTGGCCGGTCTGTTCCTTGTAAGCCTCAACGTAGCGTTTAATGGTTGGGTACAGTCCAAGATCGTCCAGGCTCATGGGACGCAGTTCGAAAATAAAAGTACGGACTTTTTGAAAGGTGCTGAGAGCTGCCAGTTTCAGGTTATTCAGCTCTTCTTTAGCGCGAGTTGGATCGAGTTCGAATAATCGAGCCGCAATCTCAGTCTGAACAATGAAATTTGAGAGCGCCTGGGTTGGCCCATCATGCATCTGGCGTGAAAGGCGCTGGCGTTCTGCTTCCTGCGCCTTCACAACCATTTCAAGGATGGCTGAACCGCTTCCTTTTTTTCCAGAACCCGCATCCTTGGGAGATTGCGTTCCAATCATGCGCAACGCAGCATCAAGATTCTTGGTAAGTTTTTGAAGGTACACCTGGTCAGTTTGGAGCTTATCCAGTTGGCCGCGCATAACCAGGAAGCGCTGCTGGGCATCCATGGCGTTCGAATAGGCATTTCGAATATCAGCTCGAGGAACGGTCTCTATTTGCGCCAGGATTTGCTGCAGATTACCAGTGATTGATGCGTTTCGTTGAGTCAGTCTTGTTAACTCTGCCTGGCTCTGGTCAATCATCATCGTGATTTCTTGCAAAGTCCTTTGAGACTGCTCGAATTCATCTTTCAATTGTTGTTGTAAATCCGAAAATTCGTTCTTGGATTCATTTCTCAAGGGCATGCCAGGTTCTCCCGAATTTCATTACCAGATGGAATTCACCGCTAGAATTTTGCAAATATAGATTAAGTATACTATAACAATTCCTCCTGCGGGGAAGAATAAGGAATAAAGTCACAAATTTAGATCATGGCCATTGATATACAGTCATATGCTACCCCCCCGCCGTCACTGAAAATTGGCTGCTGGTTTGAAACAGCACTCGCTTACCCGCCACAAGCTGTGGATACCAGCCCGGAAATGTCATCAAATAACTGGCGCCCTGGCTGTTCAAATAATTGCCCAATGCAGCTTCATCGCGAATAAATGGGATCACATCAGGCGAAACCAGGCCGGCTAAATCCAGGATTCGGCGATTGCCAAAATATCCAAGCGCCCCAATATCGTGCGCACCAATGATCGCATCGGCGGGTGTGTTAGTGGCAATCCATTTGGATGTTGACACCATTTCCGTATCGATAATCGCAACATCCTGGCCATACGTGAACGCGCCGACAGCGGCCATACTGAGCCAGAGCGTAGAAATTGCCGCCAACCAACCAAATCGGGCCAACCGCAGCCAGCGAGCTTGCCATGAGATGCCATTTATCTCCTGGTTATGCCGCTGAATTGTGGAAAACAAATCCACCAACCCGACAATACCGCCAATAAAATAAATCGGCATTGCGGGAATCAGGTACCGCCCATGTTGGTAGGTAACCGGCAGCCGCTGTGCATACACCAGGATATATCCCAGCCACCATAATTCCACAGCGATTCGATCCCAGGCGCGTCCCTTGACCGAATTCCAAATAAAGAATAGAAATCCAGGGAGCAGCAGTGCCCCGGCTCCAATCAATGGCAGCCCCATCAAAGATAATACCCTTTCAATGATGGGCATCTGCTGGTAAATTGCATATTCTGCTTGCTTTGCGAAGAAAGTATTGGGAAGCCAGGATTGTGAAATTGCCTGGTTGAACAGCAGGTATCCCGCTGTCGGAACCATGCAAGCCAGAACGAGCCCGGCCGCCTTTGAGACCCGTTCTTTCCAGGTCTTGCCCTCTAAAAAATATTGGAAAATCGCCGGACCAAGCAGGGTGATTCCATCCGGACGGATCCACACTGAAATTCCAATCACCAGGCCGATGATCCAGGCTCGCTCTTTTTTGTTTAACAGATAAAAAACCACCAGAATGAATAATGCAAACAGGGTTGTTTCCATTCCGGAAGCAGCCGACCAGGTCAAATGCCATTCGCCAGCCAGGAAAATGCCAACCCAGGGCCACAGGTTCTTAAAATTACTCACCAATTGGCGGAACCACAACTCTCCACACACAGCGACGCCCACAAGCGATACCGCTCCCACAAGAAAGGTCCAGGTATAAGGCGACAAATTTAGCAGATATCCGATCGACAGCAGTACCGACCATAATGGAGCCGTGGAGCCGGCGGATGGCTGCCCCGGAGTAAAAGACCATTCATGGAATTGGATCAAATTTCGGGCATAGGTCTCGTGAATCCAGGCATCATC
>VFSW01011177.1_pt1 | contig 12646 bp, 13 predicted proteins | sample 5358111 | NCBI WGS metagenome assembly VFSW01 (sample SAMN11554181, study PRJNA540505) | mine drainage metagenome | isolation source: sediment from site ElyBrook_90M | place: USA: Ely Copper Mine, Vershire, VT | collected 2017
AAAGCAAAGACCGTTTGCAAATGACAACTAATTACCCTGAAAATCCTGAGACTATCTTTAAATATTTTAATTTACACTTAACATTAGTGCAAAGATGGCCTACAAAAAGAAACCCAAGATAGTAATGAGGCAGGAGAGCACAGGTCTACGGGCACTAATATTTACTGGTGGCATCCTCTCTATTATTGCAGGACTATGCAGCATATTCCTTGGCACGACGCTTATACAGATAGTTACTGGATGGAAGCTTATTTCAGGCCCTGTAGTTCCATACTTTGGGCTACTTGGAGTTTTTGGTGGAGTAGTCACACTCTACGGTCTTGCAAGAAATGAGACTCACGTGATCATATCTGGTGGAATGCTTGGACTTCTAAGTCCGTCTTTTCTTTCAGTGCTTTCAGTAATTGGGGGACTTCTGCTACGAATAAATATTCAGAAAGCTGCAATAAACAAGCTTATTGCTTATCCTAAAGGTAAGGTTCTTTACAGACGATAAGTGGTCTATAAAGCTTTATATATGAGGCAAAATAACCTCTAGCCTGTGACGGCATGGCATATGTAAAGATAGAAGTTCCTAGTGGCGGAGTGATAATACCAACTGGCAAGAGCCTTACTTTTCTTGAAGCGCGCCAGCTTGCAAGGGATCTTGAAGGAAGGCTTCCTTCAAACGCCGAACTTGACAGCATAATGGTTGGGAACTACGGATGGAAGCACCTGATGGAAGATCCACCCAAAATACACTCGCTATGGACATCAACATTCCTAATATATCCTGAGGAAAACAGCAGGTTCACTAACGGAAAGGATATTGTTTCTGCGTATAAGGACGACCAAGGAAGAAAATGGACGGTTCCATGGTCATCAGTTGAAGATATTGCATCACTACTACAGAGGGATAACCGGGCTATTGTAATTGAGGATCCAGAGATCACAATAGAAAAGAAGCAAGTTATAGTGGAGATGCCATCAATTGAAAAGGTAAGGGTCATAGCTCCTTCTTCTGAAGGTGAGGTTGATGATGAGATGAGATTGCCAACTGCAAAGCGCTCAGGCGTAGATGGAAAAATAGATTCCGAGCAGCGCAGATATCTTTACAGAGCAGATGGCGTTAATGTCTCTCCTCTTGCTCGTGAGACAGACTACTTCCATGACATGACTCTTGGAAGGAGCATATCAGCAACATTTCAGTACCGTGCTCCACTTGATGTAACTGTATTCTTTTCAGATAAGGATGCCGAGCTAGACCTTAGTAAGCTATAAATACACTATTTTTCAATATACTGCCGGTGAAAAATTGGTTTTGTTCGGAGTATCTGTGAACATAGTAGCGGTAATAGTAGGGACGATAGTAGCAATGATAATCGGATTCGTCTGGTATTCGGTACTATTCAGGAAGCAGTGGATGGATTCCATGAAGAAGAGTGGAAACAAGTCGAAGATGGAAATGTCTGCCTCATCAATGGGAGGAGCAGTTCTGGGCGCATTGTTTTCAGTATTTGTACTTGAGGTACTGCTTAAGGCAATACACGTAAGCTCATACACAATAGGGCTTGAACTTGCGGCTCTTGTGTGGCTTGGATTCTACGTTGCAATGGAACTTGTCAGCCTTTCCTTTAAGAGGAACGACTCAGAGCTTTTCATTATAAACGTTGCACACCACGCGGTTGTGCTAGGAATCGTATCTTTGATTTTGGTTGCGATGGGTTGATTCCCATCCCTTTTATTTTAGAACCTTGAGCGCGAACCAGATTATATCCGTATAAGGCCCCAGTGAACTTGCAGCCCTATTCTTGACTTCTCCTTTATCTCAGAATCCGAGAGATCCTTCCTTGTTATTTCCTTGCTTCCTACGTGCTCATCACTTATCTTAAGCTTGTCATCACTGAGTTCAACAAGGTATATGTGCTGCGCAGAAGGTGTCCCATTCCTCGAATTGTACACGATGGTTACCACACGGTGGTTTATCGCAATAAGCTTCTTTCCGGTTTCCTGCCCAATCTCTCTTTCAAGACCTTCTTCAAGCGATCTGTCTGTAGGTTCAATTTTTCCTCCAGGCAGCTCAAGCTCCGTGACATTGTCAGCATAGGCCTTCCTTAGAAGCAAAGCCGCACCGATTCTGTTCTTGCTTATACCACGTACAACTACCTTAAGTGACTCATCAATTCTATGGGTTGATTCATCTAGTCTTATAACCCTCTCAGTAAGTACTGCCCCCATATCAATGTATAGAGATGATCAGCATTATTAATATGTCGGCATCGTTCGGCAATTTTTGAAGTAAGATACAAAGAAAGCAGTGCCTGGAATTTTATAGCTTCAGTGCATTATCCAATAATGCGCTCATCAACGATACTACCCCTCCATGGCGGGCATGCGCCTAGATGGCTTTTTGGCAGGATGGTTAAATTAGGTGCTGCGATGTCAAATGTAATAATAGATGAATTTGGACCCGATGAGCTGCTTAGAAGGATGTGCGACAAAGACTGGTTCCAGGCGCTCTCATGCGCAATAGGATATGACTTGCACAGCAGCGGCACTACAACTGTAACTATGGGAGCGCTAAAGGAGGGCTTAAAGGAAAATCCTGACATAGTAATTGCAGGAGGAAAGGGAAAGGCAGGAATCCACACGCCACAGGATATAGTTGCAGGAACTGACAGACTTTCAATAGCAGGTTCGGATTCTTTCATACAATATAGCAGGCTTGCAGCAAAGGTTGACACAAATCTTGTATACGATAGAATAGGCATATACCATCACTCATTCGTGTTTACAAAAAATATGAAGTGGGGAGTAATACAACAGGCAATGGGTCCCGAATCGAGGATGGCCATAAGATTCCAGTGGCTGAGCGACAACATTGACCAGTCAGATTTCACAAACGAGCCGCACACATCCATATCCTCACAGTTCCATAAGAGCACACTTGATATGACATACGATTCAAATAGGTGGGCAAAGGACTCTTCTGTTGATATAGTCAAGGATCCAAGGTCGATTGTTGACAATCTAAAGGAAGCCCAGAAAAGGCAGACAACTCTTGCAGGCGATAGAAGCATATCTCCCCAAGATGCATCATATCCCTCAAGGCATTACATAATGAGAAATGATATAACAAAGCAAGGGTGGGCGGCAATAAAGAGGGCAGGAGAGCTGGATCCCAAGGACTATAAGGAACTGCTTCTTGTTAAGGGAATGGGAAGATCGACTCTCAGGTCGCTTGCTTTCGTATCAAGCTTGATTTATGGAAAGGATTTGGCATACAGGGATCCCATCGCATACTCTTACAATGTCGGTGGAAAGGATGGCATACATTTCCCTGTAAATAGGAAGACTTATGACCAGGTCATAAAGGAGATGGAATACCTCGTTGATAGCTCAAATATCGAACGGGAGGAAAAATACAGTGCTCTTAGAAGACTTAGTTCGGTAATGAACTAATATACCCCAAATTTTTAATATCCTTCCAAACACATATACTATTCGGTAATGTCGATGAGTTCTGGCAAAGATGCCGCTGAAGCTGCCGCTGAAAAGGCATTTATCGAATCCTACGGGAACATAATCAATGAAATATCACAATCTGACGTTAAGCTGGTAAAAAGCGAAATGATGAGGACGATAAAGGAGAAGGGAATTTACGCCTTCCTAAAGAAGGGATTCACCCCATATGCCGCTGCAGCTGTAATACTTGCATTTTCAGGAAAGGAGGTTGATAGGGATAGCGTAATCAAGCTCGTAAATGCGCTAAGTATGGAACCCAACGAGGAATTGCTCAAGGATCTGGAGTCACTCAATTACAAGAACCACCTTCTTTACATAAATGCACTATATCTCTTCCTTGCAGTAGGATCAGAACCAACAGAAGACGGCATACTACGTGTTGTTGAGGCAATGGGAGCAAAGCCAGACAAGGATCGTGCCAGCGATATTATGCGCATATACAATACAGACAAGGCATTTGATGTCTGGAAATAAACTCTTCTCCTAAGGGAATGTTTAAATTAGCTAACAGACCTAATTAATTGACCAATAGGGATTGCAATGCATGTTAAGAACTCGAGCAACATAGTAGCGAAGCTACTGATTTCTTTAGTATTAGTCAATCTTGCATATGCATCTGGACTAAGCAGCATGAGTGTTACGGCATACCTTAACAATTCGCTTCTTCAAGGGCAAGCAATTCCTCCGTTAAACTCGCAGTCACAAGTTAGCTGGAATGTTGGACTAGTATTTACCGGCGGATCAAACAACATAACTGCATTACTGAACCAGACGTCATTAAATTATACTGATTCTTCAGGGACTACATCAACAGCACTTAATCCACTACAAATATACTGGCATACTAATTCCGATGCTGCAGTCTATCCATTAAACGGATCAAACTTGCAGCAGATATCAATAATATCTGCAAATGTGCTTCTTGGTTCAGTTTCACAGAGGGGATTGTATTCATCTGCCACTTCAGCACCGCCATGCTCAACAAACAACATCTACACTGAATGGGACTATTACGTAAATATAAAGCAGAACTACAGCGCACAGTCAAGAAATGTTGTTGTTGGGAGGGTATGCTTCTTCAACCTAACAATAGGATACGCACAGCCTCTTCCTATCACCCCAACCAGCAGCCTTTCATCAACAATGGTAATAAACTCGGGAGCACAGCAGGAACAGCTTACCATAAACAACACTGGCAAGTTTGTCGAATCATCTGATGAACTAGTAAGTGCGCAGCTTTATGGAAACTACATAAAAGAGCTTACGATCGCACCTAATGGCACAGGATACGTGGCTATAAACAGCACATCAAACAACATGTGGTATGTACATGACAACGGCACATATGCACAGTGGTACAAGCAATACCACTCTTTTGCACAGAACTATATACCTCAACAGAAACAGTCCTATGGCCCTCAAAATATCGGAATACTGTCGCAGAACTGCAATGTTGTATCATCATCTGACCTTACTAATGCAACCATAACAAGCGCAGTGCTGTGCATGAACACCACCGCAAAGACATATTATTCGCAGGCAAATTTCTATGCAGCGCAGCTAATGGCATCAACACAGGGAATACTAAACTTCACTACTTCTACAACTAAATTCAACGGAAAGCCTGCAATAACCGTTGCACTTCCTACAGTATTTGAGCCCAAGCTTAATGTAACATTGATACTTAACGGTTCATTCACAGGACTTGTTGTTCCCGCAGGAAAGCCTGCAATATTCTCAGTAAGTGCTACTACACTAAATGAATTTGGAGTTGGAATAGTTACAACTCAGGTGGAGAATATAGGCAACTCTGCAGCTCTCTTCAATGTCACACTAGAGAATTGCCCTGGTGTTACCGCACAATCTGGAGTAAGCTACCAGCTTACACAAGGTCAAGGGGAGGATATATCCACTGCAGTTGCATCAGCCGATCCAAGCAACGTGATAAATGAGCAGTGCACTGTTGTTGTAAATGATCTTACTGGAGGGGGAAGTGCAAGTGCACAGGTCAATATCAATTCCGGACATGCTGAGCAGCTTATAGAAGCCCTTACCAACATATTCAAGGCCCTTAAAATAGGAAGCTCTTGATCTGGTTTCATGACAAAAACAATACGGTTCAGTTTAGTCATACTAATAATAATTGTAGTAGCTGCGATACTCGCATTTTGGTTGATAGCACCTCTGTCCAATCAAGCACCAGGAACCCAGTCACAGTTCACGTTTAACAATACCACATACAAATTTACAGCAGTTGAAATAACCCTTCAACAGCAGGAGCAGGGACTCATGAACTTCACAGTTACAAACTCCACATTCGCGCTTTTTGTATTCAACAAGTCTGGAATCTATCCATTCTGGATGATGGACACCTATTCTCCACTTGACATAATATGGATAAACAACACAAAGGTTGTCTACATTGCAGATGCACCTCCATGTGTATCATACAGTCCAAATCAGACTGCATGCGTTCCATACAATACTTATCCCAGCGGGCATGCTGCAAACTATGTGATAGAGGCGCATTCAGGCTTTGTCAACAGAACTGGAATGCATGTTGGGTCAAGCCTCTATATAAGCTAACCGCAAGCTTCAAAAAGGAGAATAATCCATCAAAAGGTGTCGATTTTATGGTACGCAGAACACTAAAAAACGAGGCTAAAACTGCATTCGAAGGCTCTTCAAAGAGCGTAACAACACTTACTCTTTCATCTGAAGAAATGCACACACCAGAAGGCGTCAGGACATCTGTACACTCTGCCGCTCTTATAAAACCTGTCAATGGAATAGATGGGGATTCAAACCGACTCTTGGCAATGGTCAAGAACGGAAATACAGTCCCAATGCAAAAACTTGGAATTTATGCAGAATTTGATGGACCAATAATAGCATTTGGTAGTGTCATAAATCCATCAAGGCGTGCAAAGTATCACTCTGTATTTAACTCATTTGTCTACTTCGCCATGGGCGATGTTGCTCTAATGAATCAATCATTTGTAGCATACTTGCAAAATGGAACAGTGCATTTCCTTAACAATGTAGACTCAAGAAACACAAATGCAGGACAACTTGACGTTTCTACATCCGGGGATTCATTGACACTCGAGGCTAGGATGAAGTTAAAGGATGATTCTCCCCATCCGTTTTTCACAAAAATTACGCTAGAAGGGAAGGATTCATTCAGGAGTGGGATAGAGCTTGCGACTCCAAACAATTCTCACACATACGCGACTTTTGGCGTTGTCGATGTCGTTACTGGACATATAGTTCCTGCACCACGTTCCCTTCTAAGGGACGCTGAAGGTGTATTAAGGGAAGCGCTAAGATATGTTTAAGCGGCGTTTATTATCTCAGGCAATTTTTCGATCTCAGAGAAACGCACAGTATTGCCAAAGTAGTTTGCATACTGTACGTATGAGTTGTCATTAACGATGGTAATCACCTTCGGGTAATACTGAAGCCTTTTATCAATCATCAATTTTGTTTCATTGATGTTTTTTAGACCAGTCTCATACTCAAGTGCAATCCTCTGCTTATTGGAGAATGCTATGACGTCAGGTCCGTAAGAAGAGTTGTATATTTTGTTATGTACGCCTATTTTTGACAAATGTCTGCTTATTATTCCAACGCAAATGTCATGCTCTGCGCTGTTTCGTGGATTTGATATGTACCACATTCCCAAGTAAGGTCCTCCTTTGACAAAGTATTGCTGGATTTCTTTTTTTGCAAGCATTTTATTGAGTTCTTCATGCAGATCAGGCAGCTCACACACCTTTACCATCTGCTCCTCAAGGTCATGTTGCAAAATTCCTTGTTTTGTAAGCTGCATAAGGCTGAATTTTATGCTCGTATTGCGCCTTTCATATCTGTCAAAGTGCGCTATGTATGGATTTCTGCTTCCAGAGTCCATTACAATTGCATATCCTCTCTGTAAGTTCCTTATTCCTTTCTTTACCTCGACAAATCTTCCAAGTTCATTGCCTCCTGCAATGAAGTTTGATATGTAATTGAGCTCCTCTGGCTCTCTTTGGTAGAATGAAATCAGTATTGAGGAGTTATTTCTAAGGTCTTTGTCAATTGTTTTTGATCTTTGCGATGTTGCTATTACTCCTATTCCATATTTTCTTCCCTCTGCCGCAATCTTTCCAAGAACTGGGTTGTCTCCAAGCTTTTCAGCCTCGTCTATCACAATGTAAAGGAAAGGATGTCCTGTTTTCTCAAGTGTGAGCATCTTAGAATAAACCTTCCTAAGAAAACCCTCAAGATATATTGCCTGGGCCTCAGGCGTGTGCAATCCAGAGAGCAGGAAAAGCGAATTGCCACTAATTACCTTATCCATGTCCGTGCTTTTTGAAAACGAGCCAGTATCTATTACGGAAAGGCGCTTCTCAAGTGATTCCAGTATGGATTTCTCGCTAGTCTTTGCGGTCTTCTTGAATGCACTAATGGTGAAAAGCAGATTTCCTATATTCGGCACCTTCCCAAACTGGCCATGGTAGCTGTACGTCTTCATTATGCACTTATAGAGCGTGTAACCCTGCACCTCTCCAAGCCTGAAAGTCCTCTTTAGCATTCCTGTTATCTCACTTGCCCTTTCACGCTCACTCATTCCGTCAAGGTCGAAGAGGTTTATACCGCTGTGCGCGGCATCGTAGATCTCTGCGGATATTTCTTCTGCAGTCCCCAGATATTCATTATGTGGATCCAGCATCACAATATTTGCTCCACTTTCAAAGAGCCTTTCAATTATGATCTTTGTAGCATTGGATTTTCCCCCGCCGCTCTCACCTACTATAACAATATGCGGATTCATTACCGAGCCTCTATCTATAGTGAAATCGGAGAAGTATACGTTGTTCCATCTCCATCCATAGGTCCCAAAACCAATAAATCTAAAACCAAGCTTCTTTACAATTTTTCCAAGTCTGACTCTATATTGTTTAGAAAACATAATACCACCTGAAAATAAAGAATTAGTCAGCCATTACACTTCTGATGAGAAGAATCTCCTCCTTTTCATCCAGCTTCTCATTAAATGGCGTCTCAAGTACCAGTATCTTTGACTTTATATCACCATAAGAGAGGAATTTCCTGAATCCATCAATTCCTATGTAACCTTCTCCTATGTTCGCATGCCGATCCCGCATTGCACCAAGCTCCATCATGGCATCATTTACGTGTATCGCAAATACATTCTCAAATCCGATATCACTATCTATCTGCCTAAGCACCTTATGGTCGCGTATGTCATATCCCATTGCAAACATATGGCATGTGTCGAGGCAAAATCCTACTCTTTTGCTTCCAACTTTCTCGCGTACAATTGCAAGTTCCTTCAGATCTGCACCAACGCTATTTGCATGTCCTGCTTCATTCTCAAGAAGTATCTTCACTCCCGGAGCAACATCATCAACTTCCATAAGTGCCTCTGAGATATTATCAAGTCCCTTTCCAACTCCATGCCCCATGTGGCTTCCCATATGCGTCACAAGACACTCCACACCAAGAAGTTCGCATCTTTCAAGGTTTGCCTTAAGCGAAGCTATTGATTTTTCATAAATTTCCTTATTCGAGGATGAAAGATTCGGAAGATATGGCATGTGTGCAATGACATCGTTTATGCTTGAACTCTCAAGCCTCTCGCCAAATTTGTCCGATTCAGACTTCGCAAGTTTACCTATGCTCCACGATCTAGGATTAGAAACGAATATCTGTATTGCCGTGCACCCAAGCGCCTCGCCTCTATCAACAGAGAATTCAATATTTCCAGCAACAGAAACGTGCCTTCCTAACCTTAGCATGATTAGAGATCATCGTGCAAAAATATAAATCTCAGCTCCTGGCAGTATGTCTAATTAGCCACATTCTTTTATCGGCATCTACTCTCTGAGGAGTTACAACGGCATCAGATGCAATTCCACCAAAACTTCCATATACCTTTTCGACAGTTGAAACCAACCAGTTAAGGCTTTCAACAGCTTCCTTACCTGTCGATTGATTTGGCAGAATTCTGAACTCTATTGTACCAAGTTTCCTGTATGCTGCAAGGTTTATTGTAGATTTTTCACAATATCCTACTCCATTTGGTGAAGTGTGACCTACGAAGCCCTCAACTCCCATAAAGATGTTGTCGCCTCTACATTGTATGTTGGAAAGTCTTGCGAGATACTTGGGGTCATCTCCGAATTTTCTTTTGTACTCCTCCCTGAACCTCTCCTGCACCTTCTTTGAGCTAAAGAAGCTTACAGTACTAGGCATATCCTCAAACTTTAAGTGCACATGCATGCCGCATTTAGCATTTGTTGCAAATCCACACTCATCATAAGCATAACGCAGAAAATCAGTAACAGCCGAAAAGTTATCACTCCAAAGTCTTAATTCAAGGTTCCCAAGGCTCTTGCCCCTCACATCGAGATAGTTTTCACGCCCACGTTGGTAGTTTTCAGACAGACCCATTGCCAATACATGATCTTCAAGTCTTGCAAGATCTATTTGATTCATTCCTCCTTCGAGTTCTATTCCTGCAGATACTATTCGTCCTCCAACTCTATGCCTGGAAAGGTCCTTGAAATCCACCTTTGCGTGGGCATTACTAGCTGTAACTACCATTAGATTCACTTGTCCTCAAGTTTGCTGTGAAAGTTGTGATATATAAGTATTTGCAAGGCCAGTAATTATTGTGGATTCATGATAATTGTAGGCGTTAATGGAGGAGGTACTAAGACAGAGGCCATGGCCTGTGACGGATACGGCAAAGTCATCGGAAAAGGACTTGCAGGATCCTCAAATAAGGATAATATAGGCATAGAGGAGGCAGTGCGCAACATAAAGATGGCAGTCTCGCAGGCGACGAAGAAGGCAAAGGAGGAACCTGAAATCATATGTATAGCCCTTGCAGGTATAAACACCGAAAGAGCCCGTGAACAGATGACAAAGAGGCTCTCAAAAGAGTACAAGAATCTGGTTTTGGAACATGATGCATTTGCGGAGCTGTATGGTGCGACCCGAGGAAAGCCAGGAGTGATTGTCATAGCAGGTACTGGAAGTATGGTCCTTGGATATGATGGAGAAAAGAGATACAGGCGATGCGACAATGGATACTTCCTTGGTGATGAGGGATCGGCATACTTCATAGGAAAGGAAGGGCTCAAGATGACTGCAAAGATGCTTATTGAAGACATGGAAGAATCTGACATGATGCATGATATAATGAAACACTTTGGGTTCACATCTGCAGATGATCTGATGGAGTGGGTCTACTCTGACAAGAACACCGTGACTGCAGTATCAGAACTAGCCCAGATAATACATACCTGCGCTGAAAACGGCGATAAAGTTGCCGAGTCAATAATAAAGACGGCAAGTACGAACGTTGCAAATGCAGCAGTTGAGCTTGCAAAGAAGGTTAGTGTAAACACTGTTTACATAAAAGGAGGCGTTGCAAGATCTGATTTTTACTATTCAAACTTCTCGCAGATACTAAAGAAGAACGGGATAGAGGCACATCACCTCAACAAGTCAATGTCTGAAGGCGCACTATTCATAGCAGCAGACAGTATTGGCGTAAACATAGACCTTCAGGAATGATTACTGATCTTGTTTTATCTTCCTTGTCCAAAGATAGTAGTTGAGTCCATCAAGGATCGCTTTTACTGAAGCTTCTATTATATTCTTTGAAACTCCTACTGTGCGCCAGCTCTTCCCATCGCTTGACGACTCCACTATGACCCTTACAACACTTTCAGTGTCATTTACATTGCCTGGAAGCACTACTCTGTAATCTGTAAGTGAAACTTTCCTAAGCTGTGGATATTGTTTGTAAAATGCCTTCCTTAATGCACTATCAACAGCATCTACAGGGCCATCGCCTTCTCCTACTTCAGTCGTGTTCCTGCCTTTTACAACACCAATGTTCAATCCATGCTCAGAAACGACCTTCCAATATCCGATCTTTATGTATTCTTCATAAAGGCCAAGCTCTTTGAGCAGCACAAGCATTGCAGAAGCCGGTGCAAGATCAAAGCTGTATCCCTCAGACTCAAGATGCTTTATCTTGTTTAGCGCTGCCTTCACCCTATGATCCGACTTGTCTACCTTTATTCCAAGCTCCTCGGCATAGCTAAGCAGGTTTGATGTACCGCTTAGCTCTGAAATTACAATGTTCCTCCTGTTTCCAACAAGCGAGGGGTCCATATGTTCGTATGCCTTGGAGTTCTTCCTTACCGCATCAACATGCACTCCAGCCTTATGGGTGAATGCATTATCACCTACAAAAGGCTGATACTGGTTGTGCGGCATCTCTGCAAGATCATATACAAGTGCTGAAACGTGCTTTAGTCCCCTAAGTTTATCCTTTTTCAACGTGTCATATCCAAGTGAGAAGGTAAGTGTTGGAAGAATCTGCACAAGGTCGGCATTTCCAGTTCTTTCACCAATGCCGTTTATAGTTCCCTGAACGAAGCTGGCGCCAGCAACAACTCCCATTATGGTGTTTGCAACAGCACATCCAACGTCGTTATGCGTGTGCATGCCTATTTTTGCCTTTGATTTCTCTACAATTTCCTTTGTAATGGAATAAATCCTGTTTGGAGGTGTTCCTCCGTTGGTATCGCAAAGAGTAAGAACACGAGAACCTGCAGTTTCTGCAGCCTTTAATGTCTTAAGCGCATAATCGCGGTTGCCAATAAAGCCCTGGTAGAAATGCTCAGCATCGAATATGACCTCAAGTCCGTGGTCCTTAAGGTACTCAACAGAGTCGCTTATCATGTCAAGGTTTTCCTGTGGGGTTGCATGAAGTATCTCCTTCACATGGAACATTGATGACTTGCCAAATAGTACTGCAGTTTCAACATCGGCATCAAGTATAGAATTGAGGCTTGGATCATCCTTAACCTTCGCATCCTTGCGCTTTGTGCTGCCAAAAGCAGCAAGTGTTGCATTATGGAGCTTGTGGTTCTTCATGAGCCTGAAGAACTCCTTGTCCTTAGGGTTGGATCCTGGCCACCCTCCCTCAATATAGTTAACTCCAAGATCGTCCAAAGCTAAAGCTATCTTGATCTTATCATTCAAAGTAAAGGAGATGTTTGCTGCCTGGGCCCCGTCACGAAGGGTAGTATCTAGTACTTCTACCTTATTCCCA
>VFSW01011178.1_pt1 | contig 12645 bp, 9 predicted proteins | sample 5358111 | NCBI WGS metagenome assembly VFSW01 (sample SAMN11554181, study PRJNA540505) | mine drainage metagenome | isolation source: sediment from site ElyBrook_90M | place: USA: Ely Copper Mine, Vershire, VT | collected 2017
TGGACCTCCAATACCGGTTCCATTATTGGTTTTACCGGAGCATCAAAATTCAACAGTCTCACAGTGAGCGATCCGTTCACCTTGACGGGAGGAAAGATCGATGTCGCAAGCGCCTCCTCCTTTTCCAATACGCTCACGATTTCTGGAGGCACGTTGGGTGGAAAAGGGACCATCACCACCACAGGTCCTGTGACCTGGAGCGGAGGAAAATTCTCCGGGACAGGCAATCTGTCTGTTAATGGACCACTGACCGCCGACACCAGTTCGGGAGATTTGACCCTAACCAAACCTACGACCATCGGAAGCGGAGGAGCGGCCACGATCCAAGGTGGAGGGTCCCTGAATATCTTACCCGCTGGTTCCCTAACCGTTGCGTCCGGCGGGAATGTCAATGTAACCGGGAGTTCGAATCTGAATCTTCAGGGAGGAAATGCTACCCTTCAGACCGGTTCGACTCTTTCCATCTCATCCGGGAGCGAGCTTCAGGTGGATTCAGGGAGTACCCTGACACTGAAGAACGGCTCTGCTCTCACGGGAAGTGGCACGGAAAACATTGGGTTATCGGGGAAGGGATCGATGACCCAGACAGGAGGAAGCAATACAGGAGACTCTCTCGACCTGGGGCTCAATAAAGGAAGCACCGGAACCTATGATTTGAAGGGGGGAAGTTTAGAGACTCTCACGTCAGAAAAAATTGGAGTTTCAGGAACGGGCAAGCTTGACCAGACCGGAGGAACTAACACTGCCCCTTCCCTGGCATTGGGTATAAATGCTGGAAGTAGTGGTACCTATAAACTTGAAGGTGGAACCTTGGATACCTCCAATGAGACTGTTGGAGTTTATGGAAAAGGCAAGTTGGAACAAAGCGGGGGCAGTAACCTGACGTCTTCCCTGTTCGTGGGCGCCAATGGAGGAAGCAGTGGAACCTATGACCTGAAAGGCGGTTCACTGACCGCAGGTTCCGAAACAATCGGTGTTTCCGGGACCGGAAAACTTGATCAGAGCGCCGGAACGAATAACGCTGGGACGCTTGTTCTGGGACTCAACGCCGGATCGAAAGGAAGTTATGACCTGTCGGCAGGATCCCTGACTGCCAACTCCGAAACGGTAGGTGCGCTTGGGAAAGGGACTTTTGACCAAAAGGGAGGCACCAACACTACCCAAACCCTGTCCGTGGGCGGAAACAAGAACAAATATACGCTGGATGCCGGAACCTTGACAATTAGTCACTCTGCCTCCATTGGTACTTTGGGGAAAGGGACTTTTGATCAATCTGGGGGCATTGTCACTATCGGGGCGGGAGGCTTGGCCATCGGGTTGAATCCTGGTACCCAGGGTACCTATGATCTGAAAGGCGGGGCTTTGGCCGCCGTGTCGGAAACTGTCGGAGAATATGGGAAGGGAACATTGACCCAGTCTGCCGGCACCAATAACGCGGGTACTATTATTCTTGGAATGAAAGTCAAATCAAATGGTACTTATGACCTGAAAAACGGAACTGTTTCAGCCTTTTCAGAGACTGTTGGTGCAAGTGGAACCGGGAAGTTTGACCAGTCGAAAGGGACAAACAATGGAGGCACGGTGATTCTGGGGGCCAATACTGGTTCAAAGGGGACCTATGACCTGTCCGGGGGAAACTTGAAAACCACATCTGAGGCGGTGGGGTCAGCGGGGAAAGGCACATTCGACCAGAGCGGAGGAACCAACACGGTCAAGAGAAACTTGAATATCGGGAAGAAAGGCACTTATGATCTGACCGGGGGCACCTTGATTGCCAAAACGGTATCCAATAGCGGAAATTTCGATGTGACGGGCACAACCCAACACGCGCCACTGTCGGAAACAGTTTCCGGGAACTTCACCAACAAGGCCTCGGGGACGGTCAAGACCACCAACGCCAATGTCACCTGGTCCGGGACCTTCATCAACAATGGGGCCTACAAAAGCGATCCTTCCACCCAAACTTTTTCCAATCTGAACATCAGCGCCTCAGGATATTTGCAGGGTGGTGCGGGAGACGTCTTTAACATTACCGGAAATTTCATCAATGACAGCACCCAGAGTACGCTTTGGCAAACGAGCCAGGCCACCCTGGAATTCAGTGGTTCAAGCGGAACGCTTCATGATTTTGCAGTGGCGGGTTTGCAAGGTTCCGGTTTTACCAACAATTTTGCCTGGGGCACGCTGATGGTGGGCAACGGCAATCTCCTGACCTTGACTGATGGCTCGGGCAATGCACTGTATGTCAACTATCTGGACCTTCAGGGTGGGTTGAGCCAAATCAATGACCTGACCACCTTGAGTAAGGTGGATCTCTATTACAACGTCAACAATGCACTGAATGGGTATCTGGGGGACAAGAGTTACGTGCTGGCGAACGGAGCCATGCTGGATCCCTTCAATGGCCCGGTGCCCTCAAACGTTCCCGAACCCGCATCCCTGGCCCTGTTGGGCATCGGACTGGCAGGAATGCTGGTCACCGGACGGGGGCAGCAGTTAGCAAGGCGTTATCAGAGTCACTTGTGACTTACATAGTTGAAACTGACCGAAATGCGTTTCAGTTATCGTAAGTTGGAGAAAATGATGCAAAAGCATGGAGTGGCGGTTGATCATACGACCCCACCCCGTTGGTGGGTAACCGAACAGTAGCCATCCATGATGGAGATTAGTCAGGTTTGGTTGCCGTAGCAAACAATCAGGAGGATGTCTCATGCAAGACAGTGATAAAACCACGACCTCGATAAGCGTCTTGGCGCTATTTGTTTCCGTGGCAGCGGCATGTACTTCGGCATATACTTCCTTTGGAATAGATAAGGCTGAAGAACAGAATGCTGTGAGACAGCAGATAACCGAGGCTTTGAAGGAGATAACCTCAAATGAGTTCAAGTTTGTGACGGTTTATCGTGACAAGTCAATAAATGACCAAAACTATTTTCAAGCCGTGAACAGCATAATAGGGCAACGGAGAGCCATTCTTTTACAGCAGGTTCTTTACCTAGACGACAAGGAACCTGCTCTGATGACATCTGTTGACTACAACACTATTGCGTATACTGAAGAGAAAGTTGGAGACACGAGTTCAGCAGAGAAATACTTTAAGAAGGCCATTGACATTTCTCCGAATGACCTTCTCAGGGGTTATGCAACTGTTAGTTACGCAGATTTTCTTTTTAATGAGCAAAGAAAATCAGAAGGTCGAATCCAATTTGCAAAGGCTGTCTCCCTAATTCAGGGTAACAATGACATTGCTCATTTCAAGAAAGGCCAGATATATCAGAGATGGGGATTGGATGAGATGACTCACCCTCCCATTGACCAACAACGTGTTGCGGAACTTTTCGATAGTGCAAGAAAGGAATTTAGGGATATCACAACTCATGCAGCCTCTTGCAATGCGTTAGAGCAATTATACAAGTTTGACGGAATGGTCGAGAAAGGATGTCCATCTTTCAACAGTCTCAATAATATGGGGATTGAAAAATAGCCGGATCCTATGGTTCTTTAACAATGCCCTGAATGGGTATCTGGGGGACAAGAGTCACTTGTGACTTACATAGTTGAAACTGACCGAAAGGCGTTTCAGTTATCGTAAGTTGGAGAAAATGATGCAAAAGCGTGGAGTGGCGGTTGATCATACGACCCCACCCCGTTGGGTAACTGAACAGTAGCCATCCGGAAAGGCACATTCGACCAGAGCGGAGGAACCAACACGGTCAAGGGAAACTTGAATATCGGGAAGAAAGGCACTTATGATCTGACCGGGGGCACCTTGATTGCCAAAACGGTATCCAATAGCGGAAATTTCGATGTGACGGGCACAACCCAACACGCGCCACTGTCGGAAACAGTTTCCGGGAACTTCACCAACAAGGCCTCGGGGACGGTCAAGACCACCAACGCCAATGTCACCTGGTCCGGGACCTTCATCAACAATGGGGCCTACAAAAGCGATCCTTCCACCCAAACTTTTTCCAATCTGAACATCAGCGCCTCAGGATATTTGCAGGGTGGTGCGGGAGACGTCTTTAACATTACCGGAAATTTCATCAATGACAGCACCCAGAGTACGCTTTGGCAAACGAGCCAGGCCACCCTGGAATTCAGTGGTTCAAGCGGAACGCTTCATGATTTTGCAGTGGCGGGTTTGCAAGGTTCCGGTTTTACCAACAATTTTGCCTGGGGCACGCTGATGGTGGGCAACGGCAATCTCCTGACCTTGACTGATGGCTCGGGCAATGCACTGTATGTCAACTATCTGGACCTTCAGGGTGGGTTGAGCCAAATCAATGACCTGACCACCTTGAGTAAGGTGGATCTCTATTACAACGTCAACAATGCACTGAATGGGTATCTGGGGGACAAGAGTTACGTGCTGGCGAACGGAGCCATGCTGGATCCCTTCAATGGCCCGGTGCCCTCAAACGTTCCCGAACCCGCATCCCTGGCCCTGTTGGGCATCGGACTGGCAGGAATGCTGGTCGCCGGACGGGGGCAGCAGTTAGCAAGGCGTGACCAGAATCACCAGTGGCCAGGAGCATCGATCATGCCCCAAGCGGTAGATACAGAGTCATCGGGTCATCACGGCATGCTGTAAATCCGTGCTAAAATGGACAGTCCGTTTTTTGGGTGTGTGGCATGGTCCGTTATTCGCTGAAGTGTGTTTTGGGGCATGGATTTGAAGGCTGGTTTGCCTCCGAAGAAAGTTTCTCGGCCCAGTTGGGACGCGGTTACGTCACCTGCCCTTTTTGTCAGTCACCCCAGGTCACGGCTGCGCCCGTGCCTCAGGTTGCGGCGGACGCTTCCCAGGACCCGCAGAGCAATCTCCAGGAACCCGCCGTTCCTCTGAGCGAAGTTCTGTCGCGCCTGAGCGCGCCCCTTTCAGCCCAGACCCCCTCGGTCGTCCTGGTGGCCACCATTCAGGCTCTCACCGTTTTTCAACTGAAACTGATCCAATCCGTTCTGACCAACCTGAACGCCTCTCTCTCCGAAGAAGAAAAATCCATGGTCGCCGGGAGCCCCACCATCGTGGTTTTCGAGAATGCTTCCTCCGCGGAGGAGGGAGAGATGACGGTGCCGGACGAAAGCATCACGGGCACGGTGCACTGATCGGTTTCAGGAACCCAGGGTATACCGGGACCAGTCGATTTTGTCCGGCAGGGAAGTCAGCCGCGCCGGTCGGTTTTTGCTGGCCTTCTGCCAGGACAGCGGCGGCTGGTATTGCCGACACCAGTCCGCCACCTGAGGGGCCGGCATGGGCCGGGCAATGCCGAACCCCTGGGCCTGGGTGCATCCGAGGCAGATCAAGGCGATGCCCTGCTCCTCTGTTTCCACCCCCTCTGCGATGGCTTCCTTGCAAAATACCTCGGCCAGGTTGATCACCACTTCCACGATCGCCAGATCCTCCCGATCGGTCAACATATCCCGGATAAAACTCTGATCTATCTTGATCACGCTCACGGGCAGGCGCCGGAGGTAATCCAGCGACGCATACCCCGTTCCAAAATCGTCGATGGCAAAACTCACCCCATGATGACGACAGGCTTCCATGGCCTGGGTGACCTGGGGAATGTCCCACAAGGCCACCGATTCCAACACTTCGAGTTCGAAATTGGGGGCCGGTTCGGTGGGATAGCGCTGCATCATCCGACCGATGAATTCAGAAAACCCGGAGGTATGCAGATGACGGGCGGGCAGATTGACACTGACCCCGAAGTCCAGTCCGTCGACCTTCCAGTCTTCCCGCTGCTTGAAGGCCGTTTCGATGACCCACTCGGAAATGCGCGTTTCAACGTCCGTGTTTTCGATCATGGGCAGAAATTCCCGCGGCAGCAGCACGCCCCGTTCCGGATGATTCCAGCGGATCAGGGCCTCCATGCCCAGCACCTGCCCGGTCCCGAGATTCACCTTGGGTTGATAGTACAGTTCGAATTCGCTGCTCTCCAGAGCCTGCTCCACGCGGGTCCTTCCTTCCGTGCGCAGATGTGCGTTACGCTCGTCGACCACATCGAAGAAGTGAAAGCAGTTGCGGCCTTTCCCCTTGGCCCGGTACATGGCCTGATCGGCATGACGTAACAGGGTTTCGGCGTCCACCTCGTCATCCGGGTAAACCGTCACCCCCAGACTTGACGACACCACCACCTCCTGATCCCCAAAGGTATGGGGCAAGGCAATGGCGGTCATGATCCGTTGCAGGGTAACGATCAATTCCTGCTCGTTGCTGATCTCGGACAGTACCACCACAAATTCGTCACCGCCCAGCCGGGCCACGGTATCCGTGGCGCGCAGGGTGGCGATCATGCGCTGGGCCACCGCCACCAGGACCTGATCTCCCTTGTCGTGACCAAACTGGTCATTGATGGGCTTGAACCCGTCCAGATCGATGAAACAGAGGGCCATTTTCTTGCCGAACCGACGGGCATCGGCCAAAGCCATACTCAGCCGGTCATTGAGCAGGGCACGGTTGGGCAACCCGGTCAGGACATCGTGCAGCGCAATCAGTTCCAACTCGTTTTGTTGCGCCTTGAGGAGCGTGATGTCGGAAGACACGCAGACGACGCTGAGAATCGTTCCATCCTCGTTGCGTACCACCGACAGGGTCAGTTTGTCCGGATAGACTTCGCCGTTCTTGCGCTGATTCCAGATTTCTCCGGACCAGTGGCCCTGTTCCAGGACCATGTCCCATAACTTGGAGAAAAAACCCGGCTCATGACGTGCCGACTGCAGAAATCCCGGTTTTCGTCCCAGCACCTCCTCACGATTGTAGCCGGTGGTCCGCGTGAAAGCCGGATTGGTTTCGATGATATGCCCTTGGGGGTCCGTGATGAAGATGCTTTCGTCGGCATGCAGGAATACCTGCGAAACCAGGCGAACGTAGTCATCGGATAACTTGCGCTCGGTCACATCATTGATGATGGCCACAAAGTGGGTCAATCCCCCTTCCTTGTCATGGACGGGAGCGATCTGGAAACGATTCCAGAACATGCTGCCGTCCTTGCGGTAATTACGTACCGTGGCCTTGACGGGAACCCCGCTCATCAAGGCCACGCGCACGGACATCAACTCCGGTTGGGCACGATCCTCGCCCTGGAGAAAGCGACAATTACGCCCGATGGCCTCCACCGAGGAGTAGCCCGTAATCCGTTCAAAGGCGGGATTGACATAGACCAGGGGAAAATCGGGCAAGGTGGCATCGGCGATGGCGATGGCATTGACACTGTTGTTCAGGGCCCCGGCCTGAAGTCGGATCAGGGATTCGGATTGCTTGCGCACCGAAATGTCGCGGGAGGAACAGAACAACAGAGCCTCGCCCTCCACCTGAAACCCGCGCGCATGCACTTCCACGTCGATGATCTGGCCATTCTTGCGGCGATGCTGACTTTCAAAGGTCTGGTCGTTCACTTCCTGCAGGGAACCCATGCGCTCTTCAAAGGTTCCGGGCTGAAAGGACGCATCCCAGAAAGAGATGTGTTTCCCCAACAACTCATGACGTTCGTAGCCCAGGGAAGCACAAAAGGAGTCGCTCATGGTCACCAGATTGCCTTTGGCATCCAGGACGTGGAGACCATCACTGGCAATCTTCAGGATGATCTCATGCATGCGTTTTTCCCGAGCCAGCGCCCAATCTCCCTGAGCGGGCCCTGCGTCGACGACGCGATCGCTCATGGTGCCGGTGCGGCCTTGGGCTTCAGTTGATACTGGGCGAGGGTCGCCTGATTGCAGTTGTAGGTGTTTTTACCCGATTTCTGGCATTCGGCAAGGTCCGAGGCAATTTCATCGGGGTGATCCAGGTAATACTCCTTGGTCTTGGTATCCTCGCACGCTGTCAGCAACAGCAGGGCGAACACCCCGCCACATAACAAAATTTTCATGGGCAAACTTCCTCGGTGATGACACAGTCGTCATGGTACTCGATTCAAGCCCTGCTGTGCGCAGGCTTCCTCAAACGATCATGCCCGCCGCCACCGTGTCATGAGTCAAGGCATCGATGAGGATGAAACTGCCCGTCGTGCGAATGTCTTCATAACGATCGAAAGCCAGAGGCTGTTGAACCTTGAATCCCATGCGCACCAGGTCGTTCATGGTCACTTGCGCCGGCGAGGGAATCAATTGGGAGGTCTGAATATCCAGACGGGCGCTGACGCTGTCCACCTTGCCCTGCAGGCAACGGGTGGTTTGCTGGATCAGAAGACGGCGTGCCGGATCATAAGGCTTGTCGGAGAACCAGCATACCAGGGCCTCGAAGTTCTTATCGGTTCTGGGCGGATGTGCGGCACTGGCAATCATGTCTCCCCGGGACATGTCGACCTGATCGGTCAACACCAGGGTAACCGACTGTCCTGCCCGGGCCTGGGGAATTCGTCCGCCATAGGTCTCGATCGCGGAAATGCGGCTCCTTCGTCCTGCGGGCAGAAGAACGACCTCGTCCCCCACCGCTACCGTGCCGCTTTCCACCCGTCCCTGCGCGCCGCGCCGTTCTTCTCCATTTTCTTCAGAAAGTCTCGCAACCAACTGAATTGGAAACCTGAAACTTGAGTTCAGGGCCTCTTCGTCCAGCGCCACCGTCTCCAGCAATTCAAGCAGCGTTGGACCCACGTACCAGGGCATGTGGTCCCCGTGCAGGACCACGCCATCCCCGTTCAATGCGCTCAGCGGGATGAACTCGATATCCCGAAAATCCAGGGGTGCCGCAAAACTCAGAAACTCCTGCCTGACCCGTTCAAAAGCCTCCTGTCCATAGGCCACCAGATCCATCTTGTTGACGGCAATCACCACCTTGCGAATCCCCAGCAAGCGTACGATCTGTGCATGCCGGCGGGTTTGTTCCACCACGCCCTTGCGCGCATCCAGCAACAGGATCGCCAGATCCGCCGTACTTGCCCCCGTCACCATGTTGCGCGTGTACTGGGCATGGCCCGGGGTGTCCGCAATGATGAAACGGCGCGCCGGGGTGCTGAAGTAGCGATAGGCCACATCGATGGTGATCCCCTGCTCGCGTTCGGCCTGCAGTCCATCGGTGAGCAGGGATAAGTCCACCTGGGACTGGCCGCGGCGCGTGGAGGTGGCTTCGATGGCGGCCCATTGATCCGCCAGTACGGAACGGCTGTCGAGCAGCAAACGTCCGATCAGGGTACTTTTTCCATCATCCACAGAACCGCAGGTGATGAACCGCAAAATCTCTTGACAGTTCTTCAGTTTATTTTCCATATCACGGATTCCAAATATTTTTTCTTCAGAAATAACCTTGTTTCTTACGCAGTTCCATGGAGGCTTCGGAGGTTTGATCGTCGGTACGTGTCGCGCCCCGTTCGGTCAGGGTACTGGTGGCCGTCTCGCGCAGGATATCCTCGAGGGTACGGGCCTCGGAAGGCACCGGACAGGTGCAGGTCATGTCCCCCACGGTACGGAAACGGACCCAGCGTTCTTCCACCTGCTCACCTGCCCTGGGCGGGGTCAGGGGCGTGACGGGAATCCACTGGTCTCCGCGCGCCACGACTTCCCGGCGATGGGCGAAGTACAGGGAAGGCAGATCCAGTCCTTCGCGGGCAATGTATTCCCAGACATCGGCCTCGGTCCAGTTGCTGATGGGAAAAACCCGCATGTTTTCGCCGGGGTGGACATGGGCATTGTAAAGGTCCCATAACTCGGGCCGCTGGTTTTTTGGGTCCCAGCCCCCGAATTCATCGCGAAAGGAAAAAATTCTTTCCTTGGCACGGGCCTTTTCCTCATCCCGGCGGGCGCCTCCCAGGCACGCATCGAATCCGAACTCATGAATGGCATCCACCAGGGTGACCGCCTGTAACGCGTTCCGGCTGTCCGTCTCGAAGCGCACGCGTGCGCGGCCCTGGCGAATGGACTCTTCCACCGAGCGGACGATCAGGTCCACCCCCAGGCTTTTGACCACCTGGTCGCGAAACTCGATCACCTCCGGAAAATTATGCCCGGTATCCACATGCATCAGCGGAAAAGGGAGACGCTGGGGATAAAAAGCCTTGCGGGCCAGGTGCAGAACCACCATGGAGTCCTTTCCGCCCGAGAAGAGGAGGACCGGACGGGCACATTGGGCCGCCACTTCACGCAGGATGTGAATGGCTTCCGACTCCAGCCGGTCGAGATGATCCCAGGGAGCCCAGGCGCCGCCGGGCGAGGGGGGGGAAGTGAGTGTCGCTGCTTGGGTTGACTTCATGGAACCGCTTTCTCCTTTCATGATTCCTGTATTGCCGTTTCTGCTTCTGAGGCTACGTGTAAGCCACATTCCTTGCTGTCGGAAGATTCCCACCACCAGCGTCCGGCCCGTTCATCCTCTCCCGGCTGGACCGCGCGCGTACAGGGCGCACAACCGATGCTGGCATAGCCCTGATCGTGCAATGCGTTGTAGGGCACCCGGTATTCTTTCAGGACTGCCCAGACCTCTTCCCGACTCCAGTCCAGCAAGGGACTGTATTTCACCAATCCATGCCCTTCGTCCCAGGTTTCAGCGACGAGATCACTGCGGGTGGGCGACTGATCCCGCCTCAATCCGGTGATCCAGCCCTGCTGCCCGGACAGTGCCCGTGCCAACGGCTTCACCTTACGTGCGCCGCAGCAGGCACGACGCGCTGCCAGACCATGATAAAACCCGTTGACTCCCTGTTCCCTGACCAGTTTTTCCACATCCTCCAGGGCGGGCCAGAACACTTCGATGCGCCGTCCATAATGCTCGAAAACCCGATCCAGCAGACGATAAGTCGCCTCCGGCAACCGCCCCGTATCCAGGGTAAAAATACGGATGGGTAAATTTTTGCGACAGATCAGATCGGTGATCACCATGTCCTCGGCCCCCAGGCTGCTGGCCAGGGACAGGGCCGGGGTACGCAACAGCCACGCCCGCAAATCCTGTTCCAATTGGTCGATTCGGGAAAGGGTCATGTCAACCTCCGGAAGAGTGGGACAAGCGCCGCCGAAACAGGGGCTCCGGTCGTTCCACTGAAACCTGGTAGGCCTCGCTGAACAGGCCCAGACCGCGCAGAAGATTGGCTGCCGTTTCTCCCGGTCGGGGTGAGAACCCGTTGAAGCCACAGCGCTCCAGTTCGTTGACGGTATCCTGGAACACGTCGCCCACTGCCCGGATCTCGCCCTGGTAACCATAGACCTCGCGCAACAGGCGTCCCAGACTATGTCCCCGTCCATCGGTAAAACTGCCGATATGGATCGCAATCAAGGCCAGTTCCGGCAGATAGGGACGCAGCACCTCCGGATCCTGGTCGGTCTCCACCCATAATCCGGCCCGGCCCGCGCTGGCCTGTGCCCGTACCGCCTGCCATTCCTCGAGACGATACAGCCGATCCCCGCCTGCCTCGGGTTGCTCCGGGCTGAAGCGGACCCAGGTATCCGGCACGATCTGACGATTCACCACGACTTCACGCACAGGCCGCCTCCTGATTGGGCGCATAGACCGCATCACGGAATGGCGCAATTCCCAGCCTCTCCACCGTATCCGTAAATTTTTCCGCAGGGTTCAGGCGCAGTTTCAAGTACACCTCGAGCATGGCCTGGAGGGCATCGGGCACTTCTTCCGGAGTAAGGGAAGGACCGATGACCTTGCCCAGACGGGCCGGCTCCTGCGCCCCGCCAATGGAAATCTGGTAGTACTCGCGCCCATGCTTGTCCACGCCCAGAATCCCGATGTGACCCACATGGTGGTGCCCGCAGGAGTTCATGCACCCGGAAATATTGAGGTCGAGAGGACCGAGCGCACGTACCCAGGCCGCATCGGAAAACTTGTCCTGCAGGGCCTTGGCCACCGGCAGGGAGCGCGCATTGGCCAGGGAACAATAATCCCCCCCGGGGCACGCGATGATGTTGGTGAGCAATCCCACGTTGGGCGTCGCCAGACCCCAGGGGCACAGGGCATCATACAGTGCCGGCAGGTCGCTCAGAGCCACGTCGGGCAGGATCAGGTTCTGCTCGTGGCTGACCCGGATTTCGCCAAAGCCAAAGCGCTCCGACCAGTCGGCGATCGCATCCATCTGCGCTGCGCTGGCATCGCCCGGCGGCTGATCCGGACTTTTCAGGGACAGAACGACGCTGGTATACCCTGGCACCTTGTGCGGATGAAGGTTCTGGCGAAACCAGAGGGCAAAGTCCTTATCGTGATGCAGACGCGCGGCCAGCGTTGCCGGAATCCCGGCAGGAAGAGACCGGTAGGCCGGTTTCTTGAGGCGGGCTTCGATCCGTGCCACTTCCTCGTCCACCAGCGTGGCCGGACCATCCTTCCAGTGCTGCCATTCCGTTTCCACTTCCCGCTGAAAACGCGCCACGGTCATGGCTTTGACGAGAATTTTGATGCGTGCCTTGTATTTGTTGTCCCGTCGCCCGTAACGGTTGTACACCCGCAGGATGGCGTCGAGATAGGTCAGCAGATGGCGGGCCGGCAGAAACTCCCGGATGATCTCGCCCACCATGGGGGTCCGTCCCAAGCCGCCGCCCACCTGTACCCGATACCCCAGGCCCTGCGTCGCATCCTGCACCGCCTGCAACCCGATGTCATGAACCCCCGTCGCCGCACGGTCTTCGCGCGCCCCGTTGACGGCGATCTTGAACTTGCGCGGCAGGAAGGCAAACTCCGGATGCCCGGTGGACCATTGACGAATCAACTCGCAAGTAACC
>VFSW01011179.1_pt1 | contig 12643 bp, 12 predicted proteins | sample 5358111 | NCBI WGS metagenome assembly VFSW01 (sample SAMN11554181, study PRJNA540505) | mine drainage metagenome | isolation source: sediment from site ElyBrook_90M | place: USA: Ely Copper Mine, Vershire, VT | collected 2017
AAATCAATCATCAAGTAGAATATTTTACGTTAAAGGCCACTTTTTCAGCGGCCTGTTAGATTTCCGCTATCGATTAAATGTTCGAAAGCTACCTGGAACACCCGATATCGTATTATCAAAGCACGGCAAAGTTATTTTCGTCCATGGTTGTTTCTGGCATGGCCATAAAGGCTGTAAACGTTCCAAGAGGCCAACAACGAATGTCGCTTTTTGGAACAGGAAAATCGATAAAAACATTGAAAGAGACAAAAAAAGTTTAAAGGACCTGCGGCGGCTTGGCTGGAAAGCACTGGTGATTTGGGAATGCCAGACAAAGAAACCCGAATCACTAGGAAAAAGGCTCATTCGATTTTTTAAATAGGGGGCACTTAATGGGATCGAAAGACAAGCTGCGGGCATATCTTGAAGCGAACGTCGGCAAAGTTCTTAAGACAGCTACGCTTCGTAAGGTCGCAGGCGTTAGCGAGTATGCGCGAAGACTTCGAGAATTGCGTGATCAAGAGGGCATGCAGATTCACACCCATATCGACAGACACGACCTTAAGCCCGGCGAATACGTTCTCGAAAGTCTAAAGAGAATTCCGATGCTGGGACGTGGGATATCGCCTCAGCTACGCAATGAAATTCTCGAGCGCAACGGTTTTACCTGTCAGTTATGCGGAGCCGGCCCAACCGACCCTGATCCATTCAATCCTTCTCGAAAAATACGACTTCATATCGACCATATCATTCCTCTGAGTCAGGGCGGCTCAAACGATAAGAATAATCTGCGAGTTCTTTGCTCAGCGTGCAATCAGGGCCGATCAAATCTTCAACCGCTAACCGAATCTGCTCGAAATGTTTTGGCTCGTATTCGTCGTCTTCCTCGTGCATCTCAGAAAGAAGTGTACGAAGCGTTGAAAAAGGCTTTTGAAGATAAAAGTTCTGATTGATACATATCATCTACTATTTCGATACATCAAAAGATTTCCAATCAACGGCAGTAGGCGGTAGGTTGGGCAAGCGGTTCATATGCCCAACAGTTTTTGATTAATTAATCGTTGGGCTTCGCGATGCTCAGCCCAACCTACGCGCTAAGACGGACTCGTAGCTGCGAGCCCTTTTCCCTAATACGTTTCCCCCCCATCGTTCAACAGCTGGTTATCCGAGAATTCGAACAAATGGAATGCAGAAGGAAGACCCGCAATGCCGGTCACGACCAAACTCAGTCTTACTGATAATCTGCCGCTTACCTGTTCACGTTCAGGCACCTGCTGTCATGGCAAAACGGTCAGGCTGAATCCGTGGGAACTGGCGTGTCTGGCTGAAGCAAAAGGACTGACCCCGAGGGCGTTTCGTGATCAATACTGCGATTTTGGCGGCATCCAATTGCGCTTTGATGGTGCGCCCGGCTGGAGACAGCAGCCGGCGTGCAGCCAGTATGTACCTGATTTTGGATGCAGCGTCCATTTGGGCCGCCCCTTGGCCTGCCGGTTATATCCTCTTGGCCGCCAAAGGCAGGGCGGGAAACTGCACTACATGTACCAAGGGAGTGAGTTCCCCTGCATCGAAGGGTGCCCGGAAGTTTTAGATTTACCTCAATTGAGCGTCGCCGCCTACATTGAAGGACAGGCTGCGAAGCGCTTCGAAGTTGCTCAGGACGAGTATCTCGAAGTGATGCAGAATTTGGCTGACAGCGCTTTCGCCCTTCTGCTGGAAAGTGGTTTGGCCGAATCGGGTGACCGGCAGACATTGCGTATCTGGCGAGAGATGGGTAGGGAAGGGCCCGAACAGTTGCAGCACCGGCTTGGTCCCGAGTGGATCGACCTGCTGATGCTCCCTGAGTTAACGGATGGCTTAAACGATCCCATAGCTTTTTCACGTCAGCATCACGATCTGCTCCTATTGAAAGCTCAGGAATCCTTCGGCACACTGGACTCTGTCGCCGATTTCCGCAAGGCATCGGAATTATTGATGGGACTGGCGCTGCACCTTGGCCGTGGCCTCGGCGCAAATCCTGCCGAACTGGCCGAACACTGGATCAAGACTGCAAAAGAACATGGGGCGCTTGACTAGCGGCATCCAGACAGGGGACCCCTGTTGATAACGGCATTGAACCAGAGACGGACGAAGACAACATAACAACCGGGCCGAGACCTACCCGCGAGAAAGGCGCGTCTCACGCGCGTGGTTAACCCTTGAGCAGGACGTATATAATGGAAATAAAAAAAACAAAAAAAGCAAATTTGCGCTAATATCTTAGCAAGCTCAAAAGCCCAAGGGAGGATCATTCTCGTGACCCGGTATGGGGAACCGCATATGCCGAACGAACCATCATCAGGTAAAGACATCCAGACTGCGATAGTCCGGGAGCAGGTCCGGCTCGCCCTCCGTCATCTGCCGATGATGCAGCTGGGCTCCTTTGCCGTTGCGCTCCTTCTCGCCTACTCGGTACGCGCGGTTGTTCCCTTCAAAAACATCGCCGCCTGGCTCCTGATGATCCTGCTCATCGTCACGAGCAGGATCATTTATTATGCCCGTTTTACCAGGGTGAGGAACGAGCAGTTCAACGCCGTTCTCTGGAAGAACGTGTATCTGCTGCTGGTCTTCGTTTCCGGCATCTTCTGGGGCCTTTCCTCGGTGCTTATTTTTCCTGCGGGAGATCACGGCCTCATCTCCATGTTTCTGCTTATGCTCGCCGGCTTGTCCGCGGCAACGACCGTGTCACACTCGTCCCTCCGTTTTGCGCCCGCAGCCTGGATGACCCCCATCCTGCTCCTCTTTGCCATCCGATGTTTCATCGAGGGCGGCGAAAACGTATATATCATAGGCATTCTCAGCATCATCTATCTTATCGCCCTTATCGGGTTATCATTGAATAATCATGCAACGATCATCTCGTCCATCGCGCTCAGGTTCGAGAACCTGAAGCTGCTGGGGGAGGTGCGGGAATCCGAGGCCGGCTACCGGAACCTGTTCAGCAGCATCAACGACGCCATCTATATACTCGACGAGAACGGCAAACTGCTTGATGTGAACAAGGGCGCAGAGGCCATGTACGGCTGCGGGCGCGCCGCCATGCTCGGCAAGTCAGTGGATATGCTCGCTGCGCCGGATTTGAGCGTTCTTGCGGACGTAGCTGCGGCGACGAGAAAAGCCCTGGAGGGAAAACCCCAGCTGATCGAGTTCTTCGGCCTTCGCTCCGACGGAACAACGTTTCCGCAGGAGGTTCGGTTCGTACCGGCAACCTACGGGGGCAGTCGCGTCGTGATCGCCGTGGCCCGGGACATCTCCGAGCGAAAGCGGATCGAAGCGGAACAGCTGCGCACCCAGAAGATCGAGGCCATCGGCGTGCTCGCGGGGGGCATTGCCCACGATTTCAACAACCTGCTGCAGGCCGCGTTCAGTTACTTGACGGTGGCAAAGCGGAAACTCGACCAGCGCGACAAGGCCCTGCTGATGCTCGAAAAGGCGGAGAAGGTCCTCCAGATGTCGGTGAACCTGACGATCCAGCTTCTGACGTTTTCGAAGGGCGGCAAGCCGGTGAAGAAATCGCTGGCCCTCGCTTCGTTGATCGAGAACGCGACGCGCTTCGCCTTGAGCGGGTCCACGTCGGACTGCCGGTTCGACATCGAGAGCGAGCTCTGGCCCGTTGACGCCGATGAAGGACAATTGTCCCAGGTGATCCATAATATCGTGCTCAATGCCGATCAGGCGATGCCGGGAGGCGGCGTTATCTCGGTCATGGCGCGAAACCGCGACCTCGGCGATGCGCCTGCTGCGCGCGTTCCGGGATCGGGCCGCTGGATCGAGATCGTGATCCAAGACGCCGGGCGCGGGATTCCCGAAGAGGTTCTCCCTCGCATCTTCGAACCCTATTTTACGACCAAGACGACCGGGAGCGGGCTGGGACTTGCAACGTCTTACGCCATCGTCAAGAACCACGGCGGAATGATCGAGGTTTCTTCGGTGGCGAACAAGGGAAGTTCGTTCACCATCTGGCTTCCTGCCGGCAAGACGATCCCGGCCAGCCCGGCCCGCTCATTACAGCCTGCTGCGATCAGGAAAGGACGGATCCTGATCATGGATGATGAAGAGGCGGTGCGTGATTCGCTCGGCGCCATGCTGGATACGCTCGGCCAGGAGGTGGAGTATGCCGCGGACGGCGCTGCCGCAGTCGATTGCTATCGCAGGGCCTTGTCTGCCGGTTCAACCTTCGATGTCGTGCTCCTCGACGCGACGGTTCGGGGCGGCATGGGGGGAGAGGAAGCGATTCGCCTGCTCAAGGAGCTCGATGCCTCCGTGGTCGCGGTCGTGTCGAGCGGATATTCAGACAATGCCCTGGTCTCGAACTACGCGCAGCACGGATTCCGGGCATTTCTGCCGAAACCCTTCAGGCTGGAAGACCTGCAAGCCGTGCTGGGAAGCCTTATGGGCGAAGCCCCGGTGCAATGAATCCGCCCGGGCGGGTATTTTCGCGCGCCCGTTATTTTGCAGTGCCTGCTTGCATGGAGATTCGACATGAAAATAAAAGCAATCATTACCGGCTCCACCGGCATGGTCGGCGAAGGCGTTTTGCATGAATGTCTTCTTCATCCCGACGTAGAGTCCGTTCTGGTCATCAACAGGCGGCCTTGCAACGTGCGGCACTCCAAGCTGAGGGAGCTCCTGCATCAGGATTTTTCTGATTTCAGCGCCATCGAAAAAGAATTGACGGGCTACAATGCGGGATATTTCTGCATGGGCGTATCTTCCATCGGCATGAACGAAGAAACGTACAAACACCTTACGTATGATCTCACGACGGCACTGGCCCGTACGCTTGCAAAGCTGAATCCCGACATGACGATTTGTTATGTGTCCGGCGCGGGCACCGACAGCAGCGAAAAAAGCCGCATTATGTGGGCCAGGGTCAAAGGCAAAACAGAGAATGATCTCCTGCGACTGCCTTTTCGCAAGGCCTATATGTTCCGTCCTGCGTTCATACAGCCGACCAAAGGCCTGAAGAACACCCATTGGTTTTACCGCGTGCTTGCCCCGTTGTTTCCTCTCTGGAAATTATTGTTCCCGCACTATCTTTCTACCCTCAAAGAGGTCGGACTGGCAATGATCAACAGCGTGAATAAAGGGCCTGACCAGCAGGTCCTTGAGGTGCGGGATATTGCGAAACTGGCTCATCAATAAAGAGGGCAAATGAAGATTGGCCTGAGTTGGTATTATCATAGAAAAAGCACTTAGACACAGTAGAAGCAGATTAACATATGATAAAAGCGGACAAATTCGAAAGCAAGTCAATCACTTATTGGGTGAACTACTATTTGAAGAAAAATCCAACCTGTCCTTTGTGTGGCTCAGAAGACATTCGCGGATTTTTCCAGGACAAGCGCAGGACCTATTTGCACTGCCGCCTGTGCAAGCTGGTGTTCGTTCCTCCCTCACAGTTTTTGTCCATTGAAGACGAAAAGAAGAGATATGATTTGCACCAGAACTCTCCTCTTGATCCCGGCTATTGCCGTTTTTTGGGCCGCTTGTTTGCACCCGTGAACCGGTGTTTGGCCCCAGGAAGCCGCGGCCTCGATTTCGGATCAGGTCCTGAACCGGTGCTTTCCCGGATGTTCGAAGAAGCGGGACATTCCATGACCATCTTTGACTATTTTTATGAACCAAGGCCTGCTGCGTTGGAAAGCAAGTACGATTTCATAACCGCCACCGAGGTTGTGGAGCATCTGCGGGAACCGAAAAAAGAAATGGAACGCCTGTGGGCATGTTTGAATCAGGGAGGAAGACTGGGGATCATGACTAAGCTCGTTGGTACGCAGGCGGGATTTTCAGAATGGCACTACAAGAACGATCTTACGCATGTCTGTTTTTTTTCGAAAGAAACTCTTGTCTGGCTTGCTGCGAAGTGGAACGCGGACCTGACAATCATTGACAGCGACGTCGTTTTCTTCCTTAAAAAGCCCGCTTCTTCCCCTGCTAAACCGGGGCAGGACCTTTCCGCATGAGATCGTTGCCCGTACTGTATCAGGACGAACACCTCGTTGTGGTCAATAAACCCTCGGGCCTTCTGGTCCACCGGAGCGCTCTTGATCGTCATGAAAATGAAAATGCCATGAAGATCGTCCGGGACCAGCTTGGGCAATGGGTCTATCCCTTTCATAGGCTCGATAAATCGACCTCGGGCGTATTGGTGTTCGCGCTGGACAAAGAGATTGCCCGGCGCATGACCCGATCCTTTACCGACAAAAAAATCACTAAAACCTATCTTGCCGTTGTCCGGGGTTACACCAGGGAAGAAGAGCGAATCGATTATCCAATAAAAGAACGGAACAAGATGACTGATCAAAGAGCGGATAAGGACAAGCCTGCGCAGGAAGCAATAACTGAATACCGGAGACTGGCCACTGTTGAACTGCTTCACCCCGTGGGGCGCTACGAAACAGCCCGCTATTCCCTTGTCCAAGCAACCCCTTTGACCGGCCGCACTCACCAGATACGGAGGCACATGAAACACATCTTCCACCCCGTTGTGAACGACACAACCTACGGGGATGGAAAGCAGAATGATTTTTTCCGCAAGCATTTCAATTGCAGCCGTTTACTGCTGCACGCTTTTGAGATCGAATTTATTCATCCCGGCTCGGGGCTCAAGCTTCGCATTCAAGCGCCGCTGGACCACGCTTTCACCGCTCTTTTGGAAGCGCTGCACTGGGACAAGGTTGTCCTGTCATAAGAATGTCTTAGACCAGCAGTAACCCTTTTTCCCGCAAGATTTTCCATTCTTTCGATTTGAGAAAAGAGTCAAAGGCCGAAGAAAACTGCTTTTCGTAATTTTGCTTTACCTGGTCAAGGGACAGCAATTCGAGATTCCGAACAGAAAATTTATCAAAGATGCCGTGCAGCCACTCCCCCAGTTCAGGTGTTACTGATAAGCTGAACGTTTCCGTTTTTGTATAAAAAACCAACCTGGCTTTCTGCCCTGGCTTGCCTTTATTCACCCACTCGTCGCGCGCGTACTCCGGCAAATTCTCCAGCCAGAGGACCCTGGATTTAATTTGCTCTCCGTCAAACAGGGGCTTCTCATTGATCGCATGGAGAACATAATTTCTCTTTATCGAAACCGCGGGAACCGGCTTGTCGAACCACTCGTGAATGGGGAAATCCGTGCCAATGCCGTGCATGAAGTTGTACACGGCCTTGTTCAGTCCCTGCGCAAAGGCCGGATGGTCGCAACCGGCGAGGTCTTCGTGCACGAGGTCGTTCTTCGCGAACCCGCCTGCGGGAAGATCACGTATCCGGCACTGATATTTCCTTGGCTCTTTTCCTACATCGCTGTGAACAGTAGCTGTAAATAAATGCCAGAACGCAGATTGGACAAGCCCCTGCTCAAAAAACTGGCGTACGATCTCCAGTGCGTCGATGGTTTCCTGCCCGGTCTCCGTAGGGAAGCCATACATCAGGTAGGCGTGCACCAATATCCCCGCCTTGCTGAAATTGCGGCAGGCCCGGGCTGCCTGGCCTATGGTCACGCCTTTGTTCATCAACTTCAAAAGCCTGTCCGAGGCGGCTTCCAGTCCTCCGGTTGCGGCAATGCAGCCCGAGGCGGCCAAAAGCCGGCAGAGGTCCTCGGTAAAAGCTGTTTCGAAGCGGACGTTCGCCCACCAGGAAATTTTGATCTTCCTGCGCAGCAGCTCCAGGGCCAGGTCTTGTAAAGCCTTTGGCGGCGCTGCCTCGTCAACGAAATGAAAACCGGTCTGGCCCGTCTGGCTGATCATGTGTTCGATCCTGTCGACCAGCAGCGCGGGGGGCGCGCCATCGAAGCGGTTTATATAATCCAGGGACGTATCGCAGAAGGAACATTTATGCCAGTAGCAGCCGTGAGCAATGGTAAGCTTGTTCCAGCGGCCGTCGGACCACAGGCGGTGCATGGGATTGGCCAGGTCGATGAGAGAAAGGTAGCTGTCCAGGGGGAGGTCCGAATAGTCCGGGCACCCGGTCCCGGTATGGGGAAAATCCTCTTCCTGCGTGTCGTTTATAAAGTGTACGGCGTGTTCAATTCTCACGTATGTTCTGACGAGATTTTTGTGGTTTTTTTCTCCGCAAAGATATGCTAGTATGTTCAGAAAAGGGCGTTCACCGTCGTCCAGGGTGATGAAATCAACATAGTTGAATACCGCGGGGTCTGAAAGCCCGCGGAGTTCGGTATTCACAAATCCGCCGCCTAAAATGATCTTTACGTCCGGGTAATTCTTCTTGATAGCGTGACCGCATTTTAAGCCTGCATACAGATTTCCGGGAAAGGGAATAGTCATCCCCACTGCCTGCGGACGATAGTGTTCGACATGGCTCTTGAGCAAATCAAGCAACCGGGCTTCAATGATGTTTTCAGGCCCGCGCAGCGCCTGGTCGAGCGAAGAAAAAGAATGGGCTGCCATGCCGAGCTTTTCGGCATAACGGCTGAAGCCGAAATAGGGCGTTACAGCGTCTTTGATCAGGTCGCCGATGTCCTCGATGTACAGCGTGGCTAAAAACCGGGCTTTGTCGCTCACTCCCGCGTTCCCGAACGCCCATTTCAGGTCGGGCATTTGGTCGAAGCGTGAAGCCCTGGGCAGGAAATCGTCATGACACAAAAGCTGGGCAAGCGTGTTGTCCCGGTAGTGCAGGAAGTTCATCACCGGCTCAACGGTCTGGAGATAGTTTGTTTCATTGTGCAGGATGCGAACAGAATTTTGCGAAAGCTTTGGCCGGTTCTTTTTTGCAAAAGAGAAAAGCCGCAGAAAACCATCCTGGGAAAAAATATCATTGATCAGCTCAATCCCCAAATCAGCCTGGCGCACGTCGTAACCATGCAATTTCAGGAAACCCTTTAAATAGGTTGATGCGGGATAGGGGGTATTGAGCTGCGTAAAGGGCGGAGTGATGAGGAGTATTTTTTGGATCATGATTTTTTTCCTTCAACACGAAGCATTGAAGCGGGGCACATAATGCATCTTACCGGAGTTCGCCTGCTTTAGCAAGCGCCAACGGGGATCAATGGCCCTCATCACCGGTGATGGAGTTTGCGGTCCGCGGCCTGAAAATGACGCTGATGAAAGCGCCGCGCCGGGAAAAGTTCTATGCTACAATAATTACGGAACCGATGGTTGCGGCCAGCCGTGGAGTTCCGCTGAGGAGGAAGAATGGATCCGGAAGGAAGCGCAATTTCAAAAAAGGTGGAAGACTTTCTGAATGTTTTCAGAAAGGGCGAGGAGTTCACCCAGGAGCTGCTGAAGGAGAACGAGAAGCTCAGGTTCAAGATCGCCCAGCTCGAAACCAGGACCCCGCCTTCCCATAGGGAGGACGGAGGCCAGGCGAGCTCCCTGGCGGAGAAGATCCGGCTCCTGGAAGAGGAGAACAGCGCCCTGCTCGACAAGTTCCGGCTGGTCGAGGAGGAGAACAAGGATTTTGCAAACCGGTACGTGGAGGTCGAGGCGGAGAACAATAACCTTGCCAACCTCTACGTGGCAAGCTACCAGCTCCATTCCACGCTGGACTTCTCCGAGAGCCTCAAGATCATCCTCGAGATCGTGATGAACCTGATCGGCGCCGAGGAATTCTCGATCGTCATGCTCGATGAAAAGACGAACGAGCTCTCGATCGTGGCGCAGGAGGGGATGGGCCCCGAGGCGCGGCCGGGCATCCGGCTCGGCCAGGGCATCATCGGCACAGCGGCCAAGACCGGCGAGGCTTACTACCGCCAGGGCGATCCCACCAGGCTCTCGGGCGTGGATTATGACCACCCGCTGATCTGCATTCCGCTCAAGATCAAGGAGCACGTCATCGGCGCAATCGTGATCTATAAACTGCTCATCCAGAAACCGGAGCTTACGGGCGTGGACTACGAGCTCTTTTCGATGCTGGCAGGCCACGCAGCCACGGCACTGTTCTCTTCGCAGCTGTACTCGCATTCCGAGAGAAAACTCACGACGATCCAGAGTTTTCTCGACCTGCTGAAGGACAAAAAAAGCTCTGTGTCTTGAGACGACGGGATAAAAGCGCTGATCCGGTCTTCCAACTGAACGACGGATGCCGACGATGAAGCAGTCATCGGCATCGAGAAAAAAATCGCGCGGGGGAAATATGCTGAAAAAGGTTTTGGTTATTGACGATTCGGCCCTGATACACCAGATGTACAAGATGGCGCTGATGCGCTATAAATGCACCATCATATCGGCAAAGAACGGCCAGTCCGGCCTGGATGAACTGGCCCGGCACCCTGACATCGATCTGGTGCTGCTGGACATCAACATGCCGGTCATGGGCGGGCTGGAGTTTCTGCAGAAAGTAAAGGAGCTGGGGAAGTATTCCGCCATCCCGATCGTCATCGTGAGCACCGAGGGCAAGGAAGAGGACACGAAAAAAGGGATGGAAATGGGCGCGAAAGGATATGTGACGAAACCAATTCAGACCGCGGCCCTGCATGCGATGATAGAGAAGATCATTCCGTCTCCGGGCTGACGCCGCGGGGGTTCCGAAACCGGGAAGTTTTTATTTAACCGGCTTTCGTGCCGGGCTTTTGGTACTGAATGGTTACTTCGTAGGAAATGCTGGCGTGGCCCACGGTATCGTTCGTTCCATGACAAAAGATCTTTCCTTTGGTCGACTTCTTCCGGGATTTAGCAAGGCTCGCAACCACCGGAGCCAGATCATAACCGCCGTCCGTGCACCCTTCCTGCGCGCATTTCATGTGAAAACAGGCGTAACTCGCGGGCAGGAAATTGAGCGTGCGCTCCATCAAGACCGGGTGCAAACCGCGCTGGAAATAGGTCATGTGAAATTCGATGCTCGAGACTCCGGAATAGCGCTCTCCCACCAGACCGGCGGCGACCATGGCGACCCTCTCCATCTCCTGCTTTTCCCTGTAACTCTGTTTATTCCGCATTGTGCTCCCTCCGGATTGCCTCGATGTAAATAAAAAAGCCACAAAGACGCAGATCCTTGTGGCCTTGCCTGCTTTTTGCCCATCAAAACTTACTAATATTATCGCACTTTACCGGCGTTATAGCAAGTGGTGTTTTCCCGGCCCGGGTGGACAGGCAACATCAATAAGGGGAACTTTGCTTTTTGGTGCGTAAAATCAGGGATGGTGGAGTGAATGGACGAAAAAAAGGCCCTGAATGATCAGGGCCTTTCAATGTTTAAGCAATAATAGCTTAGAGCTTTACAACATTGGCTGCTTTGGGGCCCTTGGGTGAGTCGACAACGTCGAACTGCACTTGCTGGCCTTCAGCCAACGACTTAAAGCCGCTGTCCTGAATGTCGCCGAAATGAACGAACACATCGCCGCCGTTTTCACGGGTTATGAATCCAAAGCCTTTGGAATCATTAAACCACTTTACTGTTCCTGTCTCCATGATGAGCTACCTCCTTCTTGTGAATTGAAGCGACGGAAAAGGACAAAAAAAAATCCACAAAGTCGAACTGTCTTTGTGGTTTCCCTACAAGTACATCCGGAACTTCTGAAAGATATAATGCCACTTCGGCGTCAGGAAGTCAAGCATTATTATTTTTTATTTTTACTCCTCTTTCATGGATCCCGGGAGTACAGGGTCCTTATCGGCTGGTCTTCCTGAAAACGCGAATCTCCACATCAACATCCGTGGCCAGCCGGTCGAGCGCCTCCACTTTGGACTTGGTGCCGAGGTCGATGTTCCAGTAGTAGGGCGTCATTGCCAGGAGGTCCATGACCCCGGCGCGGCTCTTCAGCTCGACCCGGTAATTGACCCTTGTTGTCGTGGAAAGCGCAAGAAGCCCTCTTGCCTGGTCCGCTAGATCCGGCGCTGCATGCTCTCGCGCGATCGGATAGATGATCTCCCGCAAACCGTTCAGGTGCCGGGGGCCGGGGCTTACAATCACCAGGGACCCCGTTTCCTTGAGGATCCGCGAGAATTCGGCAACGTTTGCCGGCGAAAAAATGTTCAGAACGATATCAAAGGAAGAGGCCGCAAAGGGCAGGTCATTGATACTTGCGACGAACCAGCTCATCGTCTTGTCGCGCTGCGTGGCCTGGCGGACCGCAAATTTCGAAATATCGACGCCGTAATAATCAACAGGGCGCCGGCTTTCGAGAGACTCCTTGAGGCGCTTGAGATAAAATCCTTCCCCGCAGCCGGCATCAAGGATGGTAAAAGCGCTTTCCTTTTCAGGCCTTCCAAGGGCGACGGCAACGGCCTCGTTCACTCCGTCGGAAACCCTGTTGTACAGTCCCAGGTCCAGAAACCGTCTGCGGCTCCTGATCATGTCCGGGCTGTCCCCCGGCTCTTTGGAATGTTTCTTGTGAGCAAGCAGGAAATTGACGTACCCCTGGCGGGCGGCATCAAAGGTGTGATTCCTGGAGCATTGATAGCCGTCCGCAGAGAGTAACAGTGGAGTTCGGCAGACCGGGCATTGCAGGATGGAGGTCATATATTCTTTCTACCGAAAAAGCGTTGTAACCACGGGCGCCTTCGACGCACACGGTAAAAGGCGAGGTTATAACAGCAACGTAAATTTTTTTGGTTTTAAACCGTGTTCATCCGTGGTTACATCAAGCCGTTTTCAGGATTAAGACTTCGCTCGACTAGACAACGTATAGGACCTGATCTCGCTAAGAAACGCTTCTCCGTACCGCTCAAGTTTGACGTCT
>VFSW01011180.1_pt1 | contig 12643 bp, 13 predicted proteins | sample 5358111 | NCBI WGS metagenome assembly VFSW01 (sample SAMN11554181, study PRJNA540505) | mine drainage metagenome | isolation source: sediment from site ElyBrook_90M | place: USA: Ely Copper Mine, Vershire, VT | collected 2017
CCGACGGCGCCTTCCATCTCCATCTTCACCAGGCGGTTGAGCTCGACCGCGTATTCCATCGGAAGCTCCTTTACGAAGAAATCGAAGAAGCCGTTGACGATCATCGCGGTCGCGTCCGCCTCGGAGAGTCCGCGCGACATCGCGTAGAAGAGCTGATCTTCACCGATCTTAGACACGCTTGCTTCGTGTTCGACGGTGGAGCGCTGTTCGTGAATTTTCATCGTGGGCTTCGTATCGCTCGCAGATTGATCATCCATGATGAGCGCGTCGCACTTCACGCGCGTCTTCGCCCCGACGGCGCCGGGAAAGATTTCCACCAAGCCGCGGTAGGTCGTCTTCCCGCCGTGAGCGCTCACGCTCTTGTTCGTGACGACCGACGTGGTGTTCGGCGCGGCGTGGATCACCTTGGCGCCGGCATCCTGATGTTGGCCTTCACCGGCGAACGCCATCGAGAGGATCTCGCCACGGGCGCCTTCGCCCATCAGGTAGATCGCCGGATACTTCATCGTGAGTTTCGAGCCGATGTTGCCATCGACCCATTCGACCGTCGCGTTTTTTTGAGCGATGGCGCGCTTGGTCACGAGGTTGTAGATGTTGCGATACCAGTTCTGAATCGTCGTATAGCGAATCGACGAATCGTCGAGTGCGATCAACTCGACGACCGCGCTGTGCAGCGACGAGGTCGAAAATTTCGGCGCGGTGCAGCCCTCGATGTAATGCACCTTCGAGCCTTTGTCGGCGACGATCAGCGTGCGCTCGAATTGGCCCATGTTCTCGGCGTTGATGCGGAAATATGCCTGAAGCGGCATCTTCACCTCGACGCCGGGAGGAACGTACACGAACGAACCACCCGACCACACGGCCGAGTTCAGCGCGGCAAATTTGTTATCGCCCGCCGGAATCACGGTAGCAAAATATTTACGCACGATCTCGGGATACGTCTTGATCGCGGTATCCATGTCGCAGAAGAAGACGCCTTGCGCCTCCAGCTCCTTGCTTACGCTATGATAGACGACTTCCGATTCGTACTGCGCCGAGACGCCGGCGAGAAACTTGCGTTCGGCCTCGGGAATGCCCAGGCGGTCGAACGTGCGCTTGATGTCGTCGGGCACGTCGTCCCACGAGCGCTCGGTCTTGTCGGTTGACTTCACGAAGTAATGGATGTCGGCGAAGTCGATTTGCGAGAGCGATTCGGTGTCGCCCCACGTGGGCATCGGCTTGCTCACGAACAGCTCGTAGGCTTTCAGCCGGAACTCGCGCATCCATGCGGGCTCTTGCTTCATGTCGCTGATGCGCTCGACGATCTCGCGCGTCAGGCCTTTGTCGGACTTGAAGACGTAGTTGGATTCCGAGTCGTGGAACCCGTGCCGGTAGTCGTCGGAGACCGGAAGGACGCTTTGCGCGGGGCTGGTCATAGCCTTCAAAGGGTACCATCCCCTCCAGCATAGTCAAGATAGTAAAGCCTGATCTTCAAATACTTCCTCGAGCAGCGCCGGTGAGGCATGAAAAGTTCCATCTGAAAAGGGTAGACAGGGGGGGCTGCATGGGCTATTATGTTCGCCGGACCTGAGGACCGCCCGAGGCGGCCGAATCGTCCACGGTATGGGGTGGGCGCGCCCTTTTCGCGCCATCGCGGCGAGTCGCCCGTGCACCGAAAAAGCGCCGGCAAGAGCTCGTCGATAGGTCGGGGACGTGACTGCACTGCAGACGCCAGCCGACAAGTCCGGAGGTGGGATTCCCCCAAGCTCAAGGAGAGCGGAAAAAATTGAAGGCACTCGGTACGCACATCGTGTGCGAGCTGTCCGGCTGTGATGCCGGAGCGCTCGCCAGCGTCGATGCGGTCCGCGAGATGATGATCGGCGCGGCTCACGCATCGCGGGCGACGATTATGGAGGTCGCGTTCCACCGGTTCGAGCCGCAAGGCGTTTCAGGCGTGGTCGTCCTCGCCGAATCGCATATCTCGATTCATACCTGGCCGGAGACCGGCTACGCCGCGATGGACTTTTACACGTGCGGCGATCATACCGATCCCTGGCTTGCCTGCGAGTATGCCGCTAAAGCCCTCGCCGCCACCACGATGCTCACGACCGAGGTCAAACGCGGGATTGCCCAGCCGGGCGGCGCCTTTACCCACGTCGTCACCCGGGACCACGAGGCCACCGCGCTCTCCGCATAGCTTCCTTCGCGCACCGCAACCAGTCTCGAATAACGAGGAGACTCCATGACGGGAGTCTCTTTTTTCTTCGTACCTGGGCAGGGCTTGGCTGCCCCAAGCGCACCCGCCCGGCTTCCGCAACCACCACCGCTCCCATCGGTACGTCGCCGTCCAGCGCGAGCGTGAGCCTCGGAGCCGGTACGATCGCTTCGATCACGATACCGGCCGTGGCGAGCGGAAGCGGGACGATGTCGATCGCCGGGTCCGCCGGCGCGCCGACCGGCTTTACGGCGTTCTTGGCCCGGCGAGCGACCGGCCCGCGGCGGGACACGGGTGCGGCGCCGGTTCCGCTTGGCTACGTCGTCTTCCAACCGAGCGCCGCAATGTCGTTCGCGACCTACCCGTCGTTCTCGATCACGCTCCCGTCGAGCGTGAGCACGAGCGGGCAGACGTTCTACATCGCGTTTTCGACCACGGATCCGGGCTACAGCTCGCTGCTGACCAACGGCTGGTTCGCGCCGGCCCTTGGGCCCGCGAACGTCAGCCTCCAGGTCCTCAGCTTTACCGGGGGCACCGCCACGCCGCCATTCTCGCTGAGCCCAAGCTACAAATACGTCTTCTGTCTGTACCAGGTTGCCGCGTCGCCGACTAGCTCGCCGTCGTCCAGCACTTCGCCGAGCACCTCGCCGTCGTCCAGCGCCTCGCCCTCCGCGAGCCCGAGCTCGTCTCACGCGACGACGTACACCTTCGGCGGATCGACCGCCACGCTCACCGTCACCGCGGGTCAGACGCCGGCTCAGGTGTCGCTCTCGGCCTATCAAGGGCTCACGATGACGGCGCAGTTTGTCGCGCCTACCTCGGGAGGCGGGCAAATGGTGTTCAGCGACGCGACCAACAACGGTGACGTGTCGCCGAATACCCTTCCGGCCGATACCGCCGGCGGTAGCGGATACACCGGGGTGTTCTATCTCTCGGTGGTCAACAATTCGGCAAACGATATCTCGTTCGGCAACAGTTTCCCGAAGTTCGTGATCACCGATTCCGCCTTCCCGGCCGGTGCGACGACCTGCAGCTTCGATTCATACTCCAACAACGGCGGCAGTTCGCCGGCGTGGAGCGCTCGGGCGCGACCAGCACGATTTCGGGCACGAGCGTGACCATCGGGCCGGCGACGCTCCCATCGGCCGCGATCTATTGCAAGCCGTGCCAGCAGATCCTCGGGGTTTCCTGCAACTAACGTCGCGCGACCGCGCTCTCCCCAACCCGAAGGGCGCCCCCACGGGGGCGCCCTTCTCGTGTGGCGAAGCCTGGTGCCCGCTATGCCGAAGACCGAACACTGGCAGTGGTACGTCGAAGAATCCGCGCCGACCGAACAGCACCATCATGCAATCGAAACCGTGTATTACGCGGGTCGCTCGCCGTTTCAGCAAGTCTCGGTAATCGCGACCCCCGTCTTCGGCAAGATGCTGATTCTCGACGGGGATACCCAGAGTTCGCATTGCGACGAGAAGATCTATCACGAGTCGCTCGTCCATCCGGCGCTGGCCGGCGTTCCCGATCGCAGCGAGGTGCTGATCCTTGGCGGCGGCGAGGGAGCGACGCTGCGCGAAGTGCTGCGTCATCCCGGTGTGAAGCGCTGCACGATGGTCGACATCGACGGTTTGGTCGTCGATCTCTCGAAGCGCTTTCTACCGGAGTGGAGCGACGGTGCCTTCGACGATCCGCGAGCGAACGTCGTGATCGGCGACGCGCTCGCCTACATGCGCGAGCACGAGCGGCGCTACGGCGCGATCGTCTCCGACCTCACCGAGCCGCTCGAGGATTCACCGAGCAACGTCCTCTTCAACGAGGAGGTCTTTCGGCTGATCAAATCGCGTCTCGCGGACGGCGGCGTCTACGTGCTCCAGGCCAGTACCGCGGCCTTTCACAACCATTCGCTGCACTGTAAGATGGCGCGTACGCTACGCCGCCATTATCGGCACGTCGCCTCGTTCTCCCACTACGTTCCGGCGTTCGACACCGAGTGGGCCTTCCTGGCCTGCAGCGACCGCGTCGACCTCGCCGCACTCGACCGCTCTGCCGTCGACGCGTACTGCTCGCAGCTTCGCGGCGAGAACTTCTTCTACGACGGGCAGACCCACCAGCGGCTTTTTTCGCTGCCCCTCTACCTTCGTCGTGCGCTAGCGGCCGCCGGCCCGGTATTTTAAGGAGCGTCTGCATACGGATTTCGCTTCGGCCCCCCACCGCTGGGAAAAAGAGAAGTCGCACTTCGTGGCGCTGCTCGATCTCAAGCTGGAGAAGGTCGAGCACGGCAAGGCCGTCATGCGCATGCCGTTTCGTCCCGAGGTTTCCAACGGCGCGGGAGCCGTGCACGGCGGGGCGATCGTCAGCCTGTGCGACACGGTCTTCTACGTTGCGCTGGCGTCGATCTACGGCCGCGAGCAAGAGACGGTCACCGTATCGCTGCAGTGCAATTTTCTCGCGCCGGCGCTTCCGCCGCACGATTTGATTGCCGAGGCGACGGTGCTGCGTGCCGGACGGCGCGTCTGCTACGGCGAAGTGCAGGTGACGAGCAACGACAAGCTCGTCGCGCACGCGACGCTCAATTTTCTCAACAGTTATCCAGACGAGGCACCGAAGTGAGTACGATCCCTGAGTTGCGGCGCACGGCGCTGTACGCCGAACATCGCGCGCGCGGCGCGCGCATGGTGCCGTTCGCTGGATTCGATATGCCGGTGCAGTACGGCGGCATTCTCAGGGAGCACGACGCGGTGCGCCGCCGTGCCGGGCTCTTCGATCTCTCGCACATGGCGCAGTTCGTGCTCTCGGGTCCGAACGTTGCCGCATGGGCCGATACGCTCACGATCAACGCGGTCGAGACGATGAAGCCGATGCAGGCTCGCTACAATATCTTCTGTAACGCGCACGGCGGCGCGCACGATGACACGATCTTCTATCGTCTGGACGGGCGCTGGCTCCTGGTCGTCAACGGCGCGAACGCCGAGAAGATGTGGGCGCACCTCAACGCCAATCTCGCGGGGGGCGTGCGACTTGAAAATCTGCACGGGCGTAGCGCGTTGATCGCAATCCAAGGGCCGCGCTCGGTCGAGGTGTTGACGCCGCACACCGACGTCGACGTTTCGGCGTTGAAGTATTACTTCTGCGCGCAGGGCCGCGTCTACGGCAAGCCGGCGATCGTCGCGCGCACTGGATACACGGGTGAAGACGGCTTCGAGCTCTTTCTGGCGGGCGAAGATGCGGCCGAGGTCTGGAACGCGTTGCTGGTCGACCACGCGCAGGACGGATTGGAACCGTGCGGCCTCGGCGCTCGCGACGTGCTTCGGCTGGAAGCCGGCATGCCGCTCTACGGACACGAACTCACCGAGGCCATCACGCCCGTTCAAGCCGGTCTGCAATGGGCGGTCAAGACCAGCAAGCCCGAATTCATCGGGCGTAACGCGCTGATCGATCAAATCGAATACGACCAGTATCCGCGCATCGCGGCTCTCGTGATGAAGGGCCGCGCTCCGGCTCGCGAGGGATACGCCGTTTTCACCGGCGAGCAACGGGTCGGCGAGGTTCGCAGCGGTTCGATGGCGCCTTCGGTCGGCGGGCGCAACGTCGCGACCGCGCTGCTCGAAAAAGAAGTCGCAACCCCGGGCGCGATCGTTGAGGTCGAAATTCGCGGAGAACGGCACCCGGCCGACGTCGTCGCACTTCCTTTCTACAAACGACCGAAATAAGGAGTTCCAATAACGTGGCGCAGCCCGAGAATTTGCTCTACAGCAAAGAGCACGAGTGGGTCCAGATCGACGGCGATACGGCGACGGTCGGCATAACCGACTACGCACAGGACTCGCTGGGCGACATCGGCTACGTCGAGCTGCCGCGCGTCGGTAAGGCGGTCGATCAATTCGGAAACGTCGGCGTCGTCGAGTAGGTGAAGGCCGTTTCCGATCTGTTTACGCCGATCGGCGGCGAGATCACGGAAATTAACGGCGCGCTCGAATCCGATCCCGCCGCGGTGAATCGCGATCCGTACGGCGCCGGATGGCTCTTTAAGCTCAAGCTCAAAGATGCCGGCGAAAAGAGCCACCTCCTCTCCGCTGCCGACTACGAAAAAATCGCGATAGCGTAACTGCGAGAAAGCACGACGTGTATACCCCACACACCCAGGCCGATATTCGTGCGATGCTGGACGCGATCGGCGTCGGTTCGCTCGAAGAACTGCTGGCCGTCCCCGAGGCGCTGGCACTCAAGGCACCGCTCGACGTCGTTCCGGCGTTGCCGGAGTACCAGATCGCCCGGCGTTTCGATCGCTTTGCCGCCAAGAACACCGGCGTCGACTTTATCTCGTTTTTGGGCGCGGGATCGTATCGTCACTACGTGCCGCCGGCGATCGCCGCGCTCGCAATGCGCGGCGAATTTCTGACCGCGTACACACCGTATCAGGCCGAGGTCTCGCAGGGATATCTGCAAGCCATTTACGAGTGGCAGAGCTACATCTGCCTCCTAACCGGCATGGACATCGCCAACGCTTCGGTCTACGACGGCGCGACCGCGCTTGCCGAAGCCGCGATCATGGCGATAAACGCGAACGGCCGCAAGAAGGTGCTCGTCTCGAGCGCTCTGCACCCCAACTACCGCGCCGTGCTCAAGACGTACTGCGACGGGCTCGACGTCGAGATCGACGAGATCGCGTTCACCGCGAACGGGACGACCGATCAGGCGGCGCTGGCAAACGCGCTCGCGGACAAGACGTATGCCGCGGTTGCAATTCAGTCGCCCAATGCGTTCGGCAACGTCGATACGTTTGTTCGCGATGCCGCCGATGCGATCGCGGCAAGCCAGACCGTGCCGATCGCGGTCGTCGCCGAAGCGATCTCGCTGGCCGCACTCGTGCCGCCGGCGTCGTGGGGCGCACAAATCGTGGTCGGCGAGGCCCAGAGTTTCGGCGTCGCGATGGCATACGGTGGGCCCTACGCGGGGTTCATCGCGTCGACGAAAGAGCATATGCGGCGTATTCCTGGGCGCCTGGTCGGTAAGAGTGCGGACCACGATGGGCGCACCGCCTACGTGCTGACGTTGCAGGCACGCGAGCAGCACATTCGCCGCGAGCGCGCGACGTCGAACATCTGCACCAATCAAGCGCACTGCGCGCTGATCGCGACGATCTATCTCGCGCTGATGGGAAAGACCGGTCTGCGCGACGTCGCCGCGCTCAATTTGGAACGCTCGCGCGAACTGGCGACTGCGGTCTCGAGCATCGACGGCGTCGATCTGCGCTTCGACGCGCCGTTTTTCAACGAGGTGGTCGTCGACGTCCACCGCCCGGCCGGCGAGGTGCTTGCGGAATTACAGCAGCGCAAGATACTCGGCGGAATCGATCTGGGGCGCTGGTATCCCCAGCTCTCAACGTGCATACTGATGAACGCGACCGAACTCACGACGACCGGTGAGATCGCCGCACTTGCCGCCGCTCTTGGAGATGCCGTTCGTGTCCACGCAAGTGTCTAGCCCCGAGGTTCCGCTGATCTTCGAACGCGCCGGCGAGGGCCGTGCGAACCGTTACGTAGAGGAAGGCAAACCGCTCGGCGCGTTCTTGCCGGCGGACGTGCTACGCACCGATTTGCCGCTGCCGGACCACAGCGAACTCGAGGTGGGCCGCCACTTCACGCAGCTCTCCCACCGCACGTTCGGCATCGATCTGGGCTTTTATCCGCTGGGATCGTGCACGATGAAGTACAATCCGCGCGTCAACGACGCAATGGCTGCCAAGCGCGAGTTCGCACAATTGCATCCCTACACGCCGGACGAACTCGCGCAAGGCGCTCTGCAGGTGATGTACGAGCTGGAGCGTTCGCTTGCGTCGCTGTTCGGGATGGCGGCCTTCTCGCTCAACCCCTCTGCGGGCGCGCATGCCGAACTCGCGGCGCTGCTCATCGCGAAAAAGTATTTCAAAGACCGCGGCGAGACCATGCGCGACAAAGTGATCGTGCCCGACACCGCGCACGGCACGAACCCGGCCTCGGCCGCGATGTGCGGATTCAAAGTCATATCGCTTCCGAGCGACGAGCGCGGCCGCGTCAGCGTCGCCGAGATCGAGAAGGTCTTAGGCCCCGACACCGCCGTGTGCATGATGACGAATCCAAATACCCTCGGGCTGTTCGAAGATCGCATTCACGAGATCGCGGCGGCGGTGCACGACGCCGGCGGTCTGATGTATTACGACGGGGCCAACGCGAACGCGATCATGGGTAACGTGCGTCCGGGCGACATGGGTTTCGATCTCATGCACCTGAACACGCATAAGACGTTTACGATCCCGCACGGCGGCGGCGGAGCCGGCCACGGCCCGATCGGCGTCGCGGCGCACTTGGTCGACTATCTTCCAACGCCGGTCGTGCGCGCCGTCCCCTGTAAGGAAGCGCAGGGTGAGGGTGGCGCCGCGGTCGCGCCGTCGGACCGGCTGAACTTCAGCCTCGACTTCGACGCGCCCAGGTCGATCGGGCCGATGCGTTCGTTCTGGTCGAACTTCGCGCACGCCGTGCGCGCCCTGGCGTATATCTACGCAAACGGTGCGCCGGGCCTGGCGCGCGTCTCCGAGCTCGCGGTGCTCAACGCCAACTACGTGCGCGTGAAGGTCGCGGAGTTTCTCGAAACGCCCTACCCAGAGATCTGCCGTCACGAGTTCGTCGCCTCGGCGCAGGAGCTAAAGAAAGCGACCGGCGTGAAGGCGTTGGACGTCGCCAAAGCGCTGCTCGACCACGGCATGATGGCGCCGACGATGTACTTCCCGCTGATCGTCCCCGAATGCCTCATGATCGAACCGACCGAGACGGAATCGAAGGAGACGCTCGATCGTTTCATCGCGGTTCTGCGCGAGATCGTCGAGACCGCGCGCACGAGTCCCGAGACGATCCAGGCCGCGCCGGTTCGTACCGTGGTGGGCCGCGTCGACGAGACGCGAGCGGCCCGCCAGCCGGATCTCCGCTGGGAGCCCGGCCCGAAGGCGACCGCGTAACCGGTCCTGGTTCTGCCAGAAAGAGGGCCGACCTTTCGGCAGGCGCTTCTTGGGGGCGGGGCCTATAATGGAGGTAATCGGGGGCGTCGGTTTGGGGCCCCCTTCCCTGTCTCCAACACGGGTCATGCGACATGCGGATCAAGTACGAAGTGTCGGCCGGTGGCCTGGTTTTGCGTCATCGCGAGACCGGGTTCGATGCGTTGCTCATCGGGAGAGGGAGTCCGCGAATTTGGACCCTGCCGAAGGGGCACGTTGAAGCGCGTGAGTCCAACGAGCAAGCGGCTCTGCGTGAGGTCCGCGAAGAGACCGGCTGCTGGGGCGAGATCATCGCTCGTCTCTCTGAGATCTCGTATTGGTTCTACGTCGGGAAGGCCAAGCACAAGAAGAGCGTGACGTTCTATTTGATGCGCTACCTCTCGGGCGACACGGCCAACCACGACCACGAGGTCGATGAGGCGCGCTGGTTCGACATCGCCTCCGCCCGCAAGGCGCTCAAGTACGTCAACGAAAAGCGCTTGGTCGACATGGGGATGGAGGTCGTGGCGCACAACCCTGCCATCTTCGGCGACACCGCCGTCGTTGCGCTGGCCGAACAGAAGAGCTCTTGACCGAAACCGAAGGACTGCACGTCCGGCTCGACGTCTTCGACGGGCCGCTCGACCTCCTCTTGAGCCTGATCAAAGAACAGCAGCTCGACATCTCGACCGTCCCGCTCGCTTCGGTCGCGGAGCAGTATCTCGCGTACGTTCGCGTGATCGAGTCCGTCGACATGGAGGTCGCGGCCGAGTATTTGGTGATCGCCGCGACGCTGGTCTTTCTGAAGTCCAAGGCACTACTTCCGCCAATCCCGCAAGAGTTCGCCGACGAGACGGACGAGACGCCCGAACAGGTGGAAGAACGGCTGCGCCGTCGCCTGATCGCCTACTCGCGCTATCGCGATCTCGGCTTGCAATTGCGGACGCGCGCCGAGGAGGCGAGCGGCTACTATTATCGCGACTCGGGCGATCCGACGAGCGAGCTGGTGCAGCACTACCGCGTGGATCCCGAAAGACTCAAGCGCGCCTTCATCGCGATGCTCCAGCAGGCACGTCCCGAGAAGCGCGAGATCGTACGCGAGCGCGTCTCCTTGATCGCGCAGATGGACTACATCTCGCGTAAGGTGCGCGAGCACGGGCAGGCGTCGTTCTTCGCGCTCTGCCACGAGTTGGGCATGACGCGCGAGGTCATCATCATCACGTTTCTCGCGATTCTCGAACTCGTCCGCCGTCACCGGGTGGAGTTCGAACAACCGGATCTCGACGACGATATCCGGATTCTGCCAATTCCCCATCCCGCCGCACAAGGGTAACCGTTGGACACGCAAGAGTTGACGCAGGCGGAAGAACCGTTGAGCGTCGAGGCCCAAGAACTGCATGCCGCCGCCGCCGGAATCGAGGCCGCGATCGAAGCGTTGCTCTTCGTCGCGAGCGAGCCGCTCGAAGCCAAGCGCATCGCTAAGCTTACGGGTGAGGACGAGCGCGCGGTCGCCCTCGCGCTGCAGACGCTCGAAGAGCGCTATAGCAACGGCGGCATCGTCCTGCGTCACATTGCCGGCGGCTACCGGCTTGCGACCGCATCCAGCGTGCGCGAAGTCGTCGAAGCCTACCTCCTCCCGCCCAAGACGACGCTCTCGACCCCGGCACTCGAAACGCTCGCGATCGTTGCGAACATGCAGCCGGTGACGAAAAGCGAGGTCGAGGCAATTCGCGGCGTCAATTCGGACAGCGTGGTCAGCACGCGGCTGGACCGCGGAATGATCGTCGAAGCGGGCCGCAAGGACGTCGTCGGACGGCCGATGACGTACAAGACGACGCCGCTGTTCCTCGAGTCCTTCGGTTTGAACTCGCTCGACGATCTTCCGCAACTCGAGCTCGAGCCCGGGCAGCCCCTCGAACTCAACCTGTTGATCACGCCGACGGGTGAACCGCTCGAAGAATGAGCGGATTCGACGCGCTCGCCGGCGCGTACGACCTTGGCCGGCTCGGCTATGCGAACGACGTGTACAACAGTCTAATCGCGTACGGCCTCGCACCGTCGCACGCCGTGCTCGACATCGGATGCGGCACGGCCCTTGCGAGCGCACCATTGATCCAGAACGGCTACGCGGTCACCGGGATCGACGAGTCCGAACGCATGATCGCGGTGGCCAGAGCGAACTTTCCGCAAGCCGAGTGGGTGGTGGGCCGGGCGGAGGCGCTGCCTTTCTCCGCCGATCGGTTCGACGTCGCGCTCGCAGCGCAGGTCTTTCACCACGTCGACAAGGCGGCCGCGCTCGCGCAAGTGCTTCGGGTGCTGCGTCCGCGCGGGATCGCGGCAATCTGGTGGAAGAACTTGCTCGGAGACGATCCGGTCAGCCAACTGCGCGACTCGGTCGCGCGCGATTTGAAGCTCGAACCGCTCGGGCCGCTCTGGCGGACCGGCTTTAAGGAATTCTACGCCGCCGGATTTTCGGAGACGGCGTTGCGCGTCGTTCCGTGGAGTACGGTAACGACGCTCTCGCGCTTTGTGCAGTACGAGCGTTCGCGTAAGATCATCCACGAAACGTACGGTGCCCAGGCGAACGGCTATTTTGCGCATCTCGAGGAGCGGCTGCACGAGTCGTTCGGTGCGGGCGATCCGCTGGTCCCCCTCTCGTACCTGCACTACGTGTACCTGGCGAAGAAGTAGCGTGCGAATCGGAGTTCACGTCCGCGTTTCGGGCGGCTACGCGAAGGCCGTCGACTACGCGTCCTCGCTCGGGTGCACGGCCATCCAGGTCTTTTCGAGCAACCCGCGCAGCTATCGAGTAGGTAAAATCGACGTCGCGGCGTTGGAGGCGTTCGCAAAGCTCCGCGAGGACGCCGGTATCGATCCCTGCGTCGTTCACACGCCGTATCTGATCAATCTCGCAAGCGACGACGCGAAGGTGCGCGGCGGCTCGCTCGGGCTACTGCGGGCCGATTTGGCGTCGGCGGCCGCGGGAAGGATGGCCTACGTCAACACCCATTTGGGTTCGTACGGCACCCGCGACCGGAGCGAGGGCTTCGAAGCGATCTGTCGCGCGCTGGAAGAGTCTCTCGCCGAAATTCGCCCCGGCGTTACGCTGGTGCTGGAGAACTCCGCCGGCGCGGGTAATCTGGCCGGAGGGACGCTCGAGGAGTTGGGCCGTTTCGTCCGCACGCTGCGTCATCCGCAGCTCGGCGTGTGCCTCGACACGGCGCACGCCTGGGCCGCAGGGTATAAGATCGACGATCGGGCCGGCGTCGACGAATTTCTCGCCGAGGCGCACGAGCGCATCGGTATCGAGAACGTCCACGTCTTTCATTTCAACGACACGCTGATTCCGCTGGGCGCGAGCCGCGATCGTCACCATCACATCGGCGAAGGTTTGATCGGTCTCGACGGTTTTCGTGCGCTGCTCGCGCATCCCGAGTTACGCGAGAAGA
>VFSW01011181.1_pt1 | contig 12642 bp, 10 predicted proteins | sample 5358111 | NCBI WGS metagenome assembly VFSW01 (sample SAMN11554181, study PRJNA540505) | mine drainage metagenome | isolation source: sediment from site ElyBrook_90M | place: USA: Ely Copper Mine, Vershire, VT | collected 2017
GGCAGACCGGCTCCGCGCATCAACTGGATCAACAGGGTTTCGGCTTGATCGTCCTGATGATGCGCCAGCACGATAAAATCCGCAGGTTGCCTGGCGAATACCGCATAACGGGCAGCCCTAGCCACTGCTTCGAGGCTCTCGCCACTTTCACGTGGCAAAGAAACACGTTCGAAGACAAAGGGAATTCCTTGCTCAAGACAATGTGCTTCGCAAAATTGTTGCCAGCGATCCGCTTCGGGGTGAATCTGATGATTGACATGTACTGCAGACAAACGGAAGGCCCCTAACGGAACCAGGGCCTTTAACAACGTCAGCAGAACCATGGAGTCCAGTCCGCCGCTCAGTCCCACACAAAGGTGGTCTCCTGCCTTGATCTGTCGCTGGAGAGTTTGCCAGACTGCGCTCTGGACTTTAGCGAGTGGCTGTTTCCTTAAACTTGCCATAGCCCATCAGTCGATCGTAACGACGCGTCAGCAATTCATCAGGAGAAAGCGCATCTAATTGCTTCAACACCTCTTGCAATGCACGTTTGAGGCTTTGTGCCATGGTTTGAGGATCCCGGTGCGCCCCCCCGGGCGGTTCCTGGACAATCTTGTCTACAAGTCCCAGTGACTTGAGTCGTGGCGCCGTAATTCCCAGCGCCTCGGCAGCCACACTGGTTTTTTCGGAAGTTTTCCACAGGATGGCGGCACAACCTTCGGGAGAAATAACGGAATAAATGGAGTACTGCAGGATCAGCGTAGCATCACCAACTGCGATTGCAAGCGCGCCACCCGAGCCACCTTCGCCAATGATGGTACAAATGATCGGGGTTTTGAGGGCAGCCATTTCATAGAGATTGCGACCGATCGCTTCGGATTGGCCCCGTTCTTCTGCTCCGATCCCTGGATAAGCTCCAGGCGTATCGATGAAGGTCATGATGGGCAGGCCAAACTTTTCCGCAAGACGCATCAGTCTCAGTGCCTTACGATATCCTTCGGGCCGTGCCTGACCAAAGTTTCGGTAGATACGATCCTTGGTATCCCGCCCTTTTTGGTGGCCGATCACCATGACTGGACGACCTCCAAAACGCGCAATCCCGCCTACAATCGCCGGATCGTCCGCGAAAGCCCTGTCACCATGCAATTCCTCGAAATCGGTGAACAACGCTTCGATGTAATCCAGCGTGTAAGGACGCTGGCTGTGTCGAGCAACCTGGGCGATTTGCCAGGCTTTCAAGCCCGAATAGATTTCCTTGGTAAGGGCCTGACTTTTCTTTTGAAGGCGCTCGATTTCCTGGGAAATGTCGACAGCAGAGTCCTCCTGGACAAATCGTAGATCTTCGATTTTTCCTTCCAGTTCGCCAATCGGTTGCTCAAATTCAAGAAAAACTGTTTTCATATGAAAGCCCCCGTCGAAAGGGTTGCAGTATCCAGAGGCAAACGGGCATTATAACGACCCTACCACTGCATTCACAACGTTTCTGAACTCAGACCAAAATGGGACATCGACTAACACGCATCTATACCCGCACCGGTGATGACGGTAGCACTGGCCTTGGTGACGGCACGCGCGTTTCCAAGAACCACTGGCGTGTAGAGAGCATGGGTGACGTGGATGAGCTCAATAGCGTCATCGGTTTGCTCCGAACCGAAACACTGCCTTCCGAAGCCCAACACCTGCTGACCCAAATCCAGCATGATCTGTTCGACCTCGGAGCCGAACTCTGCATCCCTGGTCATCGTGTCATTCCTGAAAAACGCATCAGCGGACTGGAGAAGGAAATTGACCAACGCAACGCCCTGCTCCCCCCACTCAAGGATTTCATCTTGCCGGGAGGGTCGAGAGCGGCTGCACTTTGCCATATGGCCCGCACAGTCTGTAGACGTGCCGAACGCCGACTGGTGACCCTGCACCTCGAACAACCTTTGTCCCCTATCACGCTGTGCTATCTCAACCGATTGTCAGACCTGCTGTTTGTTCTGGCGCGCGACCTGAATCGTCAGGCAAACGTTCCAGATGTCCTCTGGCAACCGGGCTACAAATAGGCCCACACTGCCAAGAAACACCCTACCAGAGCCCCTGTTCCGGCAGGAATCAGCAACCAGCGCCGTCTGGTCAAAACGGTCACCGACGCCAGCGCAATCGCAATTTGAATAAAAGTCATGGACAAAGCCAAGGCATGATGGGGGTGGAAAGCCCTTTCAGCCAGTTCATTTTCTTGCCGGGATTTTTCTTCAAACGCTTCCGCTTTGGCCTTGATATCCATTTTTTCTTTTTCGTAGCGTGCAATTTCCACGTTGTACCAATCACGGCGTGCTTTGGTCGGCGCTAATTCTGCGGCAATGCTCATGATATGCCCTTTGGTGCTTTTGGCCTGGTAAAAGCTCCACTGGTCGCTGGCATGTGCCTTGTACAACACGGCTTCATTTTTGTGAAATAGCGCCTCATTCTGGGTGTTGCCACCCAAATAACTGACCACAGCGCCGGCTGCAGCAAGAATAGCCGTGAAAATTGCCACCTGCTGGGCAAGCGCCACGCCATGCCCACCGCCCTTATGTTCCCCAGCTGCAGCATGCTCCACTTCATGTTCATGAGCGCCATGTACGTGAAAATGATGCTCCATCAGCGTTTCCCCTTTAACAAGTCAACAAGGTTCAGGGTTCAGCGATGTCAAGACGTCGCCGGCGCACGGCTTCGCCCAATGTTGCAATAACCGACAGGGTGTCATCGAAGGATATGCAGGGATCCGTAATACTTTTGCCGTATTCCAGTACACGCCCTGGCACCAGCTCCTGGCGTCCTCCCTTAAGATGGCTTTCGATCATGACACCCATGATGCGCGGCTCTCCAGCGGCCAGTTGATCCGCTACATTCTGTGCCACGATTAATTGCCTCTGCGGGTCCTTCTGGCTGTTGGCGTGGCTGAAGTCGATCATGACGCGCGCCGTAAGCCCTGCAGCCGAAAGCTCTTTGGCCGCTGTATCAACACTGGCAGCATCATAATTGGTGGTTTTACCCCCCCGCAGAATGAGGTGACAGTCTTCATTGCCGTTGGTCGCCACAATGGCAGAATGCCCCGCCTTGGTCACAGACAGAAAATGGTGCGGTTGCTGGGCCGCGCGGATGGCATCCACTGCGATGCGTAGATTGCCATCGGTGCCATTTTTAAATCCGACGGGGCAGGACAAACCGGAGGCCAATTCGCGATGAACCTGACTTTCCGTGGTTCGTGCTCCAATTGCGCCCCAGCTGATGAGATCTGCAAAATATTGTGGCGTGATCAGGTCCAGAAACTCAGTCCCTGCAGGCACACCCAACGCGTTGATATCCAGCAACAGGCCGCGTGCCAGACGTAACCCTTCGTTGATGCGAAAACTGCCATCCAGAGAGGGGTCGTTGATCAATCCTTTCCAACCTACCGTGGTTCGCGGTTTTTCAAAGTACACCCGCATCACGATCAGCAATTCACCGGCCCATTGATCCTTTACCGCCTTGAGCCGGGTGGCGTACTCCAAGGCCGCCTTGGGATCATGGATCGAGCATGGGCCCACAATGACCACCAATCGATCGTCTGCACCATGCAGGATGCGATGAATCTGCTTGCGGGTTTCATAGACGACCTGCGTCGCTTTCGCCGAAAGGGGAAACTCTCGCAACAAGTGCACGGGAGGAAGCAATTCCTTGATTTCGCGGATGCGGACATCGTCAATTTTTTGGGGTACAGCAGTCGTCATCGTCTGAGTTCCCTGTCTTTCAGGCCATTACAGTCATCTAAAAACCGGCTATTTTATCAGACACTAGCCTGTACCGCCCACTGTCAAACCATCGATCCGCAAAGTAGGCTGTCCCACTCCCACAGGAACGCTCTGCCCTTCCTTCCCGCAGACACCAACGCCAGGATCAAGTGCCAGATCATTGCCAATCATGGAGACCCGCGTCAGCACGTCCGGACCGTTGCCTATAAGCGTGGCTCCTTTCACGGGATACACCAGTTTGCCCTTTTCGATCAGCCAAGCTTCTGCCGCAGAAAAAACAAACTTGCCGCTCGTGATGTCCACCTGGCCGCCACCAAAATTAACGGCATACAAACCATGCTCTACAGACGCGATGATCTCTGCCGGATCGCGCTCGCCGCCAAGCATATAAGTGTTGGTCATGCGCGGTAGTGGAATATGCGCAAAGGATTCACGACGACCGTTGCCCGTCAGGGGCATACCCATCAGACGGGCGTTGAGATTATCCTGAAGATAGCCCTTGAGAATGCCATCTTCGATCAAAGTAGTGCACTGGGTACGATTGCCCTCGTCGTCCTGATTGAGGGAACCGCGCCTATTGGCAATGGTCCCATCGTCCAGAACGGTTACACCGGGTGCCGCCACGCGTTCACCAATGCGCCCAGCAAATGCAGAGGTTCCTTTACGGTTAAAATCGCCTTCCAGGCCATGGCCAATGGCCTCGTGTAGCAAAATCCCCGGCCAGCCCGAACCCAGCACCACAGTCATCATGCCCGCAGGAGCCGGGCGTGCGGCCAGATTGGTCACGGCTTGATCTACTGCTTTACGGGCATAGTCCTGCAGCATGGCATCCGTGAAATACTCATACCCAAACCGCCCTCCACCGCCCGCGGAACCCTGCTCCCGAACACCACCTTCTTCAGCAATGACCTGGATGGATACGCGAACCAATGGGCGTACGTCCGCACTGAGATGACCATCGCTGCGCGCCACCAGAACCAATTCGTATTCACCCGCCAGAGAAGCCATGACTTGTGTGACACGCGAATCCATGCTTTTAGCAAAGCGTTCCAACCGCTCCAACAGGCTGACCTTGTCGGCATCCTGCAGGGTAACCAAGGGATCGTGGGGAAGGTAGAGACGCGGCGGTTCTGGGCTTGTCCGGAGAATCTGCTGCCGACCGCTGTGTCCAGAGCGCCCAATGGCACGGGTGGCCAATGCCGCCTGTTCCAGGGAAGCCAGTTGAATATCGTCAGAGTAGGCAAATGCCGTTTTCTCTCCACTGATTGCACGCACTCCCACCCCTTGCTCGATATGGAAGGAGCCTGCTTTGACGACGCCTTCTTCCAGGCTCCACCCTTCACTGCGACTGTATTGAAAATACAGGTCTGCATAGTCCACTTGGTGTGTGAGTATCTGGCCGAACACACGATCCAGGCTTCCACTGTCGAGCGCATAGGGAGTCAGAAGAGCAGCTTCGGCAATAGCGAGCGGTTGGGTAGACATCATTTATTTCCTGTTCTGGTTTTTTTTGGCGCAGGGAGGCCCACGGTACGATGAGACAGCGCTGGCAGATTAGTCCGCAACTCAGCTTGATGAATCGGATTGACACCAGCGATCACTACACCGGAACCACGCGGTAACTGATCCAGAATGACTCCCCAAGGATCAACAATCATCGTGGAACCATGGGTTTCCCTGCCATTCATGTGATACCCCCCCTGGGCCGGAGCAACGACATAAGCAATATTTTCGATGGCTCGGGCCCTAACCAGGGTTTCCCAATGGGCACGCCCGGTCGTTTCGGTGAATGCCGAGGGGATGAAAATCAGTTCAACCTGCCCCATGGCACGATACAACTCGGGGAAACGCAAGTCGTAGCAGATGGACAATCCGATGCGGCCAAACGGACTATCGAGCGTGACGACTTCACTACCCGGAAGGATGGTTCTGGATTCTTCGTAGCGCTCAGTCCCACGCTGAAATCCAAACAGATGGATCTTGTCATAACGAGCAACGCAATGTCCCTCAGCGTCATACACCAAACAGCTGTTGCGAATTTTGTGGGGATCGGAAGACTTGATCGGCACAGAACCGCCAATAATCCACACTCCGAAGCGTTTGGCAGTGCGCGACAGGAATTCCTGGATGGGCCCTTTGCCAAAGTCTTCGGCCACCTTGACCTTGTCATTATCGTGCATACCCATGATGGCAAAATATTCTGGCAACGCAATCAGGGCTGCCCCCTGGTCTGCTGCCATTTTAATGAGTCGCCCTGCTTCAGAAAGATTGGCGCCCACTTGCGGGCCCGAAGCCATTTGAATGGCTGCCACCCGGAAACTGCCAGGCAAGGGTTTGGCTTTTCCAAACCCAGAGCCTGAAGTTTCCGAAGACTTTTCTGCGGACGTCATTGGTGTCACCCCTTACATTTCATTATGGCGAGATTGCCGATCCGGCAGACGACCCCAGGGGTTTGATCTTGGGGTCTTCCCAACTCCCTTCAATGGCATATTCATAAGTGAGCGCTTTATCAATCGGGTTTTTTAATAATTTTTGCAACAAATAGGAAGCCGCTCCGGCAATGGGGCCACCGATCACAGTTGATGCCAAAGACACGCTATTTCCCACTGCCGGGGACACTCTGGCTCTCAGATCGGTCGTTTCTGTCGGGATATTCACCGTTCCCGAGAGCATGACCCGGGCAGCGGGCCCTGTCATGTCGAAATCATGGGTCGACAAGACCCCAAGACCCATGCTGATGTTTCCAGATAGGGTATCAAAGGCAAATCCATCCGAGAATATGTCATTAAAATCCAGAGTAATCCGGCGCGGCAAGGTCTGGAGACTGAGCAGTCCAATCAGTCGACCGGCGCCTCCCGGCTCGACCTTGGAAAATTGGCCGTCGTGCAGATCCAAGGAAAACTGTCCGGTGGTGCGCAACAATGTGAAATCCTGCGGGTTGCCGCCCCAATTGATTTGTCCACGCACCTCGCCTGCCCCTCTTGAGACCATGCCTGGGTAACCTATGTCCGCCAAGAATTTTCCAAGATCGCTGGCTTTAAGATGTAAATTCGCCTGGGTCTGGGGCGTTGGCCCACCAGTCCAGCGCCCATCTCCCTCCACGGTGGCCTGCGGCGACTCCAGGGAAAATCGGTTGAGTCGCCAGAGTCCCGCATCGCGTACCCCGATCAATTGCAACCGTCCGAGCGCTTTGCCAAACGCACCAAACCGTTCGGCAACCAGATCCACCGAGGGCATGTTTTTCTGGGCACTGGGATCCACCAACGTAACAGTGGGCGTGTTTTCCACAGGTGCTACCGGGATAATGAGCTTGGTGAAATGTGCCCGAACCCGTCCAAAATCTTCAGGTAGCCAAGTGATTTCTCCGTCTGCTTCGGTCCCGCGGATCTGTATCTGCCAGAGGCTCCCTTCCTGGGCCGCCGTAACTCGATGCGTCCCCCAGGTTCTGCCGGTCCAGTGGGTATCCTCCAGATTTATACTAACTCCAGTAATTGGGCCAAAAAAACCACCCTCACGCACATCGCCCGAAATATCGCTCGACATTTTTTTCCAGAGATCCAGGTCGGCACGACGCAAGGTTCCGGTCACTATAAATCCCCCAGGAGGGAGTATGGCAGCGCCACCTCCAAAATTAATCACGCCGCGTCGCGCCTGAAACACTCCCCCTTTGACGAGAACCGCATAAGCCACCCTTACCCCCAGCCAGTTGCCCAGCACCCCATTGATTTGGCGTGCGTTGCCTTCAGTAGTCCAATTGAGAGTGAACGGTACCTCCTCCTGTGTATTTTTGTGAAAGGGTTCTGGAAGATCAATCGCCACGCCCGACAGGCTTGAAGTGATCGTCATTTGCGTCCGCGCCCCTTCCTGCTCGATCCGTGCCTGCCAACCCGTAGTCCCCTTTGCATGCTCGGCAAGTACCCCATAGCCCAGACGACGCAAGGCGCTGATGGCCACTTTGCCGGACAGATCTGTTTGAAGTTTTCCTCGGGGCGCACCTGATACCACCAGCTTGGTGGGCTCCTGAAATACCAATGCAGTCCCGACAATGTTCACTTCGTCACGACCACTGGCAGGTATCAAGAGATGGCCGTTCCAGTCCACAGCACTGTCGAGTGCTTTCAACAATGCGTTGGGATAGCGTTTCATCAAGCTGCTTTGTGATGTGTTGCCTTTGAGGGCAATGTCTAGCGTGCCATCTTTGAGTGTGGAGATTCGGACAGTCACAGGTTCACCCAGGTAGGCCACCTGGGATTCGAGCCGAATATCGCGCACCTTTTCCGAGAAATTGAATTCTCCCTTCCAGTTCTGTTTGCCGGACACATCCATCAGGATGGGTTGATGATAAACCTTGAAGAGGCCTGCCATGTCGGCGCTGCCATGACCAACCACACGGATAACACCTGAAGGTTGTGTGGATAATTCGAAAACAGCCGGCCCACCCAGGACTGTTGCTGCTAACCCTTGCGCTGAAAGCAGCTTTTCTGTGAACAACAGATGTCCCTGCAATTGGGAAATGGGAGGAATGCCGGCTTCGCCATCATCAATACTGGCATCCAAAAACTGGTAGTCCCCCTTGATCTGGGTATCACGGGCATGGCGCAAAGGAATTTGGAGCGAGAGGCTCAGGTGTCCCATCCCCATGCCCTGCATGGCGTCCGTAAAGTGATTGATAAATTTTGATACCGGACTTTTGGAAATGAAGTTCAGCCCATCATTCAGGCTACCTTCGACATCACCCGTTACAGAAAGCTGTTCGTCTCCTTGTGTCAAATCAGGAATACGCGCACGGGCACTCTTGATTTTGGATCCCAGAATCAGCCCCTCCGTGGCCTCAACGGACAGGAGTCCCCCTTGTATTGCAAGGCTGCCCTGAATGCCTGTGATGGCTGGCCAATCAGGATCGTAGCGCAACACGGCGTCGGTAATTTGGGCTGAGACCCGAAATTTCCCTCCCTGATCCTGGGGAAAAGGGAATTGCTGAAGATTGCCCTTGACTTCAAACACGACATGACGTCCCGTACCACCGACCAAAGCGGCCTGCACCCATCCGCGAGCGGCCGGCGAGATTTGCAAAGGCAGGTAACGCCACACTGCTGCGGGCAGGGCCCGTTGCAATTCTCCAGTAAGCTTGGCATCACCGGGGCCTTCAGGTCCGACGGACAGATTCCCGGTGACATGGCCGGCAAGGTCGGCATTTTCAACCTCAAAACGATTGAGTTGGATTTCAGTTCGATCCTGTTGAACAGTCCAGGAAGTATCGAGCGTATAAGCTCTTACCGGAATCGGAGCAGCAAAGATTCTGGGGAAATTGAGGATCGTATCTGCCCCTTTACCTTTAAGTTGCCCCCCATCCACAGTGGCATCCAAATGCCCGGAAAAGCCTCGTAGGGCCGGCAGTAAGCCTTGTGGATTCGCCTGAAAATCGGTGAAATCAGAGTGCACGACATAATCAGTAGGATGGTTTTGGGCGCCCTGCCAAGTGAGATTGAGATGGCTGACCCTGCCTTTTAATCCGGCATTGTTCCATTGAGCGCGTTGATCTGCAGACAATGGCAAGGCCTCGACGATACCTGCCAACTGGGCCAATTCCAGATGGTTGATTTCCAGCGCGCCACCCGCCCCGGTGTACAACAAGTGCATATCCAGCGGGACAGTGGTTTTAATGCTGCTCTCTCCACTGGCAACCAGTTGCTGGGTAGCCAAATCAAACCCGCCCTCAAGTAGCTTGAACGACAGACTGCCGCGTAGATGGTCAAAGCGTAAGGCGCTGAGTCCAGGTTCGAGATGCACCACGAGATCGCTGACATCACCTTCGGCTTGCAAACCCCATTGTCCTACACGTTCCATGGAGAGGGTAACCTTTAGTTGCCCGCGCGCGCTCTCAAATCGGGACAGTTGAGGGATCCAAGGCTTCAGAGTCCCCAAATCCACCTGATCAGACTGGGTAATGATAGAACCATGCCAATCCTTAAAATCAGTCAGGTTGGTTCCGTAAAAATCCGCCTTGAGGGTCACGGGGTCAGAAAGGTGTCTGGGTGGCGTGAACGCCAGATCCATCCGGTGGTGTGACCCACTATTGCGGATCCGGATTGTCCCCTGCGTAAACAACAATGGTGGGGCCTTGATTGTGTCATCCACCCAATAAACCGTGGCATTTGTGATCCGGATCTCGCCCTGATTGACCAACCACTCCAGAAATTGACTTGGCCCGCTGTCAGGACGAGGTAAAGGAATTCCTGACAAAAAAAGCTGCCCGTCGGCCGCCCTTCGCAAGGTCAGTGACGGCTGATCAATGATTAGAGTGCTGAGGTCGACGCGTCCGCTGAAAAAACCAAGAAGCGACACACGCCCTGTCACACGGTTGAGCACCAATCCCGGTTTTCCCTCTGGATCGTATATGGTGACGTGATCGAGGACAACGGTGGGTAACCACTCAAAGCGGGCGGAAGTCATGCCGCCGATGTCAACCCGGGTACCTGTGGCTTTGGAAAGCGTAGCAATGACATCAGGCCGGTAGCGATCCACATCCTTCAGGATGACGAACTGCAACACCAACCATAACGCCAGCAGAATAACTGCAAGCAAGCCGACTCCCCAAAGGAGCGCCCGACGAGAAAAATGCAGAATTGTCCGGTGGCTGACCATAACCCTGAAATTATAGCCTCTTTACCTGGCGTCGTTTATGCTTGGCGCTCGAGAAGGTGCCCTGCAAGTGGTTTTGTGGGCCTTGGCAACATCCGCTAGAATGGAAGTTTTGCAGAGCGGAGCAAAGCTGATGTCGATGTCTGATCGCGATGGGGTTATCTGGCTGGATGGTCAATTCGTCAACTGGCGAGATGCCAATACCCATGTACTGACCCATTCCCTGCACTACGGCATGGCCGTTTTCGAGGGCGTTCGTGCCTACAAAACCACACTGGGCACTGCGGTTTTCCGGTTGCGCGAACACACTGAGCGACTGTTCCGATCCGCCCATATTCTGCAAATCCCCATGCCCTATAGCCTGGAAACCTTGATACAAGCGCAACTTGACACCGTGGCCAACAATGCCCTGGAAGCATGCTATATCCGTCCACTGGTGTACTTTGGTTCGGAAAAGATGGGAGTATCCCCTAAAGGTGCGAAAACCCATGTGGCTATCGCGGCCTGGCCCTGGGGAGCCTACTTGGGTGAGGCTGCCCTGGAGCATGGCATCCGTGTCAAGACGTCGTCCTATACACGGCACCATCCCAATATCACCTTGTGCAAGGCCAAGGCCAGCGGCAATTACATGAATTCCATCCTGGCCAATAACGAAGCCACTGCCGATGGCTACGACGAAGCGTTGTTACTCGATGTGGATGGTTTTATCGCAGAAGGTTCGGGCGAGAATATTTTTATCGTCAAGCGGGGCATCCTCTACACCCCGGATCTTTCCAGTGCCTTGGAAGGCATCACCCGCGACTGCATTTTCCAACTGGCCGCCGAGTCCGGAATGACCGTGCTGGAGCGCCGCATCTCCCGCGACGAACTGTACTGTGCTGACGAAGCGTTCTTCACGGGTACTGCGGCCGAAATCACCCCGATTCGTGAAGTAGATCGACGCATGATCGGCGCGGGACACCGCGGGCCGGTCACCGCCCAATTGCAGGCGCTCTATTTTGACTGCGTCATGGGCCGCTCGCCTCAGCATCAGGATTGGTTAACCGCTGTTGGAGATTGAAATGTCAAATGTTGCCGAACTGAACCAAAAAACTGTTGAAATCACCGAACAGGATCTGCCACTCCACTGCCCGATGCCCTCGGTTAAGCTGTGGGACACTCATCCACGCGTGTTCCTGGATGTCGCCCGAACCGGAACGGCGCAATGCCCCTACTGTGGCACCCGCTATATTCTGGCGGGAGGGGCCCGAAGCACAACTCATTGAACAAAATTCTGGTCATCGGGGCGGCCTGGGTAGGGGATGCCGTGCTGTCCCAACCCCTTTTCGCCGCTCTCAAGAAGCAGTCTCCCGATTGCGGGATTGATGTTCTGGCGCCATCCTGGACCCAGGGCGTATTGGCCCGGATGCCTGAAATCACGCACATCCTCGACAACCCTTTTGGGCATGGTCAATTGCGCTGGATAGCCCGCCGCGCCCTTGGAAAAGAGTTGCGACGAGAACATTACCAACAAGCCATCATCCTGCCCAACTCCTTCAAGTCCGCATTAATTCCCTGGTTTGCCCAAATTCCCAGACGTACGGGTTATGTTGGCGAAATGCGTCATTTCCTGCTAAATGACAAACGTGATCTGGACCGGTCTGCGCACCCTTTGATGGTGGAACGTTTTGCCGCTCTGGCCCTGCCCCAGAATGGCGTCCTGCAAGGTCCAGTGCCATTCCCCCGGTTGCATGCCGATCTTGAAGCGCAAGCCGCAACATTGCATCGCCTCAACTTGACGCTCAATCCCCCCGTCGCCATCCTCTGTCCCGGCGCCGAATTTGGCCCCGCCAAACGCTGGCCGGTACGTCACTTCGCAACAGCAGCCAGGCAATTAATCGGTCAGGGGTTTCAGATCTGGCTGCTGGGTTCAAAAAAGGACCATCCGATTGCCGCACTGCTGTCCCACGAAATCGATGGCCCCATATACAACCTCTGTGGCACGACCAACCTGAGCGAAGCGGTCGATCTGATGGCGGCAGCCCAGCGCGTCATCAGCAATGATTCAGGATTAATGCATGTCGCCGCGGCCCTGGATATCCCCCTGGTGGCCGTATTTGGATCATCCAGCCCAGAATTCACCCCCCCGCTCTCAAATCGGGCCCAAGTGGTGACCCTGAAATTATCCTGCAGTCCCTGCTTCAAACGGGAATGCCCGCTGGGCCACCTAAAATGTCTGGAAGATCTGACCCCGGATCGCGTCATGGCCCGCTGGTAACCTGCC
>VFSW01011182.1_pt1 | contig 12642 bp, 14 predicted proteins | sample 5358111 | NCBI WGS metagenome assembly VFSW01 (sample SAMN11554181, study PRJNA540505) | mine drainage metagenome | isolation source: sediment from site ElyBrook_90M | place: USA: Ely Copper Mine, Vershire, VT | collected 2017
AATTCGACCAACTAGTAATTTTTATAGTTACTTTTATTCATCACATAAACAATGAAATCGATCTCGGGCTTCGCAGAAGCACCCAAATATATTCAGGTCTTGGTGGGGGCTGACAACTTTGATCGGGCTCTCGACACTTTTGGGCATCAACAATGTGGAGTTTCCCTTTCACGTTTGTCGAAATGGTACATACAGAGCAGAGCTCTGACATCATTGAATCTTCTAATAATTTACGAGTGCAACAAGTGATCCAGAACCTTTTGGTAATTTTGTTGGAATGAGAGTTTCCCATCACGAAGGCCCGATATGGACAAAGCGCAACGCAGGAAATAGGTAGTCCAATTGTCGAATGATTTGTTCAATGTTGTTAGTAAAAACGTACGATCTTTAAGAGTAAAGATCTGCGGGTATGCATCCCAGAATGTACTTTTCCTCTCTTCTTCACTCATTTTCTGTAATATACTTTGTGATATTTTTGGTGGTTCCGGTATTTTCGCTGATTTCATAGCATCGCGAAAATTTTTTAAATCGTATTGCATGACTATTTTGAATCCCTTTATGTAATCTTCCAAAGAAGGAAGACACGATTGGTACTTTGCCAATTCTTTCTTGTTCTTGATCTTTTTTATGAGTTTTCTCACCATTTTGTGCTGCGCAAAAATATCATCAAAATTCAGGCCGGTTGAGGACATGCTTGTTTATTTTAAAAAAGACAAAAAGATTTTTTTTAGGAGACAGCCAAATAAGGAAGACTTGCGTCTTTCGTGTATTTTTGATCATCGTCTGCAACATATCGAGCTGAGTGAAAAACTCGGAACAGTTCGGGATTTCTGCGGACATTTGGTGCTCTTGTCGAAACACGAAGCTGAAACGTTCCAAACGCGAAAAGGTGTTTCTAGGAATGTTAGGAAATAAAGATGACTGCACAATATCATGTCGTACTGACACTCATGTTTTTTGCCAGCCTGACTTCTTGTTACAAAATGGGTCGAAAGAGTGATGACACAGAACAGATCGAGTATACCAAGAGATTAAGCTTTCTCAATTTTTGTTCCTTTCACATTGTCCTCGGGTTGTGGGCGCAATTTTTTAGTCATAATGTGACAGAAACACTGGGAGTTTTTTTCTTAAAGTTAATTGCTTGTCGGGTTTTTGCCGACATATGGTTTTACGCTATGCACCGCCTAATGCACACTCGTCCTTTTTATCGATTTCATAAGATTCATCATGAGTGGAAGCAACCAGTGAGTTATGCGGCCTTGTATGCCCACCCCATCGAAAATATTTTGTGTAACATGATGATCGTCATCTTGCCGCTCCATTTTTTGCAGGCCTCTCATTTTTGTACTTTTTTTTGGACTGGGGTGGTAATGATTCAAGCGATTTTGTCACATTCTGGGGATATCAGTGTGTTTGGCATTCGTTCGCTACATGACCACCACCACGAACATTTTGATTGTGAATTTGGGAATGGTTTGTTCATGGATCGCTTATTTCGTACTCGAGTGCAAGACAAGCATCCTCAGGTGCTCCCACCTTGCTCAACAGATAATTTCGAGTTTTGAACATAAATTCAGTATTCAAAAAATTCCTATTAATCAAAATTATATCAGGCGATGAAATGCGTCTGGCTGCTCATTCCCTCATCTATGTCTAACAAACCTGTCAAGATGCCCAAACTACTCAAAGGTGTCCTCATTCCCGACAATCTGCAACAATGGCCTGCCATGGTTCATGTGCAATCACTCAAACACGCCTCGGCTCCCAAGAACATCCAAATGATTCTTCAGTGTCAAGAGCCTGCTGTGAGATCCAACTGTGATGCGGGTGTCTTGTTTTCTGGTCCGGCTACTCTGAAGAAAAACTGTGTGGCGACTCAGCTACGCACCATGAACTCGAATCGCAAGATGCCCACCGACATCAGCACGATCTCTGGATACTGTTTGGTGCTGGGTGAGGATGAGAAGGGTCAATTGACCCATGTGAGCGACGCCACCAAGGAGATGGTGTTTACCTTGTGGCAAGAGTTGTCTGGACGTGCTATTCCCGGGTTGAAGAACAAGACGGGTACGGGCCCCAAGCGTGCCAAGCGTGCTTTGGAGTTTTTCAAACGACCGTTCAACTTGAGTCGCAAACAAGAGCTGGCGAATCAAAATCTCAAGATTAATTTCGTTGAGACCAACAAGGAGGCTGCCAATGCTTGGAACAACATGAGTGCCGAGGAGAAGGCACCGTATGTGGCCATGGAGAGCCAGGACAAGGAGCGCTACCGCAAGGAGAAGGCCGAGTACGACAAGAAGCACCCTGCAGCTCCCAAGAAGCCCAAGAGTGCTTACAATATCTATGCTCATGAGAGTGTCAAGTCTGAGAATCTCCCCAAGTGGAATCAGCTCACGGATGAGCAGAAGCAGCCCTACAATGAAAAAGCGGCAGCTGATAAGCTTCGTTATGATACCGAGCTCGAGGTTTTCAAGCGTCATTGCCAGGAGTCGGGCCGTGACTACACCGAGCTGGTGAATAGCAAGCGCAAGGCTTCTGTCAAGCCCAAGAAGGATGATTCTTCCAGCAGCTCTTCTTCGAGTGAGGCGAAGCCCAAGAAGAAGGCTGTCAAGAGTGGTGAGTCCAAGCCCAAGAAGAAGGCTGCCAAGCGTTCAAAGGTCGCGGCTGTTGAGGAGGATGCAGAAATGGACGATTGATTGTTTTCGTCTTGCTGTTTTTAAGTGACTAATACACTTTTCAAGTGGTTGCCACACTTTTCGAGTGACACTGACAATTTTTTTCCGAGATAGTAAAAAAACATGCAAGAGTCTTACTACATTGCTGTCACTGTCATATTTGGAGTATTTATCTTATTTACATTGTGGTGGTTGTGGGGTTTTATGCGAAAGAGAAGTTTATCAAACATGAATCTTCAAGATCTAAATGAGGAACAAAAAGCCATGTTGGCCAAGTTTTGTGAAGAAATACGAATGAAAGCAACATCTGAAACATCGGCGCCTGACAGCTGATCTAATTTCCGAAAGAATTTGTTATAAAAATTTTGTTTTTGTTTCTATTTTGTGGATGTTCTGTAAGCGACTGGTCAGTAACGGACTTGTCAGTAACCGACTTGGCAGTAAACAATCTAGCATTCCCAGCACGAGAAGGAGGAGTTTGTTCACATGTTGCCGCCGGGTTGGATTGAACAGGCACTGAAGCAACAGGTACTGAAGCAACAGGCACTGAAGCCGCTGGGGTGGATTGAACAGCCGTCGGAGGAGCTGTCGAGGCTTTCGGATCAATCGGCAGCACATTGAGACTGAAACCGCCATCTGATCCATCATACGCGACCTCAAACGAACTACAACAGGGTAACCAAGACATACAACCTTTCTTGTTCAACTCCAGACCATATTTTTTCGCCTGGGAATCCCAAACAAAATCAATGGCTTTGTCAACGTTAAATGCCACTCGAAAATCATTTCCAGCTACAACATCGCCTCCACTGGCCATTTGACGGTACAAGGCAGTGACCACCTGCTTCTTTTGCACTTTAGTGAACGTGGTATTCGACAACAACTGCAGTGCCTCAGATACCCACTGCATATGACTCACTTCGTCGACTTGCTTTCGATTACGATTCGCATCCACAAACCGTGCAATATCTCTTTGTTGAGTTGGTGTCAGTTGTTTGAGCCATGATAGAGCCACCCAGTCGATATTCGACATGTTTCTTGGGAAAGAATAGAATTTTATAAACTCTTTTATTTGTAATTCCAACGCACAAGTTTTCCCATCAGAACAAAAAATGAGTGATACCACGGTCTTGTTGATTGTTTGTGTCGTTTTACTGGGAATCATACTCTTGACACTGATTGCTTCCCTGATACGCAGTTGGCGTCAAATGATGGTGCGACAAAAACCCACGTTTGAACACATGGAAGACCCAAAACTGTTTCAAACTCCACCAATAAACCTGTAATCATGTCCGTCAAAAGGTCTATGCCTGATATCAGCGCCGTTTTAACTCCCCAAGAACGCACAAAACTTGCCTCGCCTCCTGCGCCCTCAACGGCCCTATGGCATCCTACGATTCAATTACAGCAGGCCAATGCGACGCCGGCCAATTTGGGTCGAACCATATTTCAATCTTGGAAGAGTCCAGAACAACTTTTTTATTCTAATTTTGCCAATCGAGAAGCTGCGGATCAAGTTTACCAAACAAACCTCAGTAAAGCCCCAAAGGTGTCAAGTGATCAAAAATGTCGAGTGTTTCCTCCGCTCCTATTGCGATACAATGATGTCAAAGATCGATACATTCCTGTTGAATTGTTACCGTACGCGGAACTCAAGGTCACACAAGGAACCCCTGACCTGGTGTTGAACTTTCATGCCACTACTCAATCGATCACCTTCACCGTGTGTGATATCAAGCCTGAGAAAATGCAGGATTTTCAACTGTTTTTAAATGTTGTCTACAGCCTCATGGAATTAGACGATGTCACTGTTGACGTCGATTTGTTTACTCTGACATATGACAAGGCGAGATATGCCACCAGTCGTTTACCAAAACATTCGTAACCATATTTTTTTTGGTGTGATTATCAAACATACACACACCCTGGTCATTTCATTCAAAAAAGAATGAATGTCAGTGCAATTTCCTCGAGTTTGGACTATCTGGCCGTAATTTTGTTTGTCACGAAATATGACCCTGAGCGCCCGGGAATTGTCCTACACGTCAAGAATGTACCCAGATACATGGATTTTCGTCGTTTGCCTTATCACGCCGAATATATGAGAGAGATGCTTGTAAATGAAAAAGAAAAGACAGTCGATCTTTATGTTCCGAGAGCAGAAAATGTCATTCTTTTGAAACAATTTTTTAAAAAAGACTATCGTTTAGAAAGTGACTATTGAGCTCGATTTATTATTTTGTCTCATAACAAAAAATGAGTATCAAGACTCCCAGTCAACGATCTCCCAAGGATGTGTGTATCCTGGAATTATTGAGAATTCCCAGACCCATTAATAACTCTTGTTTCTCCGAACAACAGATTGATATGTTGTACGATATATGGCGGACTTATATGTTGCAGATGATCAGTACCTCTGAACCCAACCAAGAACAAGCTATGAAAAGTGTCAATTCTTTATATCCATTGGACCGATCTATTGAAAAGAAATACAACACGCTCCCAATTGAGTCTCCTGAGGGCTCACTAAAAAGAGATGAGAGCGCTTGGGTGATGGGAAATGCCTCTCCGACCGAATTTGTGGCTTATTTACGTCAACAAACCGATGTGATGTATATTTTGAGTATGAGTTTCAAGCCTCGTTTGTTACATGGGGGTATGTTAGAGGCTCCCGATCTCTGGTGTGTCTTGGTTCGATACGAATTTTGGTTGCGCGATGATAAGAACCGAACAGTAAACATATTGGGAGTCACCGATAATACCACACTAGATGCCACTCGAGACTCTGCTAAAAACATGGCCGAAAATCTCGCCTCTAATTGGTCCAAATGTCGATTTCATTTCGCTATACTCAACGAAAAACAACATTGGGTCGGATTGTTGATTGATCGCGTGGGTAACTCTTTTGAATACTATAATTCGTTTGGTCACGGGATTGATCTCACCAAAACCGAAGAGTCTACTTTATCTATGCAAGTGGCTATTTTGTACGACAAATGTTTGATTTTATCGGATAATACCATTGACACTAAATCGATGCATTCAGTACGTCCGGGCCATCAACATCAAGTGGGAGGTTCACAGTGCGGGATTTATGTCTTGTTATTTTTACACACCCGGGTTGTTTTGGGCAAAACTTTCCACGATTTTGCACACACTGAGATCTCCAATAAGACATGTGAAGAACTCACCAGTTTATTTTTCGACATGGACGCCATCCAACCGGCGGCTCCCAAGAAAGAACGAAAAATTACTTCCAAATTTGGAGACTATGATTACCGCCTTGCGGCGATCGAATTCGAGAGGTATATCTTGGAGCTCAAAGATGCCTCGAGTGATCTCATCACTCAAAATAAGCTTGAGGCCTTTTACAATTCTTTGCGTGAATTGGTAGAGAAACCGGATGAATCACAGGCCATTTATGGAGCAGGTACTTTTTTACAACAGCAAATTTTATCCATGTTGCCAAAGCAATACAAGGATTTTCAATCGTCAGACTTATGGACAACCATGATCCAACAAGTGGTAGAAGATCCCTTGACGCTTGACCTGCGAAAAAATGGCAATAAGGGTTCCTCAAAAAGACGTGTCGACATTGCTCTCCAATTATTCAAAGATATCATCGGTTGGACTCAGTTGGTCGGTGCCCCAGCCGACAAAGTGGGCACCCTCAATCGCTTCATCATTCAATTAATTAATACGGTCTATTTGCCGGCCCTCCGATTTGACAAACAATTTGAAGGTGTGGAGATGTCTGCAGAGGCCTTCATTCGCAAAGTGATGTCTCGAAGGGATACGATCAGCTTCGGGGTCCACTTCATGAGAGAGGTATTGAACTATGTAACGAACGAATTGAACATACCCATACCCTCTGATTCCCCATGGTTGAGTAAATTCTCACAAAAATCGTCGATTGTCAAACCTGTCACAATTGATAACCTGAAAGAAATCACCAATGTCATTAGTCAGTGCGAAGAGGCTATGCGTGAAGCTCGCCTGTTGATCGATCAATCGACTATCCTTCCACCCACCAATCCATTTTCGCAAACCAGGCCTATCACAGTGCGCAAGACCCCTTCAGTGAGCCCGGTTTTAATCGATCGCATCATTGCCGAACAAAAGATTGACATGGAAAATAACACTTTTGACCCCAATCGCTTAAAACCTTTTAATTTTCCATTGGATGTGGCTCAATTTCATGTCTCTCAACAAAATGTGGTTCTTCCTGTTGAATTTGCCAATTATTCAATCACTAGCGATCGAGATCGTGCATTACTCCTCTCAGAACCAGAGTTTTTGATCCATTACACCATGGCTGCTTTATGGTTCATTGCGGCACTCAATACCAAAAAAGTCACTAATTTTGCCAGTGTCCAGGTCTTGTTTGAATCACTACTCCAATTTTACCAGGTGAGTCAACCGGGTTCTAAAGAGAGACAACTCTTGTGTGACCTGCTCCGGCGTTTCTATGAGTATCTGAACCCCACCCCTGCTTTCCCTAATGCAGAATTTACCTCGCTGAAATCCAATTTGGAATCATTTGTGAATGCATGTCCAACCCATTTGAGCAGCGAATTTATTCACACCGTATTAGACAGACAAAAAATGTATGAATCACGTCTGGTATGATCAAAGAATTAAAAAATAATCAAAACGTCACCGTTGTTCTTCAATACCACTTTCAAGTAGAAACGACCCAGTTCACGGCTATGTGGGACTGTCAATTGACACCCCTGAAGATCAAGACGTGTAAACTCTTCAGCCAACTCCGCGTCTGGAAGATGTTTGAATTTCGAAAGCATTTTCATCACTTTACCATCCTTGTCAGCTTGAGGAGGACTGCCGCGCACACACTCGATTGATGGGCTGAGTGTCTTCATCATTTCCTCCAAAGCGTGGATGGCCGCCGGTTCTTTTTTCTTGCGAAAGATGAATTGAATCAATTGATTGCAAAAATCTTTCTCATGTCCCGAGGAATCTCGAGTAATCAAGTCAGCGACAACCATACGGAAACCGAGGTATTCTGGTTCCTTCGAGCTCCTGATGAAATAGAGCAGTTGTTTGAATGTTGCGTCCGGCGGCAAACAATCGAATGCCCGATCCAGAAGGGAGTAATTTTGAGCAACTGTGGTCTTGGGAGCGCAGTTCAGTGCCGCATAGGACACCAAACAATCGAAAAACTCGTCATGGCAGTGTCGTAAGCCAAACTGTTGCCCAATGAGGAACATATAATTGTCTTGCCACTTTTTGTCCGCTCCGACTCCAGCAGCGCCAAATTGCAAAAGCGGCTGCAATTGAACGATTCCATGCTTGAATGCAGCTTCAAAGCCACAGGCGTCCATTTGAGCGAATGAGGGATTTTTTGGATTTGTTGCTTATTCGTTCAATAAAGAATTTTCTTTTCTGTCAGAAAAAAAATATGGATGATATGCTAACTTTGGATGACATTGCCAATTTTGTGGCATTGGCCTATATTGATTTGATTTACGATATGTCACCCAGTGACTCTCACTATGTTCAGATGAAAGAATTACTGACTCACAAGTTGTCAAACATTTGGGATGGCAATCAAGAAACCAATCCATTCCAGTTTTTGATGAGTCCTCAAAACAAGTGTAATTTATTGCATAATCTTCCCAGAATGCAGATATTACTGAACCATGCGATCGAACGAAGCACCTACACCCCTCGTGATCTGATGCGCGTTATTCAACAAATCGAATATGTCAAATAAAAAAACAGTATGAACGAAGAACCTGGCGGCCTCTATTTAGACGAAGAAGATACACCAGCCTCCTCGTCATCGTCTGTTTTCTTACCGGCTTTACCCAATACCCTGGAATCCACAATGGCTTTGTTTCCCATGGGTATTCCTCATGTACAAAGACGGAAGCGAAATCGACAATCCTTGGACGAGAACGAAGTCTCCGGTATCTTGTATCCGAGTGAAGAAGCAATATTAGGGGATTTGATGCAGAGGGTGCAAATTAGTCCGGTCAAGAAGATGAAAACAGATGCCATAAATGCCATGAATGAACGTATCATGAACTCATGTCCTGTATGGAAATTCCCCAAAGGTGTCACCATGGAATATACACTCAAAGAGCAACAAGTACTGTCAACGAAACAAGTTCGTGGTGCGGCTGCTGCTTCTATTCCCGTGAAAAACGCCAGACCGATTTTTGAGGCCTTGTTAAAACCTGCAGCCCCACCTCCCGATTTACAGCCTCCCAATGAGTTCGGGGTCCAGATCATTAAACCTTACGAGCTCTTTGACTACCAAAAGCATGCGGTGCAGTGGCTGATCGATCGAGAAGAGGGACGTATTACGCTTCCTTGTTATGATCCACAAAAGAGGGGCGGGCTTGCATGTGTGGCCATGGGCTTGGGCAAAACGATCATTTCAGGTGCCCTCGTGATGCGATCCATTGCTCAACAACGCCAAGAGAGATCTTGTACGCTTTACGTTTGTCCGAAAAACCTTTTGGGCACGGTGCGATTTCAATATGAGAAATTCTTTGGACCTCAGTTGAAGATCCTCATCTACCACCGAGATTTTTTGCGCTCCACTTTCAATACCCACAAAGCTCAAGAATTTGCCAAATATGATCTCGTGCTCACCAACTATAACACGGTTGTCTCACAAATGAAGAAAATTGGACCAGAAGAATTCACCTCTTTTCGTTGGTTTCGTATCTTTGTTGATGAATCCCATGAGATCAGAGAGAAAAACACAGAAAAATTCAAGGCCTGTAACGCCCTGCAGTCCCCGAGGCGTTTTTGTCTCACTGGTACTCCCATCTTCAACAAGATAGATGACTTGTTTCATCAGTTAGAATTCACAGGCTTGCAGGTACCCTCAGGCCACAAACGAATCAGATCACTGTTGGATAAATTGAACCTGATGCAAATGATTTTATTCATTGAATACAAAGATGCCAAATCGGTCACACTCCCCAAGAAAACAGTGCACAACGTATATTTTGAATTGTCACCCGAGGAAAAATTTCTACATGGGTTTTACATGAAGAGTGCTCAAAAGGCCTGTGAAGAAATTGGATCACAACAGACGGTCAAGGAAAAAAACAAGCGCTCTTTTTTTGTTCAACAGTGGTTGATTCGGTTAATGCAAATTTGTTCCGCACCTTATCTTGTTACTCCAGCATCGAAAAAAGCCGAGATTGCAACAGATGATGATGATATGGCTCAGGTGGAACCTATTCAAGTTTTCCCATCAGATGGAAACATTGATACATGGATACAAAATGGTGATGGACCTGCTGGGAAATTTTCGTCCAAGATGAAAAAATTCCTCGAACTGATTGGACGCCTACGAACGACCACAACAAGCGACAACAATCTCAAAGTGGTGGTGTTTGCTAACTATTCTTCTACCCTCCGTCTCGCCATCTCGGCTGCAGCCATCAACGATCCTGATTTTGATAAGAAACATGTTTATATTCATGGTGGCATTCAATCGGCCCACAAACGTGAAGAATTATACACGAAATTTCGGTTGGATCCACAAGTGGAGTTCTTGTTTACCACTCTCAAGTTGGGCTCTGTCGGGTTGAATTTAAATGAAGCCAACCGTGTCATCTTTCTCGAATGTTGGTTCTCGTATTCGTCTTTAGCGCAAGGGGAAGCACGATGCTGGCGCATCGGTCAAATGCGCCCAGTCGATGTCTTTTATCTGTTAGCTCAAGACAGCATTGAGGAGCGAATATATCGAACCGCCATGGAAAAGAAAGATATGGCCGAGGATGTTATGCAAGATCAACAACCCAAACAACCGAGTATCAATGAAATGAAACACATCTTATTCCACGATTTTATGGCGGAAGATTCGAAAGTTCAATAAGTGAAGTAAGTGAAACAATACACTTTCAAACAAAGGATCGTCAGGATAGTAATCAGAAGTCAGGAAATTCATCATTTGACACACTCGAAAGACAATATGCGGCGGAGAAAACGTGACTGGTATTGTTCTCAATTGATCTATACACTTTTTGGCCAAGTATACGCAATCTGTGATGAACCAGTCTTTATGGGCTGGAAGGGCAACTTGATGCATATCAAAATAAACATTCTTGACGGCTTTTCGCAGATCCTCTCTTTCTGAACCATGATTCCAATGAATATCGGATACGGGGCTCCGAATAGACGTGTCCGCTCCTGGATCATCATCAGCAAAAAAAGGGTGTGTCAAAATTTCGTTCATGGTAAGACGTTGTCGATGGTCCCAAATCAAAATGTGACTGATGAGGTCCTCAAAAGCGTGTTGTTCGGCCTCTTCCATTTTGATAACTCTTGGGAACCTTTGGATCGAATCAATCACGGTTTCCTCATTGGGTGTACGCATTTGATCCCAAAACAGAGTGTGCGTATATTTCCATTCATCCGTGGGAGTGTCCACCAGATACAACAATTTTGACAACATATCCGTATCATCTGTGACGTCCATCACATCTTTCATGTAACAACAACCGTGGACCATATCAAGCAACATCATGCCAAATGACCAAACATCTCCAGGTTTCCGAAGGGGTTCCTGACACAAAGACTCGGGTGCACGCCAAAATAAACTACCAAAAGCCGTCTCTTGAACACGATCTTGAAAACTGGTCAATGTAAAATCTGTGATTTGTGCTGTAAAGTTCGGAAACATGAGAATATTTTTGGGCTTAATATCACCATGAATAATATCTTGAGAATGAAGGTAAGCAAGTCCTCGAGCGATATGACGAAATACAGTGATCACTTGAGCCACAGTTGAGCATTTTTGCTGGTAGATCATTTCATGGAGATCACTCTGAGCCAAATGCATCTCATGGATAATTCGTGTGAATTGCCCATGTTCCATTACACACTGACTCCTTGTGGCCTGGGTGATGTTGGGATGCTGCAGGGAATGAAAGAAGCCAAGTTCTCTCAGATGACATTTGAGATCGGTGATGTTGACAAACTCACGGAAACTTGGGATACGAATAATTTTGTAAGCATGAGCACCTTTTGAATACACGGTCGCATATTTGCCTCTGCCAATTTCTCGAGAACCAACATCCCTCGAACTGTGGAGGAGCTGAAATTTGGTGTTGTACCTATCCAGGCGAGTTGGATCTGCCAGGATTGTTGTGTGAGTCGATGTGGTCAAAATATTTTTGTGTTGGAGTCGATACCAGAGCAAAAATGATTCATACAGACGTCGAACACTACAATCAAAGTCGTTTTCCTGTTTGATGGGCAGAGGAGGCTCTGTCGACATTCGACGGTCAGATTGGTGTTGTAGGCGAAAAAGTTTCATGGACATGAGTTTTTAGCCATGGATTTATCTTTTACCGCACGAGACGCAGCAATAAATTTGTCCAACTCTTTCGATACAAATGTTTTTCCTGCTTGAGTGAGGTGAATTCCATCAGATTGCAAATACTTTGATTCTAACGACTCCAACACATCACAATAGTAAACATTTGGAAGTTGCTCGCAAGAATCATTGAACAGCTCGTCGGTCGTATTGTTGACTGTCACACCAACCACAATCGTGGTATAATTTGTGCAAAACTCCAATAATTGTTGTAAATATTCCATTGATTCATTGAGAGGTATTTTGTCAACAAGGTCGTTTGTTCCAGCAATGATTACCACTGTTGTGTAAGTGTCTTCTCTCAATAAATACGGGAAATCAAACGGATGTAAATTGGTAGCCAGTTCAATCAGTGTGAATTTGGGGAAACATTCAACATGAGCATCCGCAACACTAAGGCCTTCACACAAACTATCGCCAAAAATTAACACAGAGTGCATTTGTTGAACGACTCTCTCTCATTTTGAAAAAGGATGAGGCCCCCTCATCAAGACCTGAATAAATTTGGGTGTCTCTGTGAATCCTGAGGACGATTTCCTTGTTTTAGCGAGGTGAAAAAGTAACTTTAAAAATTTCACGTTTGTCGAAATAGTAAAAATTTTA
>VFSW01011183.1_pt1 | contig 12642 bp, 16 predicted proteins | sample 5358111 | NCBI WGS metagenome assembly VFSW01 (sample SAMN11554181, study PRJNA540505) | mine drainage metagenome | isolation source: sediment from site ElyBrook_90M | place: USA: Ely Copper Mine, Vershire, VT | collected 2017
CACTCAAAAGAGTTTGCGTCAACGGCAACTGAGCAGTAGAATAGTTCACATGCCCGATCCAGTGATGCAAAACGCTTCATCATCGGATGCTTCCAATTCTCCTGTCCACGCGATTCCGCCGAAAGCGTCGGTGAAGAGATCCTCCGATCGCGCGCTTTTCATCTCGGTCATCGTCGCCCTCGCGCTCGCCTTCGCGATACGCTTCTTCGTCGCCGCTCCGTACGTCGTTTCCGGCTCATCGATGGAACCGAACTTCCAGGATTGGAACTATCTCATCGTCGACCGGCTCAGCCTTACGTTCGAACCGGTACAGCGCGGCGATGTCATTGTCTTGGACCTGCCGCAAGAGACCAGCCGCGCCCTCATCAAGCGCGTTATCGGGCTGCCGGGCGATACCGTCGTGCTTTCCGGGCCCGATCCGACCGTCACCATCATCAATGCCGCCAATCCCAAAGGATTCGTCCTCAATGAGCCCTACATCGACCCCGCGAATTACGGCGGAACGACCGACACGAGCTACACGCTCGGACCCGACCAGTACTTCGTCTTAGGCGACAACAGGAAAGTCTCGGCCGATTCCCGCATCTGGGGCATCTTGCCCGGGGAGGACATCGTCGGGCGCGTATTCCTGCGCCTCTACCCTTTCAATGAGCTCGGCGTCCTTCCCGAGCAGGCACGTTATCAGTAGGGGTCTAAATAATTAGAGAGCGTTATGATACGACTCAAGGACACGCACTACCAGAACACCGGTGCATTTCTCGATTCTGCGATCAACGTCGCCGAATATTATGGATTCTCTCCGCTTGACGGGATCCCGCGCCTCGGCCGCGACTCGCGCAAGCCGGGCAGCACGGTAAAGGATTCTGACATCTCCTTCGCACGCCGCGATGAACGCACGCTTCCTTCGGCCGCGCGCAAATGCCTCGCAGCGGTCCGGCCGCCGCATGGCACGCTTCTCGCCTGGCGCACGATAGCGAATTCCACCGGCATCCCCGGCATGTCGCTCGAGCTCCATGTGATGGGCGCGTCGTCGACCATCGCCGAGGCGCTCCTCATAGTAGTGGCCAATGCCATCGCCGAGGAAGCCGGCATCAAGGACCGCGTGCTTTCGATCAACAATGTCGGGGCACCCGACTCATCCGGCCGCTTCGTGCGCGACATCGGACTCTATCTGCGCAAGCACATCGAATCCATCAGCCCGACCTTGCGCCCGCGCGCAGCCGAGGATCCGCTCGGCACGCTCGTACAGCTGATAGAGCGCGGGCATCCTGCAGTATCGCGCGCGCCGCAGGCGATGGAATATCTCACCGAAGAAGAACGCCACCGATTCTGGGGACTTCTCGAATACCTCGAGGTCTTCGGGCTTCCGTACGAGCTCAGCGGCCAGATACTCGGCAGCCGCGATTGCTGGGCGCATTCCCTCTTCGACCTCTCGACCGTCGACAGCGAGACCGGCTCGGCAGTGCCTATCGCCTTCGGCGGACGCTACGACCCTCTGGCAAGCCGCTTCGCTCAGACGCCGACCTCGGCCGCGATGGTATCTATCACCGTCGAAACGCGCGGCAAGACGAAGCAATCCAAGCGGCAGATCCCCGCGGCGCCCCTGATGTACTTCGCCTATCTCGGCGCAGAAGCCCGCCGCCGCGCGCTCGGAGTCCTCGAGATCCTCCGCCACGCATCGATCCCTGTGCATCAAGGCCTCTGGTACGAGAAGATCGGCGACCAGATGGCGGCAGCCAAGGACCTAGCGACCCCCTACATCCTCATCATGGGCCACAAGGAAGCGATGGAAGGCACCGTCATCGTCCGCGAGCTTGCGACCAATTCCCAAGAGGATGTCCTCCTCGCGGAGCTCCCCACCTACCTCAAGCGTCATCGCATCGCACCCTGGCAGACGGCAGTGAGCGCGTAAAAGCTGGAAATTTGAGACTATTGACAAAACACCTCAGTTAACTTATAATTAAAATAGCTGATTCGATCGACTTTGTGTCGATGCGAGAGCATGTTAACCCTCGAACAAAAGGACTCCCCATGCGCGTCGTTTGCACAACACCCATCCCCTACGGCATCCTGGTCGAAGACCAGTTTAAGGCAGGCAGGATGCGGTCAACCTTAGGGAGGCTTCACCTGAAACGTGGAGATGAGGGCATTCAAATGCTCGAAGAGGTCGTCAAGGAACTCGGATACGGCGAAGTCGTCGAATGGGTTCCGACCAAAGCTACGGTCGACAACACGCCATATGTCTTGAAGGCTGAAGCGACCTAAAACCCACCATGCGGAAATCCGCTTTGGTGGGTTTCTGTTTTGTCTCCGCAAGTTTAACCCGCGGAGACTGAAACTTGCCGAAATTTGACGCATATGGTACATTTGTCCGACATGATAAATGCAGAAGTCCAGAAGAGCGGGAGCGAAAATGCGCTTTCTACCATTCGCAAATTCAGCCGCCGCGTGCAGGGCACGGGCCTCATCAAGACCGTCAGGGCCAACCGCTATTACGTCAGAAGCGGCTCGAAGGTGGTCAAAAAGAAGCGCGCACTCAAGCTCATCAAGCGCCGTGAGGAATACCGCCAGAACGTCAAGGAAGGCAAGGTCATCGAGGCCCCCAAGCGCGGAGGCTACAATCGCGAGCAATCGTCCCCGTCATCTTCGGCCTCAAGCACTCCCCGCTTCGGCGAATCGACCCCTATCGCCCGCTAAATTCCTCCTGATGGATACGTCCGTCATCGATATCAAGACTACGATCCGCGGCAAAGTGCCGCGGATTCCGTTTGGGGAGATTGCACGAGAGATACTCGGCAAAAATTTTGAGCTCTCGCTCGTCATCTGCGGCGACGACCTCGCGCGCCGGATGAATACCGAGCATCGTCGCAAGAGCTATGCGCCCAACGTGCTCTCGTTCCCCCTCTCGAAGACCGAGGGCGATATATTCTTGAACGTGCGCAAAGCCGAGCGCGAGGCACGTCTCTATGGCATACCTCCTCGCGAGCGCCTCGCCTACCTCTACGTACACGGCTGCTTCCACCTGAAAGGCATCGATCATGGAGATCGGATGGAGAAAGAAGAGGCGCGCGTGATGAGCCACTTCAAGATGAGCTGAGCGCCGAAAAGCCGCTATCCACGGCATTTTTCTTTGGAAATGCAAGTCCGTACCGTACAATGACCTTACTGGACTCGCAATCGTTTGGCGGGGATATCGGATATGCGTAAAATCTACACGGGCATAGACATCGGGACCTACCACGTGAAGGTGGTCATCGCCGCCGCCCCGGAGAGCCCGGACGTCCCGATGCAGATACTCGGCACCGGCACCGCGAGCTCCAAGGGGATGCGGCACGGCTACATCATCGACCAAGCAGAGTCGACACGCTCGATACGCGAGGCGCTCGCGCGCGCGGCGAGCGCGGCGAAAGTCACCGTCAAGAGCGCGCGCGTGGCGGTCGGCGGCGTATCGCTCGACGAAGTGCGCTCCACCGGAGACATATCGCTTGCTCCCTCCGGCGGCATCGTGACCGAGGCGACCCTAACGCGCGTGAAAAGCGAGAGCGAGAAGCGCGCCTCCGGCAAGCTCGCCAATCGTACCGTCATCCATGTGATCCCGCTCGAGTATCGCCTCGATGGAGTCAAGGTCCTCGGCGATCCGGAAGGGCTGCAAGGTACCAAGCTCTCCGTCGATACGCTTCTCGTCGCCATGCTCACCCAGCACCACGACGACCTCATCAGCGCGGTCGAGAAGGCCGACATCGAGGTCGAGGACGTCATGGCGTCTCCCTTGGCCGCGAGCCTCGTCACCTTGACCAAAGGCCAGAAGACCGCGGGCGTCGTACTCGCCAATATCGGCGCGGAAACCCTCTCTATAATAGTCTTCGACAACGACACGCCGATATCGCTCAAGATGTTCCCTATCGGCTCAAGCGATATCACCAATACCATCGCGCTCTCGTTCCAAGTGCCGCTCTCGGAAGCAGAGAGCCTCAAGCGCGGCGGCGTCACCGGCAGCGACATCCCGCAGAAGAAGATGGAAGCGATCGTCACCGCGCGCGTCAAGGAGATGTTCACGCTCGTCGACGCGCACTTGCGGTCAATCGGCCGCCAGCGGCTCCTGCCGGCGGGCATCGTCATCACCGGCGGCGGCTCGGGGATCACCAACGCGAGCGACATCGCACGCGCCGTACTCAAACTGCCTTCGCAAATCGGGCACGTCGGGTTCATGACGCGCACGTCGTCGGTCGACGCCACGTGGGCCGTCGCGTACGGATTGTGCCGCTGGGCGTATGCGCAAGACTCGACCGACACCGGCCATTCGCTCAACGATGTGCTCGGTAATGCGTGGGAATCGCTCAAGCAGACAGTACGATCCCTGCTCCCGTAACGTTTTCAGGCGATTTTTTGCTTAATAGGCGGGATACGCACTGGCAAGTGTGTCAAGTTTGATTTCCAAAAAATCTGCTATCATGTGGCTCATGACGAAGCAGGTAAAGCCCGACGTGGAATCCTTCGCCCGCATCCGAGTCATCGGCGTCGGCGGTTCCGGCGGCAATACCATCAACCACATGGTCGCGTCCAACGTGCAAGGCGTGGAGTTCATCGCTATCAATACGGACTCCCAAGACCTTCATAAGTCCAAGGCCAACAAAAAGATACACGTGGGCAAGACCCTGACCCGCGGCCTCGGCACCGGCATGAACCCGGACATGGGCAAGCAGGCAGCCGAAGAGACGCGCGAAGAGATCCAGGAAGCGATCAAGGGGTCCGACATGGTCTTCATCACCTGCGGCATGGGCGGCGGCACCGGCACCGGCGCGGCCCCCGTCGTCGCGAAGATCGCGCGCGAACTCGGTGCCTTGACCGTCGGCGTCGTGACCCGCCCCTTCGTCTTCGAGGGCGCGCAGCGCGCGCGCTTGGCTGACGCCGGCCTCGCGGAGCTCCGCAAAGCGGTCGACGCATCGATCGTCATCCCGAATGACAAGCTGCTCGCGATCGTATCGCGCGACACAGGCATCAAGAACGCCTTCGCCATGTGCGACGACATCCTGCGCCAGGCAGTCGAAGGGATCTCCGACCTCATCACCACCACCGGCATCATCAACGTCGACTTCGCCGACGTGCGCACCATCATGCAGAACGCGGGCTCCGCCTTGATGGGTATCGGCACCGCTATCGGCGAGAAGCGCGCCGAGAACGCCGCGCGCGCCGCGATCAATTCCCCGCTCCTCGACGTCTCCATCCACGGCGCCAAGGGCGTCCTCTTCTCGGTCGCCGGCGGCGACGACTTGGGCATGCTCGAGATCCAGGACGCAGCCAACGTCATCACTGAAGCCATCGATCCTGATGCGAAGGTCATCTTCGGCACGATCACTGATGAATCTCTCAAGAAAGGCCAGGTGCGCGTCACTGTTATCGCGACAGGATTCCCCGAAGGCGTGCCGCGCCCGAATTCCGGCTCTATGGCGCAGAGCCAGACCGCCGCGAGCATGTTCATGGGCGCGCAGCGCATTGCGGCGAAGAAGGACCAGGATGTCCCGCCAGCTTCCATCCGCGGCGACAAGCCCGAGCCTAAGAAGATAATCGACGCCGCTGTAGCCAGCGAGAAGCCCGAGAAAGAGAAGATCGCTATACGAGATGCGCGACAAGAGCCTGTCCGCGAAACGTCGGCAAAAGATGCAGATGACGATGATAGTTGGGGCGGCCTTCCGTCATTCTTGCGAAGGAAATAGGGAGCCTCAGCGTTCGCCGGGTTTCTAAAGAAAATTCACTTTTAGCTGTATACTATTTCTATGTTTGACCTCGCGATAATCGGCGGCGGACCTGCTGGTGCGGCCGCCGCCGTCTATGCCTCGCGCAAGCGCCTCAAGACCGTCTTCATAACCTCCGAGTGGGGCGGCCAGAGCACCGTCTCGAGCGAGATCCAGAATTGGATCGGCACGACGGCGATCTCCGGCGCTGACCTCGCCAAGAATCTGAAAAGCCACGTGGAAGCGTATGCGGCTGATTCTCTCACCATCGTCTCGCCTGCCTCGGTCGCCTCGCTCAAGGCCGGCGGCGACTCAGTCGTGATTATGACCGACAAAGGAGTCTCTTATGAGGCGAGGTCGCTTCTCATCACGACGGGCTCCAAACGCCGCAATCTTGAAGTGCCGGGCGCCGAGGAATTCGATCAAAAGGGCCTCACCTACTGCGCCACCTGCGACGGACCCTTGTTCGACGGCAAGGATGTCGTCGTCATCGGCGGCGGGAATGCCGCACTCGAGACCGTGCTGCAGCTCTTGGCGTATTGCAAGAGCGTCACGCTCTTGAATCGCTCAGAGATGCTACGCGCTGATGAGGTGACCGTCGCGGCCGCGATGAAGCATAAGAATTTCACCATCATCAAGAACGCCCAGACCGTAGCGGTCCTCGGAGACAAATTCGTAAACGGCCTACGCTACAAGGATGTCGTATCAGGCACGGAGACTCTGCTCAACATCGAAGGCGTCTTCGTCGAGATCGGGCTCCTCCCCAACACCGAATGGCTGGGAGAGTCCGTCGCGATGACACCGATGCGTCAGGTCATCGTCGACCCGAAGACTCAGCGCACTTCGCACCCGCGCATCTGGGCGGCGGGCGATTGCACCGACGGCTTGTACCACCAGAACAACATCGCCGCGGGCGACGCCGTCAAAGCGCTCGAGGACATCTACATGTCCATCCATCGAGGCTCATAGGGAACGATCACGCGCCCTTGCGCGCGAGGAACGCCTTGCCGTGCCCCACGTCGGTGTTCACCGGGATATTTGCCTTGCACAGCTCGCAGTCGGCTTCTTCCCAGGATTCCATATCGACATTGACGAGCGCAAAGAGCTCTTGAGGACTTCCTATCTGCTCGGCGACAACACTCCCGCGATTGCACAAGACACCGACGCCTGCCACATTAGCTCCGGCCGCGCGCGCCGCTTCGACGACCTTCCTCACCGAGCCGCCGGTCGTCATGAGGTCCTCCACTACGAGCACCGATTTCCCGGCGAGCAGCTTATCGTAACCGCGCTTGATGACAAATCCGTCAGCACCGTCCTTGTCGGCATAGGTCGCATAGACTTCGCGCCCTTCGATATTCGAAAGATGGTAGGCAGTCCACTGCGCCAATATCGCGGCCGCGACCGCCGGGCCGAGGACGACCTCGACACCTGCGTCCTCGAAGTGGATCGCTATCGCTTCGCAGAGCCTTGAGGTCTCGCGCGTATGCGTGAAGAGCGCATCTTTATTCACATACGAATCGCCATGCCTGCCTGATGTAAAAACGAAATGTCCGGAGCGGAATGCACCGACATCCTGAAGGACTTTCAATACAGCATCTTCGTCCATATGTTCATTCTAGCAGCGCCGCGCGGATAGCGCGATCATATTCCTGCGCCTTGGCTCGTATAGCATCCTCATAATCCTCGCCTGAAGACGCGAAGATGATAGCGCGTGATGTCGAGAGGATAAATCCCTTTCCGCGTGCATCCCTTCCCGCGCGTACTGATTTCTCCAAGTCCCCGCCTTGGGCGCCGATGCCCGGGATGAGTATGGGTATATCGCCGACTATGGCTCGCACATCTCTGAGCTCCTCAGGATATGTCGCGCCGACGACGAGCGAACAATTATTATTAGTATTCCATTTCGTAGCGACTGTCTCGGCAACGACTTGATACAAAGGCCGCTCTTGTATTTGCAGGTCTTGGAATTCGCCGGCGCCAGGGTTAGAGGTGCGACACAAGACGATGACGCCTTTGTCTTTGCGCTCAAAGAACGGCGCGAGCGCCTCGCGGCCGAGGTACGGATGCACCGTGAGGGCATCCGCTCCAAGGTCGTCAAAAAAAGCTTTAACATAGCCATTATTCGTGTTGCCTATGTCGGCGCGCTTCGCGTCGAGTATGAGGGGAACCTCCGGAGCGGCGCTTCGGATATATTCGATAGTCTCTTTCAGAGCGGCCCAGCCTTCCGCGCCGTATGCTTCGTAGAAGGCGCTGTTGGGCTTGTAGGCGCAGGCGAAGCCGGCCGTCGCATCGACGATGGACCGATTGAAGGCGACGAGTGTCTCTCCTATCGTCGCTCGCCGCGCCCCCTTGGGGATCTTCTCATACTCGCTATCGAGCCCCATGCAAAGAAAATTCCCTTTATCCCACTGCCCTTCCAAGAGTTGCCGGAAATTCCTTTCAGCCATTGCGGCCATTGTATCAAGAAACGGCACGTACGATAGCGTCGAGACCCTCTTCGAGGCTACGGTCCTCGGCATCGATGATCGCATCAGCGTAGTCCTCGTAGAGCGAGATGCGTTCATCGTAGAGCTCGCGAAGCGACTTACGCCCCAGACCGACGATGCCGCGCGGCACATCGCCGACACGCTTTTCTATCGTAGCGAACGGTACGCGCAGATAAATGATCTTTGAGGACTTCTTGAGATGGTCCATCGCTTCGACATTGTAGACGATGCTTCCGCCAGGCGAGATGACGAGCTGATCCTTGCCGACGGTCGCATCAATGAGTTCTTTCCCTTCCGCGCGCATGAACGTCTCATCACCCATCCCATCGAGTATCTCTTGGAGCGACTTCTGATGCTTCTCTTCAAGCAGTTTGTCGGTATCGAGGAAATTCCAACCGAGCCTATCGGCCAAACGCGTACCGACATAGCTCTTGCCCGCTCCCGCCATGCCGATGAGCGCGACGTTCATACCGAGAATTCGGTTCGGCTCATCTCAAAGAATTCGACGATGGTGCCGTCACCGTTGAAGCGACAGAGACCGGTTAGAGTATGGCCGGAGAGCACCGCCGGTAGCCAGTAGAGATCCGATGGCCACATGGCATCATAAGGAACTGCAGAAAGCGGAAACCATCGCGGCTTCATCTCGTCGGATTCGCGCGGCTCGCCTTGCCACTGCCGTGCGATGTATGCATGGCATTCGAATATCTCTTTCTCTGCGAAGTAGAACGATACTGTAGCGACATGCTTGAGCGACTCCGGCTTTATCGAGAGGCCCGATTCCTCTTTCACTTCGCGCAGCGCCGCCACCTCGATGGATTCACCCGCCTCAACTTTGCCGCCGAAGCCATTCCACTTGCCAGCGCCGAAGCGGACCTTCTTCATGCCGAGAAGCACCTCGTCGCCCTTGATGCAGAAGACTATGGTCGCCGCTTTCATCGCTATTACTATACCTTTTTGTCGCTAATTCAAAAACGCTCTATACTGCCCGCCTCTATAAGTCGGACTTATCGGATTTCTTCATAATTCACTGCGGATTGAGTCTTTATCAATGGTGCGCTCATACCACGCGGATACCATGTCTCGAATATCAGTTCGAAAGGCTGTTTCCGATCTAAAAAGATTTTTTAAAATATTTTCACCTTCCGGTAAAACAGGAGAGTGCCGTGCTGTCGCATAACACTGAAGGCTTGAAAATTTGTAATCGATTGCAAATTGCCACGCCTGTGAAAATTCTTTCAGGGCTTGTTCTATGCCGCCGGGATACAATTCAAAGACATTTTTCCCCATCACATACGCCGCAAGATACCGTAGATCTTGATCATCAGAGACTACACGGCCCTTGTACCCTCCTTGGAATAGAGTGCCGTGCTCATTATGAGCGGAGTTGAAGTATGTGGACATACTCCCTGAGAGCCTCTGCATGAACTTTGCAATCCCGCCATCGGTGGTTTCTCGCAGAACAAGGTGGAAATGATTTGGCATCAGAGTCCAAGCCAAGATCTCGGTAATAGCAACGCGAGGCTTCCAATAAGCCGGCCATATCCATAAGCCCGAGTCAGCAGTACCACTCTCCCAACCTAAATGCGAGTCCGTGCAATTAAGGTAAAACAGACTTCGAAGAAAGCGCCACTTCTCTTTCTCGGTTGGCGCGATTAATACTCCTCGCGTACCCCGCTTCACAACATGGAGAACCGATCCTACAGAATACGCCTCTACCCGCATAGAATCGAAAACAATAAGTCGGACTTATCGTTTTTCTTCCTGTTGCAAGGGCTAAAAACGGTCGGTCTTCGGCGAGCCGAAGCCGGTGACGTAATCATAGTGCGCGCGAGCCGTGCAGAGATAGCCGCAATCGCCGTTCTCGCCGCTCACGATATCGCGGAAGTACGAAGCGCTGTCGCCGCTCGATTTGTCGGCATAGAGGCGCGCCAAGGTGATGCCGCTGCCGAGGCTCGCGATAGCGGCCCATTGCGGAGCGCCGGCCGAGGTGCCGCCGACCTCTTCCCACTTGCCCGCATGGTAGATAGGGAATCCCGATGCGGGGTCGGCGTCGTACGAGACGTCCGGAATAGCGCGCATGCCGCCGGCCTTCGGAATGGAATAGTTGGACTGGTATGCGGGTTCTTTCTCATATGCCGAAACTCCTCCGCCCGAGCCGGCCCAGGCGGTCTCGCGTGAGAATGCTCCGCTTGAAGCAAGGGAGATGGAGGTACCGCCGACGCCGATGACATACGGCGAGCTTGCGGGCCAGGATGTGCCCGCGCCATTGTCACCGGATGATGCGAAGAAGACCGCGCCCGAGACACTCTTGAAATGCGAGTCGAGCGAAAGTTCTTCAGGGAATTCCCCGCCGCCCCAGCTCATCGATATGGCCACAGCGCCCTGCACCGACGCGGCATAATCGACCGCCTTTAAGAGATTCGCTCCGCTCTGGGTCGCCGCTTCTACGAGCACGATTGAGGCCTTTGGCGCGATGGCATGCGCCCATTCGACATCGAGCGATGTCTCAAGCGCCCAGCCGCTGCTCCCGCTTTCCTTGGCGCTCATCAGATGCCTCGTGAAGCAGCCATTTGCGCTCGTGCAGGCCGGTAAGCCGAACTTCGCATCGAAGACCGCGAGGTCGGCTTCGATCGTCGCGTCGTTGTAAGCGCCGACTATCACTATCGTCCCTTTGCCTCCGCTTGCGGGAAGCCCGTAGATCTTCTTGATCTCGCTTGGCGTCATGCCGACAGGCGTCTTCGTCGTCGCGTAGACATGTATCGGCGGCATGCCTTTGTAATTGGAAAAATGATAGGCAGCGAATACCGAGCGCGGCGCGACCAAAAGGATCGCCAAGACGATTGAAATGTAAACGCCGACCCCTCGACGCGTTGACCCCATATAGGTGCGCATAATACCCGACTCATGTCGGTGCCAAATCATTTATCCACAGATTTTGCAAAGGACCGACCTTTGTAAAGGCGGGGAACGGGGCCTTGCCTCCGGATTTGGCGTTTTGGCGCTCTCGGACTACTATAGGGGGACATGACACACGAGCAGCGCACGCAGCTTTGGGTAGCCGGCATCTTCCTTGCCGTTATCATCGTGATCACTATCGTTGCGGCTGCAGTATCCTCCGGCGGCAGCGCTAATTCGACCGCGGCCGCCTTTACGGCCACGAAGACCTCTCCTATCACTGCGAGCGACCATGCCCGCGGGGACGCGACCGCGAAGGTCACCCTCATCGAGTACGGCGACTTCGAATGCCCCGCCTGCGGCGCCTACGAGCCCTTGGTGGAACAGCTTTACCAGCAGTACAAGGGACAGGTGCTCTTCGTCTTCCGCAACTTCCCGCTCTATCAGATCCATCCCTTCGCGATGATCGGCGCGCAGGCGGCCGAAGCCGCCAATCTCCAGAGCCAGTACTGGCAGATGCATGACCTCCTTTACGCCAAGCAGGCTGAATGGACCGCCGACACGACCCTTTCGCCGGCGACCGTCGTCTCGAAGTATTTCAACGGCTACGCGCAATCGCTCGGCCTCAATGTCGCCCAGTTCGACACCGACATCAACTCGTCCGCGGTGATGGCGCGCGTACAGAGCGACTTAGCCCTCGGCAACGCCGCGCAGGTGGGCCACACGCCGACCTTCTTCATCAACCTCACGCAGATCCCGAATCCGACGAGCCTGCAGGATTTCGAGAACGACCTCAATGCCGCAATCGCCTCCTCGACCGGCCAGGCCGCGACTCTCGCGCCGAGGGCCTCGGGAGCGAGTACCTTGCAGATCGCCACGAGCACGTCGATCTAACATTTTTTAATTAGGCGTCCCGCGCTCAAGATATGCAAACGGTCATAATGCTGATGGCAGCCTGCATCGTCGTCATCGATGTCGCGCTCGTCGTCAAGGTCGTGGCGCTTTCCCATGCGCCCTCTCGCGCGCGGATATTCAAAAGCGGTCGCCAGTACGGGCTCCTTGCCATCTTCATACTCTCTACCCTCTCGATCGTCGCGACCTTGTGCTTCCAATATGCCGACGCTCTCAATCCGTGCCTCCTGTGCTGGTGGCAGCGCGTATTCATGTATCCGATCGCATTCATAAGCCTTATCGCCATGATCAAGGGCAAGCGCCTCTCTGATATCGCCGACTACGTCCTCGCGCTTTCGATCTTCGGCGCGGCGGTCGCCTTGTACCAGCATCTGCTCCAAGTCCTTCCATCGGGCGCCTTGATCCCCTGCGACGCATCAGGCGACTGCGCGATACGCTCGGTATTCGAATTCGGATTCGTGACGCTGCCGTGGATGGCGTTCACGATCTTCGTCGCACTCGCGCTCATCGCTTTCTTAGCCCGGAAAGACTGAATAGTACAAAGGTGGGGGCGTTGGTGGAAACAACGGCCCACCGGTGGTGAATTTTTTATAGCGGCGCCGCTCCCCGGGGCGGCG
>VFSW01011184.1_pt1 | contig 12641 bp, 3 predicted proteins | sample 5358111 | NCBI WGS metagenome assembly VFSW01 (sample SAMN11554181, study PRJNA540505) | mine drainage metagenome | isolation source: sediment from site ElyBrook_90M | place: USA: Ely Copper Mine, Vershire, VT | collected 2017
CATGGACGCGCACCACGCGATCGCGCTTCGCGTCCAGGCGCAGCTCGAGGCGCTCAAGCCGTGACTGGGTCCGCGCGCCGCATGCATCCGTCCAGGACGTGCGCAATCTCGGAGACGTGGGGCTCCCGCAAGAGATCGAGATGGTCGCCGGGCACGACGTGCACGTCCACGCCGCCGACCGTCCGGCCCCGCCAGCCCAGCTCCTCGTCGTGGATCCGCCAGTAGGGCTGCTTCTTCGCCCGTAGCACGCAGATCGGGGCGGAGACCTTGGGCGGCACGAAGTCGGTGCCAGGGTTGAGGCGGGCCTCCCAGGGGTTTGCCGCCGGGCCCTGCCCATTCGAGGGGGGGTGCCGCAGACGCTGGAGGCGGCGATCGAGCGTGTCGCCGAGGACATGGAGCTGCTCGCCGAGGCTGCGCCCGGCGATGGCCCGCAGCCTGTCCTCGTAGAAGTGCAGACGGTAGGCGAGCGGGCGGGTGGTGTTCTCGAGCGGCCAGGTGTCGAACATGGCGAGGAAAGCCACCTTCTGGCCTGCGGCCTCGAGGATGTGCGTCATCGCGAAGGCGATGAGCGCGCCCTCGCACATGCCACCGAGGAGGTAGGGCCCCTCGGGCTGGATGAGCCGGATGGTCTCGAGGTACGTCGTCGCCCACGCACGGTACTCCTCGTCGGAGTACGGCCGGCCCAGCGCGGCCTCCTCGGGGTATTCGTACTGGAGGCTGTAGACCGGCCGATCCGGATCGAGGTGGCGGCTCAGGGCGATGTAGCCCAGTGAGTTCACGTTGGGGCGGGAGATCAGGAAGAGCGGGCGTCGGGTACCCGTCGGGCGGACGGGCACGAGCTGGAAGCTGGGGGCCTCGACGGGCTGCTTGCTGCGGAGTAGCTCCGCGATCTGCTCGACGGTCTGGGAGGCGAAGAGCGCGGCCAACGGGATGGTCCGCTGGAACACCCGGTCGATCTCCGCGACCAGCCGCGCGGCCAGCATCGAGTGGCCGCCGAGATCGAAGAAGCTGTCGCGGAGCCCCACAGAGCGCAGTCCGAGCAAGTTGCGGAAGATGGCGGCCACCCGGGCCTCGATGTCGTCGCGGGGGCCCGCGAAGTCGCCCGTCACCTCGGGAGACGCCGCGTCGGGCGCCGGCAGCGCCTTTCGATCGACTTTGCCGTTCTGCGTCCGCGGCAGAGCCGAGAGCTCGACGAGCTGGCCCGGCACCATGTAGTCGGGCAGCACGCTCCGGAGCCGGGTGCGAAGCTCGCTCGCCCTGACCGCCTGGCCCGGTCGAAGCGCGTAGTACGCCACGATGCCCGGCTCGCCGCTCGCCGCTGTCACCACGACGGCGCAGGTCTCGCGCACCGCCGGATGCTCGGCCAACCGAGCCTCGATCTCGCCCAGCTCGATGCGGTAGCCACGCACCTTGACCTGGAAGTCGGTCCGCCCCAGGCACTCGATGCAGCCGTCGGGACGGATCCGACCGAGATCCCCGGTCCGGTACAGGCGCGAGCCCGGGGCCGAGCCGAAGGGATCGGCGATGAATCGCTCCTTCGTCAGCTCGGCGCGGTTCAGGTATCCCAGCGCCACTCCCTCGCCGCCGATGACGATCTCCCCGGGCACGCCGATGGGGCACGGTTGCAACCGGGGGTCCAGGATCCACACGGTCGTGTTGGAGATCGGGCGGCCTATCGTGATCCGGTCGCGCGCGTCGACGCGAGTCCGGGTCGACCACACCGTCGTCTCGGTCGGGCCGTACACGTTCCAGAGCTGCCCCACCCGCCCCGCGAGCGCCTCGGCGAGATCTTGCGGGAGGGCCTCGCCGCCGCACAGGGCCGCGAGTCGAGGGGCTCCCTTCCACCCGCTGTCGACGAGCAAGCGCCAGGTGGCAGGCGTCGCCTGCATGATGGTGATCGCGTCCTGCTCGAGCAGGCGCGTCAGCGCCTCGCCGTCGATCGCCTCGTCCCGACTCGCGAGCACCACCTCGGCGCCCGTGACGAGCGGAAGCAGCAGCTCCAGCAGAGCGATGTCGAACGACAGCGTCGTCACGGCGAGCCAGCGGTCCCCCGGGCCGCAACCCGGCTCGCGCCCGAAGGACGTGAGCACGTTCACGGCGGCGCGATGTGGCACCACCACCCCTTTGGGCTTGCCCGTCGAGCCCGAGGTGTACAGCACGTACGCAGGGTCCTCGGGCCGCGCGGAGCGCTGGTCCCGTGGTAGAGGCTCCGTGCTCTCGGCCGCGAGCTCGCGGCTCGCGCGATCGAGCTCGAAGGTCCTCTCCGGGGGCGCTCCGTGACGGCTCGCGTGCTCCGACTCGGACACCACCAAGGATAGCCCGGCATCCTGCACCATGAACGCGAGCCGCGCCGGGGGGAAGGCCGGATCCAGCGGGAGGTACGCCCCGCCCGCATCGAGCACCGCGAGCATCGATGCCACCATGTCGATGGAGCGGGTCAGGCTCAGCCCCACGATCGACCCGCGACCGACGCCGCGCCGGCGCAGCGCCCGGGCGAGCTGGTTGACGCGTGCGTCGAGGGCGCGGTACGTGACCGACTCGCTGCCGCGGCGCACCGCGGGCGCGTCCGGGCTCCTGGACGCCTGCTGCTCGAACAGCTGGCCGATCGTCGCCTCGCGCGGGTACTCGGCAGCCGTGTCGTTGAACCGTCGGAGCAGCGCCGCTTCGTCCTCGGGCAGCAGCTGGAGCGCCGAGACCGACGTCTGGGGTGCCGCGCAGCCATCCGCGAGCAAGCGTTCGAGCTCGCGTATGCGCCACGCGAGCCACGGCTCGCTGAACAGGTCCGCGTTGCCGTGGATCTTCAGCTCGAGCTCGTCGGCCGACTCGACCACCGTGAGGTTGAGCTCGAAGGTCTCGAACGCTCGCGGGGCCAGGTAGTAGTCGACCGAGCAGCCACCGAACGCGAGCTTCCCGGGCGCGTACTTCTGGATGTGCGTGAAGATCACCGGGACGAGCGGCACGCGCGCGGGATCGCGCGGGACGCCGAGATCGGCGACGATCTCGCCGAAGCTGACGCCCGCGTGCTCGCGCGCGTCGAGGACCGCCGCATGGGTGGCGCGGCAGAGATCGAGGAAGGACTGGTCTGCTCCGAAGCGCAGGCGCAACGGGACGAGGTTCACCAGGTGCCCGACGCAGTCTTCCATCCCCACCTCGGGGTGGCCCGCGACCGGGATCCCGATGACCAGATCGCTGGCGCCCGACAGGCGGTGCAGCAGCGCGCCGAAGCCGGAGAGCAGCACCGCGAAGAAGCTGAGCCCGTGGGCGCGCGCGAACGCCTTCGCCGTGGCGGACGTCTCGGCGCTCGCGGCGCGGAAGACGTGGTTGGCTCCGAAGGTCCGCACCGGCGAGCGTGCTCCGTCGTGCGGTAGCTCGAGCGGGGGCGGCAGCTCCGCGAAGGCTCTCTTCCAGAAGGCCCGGCTTGCCTCGACGTGGGCCTGCATCGGGGGCGAGGCGCGATGGGCGACGAAGTCGCTGAACGAGTGGCGGGGGGGAACCCCGGCGGACGGCCGGTCCGCCACGAGGCTGGAGTAGATGCGATCCAGATCGGCGAGCAGCACGTCGAGGGACCAGCCGTCGCAAGCCGCGTGGTGCGCGCTGAACAGGACGGCGGTCTTCGTCGCCTCGAGGCGGACCACGGCCGCGCGGAACAAGGGGCCGCGCGTCAGATCGTAGGGGGTCCGGGCATCGGTCTCGATGAGCGCGCGCAGCGCTTCGGCGCATTCGGTGCGGGGGAGCCCGGTGAAGTCGTGGCGCACGACCGGGACGGCGACCGTGGGCTCGAGGATGAACTTCCGGCCATCCTCGCTGAAGTGGCCACGCAGCGCCTCGTGCATGTCGGCGAGGCCCTGGAGCGCGCGAGCGAGCGCCCCGTCGTTCGCGTCGCCCTGCAATTGCACGGCGAACGACTGGTTGAAAGCGCATCCCGCCCCGGGACCGGCGAGCTCGGACACCCACATCTCGAGCTGCGCGGGCGTCGGCGTGAGCTCGATGCGGGTGGGAGGCACGACGACCGGCGCCGGGGGCGCCGGCGCGGACGCTGATACCGGAGGCCGGCTGTCGCGGATTGCGTCCGCGAGGAGCTTGACCGTCGAGAAGCGCTCGGTGAGCTGCCGGAACGTCACCTCGAAACCGAGTCGCGTGCGCACGCCGCGCGCCAGCTGCGTGAGCAGCAGCGAGTCCAGACCGAGCGCCATGAAGCGCGCGTCCTCGTCGAAGCCCTCGAGCGCGTGACCGATCAGCTCCTCCAGCAGGGTGATGACGGAGGTCGTCGTCTCGTCCGAGCCCCTCGCCGCGAGGGCGGGGGGCGCGCCCACGCCATTCGTCGCAGAGGGCTCGCACGAGACTGCGGCCTGCGTGAGACCCGCCGAGACCGGCGCCGTGGCTCCGGGCTCGAGCCAGAAACGCTGACGCTGGAACGGATACGTCGGTAGCGCGCGCCGCCGTCGCGTCTCTCCCTCGTGGTACGCGGCCCAGTCGGGGTTGCCCCCGTTGAGCCACACGGAGCCCAGCGCCAGGAGCAGGCTCGGAACCTCGTCGTCCGGCTCGGCGCTGTCAGGCATCGTGGAGATCACACGCCCCGGACGGGCGGGAGCGTGCTGGAGCGCCAGCGCAGCACAGGTACGCCGGGGCCCGCACTCGAGCGCGACGCGCGCCGGGTCCTCGAGCAGAACCCGGATGGCCTTCGAGAACTGGACGGGCGAGCGCAGATGGCGCGTCCAGTACGCGGGATCGGTCGCCTGGGACGCCTGGATCCAGTCGCCGGTCACCGTGGACACGAAGGGGATCCGGGGGGGCGACAGCCGCACGATCTCCACGGCGCGCAGGAAAGGCTCCAGCACGGGCTCCATCATCGAGGAATGGAACGCGTGCGACGTCTGCAGCACCCGGCAGGCGAGGCCCTCGGCGGAGAGCTTCTCGTGCAGTGAAGTGACGAGCGGTGTCGGCCCGGCGACGACGCTCAGGTTCGGGGCGTTGGCCGCAGCGAGGTCCACACCCGGCGGCAGTCGCCCCGCGAGCGCCTCCGCGGGCAACCGTACCGACAGCATCGAGCCCGGAGGTAGCCCCTGCATCAGCCGGCCGCGCGTGGCCACGAGTCTCAGGGCGTCGCCGAGCTCCATCACCCCGCCGAGCGTCGCAGCCACGAATTCCCCGATGCTGTGGCCGATGAACGCCGACGGTACGACGCCCCAGTGCTGGTACAACGACGCGAGCGCGTACGAGATCGTGAAGATCGCGGGCTGCGTGTACCGGGTCTGGTTCAGCGACGCGCGTGCCCGATCGAGGTCCGGCGGAGCGGGATAGAGCAGATCGCGCAGATCGCACCCCAGCTCGGGTCCGAGCGTCGACGCGCAGCGATCGATCGCCTCGCGGAACAGGGGCTCGTTCCGGTACAGATGGAGCCCCATGTTCGGGTACTGAGCGCCCTGACCCGGGAACATGAAGGCCACTGGCGAGTCGTCGGCGTCAGACTCGAGCGATGCCGACCGGGGTCCCGTCGCCTGCGTGAGGATCGCTGGCGCCTCGCCGGGCCCGAGAAGGACGGCGCAGCGACGGTGCTCGTGGCGCTTGCGTCCGACTTGCGTCGTATACGCCAGGTCCGCCAGCTCGGCCGGGGTCGTTCCCTGGCATGCCGAGGAGAGTCTTTCGGCCGTTGCATCGAGCGCCGTCCGGCTGCGCGCGGACACGAGGACCAGCTGCGCTGACCGGGACGGAGGCGATGAGCCCGCATCCGGCGGCGCTTCCTCGAGGACGACGTGCGCGTTGGTCCCGCAGAAGCCGAAGCTGCTGACCGTGGCCCGACGAACGGGGCCGGATGGCGTCCAGTCGATGAGCCGGTCGTTGACGAAGAACGGGCTGCTCGCGAAGTCGATCCGAGGATTGGGCTTCTTGAAGTGCAGCGTGGGGGGGATCTTCCGGTGGCGCAGCGCCATCATCACCTTGAGGACGCCGGCGATCCCCGCGGCCGTCGTGGCGTGACCGAAGTTGCCCTTGATCGAGCCGATGGCACAGTAGCGCCTGCGCTGCGTGAAGACGCGGTACACGCGAGTGAGGGCCTCGACCTCGATGGGATCGCCGATCGGCGTGGCCGTGCCATGGGCCTCCACGTACGAGATGGTGTCCGGGTGAACATCGCCGAGGGCGAGCGCCGCCGCGATCACGCGGGCCTGCCCATCAACGCTGGGCGCGAGGTAGCTGACCTTACGGCCTCCGTCGTGGTTGACCGCGGCGCCCTTGATGATCGCGTGGATCGTGTCGCCGTCGCGCACGGCGTCGTCGAGGCGCTTGAGCACCACCGCGCCGACCCCTTCGCCGAACATCGTCCCGCTGGCCTCGGCGTCGAATGGCCGGCAGTGGCCGTCGATGCTGAAGACGCCCCCCTCCTCGTAGCGCTGGCCGCTCTTCTGGGGCGTCCGGATGTCGATGCCGCCAGCGAGCGCAGCGTCGACCTGGTGCGTGACGAGGGCCTGGTAGGCGTTCTCGATCACGATCAGCGTCGTCGCGCACGCCGCGTGCACGCTCAGGCTCGGCCCCGTGAGGTTGAGCTTGTGGGAGACGCGAGGCGCGACGTGGTCCTTCTCGTTCGCGATCTCCGCGGCGATCTCGCCCATGAGGGCGAGTTTGTCGGGGCGCGTCAGCACGTTGTGCACGTAATAGAAGTTGTTTCCCATCCCGGCCCACACGCCGACGGGCCCGGGGATCTTCTCCCCAACGTACCCCGCGTTCTCGAACGCCTCCCACGCCACCTCCAGGAACACCCGGAGCTGCGGCGCCATGAGCTCCGCCTCGTTGGGGCTGATGCCGAAGAAAGCGGCGTCGAACTTGTCGATGTCGTCGAGGATGCCGCGAGCGGGGACGTAGCTCGGGTCATCCCGATCCTGTCGTGGGACGAGGGGATCGAGCTCGTCGCGGCGAAACGTGGTCACGGTCTCGCGACCGTCGCGAAGGTTCGCCCACAGCTCGTCGAGGTCGCGCGCACCCGGGAAGCGCCCGGCCGCGCCGACGATTGCGACATCGAACGCGGTCGGTGACGCCGCGGTCCGCCGGCGGGCGCGCGCGCGGTCGTAGGCGTCACGGACCGTGGTGGCGTGGGCCTGGCGCCCCACGAGGCGCTGCGCGAGGTCTGCGATGGTCGGCTGCTCGAAGAGCTCGAGCACGGGGATCTCGATGCCGAGCCTGCGACCGATCTGCGCGGCGACCGAGAAGGCCGTCAGGGACGTACCACCGAGCTCGAAGAAGTTGTCGTGGATGCCGGCCGACGAGATGCCGAGCACCGAGCACCAGATCTCGAGCAGCACGCGCTCCACGTCGCTACGAGGTCTGGCCGGCGCCGACGACGCGGACGCTTCCGACGCATCGACCAGGGGCGCGGGCAGGGCGCCGCGATCGACCTTCCCGTTGGGGGTCCGGGGAATCGCCTCGATGCGGCGGAATCGCGACGGGACCATGTGGGCGGGCAGAACCGCGCCGCAGTGCGCACGCAGCTCCGCCACCGTCGGATCGAGGGCACCTCTTCGTAGCGTGTAGTACGCGACCAGCTCCGGGCTCTGCACGTCGCGAACCGCGCACACGACCTGCTCGATTCCCTCCAGGGCCGACAGGCATGCCTCGATCTCTGCGAGCTCGATGCGAAAGCCGCGCAGCTTGACCTGCTGGTCGCTGCGCCCCGCGACGAAGAGCAGGCCGCGGGCGTCCCTGCGGGCGCGATCCCCGGTGTCGTACATCCGTGGCCGTCCGGAGGTCTCGTCGCCCCTGCGGCGGAAAGGATCGGGGACGAAGCGTCTGGCGGTCTGCTCGTCATCGAACAGGTAACCCAGCGCGACGCCGTCGCCGCCGATGAAGAGTCGCCCTTCCGTGCCGGCCGGCACCGGCCGCAGGTGGTCATCGAGGACGTACGCTGCGGTGTTCGCGATCGGCTCGCCGACCGAAACGGCCGCCTCCGCGTCCTCGATGCGATGACACGTCGACCAGACCGTGGTCTCCGTGGGACCGTACATGTTCCACAGAGCGCGAACCCGTGGCACGAGCTCTCGCGCCAAGGCCGGCACCAAGGCCTCTCCGCCGCAGAGCGCGGTCAGCGAGCGACGCCCCGACCACCCGGCCGCGCACAGCATTTGCCAGGTGACCGGCGTGGCCTGCAGCATGGTCGCACCCCGCGCCTCGAGCAGGGCCATGAGCAGACGCGGATCGTGCGCCTCCTCCTCGGTCGCGACGACGACCGTGCCGCCCGCGCAGAGCGGCGCGAGCAGCTCGAGCACCGCGATGTCGAACGAGAGCGTGGTGACGGCGCACAGCACGTCGTCCGCTCCGATGCCGGGGCGCCGGAGCATGCTCTGGAGGAAGGAGGAGACCGCTCTGCGTGGGACGGCCACGCCCTTGGGCTTGCCCGTCGAGCCCGACGTGTAGATGACGTAGGCCTTCGCGTCTCCCGGAACCGTGGCGGGAGCCGGAAGGGACCCGACCTGTGCGCCGTCGCCGACCTCGATCACCCGAACACCCGCGCGATCGAAGCGCGGCCGGAGCTCACGCGTCGTGACGACGTGGGATAGCCGCGAGTGGCCGACCATGTGCTCGAGCCGCCGCTCGGGAAAGGCGGGGTCGAGCGGGACGTAGGCGTTGCCGCTCCGCAGGACCGCCAGCATGGCCACGACCAGATCGACCGACCGCGGGAGGCAGATGCCCACGAGCGCCCCGGCCTGCGGCGTCGACTCCGCCAGCTCTCGGGCCATCGCCTCGACCGCGGGGAGGACCTCGCTGTAGCGCAGCTGCGTCCCGCCGCAAGCCAGGGCCACTCTTGCGTTGTCCGGTGAGCAGTGGCGCGTGATCAGGCGATAGAGATCCTCCTCGAGGAAGGACGGCTCGGCGGTACGCCGGGCGTCGCCGATCAGCGCCTCGCGCTCGCCGTCCTCGAGCAACGGCAGCTCGAAGAGGGCGCGCTCCGGCTCGCGAAGCGCGGCGGGGATGAAGACGGACAGGGAGCGCACCAGCGACGCGGCGGCCTCCGGCGCGATCAGGCGGGAGGAGTAGGCGAGCCACACCACGCTGGGCGACAGCTGCAGGAAGAGATCGAGCTGCTGCGGAGGTGGGCCCACGCGCCGCGGACTGACCTCGCACCCTTCGAGCTCGAGCAGCAGATCGCCGCCCGGGACCAGCGCGATCTGGAACAACGGATTGGCGGAAGGATCGCTGCGCGCTCCGTGCTCCCGGACGACGACCTCGAACGGCGTCGCGGCGTAGGGGGCTGCGTTGCGAAGCCGGTCCGACAGCCCCACGGTGAGGGCCCGGAAGGTCTGCGCCGACGCGTCGAACCCCACGGGCAGGATGGCCGTGAGGCTGCCGCAGCGTCGGCTCCGCCCGGAGCCAGTCGCGAGCTCGAAGGGCAGGCCGGCGGTCAGCCTGTCTTGCGCGCAGTAGAAGGACAGGACGTACAGAGCAGCCGCCGCCTGGACGACGAAGGGCTCGACGCCCCAGGCGCGTGCGCTCTGCAGCAGGCGCGCGCGCGTGCTGTCATCGAGAGCAAGCTCGAGCCCCGCGGCGTCGAGCTGAAGCGCTCTCGGCCTCGGACCACGGGTGGGGAAGCCGTGCAGTGGTGGCACGTCGGCAAGCGCGCTCGCGAGCTGACGCGCGCCCTCGGCGATCGACGCAGGGGCGAGCTCGAGGCCCGCATCGTTCGTCGACGACGGTGCCGGCTCCCCGAGACCATCCGCATAGAGCGCCGAGAGCTCGGCGCCTAGCACGTCCGTCGAGCGCTCGTCCCAAATGCACCGGTGCGCTGCGAACACGAACGTGTGGTCGTTCGCGCCATGGTCGAGAAGGACGGCCCTCCACGCCCGCGCGTCGGGCGTGAGGGACTGACGCACCTGCTCGACCGCCTCGGCGAGCGCGTCGTCCGTGGCCGGCAAGGCGCGGACCTCCAGGGGCTCTCGGGGCGTCTCGGCGGCGACGATGCGGACGACGGCGCCGTCGACCTCCTCGAAGCGAGTCCGCAGCGCCTCCTGCCGTGCGCAGAGCCCACGCAGGGCGGTCGCGAGGCGGTCCTGGAGCAGAGGCCCGCGGACGCGGGTGGCGTGCGCGATCGTGTTGAGCCCCGGCGCGGGGTGCACATGGCTCGCCACGTAGAAATGAGCCTCGATCGGGGACGACGGGCAGCGCTTCACGCCCCGCAGCAAGCAAGGCGCATTCCGCCGATGTGGCCGCCATCATCCTGCGGCGCGGTCCCGGCATCGCGCGAAAATGACGCGGATGCGCGCAAGAGCTGCAGCATTTGCATGACGCTCGTCATGCCGAGCTCGCGGCTGCGGCGGCGCTGGGGGCCGGTCGCATCAGGCGAAGCAGCTCGCGCACGTTCGCTCCCGCGAGCAGGAGTGCCCCTCCCGCGTAGGCGGCGCCGCCGCAAAGGATCTGCGCAGCGAGCGACAGCGCCCCTGGAGCGTGCTGCCCGGCCAGGAAGACGCGGAGCAAGTGAACACCCACGAACATGGGAACGCAGGCGAGGAGCGGCCGCAGGACGCTCACGAAGTAGGCCCCCACCGGGAGCGGGGTGACCCGCGCGGTCAGGACGACCACGAGCACGCTGTGAACCGCGAATCCAGCGCCGACGCCGACGCAGGCCCAGACGGGACCACCCAACCATCCGAGCACGCCGACGAGGGCGAGCACGACGAACGCGCGCGCGATGCTCGTGAGCATGACGAGCCGTGTCTCGTTCTCGGCCGCCAGATAGGCGCTCGCCGACCACTGCATGGGCTGGAAGACGGTCATGACGCTCAGGACCATGAGAATGGAGGCCATCCCGGCCCACTTGGCATTGAAGAAGACCTGCACAATCGTGGGCGCCACGGCACCCAGCCCCACACCCAGCGGCGCGACGACGAGCGCCATCAGACCTGCCGCGCGAACGACCGCAGCCGGTCGCTCCTCGGGCTCCATCTTGGAGAACGCCGGCATGAGCACGTCTCCCATCCGCTCCGCGACGTAGATCAGGGGCGTCTCCGCGAGGCTGTAGGACAGGGCGTACGACCCCATCACGCGTGCGCCGAACAGTCGCAAGACGATGAGGTTGTCCCACGTGGATGCGGCACGATCCGCCACCGACGAGATCATGAGCGGCGCGCCATAGCCGAACAGGCCCCGGACGACCCTCCGCTGGAACCGGGAGCGCCGGAGCCACTGCGCGCGGGGCGCCGCCGCGATGAACAGAACGAACGTGATCGCCGAGCGGGCGATCGATGCCATCATCATGGCGTAACCGCCCCACCACGGGGCCAGCGAGAGCGCCGCGCCGGTGTACGTCAGCTCGCCCACGCTGTTCACGATGGCCACCGCGCGGAAGCGCAGGTCCCGTACGAGCAGAGCGGCCGGCACCAGACGGGCGCCGTCGAGCAGCACGGCGAGGGCGAAGCCCGGAATGAACCGGCCCATCGCGGGTGCATCGAGCATGATCCCGAGGGGGCCGCGGAGCAGGAAGACGCCCGCCATTGCGAAGACCGACAGGATGAAGTTGAGGGCGGTGGCCTGGAACGCAACTGCCGCCGGTGACTTGTTGGCGATGACGTACTGGCCGAACGCGAAGGATGTCAGCTGCTTCGCGCTGAGCACGCAGACCGCGGCGGCGGAGACCTCGCCGAAGTCGGCGGGAGCGATGAACCGCGTCAGGAGGAGCGTACCGATCAATCCGACGGCCCGCGTGCCCATGCCGGTGGCCACGTTCCACGCGACGCCGCGAGCAGCGGTTTTTTCGATCGACACGGCTGAGGGCTACCTGTTGGCACAGGACGTAAGCACTACCCGGACCGACCTGTTATGATCGATCTCTCACGGGCCCCCGTAGCGGGTGCATGGAGAGGCGAAGACGTTGGCTGACCGCCATGGAGGACCCGAAGGTCGTCGAGATCTGGTACGTCCAGACGGAAGACGTCAGGGGCGACCGTCTTCTCGGGGCCTGCGAGGAGGTCCTCCCTGCTGACGAGCGCGAGCGGGGCCGCGCGTTCTTCTTCGAGAAGGATCGTCACGAACATCGGGTGACGCGGGCGCTCTGCCGCGCCGTGCTCGGGCGGGCACTCGGCGTCGCGCCGTCCTCGCTCGCGTTCCGCCGCAACGCGTACGGCCGGCCCGAGCTGGATCCGCCGGGCGCCGTCCGGTTCAACCTCACCAACACGACCGCCCTGGTAGCCTGCGCGGTCGCGTCCGGCCGCGAGGTGGGGCTGGACGCGGAGCCGGCGACACGCGCGGACTCGATCCTCGAGGTTGCCGACGTCGTCTTCACGGGGGCCGAGAGGGAGGGCCTGTCGCGCCTCGAAGGGGCTGCGCGCCGTGCACGCGCCCTCCGGCTCTGGACGGCGAAGGAGGCGTACATCAAGGCACGCGGGCTGGGCTTCTCGCTCTCGCCGACCAGGTTCGAGCTGGACGGTCGCGAGGGCTGCCTCGAGCTGCACTTTCTCGAGGACATGGACGACGACCCGGCGCGCTGGGAGATCGTCACCCGCGAGCTCGAAGGACACACGATCGCGCTCTGCACCGAGCGCCGTGGCGCGGCGGCGTGCGAGGTCGTCGTCCGACGCGCCGATCTCGCCACTCTCCTGAACCCGCCGCTTGACGGCACCTGGTAACCAGGTCACGTTCGGGCGTGCACCCCGACGAGTCCC
>VFSW01011185.1_pt1 | contig 12641 bp, 10 predicted proteins | sample 5358111 | NCBI WGS metagenome assembly VFSW01 (sample SAMN11554181, study PRJNA540505) | mine drainage metagenome | isolation source: sediment from site ElyBrook_90M | place: USA: Ely Copper Mine, Vershire, VT | collected 2017
CCGACAATCGTGTCGGCGCTCGGCTCAGGCGACCCGGTTCGCCCCGCATCGACGAGGGCGTCGATGCGGCACGCGTGGGCGCGTACGCTACAACCGGCTCGCGGCTTCCACTTCTATGTCGCACACCCACTGGCCGCTGCGCTCAGAATCCCGTTAGGCGATTCCACGGACGTCGATGGGCGTTCCTCAAACAGCCATGGCAAACTCACGTTCCTGTTCCTGGTTGGCCGGCTTCCAAAGGGGGTTTTGAAGGAGCTTTTGAAGGACCGGTCTGGCCGAAAGGTGATCTTCCAGGAATTCCACTCCTCCCGTGGTGATCACGAAGTCGGAGTTCTCCGCGGACTGGATTTGCTGTTTGCCCCGCAAAAACCAAAGGGCGAATTCCAGATGCTCTCTCGGAAAGCCCATCAAACTCTCGAACTCCAGGAGTGAGTACCCTGGATCGTTTGAATTCTGGCGTCGGCGCTGGTAGAGAAGGGATAGAATGCCCATCCGGCGATTGACTTCGCCTTCGACGCCTTCGACGAATTCCTTCATCTCGAATACCGGCAACAGTTGGGTTTGGCGAAGGTCGTGCTTCGTATCGTAAGCCAGGCGCTTCTCGGGGTCCGACAAAGTGCTGTAAGCCTCATTGAGCAAAAGGAAGCGCTCACTGTTCCCGGTTTCGATATTGTCTGGGTGGTATCGGGCAGCCAGCAGACGGTGGATTCGGCGGATGGCCTCGGGTTCGGCATTCGGGCTGACTTGCAGCAATTCGTAGTAATCGACGAAGACATCCTTGCCGTTACACTTGCTTCTCCCCAGGACCGAGCTGAACTCCATACCCAAGACATAACGGTCCCCGTGGCGGGTACAGCGGCGTACTACCGCGTTGCCCGAGGTGTCGCAGTGTTCAATCCAAATATAGAGGTAGGTACCGACCTCGATGGGATCGGAGGTCTCAATCCGAACGCCAGATTCGGAGACGTCCAGAGCTTTGGCCTGCAGGAAGCGCGATTGCGCCCCGTTGTCTTCCCACCTCAGCGTCGCTCGGCAGTCGAGCGGGTGTCTCCGTTCTCGCCTTCTTTCTCTCTTTTCCGTCATGCAAATCCCGCTGTGAAAGTAACCCTATGCCGACTTCAGGGCTACCAGGCCTGCAACCCGCGCCACTAGTTGCCCTATCTGCCGGCAAAAATTGCTCTTTACGTTCAAGAGTTTCCCGCTCGTATATGCCTCCGAAAGTTCAGAGCGGCACTCCGGCAAGACCGCGTAGACCGGGAGGCCGACCATATTGCCGACTTCCATCGGTGAAATGTCAGGGTGTTTAGGAGTTTGATTGAGGATCAGGCGCAGCCGGCTGCGATCCACGCCGGCGTCCGTCAGTCGCGACACCAATCGCTTGAGCTCGTACAGGGCTGGTACCTCAAGGGTCGTGGTAAGGAATAGCTCATCCAAGTCCGGGACCAGACCCGCGGCGAAGGGATTCAGGCGGCCAAGATCCAAGACGATCCACTTGTACATGGAGCGTGTGGACTCGAAGACGTGCCGAACTCTCTCGGTGTTCGCCTGCTCCTCCAACGCCAGCGAGCCTTGTGATGGGAGGACTTCCAGACCGTCGGCGCCGCTGACGACGATCTTGCTCCAGTAATTCTCGTCAAGCCTGAGGAGGTTGTTGGCGGCCTCTTGGAGCGTATGCTCCGAGTTCGCTTTCATGAGGAAACCGACGGAGCCGCCGCCGACGTCCAGGTCTGCCAGCAGGACACGGCTGCCGGTCTGCCGCCTCAACTCGACGCTGAAGTGACAGGCAATCGAGGTCGTCCCTACTCCTCCTTTGGCCCCCAGAAACCCGACCGCTTTGCCCAATTCGGCTTGCGACTCTGGCCGAGAAGCAGCCGCCCGGCTTCGTTGCCTCAGTATGGAGTAGCGCAAGGTTCGCGCCAGCGCACCGCCGCTTAACTCTCCTTTGACCAGGTAATCCTGCGCTCCACACCGCACCGCCTCGTGGGCGAATTCCTCGTCATCGAGACCCGTCAGCACAACCACCGGGAGGCCCGGCGCGCGATTACGAATAGCAGTCAGGCTCTCGAGACCTTGACTGTCGGGAAGCGAGAGGTCCAGGAGAACCATGTCGATATCGCCGCGCGTGAGCCGGTTCAGGCCCGGCAGCAACGCCTGCACCCACTCAATGTGAAACCGAGCGGCCTGACCTTCGGAAAGAATCGCCCGTACCAAGCCGGCATCTCCCGGATTGTCCTCAATGAGAAGAACCCGCACCGGTCCTTCGATCGTGTTCGTGCTGCTGGTCATACTTCGTCCTCCGTTCCTTCAGGGAAAAGGGCTCCGCGCGTGCCAATCAGGCGCAAAGTGCGCCCTTTGGATTCTCCGTAACCCGAATGGCTGGGTGGGGGGGTGCTAACTCGATGCTGGGGCGAGTTGGTCATCGTTGCTCTTGCGACGGAAGCATGGCCACAGCCAGCCAGAAGCTGCCGATAGACTGCACGACGTTTATAAATTGGTTCAGATCCACCGGCTTCACGATGTAGCAGTTGGCGTGCAGGTCATAAGTGCGAAGAATATCCTGTTCCGCTTGCGATGTAGTCAGCACTACTACGGGAATCTGCCTGAGGTCGGGATCCTGCTTGATCTCAGCCAGAACCTCCAGCCCTCCTTTCCTGGGAAGGTTCAGGTCGAGCAGAATCAGATCGGGACGCATCGCGTCGGCGAACCGACCTTGCCGCCGCAGGACCGCAATGGCTTCTTCGCCGTCTTTGACCACGGTCAGATTGTTGATCACCCTCCCTTCCTTCAAGGCCTCGATAGTCAGGCGTACGTCGCCGGGGTTGTCCTCCACCAGCAAAAGCTCGGCTGCTCTAGTCTGCAATTCATTCGTCATAAGCCCCTAACCGGAATAGTGAAATGAAAAACCGATCCCGCGCCTGGATCCGAAGTTGCCCATAAGCGGCCGCCGTGACGCTCCGCGATCTTCTTGCAGATCGCCAGGCCGATCCCGGTGCCTGGGAATTCCGCCGCTATGTGCAGGCGCTGGAAAATTACGAAGATGCGCTCCAGGTGCTTCGCCTCGATTCCGATGCCATTGTCCCGGACGGAGAACTCCCACTCGTTTGCGCGCTGTTCCACAGTAACATGCACCCGCAGCGGTTCCGTGCGCCGGAACTTGATGGCATTCCCAACCAGGTTCTGAAACAACTGCGTCAGTTGCCCTGAGTCCGCCTCCACAACTGGCAGCGGATCGAATGTTACGGCCGCTTCGCTCTCTTCAATCGCCATCTTCAGGTTCGAGAGCGCCGGCTTCAAAGCGGCCTCTGCCTCAACCGGTTTGAACTCGCGGCCCTTCGTGGTGACTCTCGAATACGCCAGCAGGTCCTTAATCAGACGCTGCATTCTGGCGGCACCGTCCACCGCAAAAGCGATGAACTCGTCGGCATCCGAATCCAGCTTCCCCTGGTACCGGCGCGCCAGAAGCTGCGTGTAGCCGGAGATCATCCGCAGCGGCTCCTGGAGGTCGTGCGATGCGACATAAGCGAACTGTTCCAGTTCGCTGTTGGAACGCGCCAGTTCCGCGGTTTGCCGGAGCAGCGCCTCGTCCGCCCGTTTGCGATCAGTGATATCCTGCGCAATGCCAGTCATGCGGATCGGTTTGTTCTGCGCGTCCCGGACCAGACTCCCGTGAGCGTGAAGATTGCGAACGCCGCCGTCGGGCAGCAAGGCGCGAAACTCCAGCGGGAGCGGTTCTTCCCCTGCCAGGCAGGCGGCGAGCCAGCCTCGCATGGCGGCCCGGTCGTCCACGTGGATCAGACTCAGAAGCGTTTCGCGGGACGGCACAAATGTATCCGGCGAGACTCCATGTAGACGATATGTTTCAGACGTCCATGTGAGTTTGCCGGTCGCCAGATCCCAGCTCCAACTGCCGACATGGGCGACGCTCTGTGATTCGGACAGGACATATTCACTCGCTCTCAACTCCTCTTCCGCCCGTTTGCGGTCGGTGATGTCCCGCAGAAAGCCCACCAGCCGCCCGCCTTCCTCGGGCCGGTACTGGGCGCTGACTTCCAGGTCGAGAATGCTCCCATCCTTGCGGCGCTGCCGGGACTCGAAACGGGATTGGCCCTGCGCTATGATTTCTTGGATGCGGGCGCCTACCTCGTCAGCCATTCCGCGCTCCTTTAGGTCGGAAACGCGCATGCAGAGTAGTTCTTCCGCGCTGTAGCCGCTCATCCGGCAATAGGCTTCATTGACTTCCAGCAGGCGCCCCTGCGGATCCACCACCCAGAAGCCTTCCATGGCCGTCTGGAGGATAGTCCGGTGCAGCTCCTCGCTCTTCCGCAACGCCTCCTCGGCCGCCATGCGGGCGGTGAGGTCCACCACAGCAGTACGAACGCCTTCAATTTCTCCCGCCGCGTTCCGGACGAGTCTGACGTGGACTTCAACCTGCAACTTGCTGCCGTCCCGCCGGAGGTAATCGCGCTGGACGGGCACCAGGGGCTGCGCTCCAGATAGTCTTCGGCGAACGGCTTCGCGGCTGGCGTCCCGGTCACTGGCGGCGACAAAGTCCCACACCGGCCGCCCTATCACCTCGCCGGCTTCGTAGCCGAGTAAATCACATTCGGCTTGATTCACGCGGCGAATCACTCCCTCCCGGTCCAATTCGTGATACGGCACCGGCGCGAAGTCGAACAAGTCGCGAAACTTCTTCTCGCTCTCCAAGCGCTCCTGGGTGCGCCGCTGAAGGGTGAGTGTCGCCAAGACTATCCCGACAAGACCGATCAACCACACGACGCCATAGCCGGCCCGCGTCGCGACCACATCCGGCCGGCTGGCTTCCCGGAGCGGGGACATGGGCACGGCCACGCTAAGGCCGCCCCGCATATCGCCCACCTTGTATCCTTGCCCGGCATGGCACTGCAAGCACTCCCCTTCGATGACCAGGGGGCGCATCAGTCGGAGGTAGGCCCCCCCGTCTATGTCCGTGACTTCGCTGATCTCCGCGGCGCCGCCGGCAAGCCCGTGCAGGGCTTCCTTCTCCCAATCGTCGGGCAGGTTTTTCGGCGATATGGGATTCAGGCTCGTGAAGTGTCTCCGAATGCCGCCACCGGATCCGCCGAAGTCGTGGATATGACGGGCCATCAGGGAGAGGTTGATCAGTGTCAGGTCTTGGTATGCCGACCGTCCCTGAACCAAGGCCATGTCCCGTAAAGCCAGATCATCGAGCCTGAGACTCACGTAAAGTGAAGCGCCCATTATGATGCTCCACACGGTCGCGCCGAGCAGCAAATGGGTATTCCGGCGCAGCCAGCCCTGTGTCTCCGGGCGTCCCTCTCGACTTAGCATGGCCATTCCCACTTGGGCGGCCGGCCACGCTGCATTGCTATTGTGGAAATCCAGCACTCCTGGGACTCGGAGTGAGTCCGGTCCAACCTGGGAGTCTCGATTTGCTCACTCAACTTGTAGCCGCCTGTCTGGAATCATAAGGGTTCACGAGGCGACTGTCCGTCAGGCAGGGCCACACAGGTTCCCGAAAGCTCGTCAGGCATTACCTTACAGAGCCTATACCACAAGTGCCAGTCTCTCCATGGCCAGGTTGTGGATCAACGGCGTGAGCTCGGCGTTTCCCTCTTGCGGCGGCGTCCACTGCGGCAATTCTGTTCGGACTTCCCCCTTCGCTCCCGCCATGTTCTTCAGACCGTACAAGGCCAGTTCGAAGCGGTCTTTGACTTTCAATTTCCGGAACAGCTTTGACAAATAGACCTTGACGGTGCCTTCCGACAGGAACAGTGCGGTCGCAATCTCCTTGTTCTTGAGCCCAGTCGTGAGCAGGTTGACGAGCTGGCTCTCCCTCGGGGTCAGGTGGACTGTCGTCACGGTGCGAAGAGCAGCCTCCATGGCCTCGTCGAACCAGTGGCCACCAGCCGCCACAATCCGCAGACACTTGATCATCGCTTCAAGCGGAAGAGTATTTCTGAGGATTCCCCGAATCCCGTGCTCAAAAGCTTGGTAGGCCATCTCAGTACGAATGGAGTGCACCCAAAGCACGAATCGAGTCTCCGGAAACCGGTCTTGCAGACCCAGAAGCAGCTCGAAGGTCACCTCCGGTGTCAGGTCGATCAATAGAATGTCCGGTCTGGAGGCCTCCAGAGTCTCCGCAATTTGAGACACCTGCGGACAAGTGCCCACCAATGCGAAGTCGCTGCGGGGCCCGAAAACGGCCTCCAGCCCACTGGTGAGGACGGGCTCGTCGGTGAACACTACAAGGCGGGTCACAGGTTGCTCCATGTAGGTATCATACGGGTGGGCGCTAAGCTTTTCTGTCGGGTAGAACCCAGGTGACGGGCACGAAGTTGGTAGGTGTTTACCCTACGGGGGAGGTCTTGCAGGGGCGCTCGCGGTCAAGCTTCCATCAACGGAAGCGTGAACCAGAAAGTGCTACCTTGGCCCGGCTCGCTCTCGACTCCGATACAGCCTCCGTGGAGTTCGACGGCGAACTTGCAGAAAGTCAGACCGAGGCCGGTGCCTGTTGAGGTACCGACGTGTTCGACCTGCCAGAATTTCTCGAAGATCTTGTCGTGATACTCGGGTGGAATCCCCGGGCCGTTGTCTGTGATCGCGACCCGCGCTTCCCTGCCGGAGCTGGAAATGACGGCGCGCACGGAGCCACGACCGGACGCGAACCGGAGGGCGTTGCCGAGCAAGTTACGCATCACACGGGAGAGCAGAGCTGCGTCGGCGGACACTTCCACCGGCTGCTCCGGCGCTTCGACGACGAACCCGTCGGCAACCTCCCGCAATAGGAGTTCCAATTGACAGTGCGAGCGATTGAGCTTCAATTCACCCGCTTCCATTCTGCTGACATCCAACATCGAGTTGACCATGTCGACCAGTTCATCGACTGCCCGCCGGGCCTGCAGAACGAAACGGGAGCCGTTCATGGAAAGGTTCTGGGACTCGCACTTTTCCAGCAGCGTCAGAAAGTCTCCAACCACCATCAGGGGGGAACGCAGGTCGTGAACAACCATGTGGATGAGGCTGTCGCGCAGGGACTCGAGTCGCCGGAGCGACTCATAGCTCTCTTGAAGCTGAAGTCTCTGCCGCTGGAGCTTGAGGTGGGTTTCGACGCGCGCGAGTACTTCATCAAGCTGGAATGGTTTGGTGATGTAATCCACGCCTCCCGCGGCAAACGCCTTGACCTTGTCCGTTGTCTCGCTCAGGGCGCTCAGGAAGATGACGGGAATCTCCTTCAAAGCGGAGTCCGCTTTCAGCCGCTCGCAAACCTCATAGCCGTCCATCTCCGGCATGCGGATGTCCAGCAGGATGAGATCCGGAGGAAGAGTGCGGGCTGCCTGTAAGGCCAGCTTTCCGCTGGGGGCGGGGCGCAGCTTGTATCCGCTCTGCCGGAGCATCCCGATCAGGAGGTTGAGATTGGCCGGCGTATCGTCCACCAGAAGTATGTTCGGCACGTACTGATCCACGGTGACGGTCCCCATTTCGAGCCTGAAGCCATCGATTGTATCACCACACCGGGGTTTTTCGGTCAACTTACGCACGCCTTTGGAAATCCCCTCTCCGGCCGGCCCAAGTAATTGCCCTGAACGAGGTCACAGCCCAACTCGGTGACCGTGTCCAGTTGAGCGGCAGTCTCGATCCCTTCGGCCACGATCAGGATTCCCAGATCCTGGCAGACGCTGTTCATCGCCCGGATGAGTCTGCGCTTTAGAGGGCTTTTGTCGGAGCCTTGCGTGAGAGCCATGTCTAGCTTGACCATGTCCGGCTCCAAGGTGGCGAAGCTGGTTAGGCCGGCGTAACCGGCGCCGAGGTCGTCGACCGCGATCCGGTAGCCCGCGCGCCGGAGCTGAGCGACCCGATCACGGGTCTCCAAGACGTTGTGGATGGCGGCGCGCTCGGTGATCTCAAGGAATACCCGGTGCGGCAGAGCGGACATAGGAGCATCCGGCGAGAGCAGTTCGTCGTCCAGCAGTTCCGCCGGGTGCAGGTTGACGAAGAGCGAGAGGTTCTTTGGCCCGCGCTCCAACGGGAGGATGGCGCGGGAGCGCACCACGCGGCCCAGTGCGACCAATTTGTCCAGCCGCTCCGCCGCATCGAGGATTGCCGCCGGGCTGGACAGGGAGGGCTCTTCGCTCCGCATGAGCGCCTCGTATCCGAAGACAGAGCCATCCACCGTTCGGACGATCGGCTGGTAGGCCATCCAGAGGGTGGAGAGCGCCTTCTCGAAGCGTGCCTGCAGGCCCTCTTCGCCGCCGGGACGGGTGTTTTTGCGCGTGGTTAGTTCCAAGGCCTCACGCTTCAGCGCGGCCAACCGGTGCGAAGACAGCGCCCGCGCGACGGTCGTCTCCAACTCGGCCTTGTTCACGGGCTTGACCAGATAGCGAAACGCCCCCACCTCGATCGCCTCCCTGGCTGTCTCCAAGGATGGGGAACCCGTAAGGAAGATCACCGGGATGTCGGCGTTCGTCTCCCGAACGGCCCGCACGAACAAGATTCCATCCATTCCCGGCATGCGGATGTCGCTCACGATGACGCTGAAATCGTGATTCGCGATTGTGTTCAGAGCGGCTTGGGCGTCGGGAGCGGCCACCGTCGTGTAGCCCTCTCCGTTTAGAATCCGCGACAGCATGGCGCGAGTCTCCACCTCGTCGTCGACGACGAGGACTACCGGCGGAATGCGTTGCGCGGACTGGCTGCTCAAGCCGCCTCCGTGCCGGCGCCGGCGGCCGCGAGCGTCATCCGGCCGTCCGCGGCCGTAGGTATCCAGAAACAGAACGTACTGCCGGTGGGCGAGTTGTTCTCGACCCAGATCTCGCCGCCGTGCGCCTCAATGGCGAGCCGGCAGAAGGCGAGCCCCAAGCCGCGGCCCCCACGGGCGTGCTTTTGCCTATCGCGGTCGAGTTGCACGTACTGATCGAAGATCTTCGACCGGAACTCGAACGGCACGCCCGGGCCGCGGTCCCGAACTTTGAACAGAAGTCTCTCCCCGGGCTCCATCGACACCTCCAGCCGGACGTCCGTCCCGGCAGGAGCGTACTTGGTCGAGTTCTCCACAAGATTCTCGATGACTCGGAGAATGAGGTCTCTGTCGGCCTGAACCGGTCCCATCTCCGGTCCGCTATCGATGATGATCCGATGGTTGGAATTCCGCTCACGCCCGCGCAAATATGAGCGGACCTCATCGAGCAGATCGGGCACCTCCACGGGTTTGAGCTTCGGCGCCAAAGCCCCGTCCTCGCTTCGAGCGATGTCCAGAAGGTCGTTCAGCATCCGGTCCATGGTGTCCGCGGAGGTATGGATGTCCAGAACCGCTTGCCGCCAACTCTCGGTGCGCGAGGCGCTGTCAAGCACATAGTCGGCGTTGCCCAAAACGCATCCCAGCGGGCCTCTTAGGTCATGCACAATCATCGCCGACAGACGTCGCTTCTCCTCCTGCGCGCGCAGCAGTGCGTCACGCTGTGAAGCGATGCACACGTTGCTGCGCGCCAATTCGTCCTTCAGACGCTTGATTCGCAGGAGTGACTTGGTCCTGAGCAGAAGCTCGACGCGTTGTATGGGCTTCGAGAGGAAATCGTCGGCGCCGGACTCGATGGCTTTCCCGTGGGTCTGAAGATCGCCGTGGGCCGTAACAAACAATATGGGCACTTCGCTTCCCCTGTCCATCGCACGGATTTGCCGGCACGCTTCGAAGCCATCCATCACGGGCATCACGACATCGAGCAGCACGAGGTCCGCCGGGTCGGAGGCGAAGACTTCGACTGCTTCCATGCCGTTCGCCGCTTGAATCACTCGGTAACCCTCCACCACCAAATGTCCCTCGACCACAAGGCGGTTTTGGAGATTGTCATCCACGACCAAGATCGTTTCAGCCGTGGTGGGGCGCTCAGGCGGCATTGGTCCAACCCTCCTCGTTCTGCCGATTCAGAGGAATTGAAGCTTTGAAGGTCGAGCCCCCCCTCACGTCGGTGTCCACGTGAATATGTCCTCCATGCATCTCCAACAGGCGCTTGGCGAGCGCCAGGCCAAGCCCCGCATCCTCCGTCCGCTCACTGGGAGGACTTTCAAGCGGCTCGACTTGAGGGTCCAGGCGCGGCGACTCCTCAGCCTCGACGCCAATCCCGGTGTCCGTCACGGAGACACACAGGCTGTCCTGGTCCACGTACGCCGACAGCCCTACCGAGCCACCCTCGGGCGTGAACCTGACGGCAATGTCAAGGAGACTGCCGAACACCTGCTGCATCCGCACCGGATCGACCCATACCTTCGGCAGTTCCGGCTGCAACGAGACACTGAGCGCGATCCGCTTTCTGTCGGCAAGCGTCCGCGTGGCGCTGATCGCGACTTCAACCACCGGATCAAGGCATGTCCACTCACGCGAAAGCGAGAGCTTGCCCACCTCGATCTTTGAGAGGTCGACGATGTCGATTACGAGTTTGTTCAGACGCCATCCACAAATTTGGATGTTCTGTACATAGGACCGCTGCCGCTCGGTGAGAGGGCCGAAACTTCGGCGTTCGAGAAGCTCCGAGAAGCCGATAATCCCGTTTAGCGGTGTGCGCAGTTCATGGCCCATGTTGGCTAGGATAGTGTCGCTGGATTGCTCGAAGATGGCCCGGCAGTATTGCGCCTCGTTGCTGGCGCGGTCCTTGCTCGCCTCCCTGCCTATATTTGTCACCTTATCTACTATCCACCGCCGTCACCGGTTCGTCTGTCAGGAAAACCCGAGCGCAACGGTCGCGGTTGTCAGGTTCGATCTGAACCCGTGTGCGTAGCCGAAGCGCCAGGATGCCGGTTAAGCCTCGGAATTTCTGCAAGAACACCGATGGGGCATATTGTTCCTGACGACCAAGGCGCCCCCCCCATCAGTATCTCAACCAGCCAGCGTGATGCTTGTGCGGCCCGTCGCCACCGGCAAGGCGGCAATCCTCTTCCTTCAGGCGCCGGACTTGCACCAGACGGGGAAGGCGGTTATGGTGTGGTAGCGGTCGGCGACTTTAAGTTCGGGGCCGACCTGACAACCCCGCTGGGTCATGATTTCCTCCGGCGTCACCTTCCACCTCCAAGAGTAGGTGCTGCTCACGACCCAGAAGTGGGTTCCGCGCGCCTTATCAATCGTCGAATTGCGGCGCACTTGAAAGGCGGCTGCCTTCTTAGACAGACGCTCGATCTCAGGTGCAGTGAAGTGCACCGTGAATCCGGCGTCCTTCTTCGCTTCGAGGGTCTTCAGATAAAACCAGATTGCAAAGTGCAGGTTCTTCTCCAGCACGAAGAGGGGGATGGGACTCTTGATCTCCTTTTCACGGTCCAGCATCCGTACCACGAACGTGTCAAACGGCGCCTTCCCATCATCGCGCCCGAGGTGGTGGGAGGTCACCGCAAACGCCCACGCCGCGCAAACCAGGGCTCCTACGAGCCGCACGGCGCGGGATCGCAGACGCCAGTAAGCCACGGACGTAAGAAGCAGGACGGTGGCCGCCACGAAGATCAGATGCCGGCGGCCCCAGACCGAGCTCGGCAGGATAAGAGAAGCCACGAATGCAACCGCGACGGGGCACAGCGTGAAGTACAACAGAAAGCGCAACGCGTGGCCGAGCGATCGGGTGTGCCGGCGCCGCCATTGCACCCACATCGCCGCCGCGATCAGCAGAACGAGCGCCCCGCCGACGCGCCGTCCAACCTTCGGGTAATCGCCGAATCCCGTCAACTCCACGAAAAACAGGACCAGGTCCTGAAATGTGGGCTTGGCGATCCAATTGAGGTTCGACTGCAAACCGCCTTTGGCATAGGCGCGCATTCCGGCCACGTAGAGCCAGGGAGTGAATGCGGCAAACACCACCACCGCCGACAGCAAGGTCCGCTTCCAGCGCTCCCGTCTCCAGAGGAGTACGTACAGGCATTCCAGTCCTACGATGAGGCAGCCGTAGTAATGCGAATAGACAAGGACGATGTTTGCCAGAGTCAAAGCCGCGTAAGTGGAACCAGCCGGGCGGGCGCCGGACCGGATGGTCCTGTGAAACAGCCACATCGAGGTCAGGGCGCACAGCAGCAGCAAGCTGTACATCCGGACATGCTGGGAGTAGTAGATCAGAAATGGATGCACGGCGGCCAGGCCGATCGCGCAATTGATCTCGACGGGCCGGAGACGTAACTCCCGGCCTAAGAGAATCAGGGGCAGAATGGCCAAAACCGAGAAGAGGGCCGGCAGGAGCCTGAGCCAGATCAGGGATTCGTTTCCGATGAACACCCAGACCTTCAGCAGGTAGTAGAAAAGCGGGGGATGGACTGAATCGGCGGCGGCCCCGGCAGTCAAGGCTTTCCAGCCGAGGCGCGACAATAGGAAACTGAATACCTCATCGCCATCGAGGCAGACTGCGGCAAGATGCCACAACCTGGCAGCCACGTAAATGGCGACGACGGCCAACAGGACCCATCTCTGTGTCCGCCGTGAAGCGCTGCGTTTCGATGAACCCCGCTCTTCCGCCTGCTCCAAATGAATTCCTCCGGGTTGCCGCAATGGCAGGCTGGCAGGCGACAGCGCCTGCCCCACCCACTTCCCAAATGCTGGATGCTCGATTGTACTTCATGGTGGAACCCGAAGACGATGATTGGTACGGTCGTGCCGTGGCCGGGGATTCGGGAGGCCG
>VFSW01011186.1_pt1 | contig 12638 bp, 19 predicted proteins | sample 5358111 | NCBI WGS metagenome assembly VFSW01 (sample SAMN11554181, study PRJNA540505) | mine drainage metagenome | isolation source: sediment from site ElyBrook_90M | place: USA: Ely Copper Mine, Vershire, VT | collected 2017
GATTAAGTAACCACGAGGTTACTATTATAGTAGAGGATAGCAAATGGCTATCCAGGTGGAACAGCCACCCACAGAAAGTGATGCCTCTATATGAGGAACAACATCAGAGCTGAAACTACATTATGTCCCATTTTATGATGGGGCGCATTACAGAAATCAGGTTTGCAGATGAGGAACGCGAAGCGACCGAATCTGCTGGTAGCGGGAATAGAGTAATAAACTGCTCTCAATTTATTAGAGGAAATTTTCGATGTTCAATTCAACCACAATTAAAGTCATTGCTGTGAATGCGATTGCCGTCAATACAACGGCAAATAAGCGCGCAGGGGCTTTTGATGGTGGAAACGGAGTGAAGATTTTGTAAGAACACTCCAGAACAGAAGAAACCAGAAAAAGCCCCGAAGCGAAAGTTTCGGGGCTTTTTTATTGCGTTAATGATTTTGAAGTATGTTAGGACAACCGTACGTAGGTGAAATTCCTCCCGTCTTCTAACATGAAACTTGCAACAGATGTGGCAATCTGTTGTACCAGTCACGGGAGTACTGTTATCATAACAGCCCCTGAAATGATTTATGCCACGTATCTTTGCTTACCTAAGGGAATGTTGGTTCGATTCCAACCGTGATTAACAGTCGTCTAATATGGCAAGACACGGTAAGCGTTGAAGGTTAAGCCTGACAATTGTATTGGATCGAAGGATTCATGCAGGTGGTAGGGGTCAGGAGATGTCAATGCTGGATGGTGGGAGCGATTGACAAAGGTTTTTAGTTATGTACGATAAGGAAAAGTCAAAATAATCGTGCTTACACAATTTTATGGGGCTTGGGACTGCTTGGGGTGGTCGTCTCATTTGCAATGAGAATTCCAGGAGGGTTCGAATCCCTCAAGCTCCACCAAATTTGTTTCTATGGGATCGTAGGTTAACGGCTAAACCACTCGCCTTTTAAGCGATGAGATTGTGGGTTCGAATCCCACCGGTCCTACCAATATGGGTCTATCGTATAGCGGCTATTATATCTGGCTCTTACCCAGGAAGACTAGGGTTCGAATCCCTATGGACCCACCAAATAATTCTTCAGTGTAGTGTAAGGAGCACACACGGAAGTATCCGGAGCCTAACAGGGCTTGGTAGTCCTCACGTCATATGTGGGGTGCTGAAGAATGACATACATACAAATATGAATAAATGTGTTATCTGTTTTAAGCCTCACACAAATGAATGGACAGACGGTCCAAACATGTACTGTAAAGACTGCGTACCAGTTCGTGAATCAGCCCGGAATAAGGCTGACCACATCCTTGATTCGCTATACCTCGGCGATATGAAAGCTGCAGGGAAGTTTGATGGACTACGAATGTGCGTTCACGAGAACGGTCCTCAATACGAGGGCCAGTGCATAATGATACCAATCCTGACAGAGCGTCCACATTCAAAGTGGGATCGTACAGGTGGTCTCGCAAGCATCGAGAAGTTGAACGAAGCTGCTGACCTTATTGAAGCTCATGTGGATAATGGTGACAAATTGCTCGTTCACTGTTTTGGTGGTATCGAACGATCACCCCTCACGATTGCGTGGTGGTTGCTTAGAACAAAACGATTCAAGACCTTTAAAGAAGCATACAGCTTCTTGAAGTCAAAGCGACCTGCAGTATCTGAAAGGTTATTCTGGCTACCAAATATAAAGTAGTACGCTGTTGCTATTTGCACAATTGAAGCCGACTGTGTAAGCATAGACAACAGGAGTACTAAATGAGCGATGTCACAGATGCACAAGGTCACATAGTGAACTTGATCAACACTCGACAGTTTAGTTTTGAAGATGGAATGTTTACTTGGAACTCAATTCAATGGCCAGGAAACATACGAATGGTTGTCAGTCTCTGCGGTACCATAGCAGTCATATACATCAACAACGGTTCATTTCCACCTGGTGTATCTATTGTTCCGTGGGTAGATATAAATGAAATAGTTCATTATCTAGCCGTAGCAGATATTCAAAATATGACAATGTCGTATTTCAATTTCTTGGGACTTGTACAAGCCAATTCGCGAACTCACAAAGCAAATGTCAGAGCGTTAACTGACGTTGCTGCGATTTTGGCATATGATTTCACAACAGGTTGGCCCGATCCAACAGTACAGTATTAAAAATTTTTGATTTGTTTCGGGAGGACTCTTGGGGACGTGCACGCCTCCGGTATGGCTACCAACCTTCCTAAAGAAGGTTAGCAGTTCGAATCTGTAAAGAGAACTCCCGAAACAAATCATGGGCCTATCGTTTGAACGAGCGCATAAACGTAATGCGTGTGCCGGTTTGATTCCGGTTGGGTCCACCAAATTATTATTCCAAGATGACCAGAGCGGTAATGGGCCGGGCTGTTAACCGGGCATGGACGAAAGGCCTTCGGGGGTTCGATTCCCTCTCTTGGAGCCAATTCAATATCCGAAGTACTTCGCTATTTCGGAACTAAAGACTACAAGGATGAGACCTATTCCAAGAAATAACACTGGAAACACGATTGCCAAGATGATCGTTACCTTTCGATCTCTGTCCATAAGTCTATTTACACCATGCTCCGTAAACTTTGCTGGTGAAGCCCTCCCTTGTAAGGAGGCGGAAGTCGGTTCGAATCCGGCACGGAGCTCCAATTATTCCGGGATCGTTCAATGGTAGGACGACACGCTGTTAACGTGTTTATGGGGGTTCGAGTCCCTCTCCTGGAGCCAAACAACGGGTTTAAAGCACCGGACTTTTTAAATCGGGAGATGCGGCAACCCCATGTCCGCAACTGGTCCACCAATTTCTACAGCCGATTAGCTTAATGGTAAAGCGTCTCCGTGACATGGAGAGGACAGCGGTCCGATTCCGCTATTGGCTACCAGTTTCAATTAGGAGATAATGTCATGAGCGCCGATTACTCGTCTTGGTCAAAAGAGGAATTGTTCACAGAGGCAATGAGTTTGATGGAACGAGCTAACTATTTGCTCACCAACATAGAACTCAACTGTGAAGCAAGAATTGCACGGCTAAAAGCAGCTGATCGCTCGACCCTTAGTGATAAGGACCGCGAACTGCTTGACGCTCAACTTGCGTTCGAAAAGGAAAGAGGAATATGTTATCCTATCCAAGCATCCCAAGCTACAAACAAACCGTAATTGGTGAGCCTTGTATTGCTTTTTACAAATATGACGGAAGCAACCTCCGTTGGGAGTGGACTCCCAAGAAAGGTTGGCACAAGTACGGAACTCGCAACCATTTGTTTGATCGAACTACAACTCCATACAATCAAGCGATTCCATATTTTCATGACATGATGGCCGATGATATTGTTAACAAAGTTGTAGCAGATCAAGGCCGCAAGCCTGAACGAATTGTTGCATTCACGGAGTTCTTTGGACCTTCGAGTTTTGCTGGCTGGCACGATGAGACAGAAGAGAAGCAGTTAGTTCTGTTTGACGTTTCTGTCTACAAGAAAGGATTTTATCCCGCAAGACAATTTGTGAAAATGTTCAATCAATTTCCTTTCATGGCAGATGTTGTCTATGAGGGAGTAATGAACTATCCATTCATCAACGACGTTCGCACAGGCAAGTATGCAGTTGTCGAAGGTGTTGTATGCAAAGGTGTAGATTGGACATGTAAGATAAAAACACAAACATATCTTGATCGCCTAAAGAATAGGTTCGGAGACGATTGGGAGAAGTTCGAGTAACCCTTGAAGAATGTTCTTTGTTGTGAGAAAATGCGGATCTCTGTTTGTACAGAGAAAACAACAAAGGAGATTTAATATGTTAAAGGGTATTCTTATTGCAACTCTTCTAGCTGTTACAAGTTCGGCATTCGCTGCTGACTTGTCTTCGGTTGGAACAACGGGCGTCGAGGCAGTCGCTGACTATTCGTACGCACGTTCACAAGACACAGCTTCCTATGGTGCAGCTCATGTCGGTTTGACCGGCTTGCAGTTGAACGCAGGTACGTTGGGTTCAGTTGCACTGGAAGCAGGCGACACACAACGCGTTACAGACTTTCGTCTGAACTACACAACGTTTGCTGTCAGCTATGCTAACGGTGTTAAGTTGGGTTCGGTCAATCTCGTTGGCAGCGTATCCTACGCTGATGCAACAAGCGACAAGTGGTTCTTCTCTGGTAAGAACTCATCGTTGCCAATCAACGTTGTCACAGGAACAGTTGAATTGAACGCACCAGTCGTTGGCCCAGTTCGTGCATTTGCTGACTATGGTCATGCTTATACATGGTCCGGCAACATCAACAGCTTCTACACGAATGCAGTTGAAGTAACGAGCGCAAACAGCGATGCAGCGGCAGTTGGCGCTTATGTCAACGTGTCCAAGGTTGTATTGAAGGCAGGTTACACTCGTGGTTGGTCAGCTGAGGACCATACGCAGGGCTTGCTTGTTTCTGCAGCTTACAAGTTCTAATCCTGAACTTGAGTCGATAAAAAGAGGGCGCGAGTTGCGCCCTCTTTCCTTTTCCGGTATCGTAAATACGCCAACACAGTTGGGACTTTTATGAACCTATTTGAAATTTCAGATGAATTCGTCAATACAAAGACAACTCCAGATGAGGACATGAAACACTTGTCTATCAAGGAAAAGCGTCTTCAATACGAACAAAGATACGTTCGTCATATGAAAGATGAACTCTTAAAGAAAGTTGTTGGTGAAACAAAACGGCCAAATTGGAACGAACAACAACCAGACTTACCTGATCAAATGGTGAATATTCAGAAGGTTATTGATGCTGGGTTTGCACCGATTTATATCCACGATCACACATCACACGGTGAGAAGCGTTTGATCACTTTGTTTATCCCACGTATTCCTCAAAATGAGACTATCATTCAGAAGCTTGAACGTGTCTGTCAACGAGAAATTCGAGTAACACGAATGCTTCGTGATATTCCAACTGAGATTCGAAAGACAAAGAATCGTTTGTCAGCTTGGAAGCGAAAGCAACCAACATACGTCAGTCGTTCAACAGGTAAAGAACTTCTTGCTGAGTTTAAGAAAAAGATTGAAGACTTCCTCGCTACCACAAAGTGGGGTAGCACCATGCATGTTGTAATTCAAAACAACTACTATTGGGCAAAGAATAAGATGATTGTTGTTGAGTTGAATGTTCGCGCGTCAATTCCTGGATTGAGCATCAATCAAACAGCAAAGCAGGCCTTGAAGCCTGAACTGAACAAGTATTTGGAAGACTTAGGCTACACACAGTTCCGATTCAGCGAGCGTTATATCGATTCTAGCTTGACAATTCTGAAGATCCAATTGGATGATGTTGAAGCTAAAAACAAGGCCACGGAACATGAAACTACGTGAAACAAGCGATGAGTTTGAAAACACTAAGCACAGTTCAGCGGGTGATAAATTATCATTCGCAGAAAAGAGACTATCTGCCCTCAAGCATCAGGTTAAAGTATTAGATACAGTAAAGCAGAAATTTGCAAATCGATTCGTACAACGATCTCATGTTCGAGATCTAAAACCAGAAGAAGTGGCGAAAGGATACATTGCATTTCCAACAGTTTCTGCCTGGGCTAAGAATCGAGATTCTCTTGATATCTATCACAGCCTCACACCAAATGAAATAGCATTACTAACCAAAATGTATCAGCGGTATGTTGTTGTAAATCACATGGAAGACGATCTTAACAAAAAGATGTCTTCAATGAAACTTGCTGCTAAGAAAGAAAATGGTACGTATGTTTCAAGAGATCAAATGTACAATTACGAAAGATCATTTGGAACTGAAATTGCATCGATGCTTGAAAAGAATATTAGTGAGGTTAAGGCTTCCTTCTACTATTCAAAAACAAAACAAGCTGGAGCCTCGATTCTTCACGTGAAGATAAAGGATGCTGCAACACCAGGCGACTTAGTCAAGTCTGAAAAGAAAAACTGGAAAGCCTTTCTTGAAAAGATCAAGTATACAATCAGAACTTGGCTTGAAGCCCAGGGCTACAAAGTTAAAGATCCTCAAATTCGATTTGAGTACCAATACCGACACAGCGTAGTTGCTGGTAAAGCAGAAGTAACTCAACAAAAAGCAGGCACTTTAGCTATAACAGTTCGTTCAGATTTCATTGTTTCCTACTACAGGAAACCTAAAACCGGAGGTTGACATATGACGCAGCGCCAAGCAGGAGTAAAGGAGTAACGCGAAAATTTCGCAACATGGCAGATGTATACCGAATCTTTTCAAAAGATTGGGAACACTGTCTTGATTACAGCGAGCAGTCATTGCTCGAGATGTTCCATAGTGAAACGCATGGTGATCCAGTATCACCCACCAACGGATTCTACGTTGGAAAGAAGTACCTAAATTTAGCTATTAAGATGTGGAAGGAAGACATAGAAAAAGGCTTGCTGTTCAAGCAAGAACTCTATGAAGATTCTAAGTTCCCTTATTGGTGGCTTGATAACATATTCGGAGAATAACATGGCAACTTGGGCAATCCAGGCTAATCTACTTGACAATGTTCAGATTAGCCAGATTACAGATGCACTTACTGCATTGAACATTGCATATGTCCCATTGCAGGTTATTCCTTTTTGCGACGATATCACTTACGGAGCAGAGCCTCCAAAAGGACACGATGTGATTCCTTATGGATCTGCAAAACTATCTAAGCTCGCTCAGAAGATGGGTTGGACTGGAATGTTTTTCGATCTAGACAAGTTCCGCGTTGATACGTGGAATGCTAATCGTTCAGACATGTTGAACGATGATGCTCGTGTCATGTTGGTTTCTGAACTTAATAAAGAGTTCGAGACGATCGATGACATGGAGTTGTTCTTCATACGTCCAGTTGAAGATTTGAAAGCATTCAATGGAACACTAACAGTTGCAAAGGAGATCCGTCGTTGGATGTCGAGTGTTGAAAGCGGTAACTTCTCTTTCAATCCTGACACGCCCGTGATCGTAGCACGTCCAAAGAACATTCTCGCGGAGTGGCGGTGGTTTATCGTTGATGGCAAAGTAGTTAGTGGAAGCACATACAAAATGCACGGACAACGCTTGACTCAGAAAGAGACTGATCAAGATGTGATCGACGAGGCACAAGAAATGGCCAACCAATGGTTGCCAAATAAAACTTGTGTTATGGATGTCGGTCTGACAAAAGATGGTCCAAAAGTGATTGAATTCAATTGCTTTAACTCAAGCGGATTCTATTATCACGACATTTCTGCAGTTGTTAAGGCTGTTACGGAATACGTTGACGGCCTATAACATACAGGGTATAATTCATCTCCCGAATTTAATCTCTGGAGATACTAATGCATTACCATGCAGAAGTTTGGGTCGAGAACCTGAACGATGTTCATGAAGAAGTCACTCGATTGATGGAGCCTCATCGTGAGGCAGACGGAGACGGAGATATCGGATTTGCGGATGGCTTCTGGGATTTTTGGCAGATTGGTGGACGATACACTGGCTGCCATACTCCTGAGTACGATCCCATGATGGATCCTCGCAACATTGAAGACTGTTTCCTGTGCCATGGAACTGGCTTTCGTCGTGATGCATTCGTCGACGAAATTCGTCGCACGACTCCCTCGTACACGTGCAATGGATGTGGTGAGCAGAAAGACGGAGTGTGGACACATGGACCACACGGTCCTGGTAAGAAGACAAAATGGCCGACTGAATGGGCTCATCACTATGGTGATGTCATTCCGGTATCAGCGGTCGACGACAAGCTTACAGCGTATACGCTAATTGTCGAAAACCAGGTGTTCCACATGGAAACTTGGAACGGAAAAGAATGGGTCGATCAGCCTTTCAAAACGAAAGGTGTGAAACAGCAGCTCAACGAATTGGGCATCACGACTGGATATCTAGTCACGGTCGACTATCACAGCTAATAATATAAGGGGAATATACATGAACAGCGCAACAGTTAACTTATTCAAGGTCGTCGTAGCAAAGAGAGGCAAGCTCAATGTCTCTAACATTAAGTACGGTTTCGTAACCGACTTCGAGCCTACGGACGAACAGGTTGCGATGTTGAAGAGTCTGTTCAAGCCTCTTCCTCTCGTTACGCTCTTCTCAAAGGAGGAGCGTTTGAACTCTTCACCTGAAGAGTTGATTTTGAAGCAGATCCTGCACTATTTCGAGACATACGGACTCGAGATGCCTGGTTTGTTCAACCTCGAGGTTACAAAGGGCAAGATCGTAAGCATCGCTTACATCAAGGCTGTCACAATTGGTCAGTTGACTGAGAAGGTTAACGCATTGATCGATGGCAACCGTCCTATCAAGGATGTAAAGCCTGTCGTCGAGATCATTCGTGAGTACAAGATCAAGTACAAGTTGAACGAAGTTGCAAACAACGAGCTTCGTATCGCTTTGTACGACGGAAAGACTGCATTCGAGTCGGGTGATGATGCTGTCCGTTATATCTGCTACAAGGCAACAGAAGACACGATGTTGATCAAGTCGAAGGCTGTGATCGCAAAGGTCAAGGTCAAGGCTTACGAAGGGATCACAGTTGATTTCTTGGAGCAGCACACAAAGGTGCTCGCTCAGGTCTTCAATCGTCACAAGAAGTTGATCATGGCTTGCAAGTCGAAGAAGACTGCAACTGTCATCAACAAGATTTCCCGTTTGAGCAAGACAGAGCACGTACCTGTTGTTGAGCCAGTTTCAAAGCACTTGATCTCTGGAGTGATCAACGGATCAGTCAAGATCAGCGCATTAAAGGGCGTCACGTTGCGTGACAAGTTCAAGTACTTGAACTTGATCGAGTACAAGCTCTTGCAGAAGAGTTATGACTCATTCAATATCCGCAATGGAAAGGTTTGGACTGAAGGCAATCGCCCTGTATTGAATGCTGGTGAATTGAGCAAGCTCAAGGATGCAGTATTGCAGTCAATCGGTCAGGACTTGAAGGGCTTGAAGAAGAAAAAGATTCTGCTCGACTCAGCAGTTGAGTACGGACTACCAATCTCGCGCAAGCAGTCGTTGGGCAATCTTCCTTACGGAACGAAGGTCCGCTCTGCTGGTGGCAAGACTGAGTTGTCAGCTGGTGTTTACTGGAGAAACGAGTGGGGTTCAGTCAATCAGCGTATCGACCTTGATTTGACAGCAATCGACGATCAGGGAAATCGCACTGGTTGGGGTGGATATAGCGCTTACGAACGTAACGCTAAGATCACTTTCTCTGGTGACATGACAGACGGAACGGATGGAGCAACTGAGTTCATGATGGTTAATCCTGAAAAGGCAAACCGTTATGGATTGATGGTCAACATCTTCAGTGGCCCGGATCAGGTTGGATCAGAGATTGTTGTTGGCTATCCTTCTAAGAAGGAATGGTTGAACAACACATTGATCCGCGAGCGTATTGAGTTGGTGTCTAAGCAGACACTCATCGGCTTCTTGAAGGATGACTCGTTCATCATTTACAGTGGTCGCTTGAGCAACTCTCGTGTCACAGCAGGCAAGCACCCAGTCATCGACAAGGGACTTGGCAAGTTGTGGACGATTGTTGATTTGTTCAACGAATTCGGAATCAAGTACGATACCGTTGCACGAGACAAGGTTGCCTACGATTACGACTTGTCGTATAGTGGCTTCAGCTTCGATAAGCTCGAAGAGATGTTTGAGGTTTGACAAAAGGAGTTCCTTAAAATTTATTGCAAAACTTACTCCTCGTCATCGAATATCGCAAATAGAGTTCCTTACAAATTTTTCTGTTAAAAAAGCTTACTCTCCGCGATTGTTTACAAGGGCCAGTTTTTACTGGCCTTTTTTATTGGGGCTCGGGAATGCTAGGGGTGTTCGTCTCACTTGCAATGAGAAGACCAGCGGGGTTCGAATCCCCTGAGCTCCACCAATTCTAAATAGGTAAGACCTTGACATTTTGGGGTCTACCTTGTAAAATTGTTTTTATTTTAGGAGATTTTCAATGGCTAACCGTTCTGACTTCTTAAGTGCAACGCTTCCACGTAGCATCAAGAAGATGATGACTCTCGATGGTTCAATTGACGACCGTGAGCTTCGTATGCTTTGGATCGATGCACATCGCTGTGCAAAGCGTTTCAAACTACGTCAGAACAGTTCACCTGTAGGTCGTGCAGCAACTGCTGACGACGTTCCGGATACACAGTAACAATTGCCCGGTTAGTTTAATGGTAGAACACCGCTCTTACACGGCGGCTGCGGGGGTCCGATTCCCTCACCTGGCACCAATTCAAAAAGAGGAGATGAGAGTATTAAACCCACGATGAAGCGATCTCGCATTAACGGCGAGATCAACGCAACTACACTGCGTGTAATTGGATCTAACGGTGCACAAATCGGAATTATATCACGCACCGAAGCATTACAAATGGCTGCAACTGAAGGCTTGGACTTGGTGGAAGTTTCACCAAATGTCAGCCCTCCTGTGTGTCGAATTATCGACTACGGAAAGTTCTTGTTCGAACAGAGTAAGAAAGCAAAAGAAACCAGTCGCAAGCAAAAGCAAGTTGAAATCAAAGAGATTCAGCTTCGCCCAGTTACCGACGAAAATGATTACCAGATCAAGCTGCGCAACGCAGTTCGATTTCTAACTGAAGGTAATAAAGTCAAAGTGGTATTGAAATATCGTGGACGTGAAATGCTCCATCAAGATATCGGTCGAAAGGTATTTGATCGAGTCACAACCGATCTCGCTGCTCACGGTGCGATCGAACAAAGACCATTGATGGAAGGCAAGCAACTGATTGCAGTGTTTGGCCCTGTCAAGAAGTAATACGGCTCTGTAGCTCAATGGTAGAGCACTGGACTGATAATCTAGCGACGTAGGTTCGATTCCTAACTGAGCCACCAACAAGGATTGAAGATGTACAACATCAAAGAAATGGTAAGCGATGGCAAGAAAGTCAGGTTTACCCACTACAAAAATTATGAACTATGGTACATAACAGAGACCGGATTCGAATTCCCTGTACCGACCGATGATTGTGGTGATGCTACATTTCCAGCTGAGGATAAAGCTATCCTTTATATGCGTTATATCCGCAAGCACGTAAATATGCTTCAGGAAGCACAGAAGGAAAGCGGATGGACACCTCCATATCACGTAACGGGCACGGACAATCCAGTGGATTTTCCAAACACGAACAAATGAAGACAATCGCTCTTGATTATGATGGAACATATACGGCTGATCCAGAGCTGTGGTTGAATTTTGTCAAGATCGCTCAATCACGAGGACACAAAGTTGTTTGCGTGACAATGAGATACCAACACGAGATTGAAGCTGCTGATTTTGATCCACGGTTGAAGGAATTGGTCACAGTGTTTCCAACTGGCCGTGAAGCTAAAAAGAAACACATGCGCATGAAGGGCTGGAACATTGATATTTGGATCGATGATGTCCCAGAATGGATCTTCGAAGGCAGTAAGTGATATGCATCACGGAAGCATCGAAGAAATTCTTCACTATAGGTGCTCCGAATGTAGTGGTTGGTGGAGTTATGCTACAACCGAACGTCACCGTCCAAAGAAGCTTCATTGTCCAAACTGCGGGACATTCAATAAGATTGTGTATGAAGAACCACCTTCACAAAAGAATGTAGTAAAGGATACAGGGACAATTAAAGGTCGTGGTGTGTATGCTGGAAAGCATTATCGTGAAAATGATCTCGTAGAAGTCAGTCCTGTTATCATCATTGAAGCTGAGTATGATGATCTGCCAATGGCTGTACATCGTGTAATATACGACTGGGAAGGCCCAGAAGACAAAACAATATCCGCGCTTGCATTAGGACATGGTTCGTTGTTCAACCACGCTAATCCAGCAAACATGCGATTCGATATGAATTACACAGAGCGAACAATCACATATTTCGCCGCAAAAGAAATTCTCAAAGGTGAAGAGTTGACAATCAATTACAACACCGAAGACGGCGCACCTGTGTCAAACAAAGACACGTGGTTCGATGAGATGAAAATTAAACCAATTTAAATATTGGTAGCATCGTCCAATGGCAGGACGTCCACCTGATTAGTGGAAAACCTAGGTTCGACCCCTAGTGCTACCACCAACACAACGCTCCGTTAGTATAGTGGTATTATGCTACCTTCGTAACGTAGATACGTCAGTTCGATTCTGACACGGAGCTCCAATTATTTCAAAGCACCTTTCTTCTTATCGTCTATTCGTTTCTGCCATTCAGCCTTCAATCTAACCAACCGACCTTCAGCTTCAGCACGAGCGTTTGTGAGATCATTGTGACGAGTAACTAATGCGCGGATGGGAAGAACAACTTTCGGATCGTTTCTATCCGCGTACACTTTTGTTGCGATATTTGGATTACTGTGAGTTAGCGTCCATGTAAGAAATCTTCGTGGATCGGTTTCAACAGGCTTTGGAGCTTTCATGCCAGATTTCATTCCTGTTGTCGCAAAGACTTTTCCAGGTGCATGCTTTGTCCAAAGATCGAGTTTTCGCATCATCAAATCACCTTGATGGTCAAGTGATTTTACTTTTCTCTCAAGAGCATAGATGTCAGTATCCTCTGGACTATTCGTCCATTCTGGATCTCCTTCTGCCTCTACTAAATTATTAAGTTTCATTATAACTCCAACTTTCACTTATTTAGCACCATTTGTCTAATGGAA
>VFSW01011187.1_pt1 | contig 12638 bp, 10 predicted proteins | sample 5358111 | NCBI WGS metagenome assembly VFSW01 (sample SAMN11554181, study PRJNA540505) | mine drainage metagenome | isolation source: sediment from site ElyBrook_90M | place: USA: Ely Copper Mine, Vershire, VT | collected 2017
GGGCCAGGGCGAGCCCAAGGGCACACAACAGCAGCACCGTCAGGCTGCCAAGCCTGCGAAACATCGTCAAGAATCGTTCCTTTCCACCCTGCGCGAATTCCTCTTCGAGTGGCGCTCCAGTTAGGCTGTGCGCAAATTCCACGGTGTGCGCTTAATTCACTACTGCTCAATACATCCGGGTCAAAGTGCTACCGGGACGAGACGCGCTGACTTACAGTCGCGTTTCAAATGGAGCGGCGCCTTACGCGTGGATCAAACCCAACATTCTACCCGATAGGAGGCGGCAAGGGAAATATTCGAGTACTAGGGCGAGGGTACGGTGCGCGGCGGTTCACCGCGAAACAGGCTCACGCGCCGCTAGCCCGGCTGCTCGCCTGGCTCTTCCGTAGCCGGGATGGGCTCTCCGAACCCGCGGGCTTGCGCGGCATGCGACGCATCAGACGATTCACACCGCGAATCAACTGCGTTACCTCCCGCGAACTCTTCTGAATCACCAGGTCCGCACCGGTCGTCGCTTCGTTTAATCCCAACGCATCGGTGAAGCCCGAAATCAATATCACTGGAATATCGGCGCACACCTTTCGGATCTGCACCGTCAATTCGATGCCATTCATCTTCGGCATCTTGAAATCGGTGATGACCATATCGAATCGCTGTCTGGTGAAAAGTTCGAGTGCATCCTCCGCCGTGGATGCGATCGTGATCCGGTGCCCAAGCTCTTCCAGCACGCTCTTGCGGGCCACCAGTCCCAATCCGTTGTCGTCCACCATCAAGATTCGAGCTGACTGCGCAGCGGATGAATCTTTCATGTTGAAACCAAGGGCGACGGTATCGCAAACGCGATCGCGGTGTCAATTGATCCCTATGTTCCTGGCAATTCAAGGAGATTGAGTGCTTGACTCAGCCGCGGAGACTGTGAGCCGCGCTCCTACTCGACTTCCTTCGGCGCTTTGTAGCCCGCCTTGGCGACGATCTGATACTTGATCGAGTGGCCCTTGCCGTCGACCACGCGCAGCGGCTCACCGGTCGCCGGGTTCACCAGTTGAACCTTGATCTTGCGAAACGCGCCGTCTCGCGTCTGGTTGCTCGGGTGGTAGGTGATCGTGTACTGGTTACGCAGCGCCGCGGAAATCGCGTTGAAGATCGAGGGAAACTCTCCGTAGAAGCGTGGGAAAAACGCCTGCCCGCCGGTCTCGTGCGCAAAAACGTTCATCTGATTGTCGGCCTGCAAGAAATCGAGTTGCGCGATATTGCCGAGCATCCCGGCCGCGTCCATATATTCGCGCAGCGCCTGCAGCATACCGATCGCGTAAATCGGCACCGCCGAGGACTGGATCGATTTGCGCGCCTTGTCAAACGTCAGTTTGCTGAACGTGTCCACGCCAGAGGAAATCAGCACGATCGCCTTGCGGCCCTCGATGTTTTCCATCCTCGATTCCGCGTCGACGAGCGCGTCGTAGAGATTCGATTCCGAAAAGCCCGCGATCCGCAATCGCTGCAGCGCGTCGTAGGTCTTCTGGCGGTTGGTGGAAAAGTCGGAAAGAATCTCCGGCTTCAGATCGTAGGCGATCACCGCCACGTAGTCCTCCGGCTTGAGCGTCTGCACAAACCCGTAGGCGGCCATCAGCGTCTGATACCAGCCGTCGGACCAAAACTGCTGGAACAGGTTGCTGAACTCGATCAGCAGGCACACCGTCATCGGCGCCTCGCCCATGCTGACGCCCGCGATCTGTTGCGGCACCCCATCCTCAAGCACGCGGAAGTTCCCTGGAGGAATGCGCGGGATGAAGTGGCCCTTGTTGTCAAGCACCGCCACGTCGACCGTCACGGTGGTGGCTTCGCTCTTGAACGTCGCTTCCGGCGCGGGCTGATTTTCCTTTTTGTACTGCGACGGAATCGGCGCCTTCGTCGAGTCCGGCGGCGTGCTGGAGTCTTTCGCCTTGGGCTTGGCCACGGTCTCGGTGGACTGCGAGCCGGGACCCTCCTGTGCGGGGCCATCCTGCGCGAACAAGGTCATCCCAAACGTGAGTGCTAGGGCAAAAAGGAATCGCATGGCTCAGGCCTCCGGTGCCTTACGACTATCCAGTGTACTGGTGTTTACTGGACCCCGGGGTCGCGGTCGGAACCGTTCTTTTTCAGGTACACCTGAAACTTCCGGCGCATCCGTTGCCGCTTCCACTCCGCGTAGGCCGATTGAAGTTGGCTCCTCGGGTTTAGACGCACCCGCGGCGTCTTCAGGTACACATAGCCCACCAGAAGGCCGCCAAGGTGGGCGAATTCACTCACCCCGGTGTTGCCGCCGCTCATCGACATCAGGAACGCAACGACGCCGATGATCATGACGAAGTACTTGGCCTGGATCGGAATCAGAAACCCCCAAAGGATCGTCCGCGTCGGAAACAGGAGCCCGTAGGCGAGCAGGATGCCGAAGATCGCTCCGGAAGAGCCGATCGTGGCCACATCCGGGCTGCCCACCGCATAGTTGGCCACCACCACACACACGCCCGCACCGACCCCGCAGATCAGGTAGTAGCGCAGAAAACGTGCGGCGCCCCACGTTCGCTCCAGGTCCGCACCGAACATCCAAAGCGCAAGCATGTTCCAGATGATGTGGCTGAAGCCCCCATGAAGAAACATGTATGTGGCCAATTGCCACACCATGAACATCTCCACGACCGCGCGCGGCGTGAGCGCAAGCAAACCGGAGATCTCCTGCACGGCCGCCGAACGGTGAAAGAGGAACGTGAGAATGAAGACCGCCGTGTTGACGAGCAGGAGCCACTTTGTGGCCGGCGGAAAAGCACCGGAAGATAGAAACCGGAGTGCGCGCGTTCGTCCGCTTCGGTACGCCATGGGGTTGGAGCGAGACTCCGGCTACAGGATACCAGAAGCGCTCAAGAACGCGCGTGTTCCTTGCCGGCCGGCACGCGGGCCAGCGTGCGGTCGAGGGAAACATGCCCGAATTTCAACGCCACGGCGAGCGCAATCCAAACTTGCCAGTGCGAGAAAAACCACCGCCCGATAAAGAAATTTTCCGCTAGATTCAAATCGCCGCCAAGCCGCCATAAGCCAAGTGTCAGCGAGGCGACCGCAAAAGAATTCGCCAAAAAGGAGACGATGTCGGCGGCCATACGCACATGACGCGCGGCCTGCTCATCCTCGGCCGAGTCGCTTGTCCAAACCGATGCCATCGGGCGGATCCAGGACGGATAGAACGTTTCGGCTAGGCGGTTCACTGACATTGCATTGCCCCTTCTCACTGAAGTAGATGCAACTCGTTCTCCAAACGTTGCAAGGCACCGGCGGAACTCACAAATTGCGACGCACGACGCCTCGCGAAGCCAAAAGAAAGTACGAGAAATACTTAGTAACCGGACTTCAAGAGCGGAGCCGGAGCGCCGCGCGTGCCGCTAGGATTCGGCTTGGCTCGACCGACGCGATCTAGCGCATACGCGAGCCCTTCCAGCGAAACGAACAGTGCGAACCAGACCTGCCAATGGGAGAAAAAGCCGCTTGAAATGGCGAATTTACTGGTCCAGCGGAGATCGGCGCCAAAGCGCCAAAAGGCGAGCACGCCGGCCATCATCGCCGCGGGCTGCAACAGAGCCGCGATCGCCAGCAAGGCCGCCCGGTGTTTACTGCTCGAGCGCCGCCTCCCGCCCCCGAGCGTAAGTCGTAACCGGACCACCATTCCTGTAAAATTCAGTTTACCAGCAGCAGCAACATCCATATCGGCAACGAAAGGGCACACATCACCAGCATGCGCAGACTGAAGACCGCATTCATCGGGACCGGCTTTATGGGCAAGGTCCACGCGGACGCCGTCCGCCGCCTCGGCAACGTCGAGATCGCCGGGGTCGCGTCGTCGACCGACGAGGAGGCTCAAGCCTTTGCCACGTCCCAAGGGATTCCAACCGCCACCAGCGACTACCGGACGCTGCTTGCGGATCCAACCATTGACGCGGTGCATATCCTCACCCCTAACGCACTTCACTTTCCGATGGCCATGGCTGCACTCGAAGCCGGCAAGAACGTGTTGTGCGAAAAGCCACTTTGCGTCACCGGCGCCGAAGCCCAGCAGATGCTCGAGGCGGCCGAGCAACGCAAACTTGCACACTGCGTCGAGCATAATTTGCGCTACTACCCCGTGGTCCAGCAGATCCGCCGCATGAGAGAAGCCGGCGAACTGGGCGACATTCTTATCGTCCAGGGAACCTACTCGCAAGACTGGCTGCTCTATGACACGGATTGGAACTGGCGCATCGAAGCGGGCGAAAACGGACCGCTGCGCGCCATGGGCGACATCGGCTCGCATTGGATGGACCTGATCCAGCACGTCACCGGGTTGAAGATCAGTGCACTCTGCGCGGACCTGCAGACATTTCATCGAACCCGCAAACGGCCGAAAGGTTCCGTCGAAACTTTCACCGGAAAAACGATCACGCACGCCGAAACCGTCGATGTGCCGGTCACGACAGAGGATTTCGGCGCGGTGCTGCTGCGGTTGGGCGACCGGGCTCGCGGCTCCTTCACGGTCAGCCAGATGTCGGCGGGCCGCAAGAATCGCTTCTCGATCGAAGTCTTCGGCGCCAAATGCGGCGTGGCCTGGGACCAGGAGCGGCCCGATGAGTTGTGGATCGGGCATCGCAACGTGCCGAATCAGTTGATCCTGAAGGATCCCTCGCTGCTTCTGCCCGCCGCGGCGCGCTACGCCGATTTGCCCGGCGGCCATAGCGAAGGCTACGACGACACACACAAGCAGAACTTCCGGCGCTTCTACGCGCGCGTGGCGGACCCATCGGCGCCGGTCGAATATCCTACGTTCGCCGACGGCCTGCTCGGCATGCGGCTTCTGGAAAAAGTGCATGAGAGCGCCGCCAAACAAGCGTGGGTGACGGTGTAAGGCAAGCGGTGGAAGGCATTCATTGAAGCGGCGATGGCAGGAGCGGTTCGCCGGAGCAGCCTACTGGGGCGTGCTCGCTCTGTGCTTCGCCGTGGCAGTGGCGGGAGGCTGGACCGGTCCCGCCACGCGCTTCGACGATTACTTCTACGACTGGATGCTGGCTCTGCATCCGATGCCGGACACCGAGCCGGCCTCCGTCGTGCTCGCCATTGACGACACCACGTTGAACGCTTATGGCGGACAGCGCAGCCTGCGTCCGATTCTGGCCCGCGCGGTTCGTCTGGCCTCGGCCGCGCGCCCGCGCGTGCTCGCGCTCGACGTGCTCATCTCGGATGCGACCGTGCCGTCCGACAACCGCGAACTCGATGCCGCCCTCGCCGCCGCGAATAATCTGGTGCTGCCCGCCGAGATCGGCCCAGATGGCGCCTGGGAGTTTCCCCTCGAAATCTTCCGCCGCCACGCGTGGGCGCTCGGCCATGTCGAGGCCGACCCGCGCTCGGCCGACGGCGTGACGCGGCAAATTCCGTTGCAGGCGGTCGCCGAGCACCGGCGCTTATGGGCCGCGGCGCTCGAGGCCTATCGCTTGTCGGTGGGCGCGGGCGCGATCGTCGAATCGCCGGAGGATGTCATGGTGGGCGCGATGCAAATTCCCGCGCCGCCCGGACGCAGCCTCACGCGCCCCATACGCATCCGCTTCACGCCGAATCCTCTGCCGGCGGTGTCGGTGCACGAGCTTGCAACACGGCCCGCGCTGGCGGCGATGCTGCGGGACCGGGTGGTGTTTGTCGGCGTAACTTCGCTGTCGCTCACGCGCGATCGCGTGCGCACTCCTTACGGCGACATGATCTCCGGCGTCGAGGTGCACGCGGAAGCGTTTGAAACAATTCGTCGTGGAATGTTTTTGACTCCCGCACGCGATTCAACCGTGTTGTTGGCCTGCGCGGTGCTCGTTATCGCGGGCGGGCTCATTTTCCGGTTCACCTCGGGATCGGTTGCGTATGCGTTGGCGGGCTTGCTGCTGGTGTCGGCGCATGCGCTGCCGCTCATTGCGTTTCCGCGTGGCGTGATTTTTCCCGCGGTGTCGCTGGTTGCCGCCGCGTGGCTCGCCGTTGCAACAGCGGCGAGCTTCGAATACTTCGTCGTGCGCCGCCGGATGCGCCGCGCCGAGACCGGGCAGGCGCGCTACCGGCAGGCGATTCAGTTTGTGACGCACGAGATGCGCACTCCCCTCACCGCGATCCAAGGTTCGAGCGAACTCATGGGACGCTACAACCTCAACGAAGACAAGCGGAAGCAGATGGCCGCGATGATCAATACCGAGTCAAAACGGCTTGCGCGGATGATCCAGACGTTTCTCGACGTCGAGCGGCTCAGTGAAGGTGCGATGGAGTTGAAACGCGAGCCGACGGATTTAGCGGCGATTCTTTCGGTTTGCCTCACACGCGCGCGGCCGCTTGCCGAACGAAAAAACATCGCCATCGAGAGCGGAACGTTCGCCTCCGCCACCGTAGAGGGCGACGCGGAGCTGCTTGAATACGCGATATATAACCTGCTGAACAACGCGGTGAAGTACTCCCCGGAGTCGACTTTGATCACCGTGGCGCTGCGCAACGGAGAAAAGACCGCCGCCGTTTCCGTCACAGATCAGGGCATGGGGATGGAGCCGCGCGAGTTGGAACATCTCTTCACACGCTTCTATCGCACGCCGCGCGCCGAGGCGGCCGGCATCTCCGGCACGGGGCTCGGGTTGTCGATCGTGCAGCAGATTGTCACCGCGCATGGCGGGCGGATCGAGGTGACCAGCGAAGCCGGGCGCGGGTCCTGTTTTACCGTCACCCTGCCCGTGTGGCGCAAACTGGTACTTTAGTAAAGAAAAATCCTCTGTGTCTCGCCTGCTTATCGTTGAAGACGATCATTCGGTCCGCTCCACGATCACCACGTTTCTGGAGCTGGAGGGTTACTCGGTCGACGCGGTCTCGTCGACACGCGAGGCGATCGAGCGGCTGCAGGCATCGCCGTATCCGGTCGTTGTGTCCGACATTTACCTGGACGACCGGACGGGGCTCGACATTCTGGCGGCGGCGCGGCGCACGAATCCGCATTGCGCGGTGATTCTGATGAGCGCGCGAGGCAGCATGGAAACCGTGATGGCGGCCACACAGGGCGGCGCGTTCGACTATCTCGCCAAGCCGTTCGATCTCGACGACATGCTGGGCGCGATCCAGCGCGCCGAAGCCTCACTTCAAACAGCAGAAGAAGAGGACGAGGCCGCGATCGACGATTTGCCGGCGAGCAGCATGATCGGCAGTTCGGCGTGCATGATCGAGATCTACAAGACGGTTTCTCGTGTAGCGCCGACGGATGCGACCGTGTTGATCGAAGGCGAAACCGGCACGGGTAAGGAGATCGTGGCGCGCATGATTCACTCCAACAGCCCGCGCGCCTCGCAGGCGTTTGTGCCGGTGGACTGCGCCTCGATCGCGCCGGCGCTGCTCGAGAGTGAACTGTTTGGGGCGCTGCGCGGAGCTTACACGGGAGCCGACCGCGACCGCACCGGCGTGCTCGAATCCGCGCATAATGGCACAGTGCTGCTCGATGAGATCGGCGACATCGAGCTGACGTTCCAGCTCCGTCTGCTGCGCTTCCTGCAGGAGCGCGAGGTGCGCCCGCTTGGCGCCGCGCGGGGGCGGAAGGTGAACGTTCGCGTGCTGGCGGCGACCAACCGCGACCTGCAAAAGCTGGTGCAGGACGGGAAGTTCCGCGAGGATCTGTGGTTCCGGCTGAACGTGGTGCGGATCACGCTGCCGCCGCTGCGCGAGCGCCACGGCGACATCCCGCTGCTGGCGCATCATTTTCTGCGGCAGTACAACGAACGCTATCAACTCGACACGCGGCTGGCGGTGAGCGGCCTCAAGGCGCTGGAAGATTACAGTTGGCCGGGCAATGTCCGGCAGATCCAGCACCTGATGGAGCGACTGGTGCTGCTGGCGCCGCAAGGGCGCATCGATGAGGCGGCGGTGCTCGAGGGGATCGAGCGGACGTCGTCGAAGGACGGCGACACCGAGACGCTGGCGGGCGCCGAGGCCGAGCAGATCCGCAGAGTGCTGACCGCGACGAACGGAAACAAGAGCCGTGCGGCGCGTATTTTGGGCATCGAGCGCAAGACACTGTACCGCAAGCTGGAGCGGTTGGGGCTGGAGTAGCTCTGTTACACGGCCGCGGGTTCGCCGAGGCTTTCTGGGGTCTGACGGCGGAGGCGGGCGGCGGCGAGCGCGGGCAGATAGCAGAGGCAGCCGACGGCGACGGCGAGGACGGCGTTGACCGTCACGACGGCGAGGGCGGTCAGCAGGAACGCGGCGGCGTCGGTGGGGCGCATGCGGCGGAGGCGCTTCCAGGTGCTCCACTCGAGCAGGCAGATGCCGATGTAGGCGGTGACGCCGGCGAGCGCCACGAGCGGGATCTTCGCGATCAGTCCGCCGCCGAGGGCGATCATCGCGACGATCAGGACTCCGTGAATCAGGTTTGACATGCGCGTGCTGCCGCCGCAGCGGACACTGGCGAGGCTGCGCGCCGGAATGCCGACGCTCAACGGGGCGGCGAAGGTGGCCGCAAACAGATTCGCGATGCCGTAGGCGCCGAGTTCGACGTCGGCGCCGGCGCGTTTCAGATGCCTGTGCCGGCCGCGGAAGTGTTCCACCACGCGCGAGGTCAACAGGATGTTGATGGAGGAGACGAAGGCCAGGCCCAAGGCGGCGGGCAGGACGGCGAACATGTCGTCCGGCGCCCAGGAGAAGGCGGCGAACGGCGGCAGGCTCAGGCCGATGACGCCGACCTGACGCTCATGAATTCGCAGCAACGCGGTGAAGGCCGCGGCGGCCAGGAGGCCGACGAGCGGAGCCGGCCAGCGCGGCGCCCACTTCTGCGCCGCCAGCGCCGCGCCGATTAGCATGGCGCTGATGGCGATGGGCTGCCAGCGCGCCTGCTCGAGGTGCGAAAGCACGAGCCAGCTTTGCGCGAGCATGTTATTCGAAGTGCGGTTGATGGCGGCGTGAACGCCGAGCATGGCGGCGAGCTGGGAGAGGAACATCATGGCGCCGATGCCGCACGAGAAGCCGGTGACGACGGCTTGCGGCACACGCTGGATGTGACGGCCGAGCCGCAACAGGCTGAAGACCATCATGAAGACGGAGGCGGCGAGGCAGACCTTCGCCGCTTCACCGATCCCTCCGTGCCCGGTGGCATGGGCGATGAAGGGCACGGTGGCGCTGGCGGTGCCGCCGATGAGCACGGGGTTGCGGCCGAGCAGCGCCGTGATCGGCGCGGTGGCGACCGAAGTCAACAGGCCGAGTTCGGGCGGCAGGCCCATCATGCGGGCCAGCGCCAGGCCGTAGGGAATCGCAATCAGCGCGGCGATGGCGCCGCCCATCAGATCTCCGGCGAAGGCTCGCCAGCTATATCGGATTTTTGTGAATCGCAAGTCGAACACCCATCACCAGCGCTCGACAAGGGGCGCGAATCCACGCGAACACGGCGCGGCGTGGCGTGGAGGGCTAACCGCCCTCCACGAACTTAGTCACGAAGGAAAGAGGCGGTTCTGCTCAGGCCTCGTAACACTTCAAGCACGCGGTTTGGAACTTCGCCATTTCGTCCGGCGTACCGACCGAAACGCGAACCCAATCCGGCATCGCCGGCCAGACGCGGCCGATGTACACCTTCTGGTTGGCCATGGCGGTGAAGAATTCCTTTCCCGGGCGCTTGACGTTCATCATGAACATATTCGCGTCGGAGGGAATGAACTCGATGTTGTGCTTGGTGAGGAAGCTGAAGGTCTCCGCGCGCACACCGGTCATGAAAGCGCGGCGTTTTTCGATGAGGCCTTTTTCCTTGAGGCTGACATTGGCGCCGACCATAGCCGTCAGCGGCATCGCACCCGCGCCGTATTTATAAATAGGCCGGAGCAGGTCCGGGCGGCCGAGCGCGGCGCCGGCGCGCAGGCCGGCCATGCCATAAAGCTTGGAGAACGTCCGCAGAACAATCACTTCTTTGTCCTGCACGACGAACTGAGTGTTCTTCTGCGTGGTCTTGGCGAAGTGGATATAGGCCTCGTCCAGCAGAATGATCGATCCGGCCGGCTTGTTCGCCACCAGCCAGTCGATATCGGCCTGTGGCGTGGTGGTACCGGTGGGGTTGTTCGGATTGCAGAGGTAGATGACGCCGGCGGTGGGCGACGCCGCGGCCATCGCCTTCACGTCGTGTGCGTAGTCGCTCTTTCGCAGGGGCACCTTGATGGTTTTGGCGCCGACGAATTCGGCGGCGCGCCCTCCGGCTTCATAACCGGGGTCGGCGACGCCGAACGGCTTGTCCTTGTCGCAGTAGGCGAGCACGACGCGATGCAGCGGGTCGCTCGAGCCGGCGAAGATGGCGACGTAGGACTTCTTCTGATCCCAGGAGAACTTCAAGTCCTCCTGTTCGGCCATGGTCTGCGCGAGGTCGAAGGTCTTCTCGTACATGTAGCGTCCGCCGCTGGCCACGATGTCGCGTATCGCCTCGGCGGCGACGGCGCTTGGCCCCAGCGGATTTTCATTGGCGTTGATCTTCACGGCGTCGGGCGGCAGGTTCTTCACCATGGAGAGCTGCGCCAGAGCCGGCTCATTGTAAAAGGGCAGTGCGGCGCCCGCTCCCAGCAGCGTCGCGATCCGGCCAAAGCTGCGCCTTGAAAATCCCCTCCGCAGCAGGTCGGCTTGTACTTCAGAATCGAGAATGCCTTGCATTCGTATCTCCTGTCTCGTGTTCAATCGGTCCAAGGACGAAATGGCGGCAACGGGGACGCCACTCAAAACAGTGGCTATGTTCGAAATGCTAACGCAAAATTATCCGCAATGGTTACACCCCCCGTCAAAACGTCATCCGAATCGCCAGTTGCAATTGGCGCGAGAAGTTCGCTTGCGACGTGATTTCGCCGAACGAACTGCTGCCATAAGCCGTGTTCGGCCCATAAAACAGAGGTGTATTGAAGACGTTCAGGGCTTCGCACCGGAACTGCGCCATGACCCGCTCCTTGAAGTTGAACGTCTTGAACATCGACAGGTCGGTGTTCGCCTGGCCGGGACCACGCATTGAAAGCGTCCGGCTGACGTTTCCGAAAGTGAACTCGGGGGCGAGCGAAAATGCGGCCGGGTTGATATAGCTGCCCAGACGGTTTTCGAGGCTTCCGCTGGTGGCCGGCGAGACGCCGGTTGCGTTTGGGCGCTGGCTGGCATATCCAAATGCCGAGTTATAGTTCGGCGTCTGCGAGATGTTGAGCGGGAAGCCGGTTTGGAAGACAGTGACGGCGTTCAAGCTCCATCCGCCGAGTGCGCCATCCACCCACTTATTGCTGTTGCCGAGGAACGATTTCCCCTTGCCGACCGGCAGTTCGTACGTGAAGGCGGAGGACCAGCGCAGCGGCGTATCGAAGTTCGACAGCGAATACTCGGCGGCCATGTTATACGGGTTCTGCGGGCCGACCGCGCCGCTGTTGAGGGAGTTGCCGGCGCCGCCGCTCGAGCCGTCGGTGCTGCGCTCCCAGGTGAGCGTCGACAGGAACGTCAGGCCGTGGCTGAAGCGCTTCTGGGCGGTCAGAACCAGCGAGTCGTAGCGGGCGTGGTTCTGATCGTCAAACATGTAGTTGATCGCGCCGAAGGCTGGATACGGCAGCAGGAGCTGTGCCGCCTGCACCTTTGCCGATCCGATGACGCCGGTTCCGCCGTGTCCATAAAACGGATTCGCGACGGATTGCAGCAGCGCGGATCCTTGCGAGAGCAGAGCCGGGTTGAGCGCGTTGACGTTGACGTTCGCCGTACCGAGCGTCAAGTTGGTTGAGTAAGAGCCGACGTAGCCGATCTCCATGGCCACACTGCCTGGAAGTTCGCGCTGCACGTCGAAGGAGTATTGCTGGATCATCGGCGATTTCGCGTTCGGATCGACGATCGCCAGGCTCTGGCCGATGCCGGTCAGGGGGCCGAGCGTGTTGCCCGTAGGTTGGTTGAGACCGCTCGGGAACGGGTTGGAAAGCGTACCGGCGGGCGTCGCGTAGCCGTTGGTTGTCGGCACGTAATTCGTCTGGGCGTTGTAGCCGGGCGTTGCGATCGAACTGCCGATGGCGAACTGGGGCGCCCAGAAGATGCCGTATCCGGCGCGGATGACGGTCTTGTCGGTGGCGCGGAAGGCGACGCCACGCGCGGGGCAAACTTGTTCAGGTATGGGTCTCCGACTCCGGGCTTGACGCCGTTGATTCCGGCGAACTGAAGCACGCCGAGCGGCAAAATGCCGCTGACGCCGGCAGCCAACGGATTTACCGCCGTGGTGTCGAAGTTCGTTACCATGCCGTTGTTCATTTCCTGCAGGCCGTACTCTCGCTCCCAGCGCAGGCCGAGATTGAATGTCAGGCGGCTGGAAAAGCGGAAGTCGTCCTGAACATAGGCGCCGTAGTAATTGGCGAAGTCGGTGAGCTTGGTGGAGGTGTAGCCGGTGGCCGACTGCGGATAGCCGAGCAGCATGTCGGCGAGGTCCGCTCCGCCGAAGCCGGTGCTGGTGGGATTGGACTGAGTGAAGATCCCGTTAAAGTTGAAGTCGCCGGCGCTGTCGGAGAAGTCGTTGCCCGCGGCCTTGATCTTGCGGTAGTAGAAACCGACCGTGAGGCTGTGCCGGCCCTTGTATTTCGAGATACTGGCCGACAGGTTATCGGAGGCGTGGA
>VFSW01011188.1_pt1 | contig 12637 bp, 16 predicted proteins | sample 5358111 | NCBI WGS metagenome assembly VFSW01 (sample SAMN11554181, study PRJNA540505) | mine drainage metagenome | isolation source: sediment from site ElyBrook_90M | place: USA: Ely Copper Mine, Vershire, VT | collected 2017
AGGCTGAGATCGTCGGGCTGTGCCAGCGCGGTGATCGTTCGATCGGCCAGGTGTCGCGGGACTTCGACCTGACCGAGACCGCGGTGCGGGCCTGGGTGCATCAAGCCGAGATCGACGAAGGTGCTCGCGACGGCCTGACGACCGAGGAGCGGGCCGAGCTCACACGCCTTCGCCGCGAGAACCGCTCGCTCAAAGAGGACGTCGAGGTGCTGAAGCGTGCGACGGCTTTCTTCGCCTTTATGTAACCATCCACGTGTCAGGTCGTTGTGAACGCGACGATCGGCGTGCCCGGTGGATTGGCTCATTTCTTCGGTGCCCAGCAGTAGCTGTGGCTTTTCCTCGATCTGCCGTCGACCGGGCGCGCCAGACCGACCGGCGTGGCTTGATAGGAGCCTGGTCACAACCTTGATAAAGGCGTGCCCGCCGGCCGGTCTGACCACCCCCAAGAGATTGCGGCTCAAGGAGGCCAGAAACCATGGTGATCATCGGAACTGATTCACACAAGCGCACCCACACGTTCGTGGCAGTCGACGAGGTGGGACGGAAAGTCGGCGAGAAGACGCTCGCGGCGACAACGGAGGGACATCTCGAGGCCCTGGCGTGGGCGGAACAGTGGCCTGAGCGAAGCTGGGCGCTCGAGGACTGCCGGCATCTGACTCGGCGTCTGGAGTCGGACCTTCTCACAGGTGGCGAGGCTGTGGTGCGCGTCCCCACCAAGCTGATGGCCGCTGAGCGCCGAGGTGACCGCGAGCGCGGCAAGTCCGACCCGATCGACGCTCTCGCTGTTGCTCGCGCGGCGCTTCGCGAACCGAACTTGCCCGTCGCCCGGCTCGACGGACCGTCGCGGGAGCTCAAGCTGCTCGTCGACCACCGCGAAGACCTCGTTCGCGAACGCACTCGGATGCAGGCCCGCCTTCGGTGGCACCTGCATGAGCTGTTCCCAGGTCTCGTGATTCCGTCTAGAAGCCTTCGTCGTCAACGGGTCTTCGCCGAGCTCGAGATCCTTCTCCAGCCAGTCGATGGCACGATCGCACGCATCGCACGCGAGCTCCTGACCTCAATCGCCGACCTCACGAGACGCGCAAACGAGCTCGAGCGCGAGATCACGGCACTCGTCCGCGAGGCCGCGCCATCGTTGCTCGCCCTTCCGGGGTGCGGCGCGCTCTCGGCAGCCAAGATCTTGGGAGAAGCTGCTGGCGCCTCGAGGTTCAAGTCCAAGGCTGCCTTCGCCCGCTGGAACGGAACAGCCCCCATCCCCGTGTGGAGCGGAAGCACCAACTTCCGCCTGAATCGTGGCGGCAATCGGCAGGTGAACACCGCGCTGCATCGCATTGCTGTGACCCAGGTGCGCGGGATCGGTCCCGGCCGCGACTACCTCGATGCCAGGACCTCCCGCGGAGACTCCAAGAAAGAGGCGCTGAGGATGTTGCGCCGTCGTCTCTCCGACGAGGTCTTCCGTCGACTGCTGCTCGATGAGAGGGTGATGCATTCAACGACGTCCGCGAACGACATTCCGCTCGCTGCTTGACATAGGAGCATCGCGGAGCTCGACCGCCGATCCAAGAAGTAGTCACCTTCATCGACGCCCACCGCGATCGGAAGACCGGTGGGCGCAGATGGGGGGTCGAGCCGATCTGCGAGCAACTCGCCGTCGCCCCCTCCACCTACTACGCCGCCAAGAGCCGTCCACCATCGGACCGAGCGGTGCGTGACGCCGAGATGGGCCCGCAGTTGGAGGCCCTCTGGAAGAAGAACTACTCCGTCTATGGGCGCCGCAAGCTCACCAAGGCGGCGCACCGTGCCGGCATCGAGGCCGGCCGCGACCAGGTCGCTCGCCTCATGGCCGCCCAGGGCATCCGCTGTGCCTCGAGGGCGAAGAAGCGCTTCACGACGAGGGCGGACCCCGAAGCGGTGCGCGCACCGGACCTCGTCAACCGGAACCTCACCGCATCGCGTCCCGACCAGCTGTGGGTCGCGGACTTCACCTACTGCTCGACGTGGTCGGGCATCGTCTACGTCGCGTTCATCATCGACGTCTTCTCGAGACGCCTCGTCGGGTGGAAGGCGGCCCGGTCCATGACCACCCCGCTCGTGCTCGACGCGTTGAACATGGCTGCCTGGACAAGGCGCCACGAAAGCCTGGAGGAGCTCATCTGTCATACGGACGCGGGATCTCAATACACGTCCATTGCCTACACCGAGCGCCTGGCCGACATCGGCGCCGCGCCCTCGATCGGAACGATCGGTGATTCGTTCGACAACGCTATGGCCGAATCGGTCATGGGCATCTTCAAGACCGAGCTGCACCGAAACCCCGCCGCGCTTTTCGACAACGGCGGACCATGGCGCGGACTCGACGACCTCGAGATCGCCACGTGCGCGTGGGTCTCGTGGTTCAACGAGGAGCGACTCCACTCAGAGCTCGGAGATTGGACGCCCGTCGACGTCGAAGAGGAGTACCGTCGCATCACTCAGCTCGACGCGGCATGAGAAAACCAAACGAACGAGCCTCCATCAAACCGGGGCCGATTCAAACCCAGGCCGATTCAGCTGCCTGCAACTTCATAGATTTATCAATGTTTTACTGGCCTTTTTGCCTACCGCTGGTGACCGTTGCAAACCGCCCGTGCCAATACTGTGTGCGTGTGTTGTGGTGCGTGTACCACGGATTTTCCCACCACCTGCACCACGGATGTGGGCCTCAGGGTACCGGAAACCCTCACCTTGGAAGGTGATGCCTTCATGATCTGATCAATTGCCCGAGTCCGCGAAACGTCTGATTGGCGCTCGGCGACGGTGGTTGACTGAGCGGAGCTCAACCTGCCTGTCGCGTCTCTTCTTTGATCGCGCGCCACACGTGACGATAGGGACCAAAGAGCAATATTGCTCCCAGTATTAGTGCCACCTCGTCGATGCCAAAGTCGGGAATCGGTAAGACCTTGATCGCGAGAGCCAAGCCGAACAGCCAACGAACTGGCCGCGGCAGACGTGGATCGCGCGCCAAGGCTTTGCAGATCCGAAGCAGTTGCTTCATTTTTGCTTTGAAGACGAACGCTGGGATTGTCAAGAGCACGATTAGACCGACGATCCACCAAATATGGTGCCAAGCAAAGTGGAAGACGTTCACCTCGCATGCCTCACTTGATCGGTGGGTGGCCCATCAGGGTTGTGTCCGCTTCGATCCAGCTTTCTCGCCGTGTATTCGCGCCAAGTCAGCCAGACAAGTGCACAGTCAAAGACCGTTAAAGCCAACAGCGCGCTGGAGAAGTGAACCAACGCGATCCGGTAGACCTGATACACGATGAACACGACCAAGAGCGCGATCATCCAGGGATATGCCCACAGCTTTTCCATGAGCACAAGAACGACAAGGATGATCTTGGCAAGCCCATGGCTGAGGAGATAGATCGCGCCAAAGAGCGTTGAGCTTGAACTCAGGTGCATTGCCGAATGCAAGAGATGGGTGGCAATGAAATCATGCGGGTCCTGGCTGAGTTCATGAATCGTGAGTGACCGCGCCAGATGCAAGATCGTGGCAGGGGTGAGAACGAGCAACAAGACCCCACCGGATACTTCTAACGCACCATCGAGGCCCTTTAAGACAATGCCGATGCGGAAGGTTCGATCAAACGCTCTCGACAGTCCTGGCGGCGGAGAATCGTCGTGATGGATGGATTTCGGCTTCACTACGGGAGCTCCCGTGCTTGGTAGACGCGGGTGGCGAACTCTTCGAGGAGCTCGGCGCAGTTCGTGAGGCGGGCTTCCGCGTCAGCCGACGACGGCGCGACGAACAAGTCCTTGGCGCGCAGCTCGCGATACCAGCGGCGGAGCCGATCGATGTTCTGTTCCTCCTCGTCGAGTTCGGCGAGGGTGAACTTCTCCTTTTCGAACTCGCCGCGGAGTTCGACTTGGGCCTTGTCGCACTCCGAGCAGAACTCCTTCCACTCCTCTTCGCGCTCCGCGCTGTGGAGTGATTCGAGCTCGGTTGCTGCCTGGTCAGTCATGGTCACGTCGAACACGAGGGCGTGACCTCCTGCTCGCTCCACAAGTTCTCGGGCGCGCTCAAGGCCGGCATCAAATTCGCCCCCACTCGGAACGGCCCACGTGGCCTGTTGGAGCGATACCGCTCCAACTCGCCGCAGCTCGCGCCAGATGGCTACCCGATGCCGCGAGGATTGCTCCGCCCCGAGGCGGTACGTCACGATGCGCCAGGGCATGTAACGCATGATACAGCCATGAGCTGATCGCAGGCTACGTTTACCCGATGGACTTTTCCCTCTTCCACGCCATCAACCAGTTCGCGATCCACACGCCGTGGGCGCACGGCGTGATGCGGCTCATCGCGATCTACGGCGTCGGGGTGTTCGCTCCGGCAGTCCTCCTCGCCTGGTGGCTGGCGCGACGAGAAGACGGCGATCCGATCGGACCCGCAGCGGCGTTCAACGCGGCGGTAGGGACGCTGATCGCCGTCGCTGCAAACCAGCCAATCGCCAACGCGGTGCAGCGACTCCGTCCCTACGTGACGCATCGGGGCGTGGAAGTACTTGTCGCGCGCAGTACCGACTATTCGTTCCCATCAGATCACGCCGTGACCGCAGGTTCGGCGGCATTCGGGCTTGTACTCGTTGCCTGGAGCGCTCGGCGCGGGCACCTACCGGTGCGTCGCTCGCGCCTACTTCGCGTGCTCGCGGTACTGGGGGGCGTCGCGGCACTCATCGTGACTTTCAGCCGTGTTTACGTGGGCGCGCACTATCCCGGAGACGTCGTCGCAGGACTCATCGTCGGCGCAACGATCAACGCCCTTGTGTGGATTGTCCTGCGCCGACCGTTAATCCAGCTAGTCACGATTGCAGGCTCGTTGCCGGTACTCCGGGCACTCGTTCGCGCCTGATGGGGGAAGTCATTTTGATGTAGGTGAAAGGTGCCAGGACAGAGTCGACGATCTGAAACGGCTGAACTCGAGAGCCGTCGAATTCGTGGCAGCAGTCGCGTTGTACTTCTCGATTCGCTTCCTCATGAGATGGTCCACCACACGGACGCTGACGCCGTTGGCGGTCTACTGCTTTGTCGTCGGGCTCGGCGGTGTCTTCGTCTCCGCCAATCCCGCCGTCATCATCAAGATGGGGACCAAAGAAGTGCTTTACGCGACGCGCGCGCTCGGATGGGGAAGCAACACCGATCTGTACGAGTCACCAGAGGAGTTCGCCGAGCGCTTTCCTACTCGTCTCGCCAGTCATGGCCTCTCGTCGTTAAGCAAGGTCGTGGGAACGGAGGTAACGGCGTGTGGCGGGTCGAGGCGCTCGAGGCCAGTGCCCAGGGCTCGCGATCGCCTGTTCGTGTGCTGAACGCCCAAGTTCGAGACGGTAGCTCGGGGCAGATCACCCTCGGCAACTTCATCGATCGTTGTGCTGAGTACTTCGCGTGGTCTGGCTTTGTGGTGGACCAAGTATTCCAAGATCGGCTCGCTGAGGGAATGCTGCGCTGTTACTTTTTTCACGGCGAGGTGATTGGTTTCTGCCATCAGTGGCCACGGGGTCTGCTCGACATCAATCCGAGCTCACCACCGCCTGAGCCGGCGCAATCGGTGATGGAGGGGCCTAACGTTCCCGACTACCAACCGCTGCGCGAACTCGCCGAGAGGGAGTGGGTGCCGGCGATGTTGAAGACGCTGAGTTTGGAGAGGTCGATGTTGCCAGTCGTCTGGGACGCAGACTTCCTCTACGGATCGCCGAACGCGCATGGAGATGACACCTTTGTTCTGTGCGAGATCAACGTCTCGGCGGTGTGGCCGTTTCCGCCACTCGGCGCGCCGACTGTCGCGGCAAACGCCATGGCTCGCTCGAACGAGCGCCGCTATGGGAAGCAAACCCACTAGAGGAGTGGCCACCGGCGACCCTCACCTTGGCAAGCCCGACGACGAGCGCCAGGTTCAGGACCAGCGCCACAACGAGCCGCGTCGACCGGGTCATCGACCGCGATCCTGTCGTAAATCAGGCGGCAACATTGGCGTTCCATCAGCGGTCGGCATGCGAGAGTAAGTGATGTGGTGGAGACGACGATTGCGACCGATCGTGATGCTTTGCTGCGCCGAGGTCGACGCCTTGAGTACACGACGCTCGGCTGGAACGGCGTGGGCATTGTCGTGCTCGCCATTGGCGCGATCACGGCGCGATCGGTCGCGCTAGCAGGGTTCGGGCTCGACAGCCTGATCGAGATCGGGGCATCGACCGTCGTGCTGTGGGAGTTGGCCGACGTTGCCGAACAACGACAGCACCGGGGGATGCAGCTGATCGGTTCGTCGTTCCTCGCGCTTGTGATCTACCTCCTGGTGCAAAGCACTCTCGTGCTCGTCGTCGGATTCCACCCGCACCACAGCATTCTCGGCATCGTGTGGACCGCCGTCACCGCAGCTGCGATGTTCGCCCTCGCCACTGGCAAGGCCAGGACCGGTGTGGCGCTCGACAACCCGGTGCTGCGCACTGAAGGTCGAGTCACGCTCGTTGACGGCATCCTGGCGACGGCTGTACTCCTCGGTCTGGTACTCAACGCTGCCGCCGGTTGGTGGTGGGCCGACCCCGCGGCCGGATACGTCCTCGTTTACTACGGCGCCCGCGAGGCTTGGAGCGCGTTCCGAAGCTGACCTTCTTTCGCCTTCCTCTGGGCTGTGGCCGTCGCAAATGGCGAATGCTCCCCAGCTGCGACACCCTCGCAACGTGCACTTACGTCTCAGATTCGGGACAATGTGGCGAGCGCGCGAGGGAGAACAATGCACAAACTGTACAGCAGCCAGACTTGGAATCCCTTCCCGCCCACCGTGGCCATCGAGGACTCTGAGCACCGATCGGCAGCGAATCGAGCGATCGGCTTCTCGGCGATCGGGCTCTTCATCACCGGCGCGGTGGAACTGACCGTCGCAGTCCTGAGCGGGTCCGTCGGCTTGCTCGGCGCCGCGCTCCACAACCTCTAGGATGTGTCGCCGTCGATAGAGGTTTTCGTCGGCTTTCGTTTCTCCCGTCGACACGCCACACCCGATCACACCTATGGATTTGACCGAGCCGAAGACCTCGCCGGACTCGGAGTGGCGCTCGCGATCTGGGCGAGCGCAGTGTTCGCCGGGATCGTGAGCGTCCACAAGCTCACCGAGCACGGTCGCACCTCGCACCTCGCGTTCGGCATGGCTGCGGCGGGTGTCGGCATCGTTGGCAATCAGATGGTCGCCCGCTACAAGCGCAAGGTCGGCATGCGCATCCACTCGATGACGCTCGTCGCTGACGCGAAGCACTCGTGGCTCGATGTGATCGCTTCGGGTGGTGCGCTGTTAGGTCTTGTCGCAGTATCGCTCGGAGCTCGTTGGGCGGACGGCGTCGCTGGACTTGTGGTCACCATGTTCATCGTCCACGTCGGGTACGAGGTCACACATGAGGTTGTGACCCACCTCATGGACGCCGTCGATCCTGACCTTGTCGCACGCGCCGAGAGCGCGGCGCTCACTGTCGACGGTGTCGAGCATGTCCACGTCCGCGCCAGGTGGTCTGGTCGGTCGCTGCTCTTCGATGTCGAGGGGTTCATCCCTGCTGCTGCGACACTCGATCACGCGGAGGCATTGGGACGAGACGTCGAACGTGCCGTCGTCGCAGCGATTCCCGAGAGTCGTGCTGTCCTGTGGTCGCCGCACGTCATCCCGGAGCCGTAAGGCCGAGAGATTTGACGGGGTGGCCTCAAGGGATCCGCGCAACAGCACGGCGGGTCATTGCGATACTTCGCTGATTTCCGCCGGCACCGATTCGTTACATTGATCGGACCTCCGTCGGCCGGAGCCCATCGAGGATGACGGTGACGAGTCGGTGAACGCCACCGGTTGACATCAATGCGCTCACGGCCGAGAGGGAATGGGTGCAGAACGCGACGAGTTCCTCGGCGCCGATGTCGGCGCGCACGTCGCATGAACTGACGGCCTCGGAAATGAGGCCGAGGATGAGCTGGTCCAACTGATGTTCGGCTCGAGCAAGGTGGTCGCCCCGATGGACGAGCGCCACGACATCACTTCCTCGGTGCTCGCGAGCGATCTCGTAGAGGATCAGTGCGTAGCTCTCGATCACCGTTCGAAGTCGCTCGTCGGGATCGTTTGCCCGGTCGCGCACCTCGACCAGATGAGCGAGGTGGGTGGTGACGTGTCGGTCGTGCCAGGCGACGAGGATCGCCTCAACGTCGGCAAAGTACTTGTATAGCGTCGCCCGACCGATGCCGGTCTGCTCGGCGATCTGCGACATGGTGACACCTCGCACGCCGTACTGATCGACGAGCGCCGCGGTCGTCTCGAGGATCGCTTCGTTCACCTCTCGGCGGTGAGTTTCGATCGTCTCGCTCCAGAGCTTCGGCACAGAGTTAGTGTACGTTCCGCCCTTACTAGATACTGACTGTATGGACAAAGACGTTATGTCTCGATACCGTGACTTTATGGACGACGACACGCAAGGCGCGACCAGCGCGAAGCGACGCGAGCGGATCGTCGCGACCCTCGACGGCATGGTCGAGTCGGGGCGGCTTACCCCGGACGAGGCGGATCGACTTCGCGCTGCCGCCGAGCCCGGCGAGTTCGACACGGCCCTACGCAGCGTTCGCGTGCGGCATGCCGGCGCGACGCTCGACGCGGCGATCGAAGATGGCAACTTAAGCCACGAGGATGCCGACGCGATCCTCGACCGACTCCGAAAGGGCGAGCATTCGCGTGCGATCCGAGCCCACCTCCGCTCGCTCCTTGCCGGCGGCCGCTCCCGTCGCGGGGCGAGGCGGGCGATCGCGGAGGACGGTTCCGACAGCCCAGCCTGACCCCACGGCGACCCGACGCAGTCCTCAGCGCCGAGTCGCTACAGTTGACCAGACACCCTATAGGGGTATATGGATCGGAGATGGGTGCGATGGTCGGCTACTCAGAGGGCAAAGCGGCGCTCCAAACTCGTCTTCGACGAATCGAGGGGCAGGTCCGCGGACTCGGGCGCATGGTCGATGAGGATGCCTACTGCATCGATGTGTTGACGCAAATCTCCGCTGCGACGCGCGCCCTCCAAGGTGTTGCGCTCGCGCTCTTGGAGGACCATCTCGCACACTGTGTCCACGATGCGATGGTCGCGGGCGGCGAAGAGGCCGACGCAAAGATCCGGGAGGCGAACGAGGCGATCCGGCGGCTCGTTCGTTCGTGATGCCTCACCTGCTTGCCCTCACGGCTGGGGGCTTCTTCGTCGATATCGGTAGAAGCCTGAAAGAAGGCTTCTTCATGTTCTACGAAACCCTCTGGGCGCTCGTCCTCGGCTTTGGGCTCTCCGGTGCGGTGCAGGCGTTCGTCTCGCGAGAGGCGATGCAGCGCCGACTCGGGAACCATCGGCCCGCGGCAGTCGTTCGCGCCTCTGCCTACGGGATGGTCTCGTCGTCGTGCTCGTACGCGGCCTCTGCGATGGCGAAGTCGCTCTTCCAAAAGGGCGCCGACTTCGTCGCGGCGATGGTCTTCATGTTCGCCTCGACGAACCTCGTCGTGGAGCTCGGGATCGTCCTTGCGGTGCTGATCGGCTGGCAGTTCGTCGCCGCGGAGTTCGTCGGTGGGACGATCATGATCGCCCTCCTCGCCGTCGCAGGCGGGCTGTTCCTCCGAGGTCGAGCGCTCGACGAAGCGCGGCGACGCGTCGAGACGACCGATGCTGGACACCACCACGGCGAAGCAAGCAGCACCCGGCGCCGTGTTGCCGAGCGGATCCGCTCCCTTGCCGGTTGGTCGGACGCGGCGAGCTACACGATGGCCGACCTGAAGATGCTGCGCCGGGAGATGGTGATCGGCTACACGGTCGCCGGGTTTCTCGCGGTGCTCATCCCCGTCCACGTCTGGAACGACGTCTTCATCCGCGGCCACGGCTTCGGCACGACACTCGAGAACGTCATCGTCGGGCCGTTTATCGCGAGCATCAGCGACGTCTGCTCGCTCGGCAACGTGCCGCTTGCCGCCGCGCTCTGGCGCGGCGGGATCAGCTTCGGCGGTGTCGTGAGCTTCATCTTCGCCGACCTCATCGCGATGCCGCTCCTCCTCATCTACCGGAAGCTCTACGGGACGCGCATGGCACTGCGCATGCTTGCCGTCTTCTGGACGGTGATGTCGATCGCGGGGCTCGTCACCGAGGGAATCTTCCGGGCCTCCAGCATCGTCCCGACGACCCGGCCGACGACGATCGCCGCCGAGCACTTCGCCTGGAACTACACCGGCATCCTCAATCTCGTCTTCCTCGCCGCGTTTGCCGCGATCTGGCTCCTCTCCCGCAACCGCGAGCGCTTCGGCGGCGGGAGTGGGTATGCGATCGACCCGGTGTGTGGCATGCAGGTGGAGACTGCGCACGCGCCGGCCTCGATCCACCACCAAGGCAACGCCATCTACTTCTGCTCCGACCATTGCCGAGAGCGCTTCGTCGGAGCGCCTGACCGCTTCGCGCGGCACGCTTCGTCGATCTCGAAGACGGAGGCGCCCCCCAATCGTCAACTCGAAAGCGGTCGACCGACCAACAACCCTCATGAAGCGAGAGAAAGAGGAAATGACATGCTCGATCCAGTCTGTGGCATGACCGTGAAGCCCGACTTGGCGGCCGCCCACCGCACCGCCGAGGGCGTGGACGTCTACTTCTGCAGCGTCGGTTGTGCCGAGCGCTTCGACGAGGACCCGGCGAGGTACTTGGCGATCTTGGCCGAGGTCAGCTCGCCGGACGCGAGCTGACCTCCACGCGATAGCGATCATGGGGAGCGCACGGGAGCGTCAGCTCCGCCGCGAGCGTAAGGCGGTCGCACGGCGTCGGGCCGGGCGCGAACACAATGCCGAGGAGACGAGACGCCAGCAGGCGTCCGCGACACTGCGCCGCGGCTACGCCCACAAGCGCCGCCGCCACATCACCGCGGCCTCGATGTGGGCGGTGGCGGGCGTCATGGCGATCACTCACGGCATCGAGCACGCCGGGGCGCTGCGGATCATGTCGCCGGGTCTCGAGGACCTGTTGATCGGCTGGCCGATGGCCGTCGTGCTCGCGCTCGCCGGCGCGTTCGTCTACGGGACCTGAGTCGAGCACTGCTGATGGGCTCCTTCCCGATCACCTACCACCTCGGGCCGCTGACCGTGAGCGCCTACGGCATTGGCCTCGCGCTCACGTTCTGGTTCGCCTACCGCTATCTCGATCATCGTCTCGTCCGGCGAGGACTCCCGCACGAGTGGCTCGCGGGATGTGTGGTCTGGGTGGTCCTCGCGGCAATCGTTGGCGCTCGCGCGGCGAGCGTAGCCAGCAACTGGGGCGTGTATCGGTCCGATCCGCTGTCGATCGTCTCCTTCTGGCACGGAGGACTCGCCGGTCTGTCCTCCTTCGGCGGAATCGTTGTTGCGCTGCCCACGGCACTGTGGTTGGTGCATCGACGCGCGAGCGGGCTCGGCGTGATCCAGGTTCTCGATGTCGCGACGCCGGTACTCGTCGCGGCGTGGGGACTCGGACGACTGATCGCGTGCCAGTTCATGGTTGCCGCCGGAGGCCCGCCAACGAACGCCTGGTATGGCCTCATCTACGCGGGCCAGCTTGGGCGGCGGGTTCCGGTTCCGCTGTTCCAATCGGTAGAGAACTGGGCGATCTTCGCCATCCTCCTGCTGCTCGAACGGTGGCGGGATCGGAGAGACGGCCCGATCGGGCTCATTGCCGCAGCCGGCGTCAGCTGATGGGGGTTGTCTCGGGCGACCGACGAGTGGCTGTTCTTTCTCCACCCCAGTCAGGCGGGAGCCGTCGCGCCCACGATGGGCGGCGTGGCGCTCGGCGCGGCCGGATTCATCGCAGCGTGGTGGCTGCTGCACCGAGGAAGGCTCGTCGGCGACCGGGTTGATGTTCTCAGTCCCGCCGAGCCCCGAGAAGGAGCGAGTCGCAACCTTTCGCCGAATCGACCCGCATAGACCTAAAGGTGCATCAGCTCACCTTGAGCGCCCTGGCAAGCTGCGTCTTCGTCGTTAGGCGCCGGGGATTTCAGCGGGCACCCGCGTACCGGGCGATCAAGGACTCAAGCCCGCGAGCGGTCACCGCACCGACCACCGTTGCGACGACCCGCCCCGAGGGATCGATCAAGAACTTCCTGGGCGGATTGTCCACGCCGTAGTCGATCGCGATCGTGCTGTTCGCATCGGCGAGAACCGGATAGAGCGAGATTGCCGGACCGAGGAAGCCGTGGACGTTCGGCACCGAATCAGAGAAGATCACGCCGACCAGGTCCGCGCCACCGGGTCGGCGGTTCTCCATGACGAACGTCTCGATCTCCGGCTGCTCCTTGACGCAGGGGGTGCACCAGCTCGCGAAGAAGTCGACGACGACGAAATGGCCGCGCAGGGCCGCGAGCGAGAACGATTCGCCGGTGATCGTCCTCGCTATGAACAACAGAGCAGCCCTGCCCAGCAGCGGCGACTTCGCGGCGACATTCGACGCAGGCGGCGAGACGAAAAGAACGACGACAAGCCCGATGCCCAACACGCCGACACCAATCGCTGCGAAGAAGGCCGAACGACGACGTCTCGGACGGCCCTCGCCCGAAGGCCGCGGCGCGCCGGTGTCCTCACCGTTCCCCACGGCTACTCGTTTCGGCC
>VFSW01011189.1_pt1 | contig 12636 bp, 11 predicted proteins | sample 5358111 | NCBI WGS metagenome assembly VFSW01 (sample SAMN11554181, study PRJNA540505) | mine drainage metagenome | isolation source: sediment from site ElyBrook_90M | place: USA: Ely Copper Mine, Vershire, VT | collected 2017
CCCAGTCCGGCGCGGCCCCGCGGCCGCCGTCGGGGGTGGGGGTCTAACTGCCAAAAAAACCCCCTAATATCCCCATCAAGCCGGCGGCGGGGCCCGCCGCGCCGCCACCGCCCCCCGGTCCGCCTCCGCCGCCCAAAGCGCCGCCCATGACGTTCAAGTACTACGGCTACAAAATCACGAAATCGGACGGACGCAAAGAGGCGTTCCTGCTCGATGGCGACGACATCATCATCGCCGCGGAGAACGACGACGTGAAAAAGGGCCGCTATAAAGTGGTGAAGATCGGCGTCAGCTCCATCACCATCGAGGACACGCAATTCAAGAGCACCCAGACTCTGCCGCTGCAGCAGGATGCCAACGTATGACGCGCCGGCGCCCTGAATCCGGCTTCGTGCTGCTGTTCGTTTACGCCATGGCCGCCACAGTCGCGATCATGCTCTACCTCGCGTTGCCGCGCGTCGCCTTCGAGGCCCAGCGCGATAAAGAACAGCTGCTGATCGACCGCGGCCAGCAGTATTCCCGCGCCATCGCCCTCTATGTGCGGAAGTTCAACCAGTATCCGGCCAGTTTCGAGGCCCTCGAAAGCACCCAGAATCTCCGGTTCCTGCGCAAGCGCTACATCGACCCCATAACCGGCAAAGGCGAATGGCGTCTGATTCACGTCGGCCCGGGCGGCGTGTTTACCGATTCTCTCATCTACGGACCGAACGCGAAAAAGGACGACGGCAAGCCCGCCGCGGCGCAGAATTTCATCACCGAGCTGCAGCCCACCGGCGGCAATCAGGGCGACCAGAACCAGCAGGTCAACCTGGCCAACCGGCTGCGGCCCAGCGATCAGGCCGGGGCGCCGGGCGATCCCAATAATCTTCAGGCCGCCCTGCCGCCACCGCAACCGGACATGCCCCAGCCTGGGTTTACTCAGCCTGGGTTTCCACAACCAGGCGCCACGCCGCAGTTCGACTCGAGCGGCCAGCCGATGCCCGGTCAGCCTCCGCCCGTCTCCCTGCCACCGGGGATTCAACTCCCGCCCGGCGTCCAGCTGCCTCCGGGCATGCAGATGCCGCCCGGGCAACAGCAAAACCTCGCCGGAGCCAATCTCATCGGCCAGTTGTTGACCTCTCCCCGGCCTGGCGGACTCAACGGCCTGACCGGCCAGCAGCCGCAGCAGCCAATACCCGGGCCTGCGGGGGCTGCAACCGCGGGGACTGCGGTCGCGACCCTCGGGACCCCGCCAGGGACCCCGGCAGGCGCGCCCATCGGCCAGGTCATCGGCGGTGGCCTTGCCGGAGTGGCCAGCAAGCGCGAACAGGAAGGGATCAAGCGGTTCGGCGGCAAGAAGAAGTACAACGAGTGGGAATTCGTCTACGACATCACGAAGGACCCGGCTCTGGGCGGCGGCGCGGCCATCCCGCAACCCGCCGCAAACCCGTCGATGACCACCCCGGGCGCGCCGGCGCCGCCGTCACAGTAGACGAAAGAAACTCAGGGCGTTGTCGCCCTGCTTGACGATTCGCGTCCGCCGCAGCGGCCCCTGTTCGTCCTCAAGCGCGAAGCGCACCGAGTGCTGCACAATCGTGAGCGCCGGCGGTCTGGATTCGAGCGCCTCGAGCGCCGCGCGGTACTCGCGTTCCAGCGGGTAAGGCGGATCGATGAAGACGATATCCGCCTCGATCCCGCCCAGATGGAGCGCGGCGGGCCCGTGGATCACGCGCGCCCGGGACTCGGCCTTCAGCGCCGCCAGGTTGCTTCGGATCAGATCCGCGGCGGCGCGGTTTTTCTCGATGAACACCACGTGCCGCGCGCCCCGGCTCAGCGCCTCGATCCCGACCGCGCCCGTGCCGGCATAGGCGTCCACGAAGACGGCGCCGGGGATGTCGCCCTGGAGAATGTTGAAGAGCGTCTGCCGCATCTTGTCCGAAGTCGGCCGCACATCCGGCCCGGGCAGGGATTCGAGCCTTCGCGAACGGAACTCGCCGCCGGTGATTCGCATCAGCGTGCTTTCCTCATCCCACCTGCACCAGGCCGTACCGCCTCTGCCAGTGGTTTTTGATGTACTCGATGGCCGCGACGAACGCCTCCTGGGACGGCGGATGCTCGACAAACGCCCGCGCTTCATGGCGCGCGGCGGTCAGGATATCCGGATCCCGCAGAATATTGGCGATCCTGAGCGATGGCAGGCCCGATTGCTTCGTCCCGAAGAACTCGCCCGGGCCGCGCAGCTTGAGATCCATCTCGGCGATCTTGAAGCCGTCCTGCGAATCGACCAGCGTCCGGATGCGTTCCTTCGCCGTGTCGTTCAGCTTCTCGGTGATCAGCATGCAGTAGCTCTGTTCCGCGCCCCGGCCGACGCGCCCGCGAAGCTGGTGCAACTGCGAGAGGCCGAAGCGCTCGGCCTGCTCCACCACCATCATGGTGGCGTTCGGCACATCGACGCCCACTTCGATCACGGTCGTCGAAACCAGGATCTTCGTGCGGCCGCCTTTGAAGGACTCCATGGCCGCTTCCTTTTCGGAGGAGCCGAGACGCCCGTGCAGCAGGCCCACCGGCACGCCGGGAAACACCTCGGTCGAAAGGTGCTCGTACATCTGCTGCGCCGCCTTCATGGCCTGGGTCTCCGACTCTTCGATGACCGGGTAAACGACATAGGCCTGGCGGCCCGCGTCGATCTCGCGGCGGATGGCGCTGTAGGCCAGTTCGACCTGGTCCGCGGTGAAGTGTTTCGTCACGATCTTCTTGCGGCCCGGCGGCATCTCGTCGATCACGGAGACGTCGAGGTCGCCGTAGAGCGTCATCGCGAGGGTGCGCGGAATGGGCGTTGCGGTCATCACCAGCACGTCGGGCGTGATGCCCTTTTGTACCAGCTGGAAGCGCTGCATGACGCCGAAGCGATGCTGTTCGTCGATGATCACGAGGCCGAGTTTCGCGAACTCGACGTCTTTTTCGATGAGCGCGTGGGTGCCGATCGCGACCGGGATGAGCCCACTCCGCAACATTTCCTTGAGCTTTTGTTTTTCGCGCGCCGTTGAGGACCCTGTCAGCAGCGCCACCGCGTAGCCAAGCTTTTGCAGCAGAGGCCGCAGCGAAAAAAAGTGCTGGGCCGCGAGGATCTCGGTGGGCGCGAGGATCGCGACCTGATACCCGTTTTCAAGCGCAATCACAGCCGCTTCCGCCGCGACGATGGTCTTCCCGCTGCCGACGTCGCCCTGCAGCAGGCGGCTCATCGGACTGGGCCGCGACATGTCTTCCGCGATTTCCTTCAGGACCCGTTTCTGCGCGCCGGTGGGCTTGAACGGCAGCAGTTTCTTGATCTGTTCGCGCACCCGGTCCGTGAGCGCAAATTCGATGCCGGGCATGGAGCGGGCGCGCTGCCGCTTGATTTCGAGGCCGCATTCGAGCCAGAAGAATTCTTCGAAGATGAGACGGAACTGCGCGGCCGAGCGGAAGTCGTTCAGGATGCGGACGGGTGTGCCTGAGGCCGGGAAATGGGCGTCCCGGATGGCTTCCGTACGGGAGGGAAACCGGAGGTGTGCGCGGACGAACTCCGGCAGGCGGTCTTCCAGTTCCGGAATCTGCTGCAGGACGCGATGAACGAGCGTGCGCAGAACGCGCGCGTTCACCTTTCCGGCGGCTTCGTAGACGGGCACGATGCGGCCCACATGCAAGGCCGCGTCGCCTTCGTCGTCTTCGCCGGTGAGGAATTCCGTTTCCGGATGCATCATCTGCAGCTCGCCGCGGTAGGAGTCGAACTCGATTTTGCCGAAGAGCGCCACGCGGGCGCCGGGGGTCAGGCGATCGGCCAGATAGGCGCCGTGGAACCACTTGGCGAGCAGGATGGCGCGGGAGTTGTCGGTGAACTCCGCTTCGAACAGTCCGAGGTTGCGGCGGCGGAAACCGGACACTTTCGCCGAGCGCACTTCGGCGATCACGGTGGCCAGCTCTCCGGGCGCGAGCTGCGAGATCGTCTTCAGATTGCTGCGGTCTTCGTAGCGGAAGGGGAAATACTGGAGCAGATCTTCGACGGTTTCGAGACCCCTGGCGGTGAGCATGGACGCGCGTGCGGGGCCTACGCCTTTCAGGTATGCAAGCGGGGTGTCGAGAGCGAGGGCCAATATCCGAGTCTAACGACCGCAGTCTTCCGCTCACCCGGCCGCCAGGCGTCGAACCCGTCGTCTCTGTGTTAAGCTCGCAGCATCTTGCGCGCCTGGACGCTGAAAGCCGCCTATCTTGTCTGGTTGGTTTCTCTGCCCTTTTTGTCGAGTTCCACAGCCATCGGCAGCTCCATCTCGACGATTGCGGGTGGAGGACCCGACGATCTGCCGGCTCTTGCCGCCAATCTCGATTCACCCGCCGGCGTCGCCGGGGGCGACTTCGGTGCGTATTACGTATCGGCAGGTAATCGAGTCTACTCAGTCAGTGAGTTGTCCGGCGTACGCTCGGTCGTGGTGTTGGCGGGATACGGCGGCGCGGGCTACAGCGGAGACGGCGCCAACGCACGTTCGGCGGCTCTCAACCAACCCGCGGGCCTTGCGCTGGACGGCAGATTCCTGTATATCGCGGACACCGGCAATCATTGTGTCCGGAGGGTGGATCTTTTTACCAGCGCGATCGTGACCGTTGCCGGAAACGGCCGGCAGGGCAACGGAGCGGACTCGGGGCAAGCGACGGCAATCGCCCTGGGGCAACCCGTCAGCGTGGCGGTTGACGCGCAGCATAATCTCTATATCGGCGACAGCTTGCTCGCCAAAGTCTACCGTGTCGACGCCGCGGGGAGTATTTTACGAATCGCCGGAACCGGCGCCACACTGATTAACGGCAGCATCGGCGACGGCGGTTTCGCCAGCCAGGCGGGGCTGTCTGTCGGCAACATTGCCGTCTTCGGAAGCCGGCTCTATATCGTCGATCCCGCCAACGTGAGAGTCCGGGTAGTGGATCTCAGCAATTCGAGGATCGATACATACGCGGGAAACGGACGCAGCGATGCGTGCGCGGGCAGCGGAATCGCGACCGGCGCGTGCCTGTTCGGACCTGCCGGTCTGGCCGTGAATGGGGCAGGAGACCTTTTCATAGGCGATACCGGTCCGCCGCGGATCTGGCGTGTTCGGCTGGCCGATCAGTCCATCGCCCAGGCAGCGGGCGGCGGGGTCTCCGGATTTCAGGACGGACCCGTTGCGAGCGCCCTCTTTCAGAGCCCGATCGCGCTCGCCGCAACTCCCACTGGCGTCCTGCTGGTGGCGGATCGGAGAAATAACCGGCTTCGGGCAATCGATTCCGCGCTGCAGAACGTCAGCACGACGGCCGGAAACGGAGAGAGTTCGTTCAGCGGCGAATCGGGCAGCGCTTTGGCGATGTCCCTGAATGGGCCAGGCGGTCTGGTCTGGAATCGTGGAGTACTCTTCATTGCGGATACGGGCAACCGGCGCGTGCGCGATCTCGACTTATCGAATTCGCAGCTTTCAACCTTCGCCGGGGACGGAAAGCTGACCTACGGTCCCAATCCGAGTCCGGACGCCGTGAATGAGGTTCAGGGGCTGGCGATCGATCCTTTGGGAAACCTGTTCCTGGCGGACAATGCCGAACACGTGCTCCGCATTCCCCTGGCCGGCGGTTCGGTCGAGCCGTTCGCGGGAAATGGAGTACAAGGCGGGCAACCCGCCGAAGGGATAGCCGGTTTCATACCCATGTTCATTCCGCGCGGCGTCGCGGTGGACAGCGGCAATAACGTTGTGGTTGCCGATACAGGGAACAACAGAATCAAGGTTGTCAGATTCAGCGACGGTTACATGGCCGTAGTCGCGGGCAACGGCACGACCGCATACCTGGGCGACGGGCCGGCAGTGCAGTCGGGTTTCAATTTACCGGAGGCCGTGGCGGCCTCGCCCGATGGCCGCATATTCGTGGCCGACACTCAAAATAACATGATCCGCGTCATTGGAACCGACGGGATTGCGAGAAGGCTGGCCGGAACCGGCACTTACGGGTTCTCCGGAAACGGCGGACCCGCGGCGCAGGCTTACCTGCGCCATCCAACGGCGTTGCTTCTCGATGGCAGCGGCGGACTGCTGATCGCGGACAGAGAGAATCATCAGGTAAGACGGATCGACCTGAGCACGAATCTCATCGATGTATTCGCGGGAACGGGCGCAGCGGGATATTCCGGCGACGGCGGCGATCCCACGGCGGCTCGCTTATCGTTGCCTTCCGGCCTGGCGATCGACGATAAAGGCGTCGTCTATGTGGCCGACTCGGGTAATCAACGCATTCGCGCGATCGTACCTTGACCGCCGCGCGCTAATCCCGCCGCAGCACGAGATAGACGGCGCCGGGAACCAGGAGCGTCCACACGCCCGGGCCAGCGGGATTGCAGCACGGCGGCCAGCACATCCGCGATCTCCCGGTGGGAAGGCCCTTCCGCATAAGCCAGCCACAGCATCGCCCGCTCGCGCGGCTTGAGACGCGCCATGGCGCGGGTGAAATCGACGCGCTGTTCGGCGGCGGCGTCGCGCTCGCCGGAGGCAACGCGCTCGACGTCAGGGCATGGCTGACTGAAGGGAGCGCGAATCAAGCTTCGGCGCCTGGCGTCGCGCGCCAGGCTGGTGGCAATGCGATAGAGGGAGTTGCGGCGATGCTCTTCGCTGTCGTGGGCCGCGGCAGTGCGGAGAAAGCGATAGAACGCTTCCTGAAGCAGATCGTCCGCCTGCCGGCGGCCGCCGGTGACGCGGACGAGCTAAGCCAACACCCCGCGTTCGTTCCGGTCGTAAAATGCGCGGAAGGCGTCTTCGTCCATCACGAATTCCGCGCGGGCGCCGTCGAGGGCTTCGGTGCGGCTGACATCGGTAAAGGTCATGTCACGAAACATATGACGAACGAGATTATGGCAGAAACGACAAACCCCAGACCGGGCGCCACGCCGAGAACGCCCAGAGCATGCAGCGGCTGAAACGCATCGGCCCCGACGCGCCCGCTTACAGCCTGCAGACCGAAACCGCCGGCAAGCAGCACGACGCCCCCCTGCACCGACCAGAGAATGCGCGCGAGAGGAGATCCCGCGATCAGGGTCGACTGGAGGAATTTCGAGCCCGCCGGGGACTGGATCCAGGCGAGCAGATCGTTGCTCGCGGTGAACCGATCCAGGATTTTCGCGTGGAACTCCGCCTGTACTTTAGACAGCGTGTTCCAGCGCCGGTAGTCGGCGACGGTCCGAATCAGCGACGCTACCAGGCCGATCCCCATGGCGAAACCGATTAATACGGCCAGTCCGTCTTCGGCATCCCTCCACATGCAGAGGACCTGCTCGTCCCGAGTCGGGGGCGGGCTCAGGGCTTGTCCCACGTAGAACACCGGATCGTGCGGAATTTCGGGGTGCGCGCTCAGGAAACTCGCGAGCGCGGGGTACGGGGCGAGATACGACTGGTTGCCGAAGAGAGCGGGGTCGAGCGCCAGCACGGATCGCAATGAGGGTGGATAGTGCGCCAGAAGGCTCGCCAACTCTTCCCGGGTGCGTGTCGCGTCCGGCTGGTCCGCCGTCGCGGGCCGCTCAGCCCAGCCGGGCGACGGGGGCGACACCCGGTATCAGGCGCTTTCGCCGGCGGCGACCACACGCCGTTCCGAAGAGAAGAGGAACAAGCCCACCACCCCCGCCGCACCGAGCGCAGCGGCCGCCATTCCAAAGGCCGAGCCGTAGCCGAAACGGTCCGAGACGGCTCCGGCGGCAAACGAACCGATGCCGACGAAAAGATCGTAGAAAGCCCCCAGCAGAGCGACCGCCGAGCCGTGTTCCCGGTCCGGCGTCTGGCGCAGCACCATCGATACGACCGACGTCCAGGGGTAGGAAAATCCGAAGCCCAGAACGGCCGCGGCGGCGATGGCGACGATGGGCGGAGGCCCCGCAGCCAGCACCAGCAAGCCCGCGGTCATCGCCACCAGTCCCGTGTAGTAGGTGAGCCTCGGATGCAGCCGGTCCGGCAGCCCTCCGAGAAAGAAACGGGAGAACAGAATCACCACCGCATAGGCGGTGAACGCCGCGGGTCCCGAATTGCCGTGCCGGGCCAGAGAAAGAATCAGGAAGCCCGTGACGACGGGGTAGTGCACGTTGACGAACCCCACGGCAAGGCCCGGCATGACGATCGATCGGGGCAGCCACGCGCGCTTCTCGCGATGCGGGTGCGGCTGGTAGCGCTCTTCCACGCGGATGAGGAGCGCGAACCCGCAGAGCGCGAGCACTGTCTGGGTCATCGCGGCGTGCTGGAACGAGCCCACCCAGTGGCCGACCACGGGCCCGGCGGACATGCCGCCCCAGATGCCGCTGCTCACGTAGCCCAGCGCCTGGCTGCTGCGGTGAACGCCCGCGAGTTCCACGGCCCACGTGGCCGCGCCCGTATAGAGGAACGCCTCGCCAACCCCCTGCAGTACACGCGCGAGATAAACCCCCGCAATGCCGAGCGGCGCGAGATAAACCGTACCGGCCACCGCGCAACTGAACAGGCCGATGGAGAAAGAGAGCTTGCGGCCGCGGCGATCCGCCAGGGGTCCGGAGAGAAGACGGGCCGCGAGGGCGACGAAAGAGAAGATGCCGACGACGAAGCCGACGGTTTCATCCGAGCCGCCAAGGTCGTTACGGACATGCGGGGCGAGTTCGGGCAACACCGTGGCGATCCCGAGGAAACCGAGAAACGTTGCCGCGGCGACGGCCCAGAACTGTGGCGGAAATTCGCGCAGCGACGACCCCATTTACTGTAATGGTATGATCTCGCGGTGATCGCGAAGCAAATCCGGTACAAGCAACTCTGGCTGCAGGTGCTCGCCGCCACTGCGATCGGCATTGTGCTGGGCGCTTTGCGGCCCCGCCTGGGCGCGCAGATGCAGCCGCTGGGCGACGCCTTCATCAAGGCGATCCGGATGCTGATCGCGCCGATTATTTTCTGCACCGTGGTGCACGGCATCGCGCGCATGACGGATCTGGCGCGCGTGGGCCGGGTGGCCATCAAGGCCATCGTCTATTTCGAAGTGTTGACCACCGCGGCGCTCGCGATCGGCCTGGTGGCGGTAAACGTTCTGCAGCCAGGCAAGGGCATGAACGTCGATCTCTCACACCTCGACGTTTCGGCGGTGCAGCAGTACGTGGCCCAGACACGTAACCAGACGGTGACCCAGTTCCTGATGAACATTGTTCCGCAAACGTTCGTGGGCGCGTTTGCGGAGGGCAATATTCTGCAGGTGCTGCTGATCTCGGTGCTGTGCGGGTTCGGTCTCACGGGACTGGGGGAGCGCGGCAAGCCGCTGGTGGATTTCGTCGAAGCGGCGTCGCGGATGCTCTTCGCGGTGGTGGGGATCGTGATGTGGGCCGCGCCGCTCGGGGCCTTCGGGGCCATGGCGTTCACCGTGGGGAGGTTTGGCGCGGGCTCTCTGGTATCGCTGGGGAAACTGCTCGGCGGCTTCTACCTCACCTGCCTGATCTTTGTCTTCGGGGTGCTCTGGCCGGTATGCGCCTGGGCCGGATTCAGCCTGCTGCAGCTCATCCGTTACATTCGCGAAGAATTGCTCATTGTTTTCGCGACCACGTCGTCGGAGACCGTGCTGCCGCGCATGATCGCGCGGATGGAGGATCTGGGATGCGAGGAAAGCGTGGTGGGGCTGGTCATCCCCGCGGGTTATTCCTTCAATCTGGACGGCACGTGTCTCTATCTCGCGACGGCCACGGTATTTCTCGCGCAGGCGACGAATACGCCGCTCGGGATCGGGCAGCAACTCGGACTGCTGGCTGTTCTGCTGCTGACATCGAAAGGAGCCGCGGGCGTGGCTGGAGCGGCGTTCGTGGTGCTGGCGGCAACGCTTTCAACCGCGGGCACAATTCCGGTGGCGAGCGTGGCGCTGATCCTGGGGATTCACAGGCTGATGTCGGAAGGTTTGACGCCCACGAATCTGATCGGGAATGCAGTGGCCACGATCGTGGTTTCGAAGTGGGAAGGCGCGCTCGATGAAGAGAAACTTCACCGCGCGCTGGCCGGACGGAACGCTATTTCCTGACGAGCCCCGACTGGCTTTCGGACAGCGCGGTGAGCAGTTCCTTGACGTGGCGCGCGGTTTCCTGTGCATTTCCTTCACCGAAGGCGGATTCAATGCTTCGCATCCCGCCGACCGCGGATTCGAGGAAAGCGCGATCCTGGGCATCTTCCATGACGGGACCGGGGAACGTTCCGCCGCGGTATGTCGGTACGGACGATTTCATCGCCCTGACGCTCCAGACCATCAACTTGCGGAACTCGGCGGCCGCTATTTCATCGGAACCTTCCCACAACCCTGAAAGTACGGAGTGGAGGCCATCTACAAGGTGATCGCGATTTGACATGGACGCTCCTTCGAACGCAGCCAGGAGGGACTACAGAACCCCCCTATGCTAGCGGTTTGGAGGCACTCTGTCAATGCGTGTTGGCCCCATTGGAGTTGCCTGCGCGGCAGGAGAAATTCGCCGCGTCATCCGTGCTTCCCGACCCTTTGTAGACGGCTGTTTGGGGATATGGACAAAGCGGACGAGTGCGCACGGCGGCTCCGTTTACGACCCGCGAGGCGACGATGCGCGCGGGCGCCTGACCCGCTCGAACCCACTGGTCGAGGGCGCTCACCATATCGAACGTACTGGTCCCATCGCCCCCGCCGCAATGGCCCATGCCGGGCACCATGAAGAGCCGGTAGGAACTCTCCACTTTGGCCACGCCGGCGAGCGCCGCGATCACGCTTTGGTAGTAGTTCACGCTGTTGCGCGGCGCGATGCCGGGGTCGGCCCAGCCGTGATACTGGATCAGCTTGCCACCATGGCTGAAGAAAGGCCGCAGGTTCGGATCGATGGAGTTCATGAGGCCGCCGATGGCCTTTTCGGCGCGCGCTTCATCGGCCTTCGGATCGAAGCTGAGGTAATTCCATTGCGGATCGTTGAACGTGAGCAACCGGTAAGTGTCGAGCGCGAGATCCATGGTCCGAGGGCCTGCGAGCGTTGCCCAGCCCATCTCGCTGCCGGGTTCGAGGCCGGGGAAGTTGCCGGGGCCGGCGTAGATTTTGCGAGCCACCTCGACTTGCGGCGCGGTCAGGCACGACGGCGCGTCACCGTCTTTGCATTCGAGCACTTTGGGGTCGAATTTGCAGCGGGTGGGGTCCTCGATCACGCCATCCCTGACGCCATCGAGCGCATCGCATCGGTCGAGCACCGCCTGGTGGACGATGGCGTATTTGGCGGGCGGGATGTAGCCGGCATCGCGATTCGCGTGGCTGACGGAGGAGGTCCAGACTTGGGCTCCCTGCGTGCGCGTGACGTAGTTGGCGGGGTCGCCCGAGACGATTCCGTCGTAATCGGAAGGGTAGCGCTGCGCTTCGGCGAGAGCCTGCCTGCCGCCGGTGGAGCATCCGTTCCAGTACGAGTATGCGGGGCCGTTGCCGTAGTAAGCCGCGACGATCCCTTTGGCCGCGACCGTCATCTCATGCACGGCGCGCCAGGCGAAATCGATCAGCTTCTCCGGATGACCCGCGGCGAACCCGGCGGTGTTGCCCTGGTGGCCGGTATCCGTGCTCGCGGCAGCGTAGCCCGCGGCGAGCGCGGTGGCGAGCGCGGGATAGCTAATGCTCCCGGCCCATGCTCCATTGCCCACTGCCTGCAGTTTGCCGTTCCACACGGAAGCGGCCGGCATCCAGACCTCGATCCCGATTGCGGAATCGCCGGATGGCTTCAGCGTGGCGGCTACGCGGCAGAATGCGGGCAGAGTCTTGTACACCGCGCCCGCGTTGGGACCGCGGCCGCCGGGAGGAGGAGGAAACGCGCCCGCCGCGATGGGCCCGGCCGCTGCGATTGCGGTGTTCGGCAAGGCCACCGAGGCCATGCTGTCGCAAGGCGCAGCGGCCTGCAGCAACAGCGGAGAGAGGGCGAAAACGGCGAGGACAGATTTCCAGATCATCGCCCAATAGCGTATAGCACGGTTTGCGCGGGGTACGTCAATTCTTCCGGAACAGCCGTTGCACCCTGTCTTTCAGGCGCTCCATCAGACTCCGCTTCGCGACCGTCTGCGGCTCTGCCTGCGTCTCTGTCTGCGGCGCCGCGCCGGGATTCAGCAGTTCCTGTGGCGCCTCTTCCGGCGCGTTCGTTTTCGCGCAGGGCTGTTCGCCGGAAGCGTGGACCGCGTTCCCCACCATCACGTACTGTTTGCGCACGCGCGACTGGTCGTCTCTCTCCAGACAGACCGAAAATTCTCCCGTTTTCGCGAGTACGGGAAAGAACCCGCGCTCCCGCCTTTGAATGTAGGCGGTTTCGTAACGGTGATGGCGGAGGCTCCAGACGAATACCCGGTAGGAGTCGAAATCGTGATCCTCGCCCAGGCTCTCGGAAGTCGTCCAGAGCCAGATGTCCTTCATCTCGGCTCCATCCTGGATTTTGCCGAGAGAGAAGTAAGACGTGATGCGATGCCCTTCGGCGTATTGCGCGACCTCGTCCGGGATGGCGAGGTAAAGGGCGCTCGTCAACACCCAGCCGCTCTGCCCGCCGGCGGTGCGGATCAGCGTCCAGTCGTCGCTGGGAGGCGGCGCCGCCTCGACGGGCGCGGGCGCGGGCGATGGCGGCGCGTGCGAAGGCGAGAGTTCCAGCCAGTTGGCCGGAGG
>VFSW01011190.1_pt1 | contig 12636 bp, 12 predicted proteins | sample 5358111 | NCBI WGS metagenome assembly VFSW01 (sample SAMN11554181, study PRJNA540505) | mine drainage metagenome | isolation source: sediment from site ElyBrook_90M | place: USA: Ely Copper Mine, Vershire, VT | collected 2017
TCTCCAACGCCGCCGCGGTCTCCGCCGGCACGCCAAGATCGACCTCGTGGAAATGACGCACGAAGCCGATGCGCAGGCCCCGCGCGCCGCGCTCCAGATCGCGTGAGGCGGAAAAACGGGCCGGCGCGGCGCTGCCGGGGTCCTGCGGGTCGTGCCCGGCCAGCGCATCGAGCAGCAGCGCGGCATCGGCCACGGTGCGGGTGAGCGGGCCGACATGATCCAGCGAGAAGGCGAGCGGAAAGACCCCGCGGCGGGAAAGCAGCCCGTAGGTGGGCTTCAGCCCGACAATGCCGCAGGCGCTGGCAGGGTGGCGGATGGAGCCGCCGGTATCGGTGCCAAGAGCCAGCGGGGCGAAGCCGACCGCCACCGCCACCGCTGAACCCGAGGAGGAGCCGCCAGGATGGTGATCGGTGTTCCACGGGTTGCGGGCGGGCGGAAATGGCAGATCGAAATCCGGGCCACCGATCGCAAATTCATGCAGCGCGGTCTTCCCGAGCAGGATGGCACCGGCCTGGCGCAGCCGCGCCACCACGGTGGCGTCGGTGGTGGCGACATGGTCCAGGCGCAGGCGCGAATGACAGGTGGTGGGCTGGCCGGCGACATCGATCAGATCCTTGAGCACGATCGGCACGCCATGCAGCGGCCCGCGGGCGCGGCCAGCGGCGATCTTGTCGGTGGCGTTGCGGGCGGCAGCCATCGCGAGATCAGCATCGAGCCGGATGAAGGCATGCAGGCGCGGCTCCAGCGCGGCGATGCTGGCGAGCAGCGTCTCCATCAGTTCCGCCGGCGAGATCCGGCGCGCGGCAAAGGCGCCGGCCGCGGCCGCGGCGGCCAGGGTGTGCAATGCGGTCATTCCGCCGGGCGAACCCGCATCGCCGGCCAGGGCGCGGCCGCCGCCTCGTCACCGGCGGGCAGGGCGGCACGCATCACCATCGCCGTCGCGATCGCCGAGCGCAGATCCTCGGCAAAGGCGGCTTGGAAACGGGCCAGGCCCGCACGCTCCGCGAGCAGGGCGATCAGCGTCTCGTCCATGACAGCATGGTGCACCGCCGCGCCGGCCTTGGGAAGCGGAATGACCCGCCCTGCCCTGGCCGCCGGGCACGCGCCCGGGCGCAGTCCGGCGGGTTCGGGGGCGGGGTTGATGAGGCATGGTCGCCGGGTGGCGAACGGGGGGACGCACCAGACCGAGCCCCGGGACATGGCCGGTGCGCGGTGCCCGATCGGCAACAATCCTGCGGCGCTGCGCCACATGCGCCCGCGCGATCAGCGCGATCAGCGCGATCAGCGCGGCGGAGAGGCGCCGTCGTGCAGCTCCGTCAGCGCCGTCACATACGCCTCCGGCGCCTCGCGCGGCAGAAAATGTCCGGCACGGGGAACGACACGCCGCCTGTAGGGGCCGGTGAACATCGCACGATCCTCATCCTGCGCATCCGGCGGGCTCACCCCGTCCGCCGCCCCGCACAGCACCACCGCCGGCACCGTGATCGGCGGCTGGTCGGCCAGCCTCGTCTCGATCGCATCATAGGCCGGATCGCCCGGCACATTCCCGTATCGATGCATATACGAATGGACCACCACATCCACATAGTCCGGATTGTCCCAGCTGGCCGCGCTGCGCAGGAACGCCGCCTCGTCCCACGCCCAGTTCGGCGACCACAGGCGCCACAGCAGCCGCCCGATCTGCGCGCGGTGCGCCGCCAGCCCGGCCTGGCCGCGCGGGGTGTGGAAATACCATTGATACCAGTAGCGGAGTTCGTGCCCGATCTCGGCCGCCGGCGCCTTCGCCGCCGCGATGTCCTGGATCACGTAGCCATCGGCGCAGACCAGGCCGGCCACGCGCTCCGGCCACAGCGCGGCAACCGCGCTCGCCGCCCGCACGCCCCAATCATAGCCGGCAAGGAAGGCCCGCCCGATCCCCAGCGCATCCAGCAACGCCAGCGCATCCGCCGCCAGCGCCCCCTGCTGGCCGGAGCGCGGCGTGGCGGGGTCACGGAACCGCGTCGCCCCATGACCGCGCAGCCAGGGCACCACCACCCGCCAGCCGGAGGCGGCGAGTGCCGGCGCCACGCCGTCCCATACCCGCACATCATCGGGGAAACCGTGCAGCAGCAGTGCTGCCGGCCCATCCGGTGGCCCGTGCTCCTCGATGGCGATATCCAGCGCGGCCGCCCGCACCAGCCTCATGCGCCGCTTTTCGCCATCGCCTGTTGCAGCGCCACGCTGGCGCCGAGCGCACTGGCCATATCGGTCGGGATCAGCACGGTGGCACCCCGATCCTTGTTCATCTCATAGAGCAGGTTCATCTGCGGCAACTGCAACGCCGTGGGGTCGGAGGCATAGATGTGCGGCGCCGCCAGCACCTGGCGCGCGATCTCCTGCTCGGCCGAGGCGAGGGTCACCCGCGCATCCTTCTCCCGTTCGGCCTGGGCCTGGCGGCTCATCGCGTCCTGCAACTCGCGCGGGATCACCACGTCCTTGATCTCCACGCTCACCACCGTCACCCCCCAGGTGCCGGTTTTGGCGGCGATGGTGGTGCGCAGCCGCTCATCGGCGGCCTGGCGGTCCGACAGCAGGCGTGACAGTTCGGTGGTGCCGATCATCTCCCGCAGGGAGGTCTGCGCCACCCGTTCCACCGCCTCGCGGTAATTGGCGATGTTGATCGCTGCCGCCCGCGCATCCGCCACCTGCCAGAAGACGATGGCATCCACGCCCACCGCCACGGTGTCGCGCGTCAGCGCCTGCTCGGCGGTGATGGTGGTGGTCTGAATGCGCATATCGATCACCGCGGCGACGCGGTCGACCCACGGGATCAGCAGATACAGCCCCGGCCCGCGAACACGGTGCATCCGCCCCAGCCGCAGCACCACCGCGCGCTGCCACTCCTTGGCGATGCGCAGAGCAACCACGAGAACCACGGCCGCCAGCGCAAGCAGAACGACCAGTGCAATCATGGCACTCTCCTCAGCCGTACCGATGCTGCAATGCCTGGATCAGCGCCTGCACGGAATTATGCGTGATGAAACTGTCGTAATCGCTGCGCTGGGTGATGCGCAGGCTGGTGCCCTCGGCAATGACATCGATGATCCTCGGCGCGCCCCCGACATCGCCGACCAGCCATTCGACATTCGCCGGCGCCTGGTTCGGTTGCGTCACCACGGTCTGCACGCCCACATCCGCTCCGCGCGGCATGGCACGGCCAACCGTGAAGGTCATGCCCACATACTCGCCCACCTTGCCGGTGACACTGGTCAGCAGCACCTTGTGGAACACCGTCAGATAAGCCTGCCGCTGTGCCGGGCTGGCGAGCCGCCAGAACCTCCCAAGGCAGAAGCGCGCGATGCCGTTAACATCGACAATCCGATCGACGATGGCGGCGAGCGCGGCACGCTTCTGCGCCGGATTATCGGCGCCATTGACCACGCCGGCGATGTCCTGGCCCACATGGGCGATGAAATCGCGCGCCGCCGCGGCATCCAGCGCGAGTGCCGGCACGCCCGTCCAGGGCAGGACAGCTGCGGCGAGCAGAAACGAACGACGAACAATCATACGGGCCCCCCTATGGCCGGCAGAATCTACGCCCTCAATGTGGCTATGGTTTGGTCCAGGCGGGAGGGGTGGCGCGATGATCTTCGCGCACCGCGCGGATTTCGGCCGTGCGGTGCTGGACAGTCACGCTGCGCAGGGTGGCGTAGGGGTCGAGCGCCTGCGCCTTCAGCCGCATCAGGTCGCCATCCACCCGTGCCCGCGCATCGAGCGCCCCGGCGCCGGCCCGTGCATAGCCGAAATTCCGCCAGTCCGTCCCGGACCCGATATAGGTGAACGGGTCCAAGGCGAAATCGGCCGCCATGCCCACCGTGTCGCGCGGATTGCTCGGTCCGAACAGCGGCAGGTAGAGATAGGGGCCGGACGACACCCCCCACAGCGCCAGCGTCAGCCCGAAATCGGCGCTATGGGCGGGATAGCCAAGGCCGGTCGCCGGATCGAACAGCCCGCCGACGCCCAGCGTGGTGTTGATCACCAGCCGCATGAGGCTGTCTCCGGCGCGGCGCGGCTTGCCCTCCATCATGTCGTTGGCGAGCGTGACCGGGGTGTGCAGGTTGGTCAGCACATTATGCACCCCGCTGCGCAGCGGCGAGGGCACGAAGGTATTGTAGCCCAGCGCGAGTGGATGCAGCAGGACCACGTCGATCGCGTCGCTGAGCGCGTAGGAGACACGATTGAGCGGCTCCAGCGGATCGTTGGTGCGGCGGAACTCCGCCAGCGCGGCGGGATCCTTCGGCGGCGTGGCGCAACCGGCGAGCAGCGCCACCACTGGAATCAGCAGAACGGGAAACAACCTGACACGCATGGGTATCAGACTACCCCACCTTGCCCACCTACGCCAATCAGCCGCTTGCACCATAAGGGGCAGGACATGATATGGACCCGGTCATGAGCCACATCGCCGCCGCCCCCGCGCCCCTTGAACGCTGGCTGACCGGCCCGCGCATAGGCCCGGTGCCGCCGCGCGAGGCGAGCCATCCGGTGCCGCTGCTCTCCTTCGAGTTCTTCCCGCCGCGCACCGAAACGCTGGAAACCCAACTCTGGCACTGCATCCGCCGGCTGGAACCGCTGGCGCCGCGCTTCGTCTCGGTCACCTATGGCGCCGGCGGCTCGACGCAGGAGCGCACCCACGCCACGTTGCGCCGCATCCTGGCCGAGACCAGCCTCACCCCCGCTGCCCATCTCACCTGCGTCGGCGCAACCCGCGCGGAGGTGGACGCCATCGCCCGCGGCTACTGGGAGGGGGGCGTGCGCCATATCGTCGCCCTGCGCGGAGACGTGCCGGGCGGCGGCGCCTACGAACCCCAGGCCAACGGCTATGCCTACGCCGCCGATCTGGTCGCCGGGCTGCGCCGCATCGCGCCCTTCGAGATCTCGGTCGCCGCCTACCCCGAAGTGCACCCCGCCGCCGACTCGGCCGCCGCCGATCTCGACAACCTCAAGCGCAAGCTTGATGCCGGTGCCACCCGCGCCATCACCAACTACTTCTTCGAGACCTCCACCTATCTGCGCTTCCTCGATCGCTGCCTCGCCGCCGGCATCACCGCCCCGATCGTGCCCGGCATCATGCCGGTGACGAATTTCGCCCAGGCGCGGCGCTTCTCCGCCCTGTGCGGCGCCAGCGTGCCGGGCTGGATGGCGCATCTGTTCGACGGGCTGGACGAGGATGCCGAGCCCAGGCGCATGGTCGCCGCCACCCTCGCCGCCGAGCAGGTGCGCCTGCTCCAGGCCAACGGCATCGACGAGTTCCATTTCTACACGCTCAACCGCCCGGACATCACCTACGCCATCGCCCATATCCTTGGCGTCAGGCCGGCCCAGCCTCCTGCAGGCGCGGCGCCAGCAGCCGCCGATAGACCGGGCGCAGCAGGAACGGACTGAGATAGAGCGGGAACTGGCAGAGCGCGAAGAACAGCGCCAGGCGCGGGTCCGCCCCGGCCGGCAGCACCGCCAGATACAGCGCCATGTTGCGGTTGCCGCTCATCAGCCCGGCCGAGGCCGCCGGCACCCGGCCGAACCCGGCGAAGGCCAGCGCGGTCAGCAGATTGAGCCCGAGCGCGGCCACGAAGGCGGCCAGCGCGGCTTCCGCCACCCAGGCCGGATCGGTCGCGGCCCGGCCGGCCAGCCCATCCATCACCGCGATCCCGTACAGCACCAGCATCCACACCGTCGCGCCGTCGATCGCCGGCCCGACACGGCGCAGCCGCTCCCGTCCCAGCGCACGGCGGACGATCAGGGCCAGCGCCATCGGCACCCCAACCGCGGCCACCAGCCGCGCCATCAGCCCGGCAACCCCGATCGCCAAATGCGCGCCGGTCAGCGCATGCACCAGCGGCGGTGCGGTGAACGGCACGAACAGCGTCTCGGCCAGGGTGGCGAGCAAGGTGAGATCGGGGTCCAGCCCGACCAGCCGCGCGAAGGCCGCACCCGACATCGCCGAGGGGCCGGTGGCGAACATCACCACCCCGCCGGCGATCCCCGGCCCCAGCCCGCAGGCGCGCGCCACCGCCGCCGCCGCCAGCGGGGCGGCCAGCAACTGCGCAAGAACGATGGCACCCAGCCGCAGCGGCCGGCGCAGATGCGCGCGCGAGGCGGCGAGATCGGTGCGGATCAGCACCAGCGTCATCATGCCGATCACGTTCGGCGCGATCTCGGGATGCAGCGCATGGGCGAGCGGCGGCAGGGCGAGCCCCGCGAAAATGCCGAGCGCGAGCAGCACCGCCCCGTGCCGGGCCGACAGCGCCAGCACCGCGAGCACGCGGTTGGTTGCGTTCGCCACCCGTTCTATACCCCGCCCATGATCCTGCCCTCATACGCGCAGCCGCGATTCGGCGCCGGCGCAGCATGACCGACTATCTCGCGCGACTGAACCCCGAGCAGCGGGAGGCGGTGGAAACCGTGGACGGGCCGCTGCTGGTGCTGGCCGGTGCGGGCACCGGCAAGACCCGCGTGCTGACCACCCGCTTCGCCCATATCCTGCTCACCGGCCGCGCCTATCCCTCCCAGGTGCTCGCCGTCACCTTCACCAACAAGGCGGCCCGCGAGATGCGCGAACGGGTGGCCACCCTGCTCGGCGCACCGGCCGATGGGCTGTGGCTGGGCACTTTCCATGCCCTCGGCGCGCGCATGCTGCGCCGCCATGCCGGGTTGGTCGGCCTGACCTCGGGCTTCACCATCCTCGATGCGGACGACCAGTTGCGCCTGCTCAAGCAGGTGATGGAGGCCGAGCGAATCGACACCAAGCGTTGGCCGCCGCCGCTGGTGATGGGGGTGATCCAGCGCTGGAAGGATCGCGGCCTGCCGCCCGCCCGGGTCACCGCAGCGGAGGACACCGACATCGCCGATGGCCGCGCGCGCGCGCTCTATGCCGCCTACCAGGCCAGGCTGCTGGCGCTGAACACCGCCGATTTCGGCGACCTGCTGCTGCACACTGTCGAGCTTCTCCGCACCGATGCCGCGGTGCTCGCCGATTACCATCGGCGCTTCCGCTACATCCTGGTGGACGAGTACCAGGACACCAATCTTGTGCAGTACTACTGGCTCCGTCTGCTCGCCCAGGCGCATCGCAACATCTGCTGCGTGGGGGATGACGACCAGTCGATCTATTCCTGGCGCGGCGCGGAGCTGGAAAACATCCTGCGCTTCGAGAAGGATTTCACCGGCGCCCGCATCGTGCGGCTGGAACGCAACTACCGCTCGACCACACCCATCCTCGGCGCCGCCGCGGGGCTGATCGCCCACAATCAGGGCCGCCTGGGCAAAACCCTGCGATCCGGGCGCGACGATGCCTCCGGCGAGAAGGTGGAGGTGGTCGGGCTGTGGGATTCCGAGGAGGAGGCGCGGATGGTCGGCGGGCGGATCGAGGCGCTGCGGGCCGATGGCCACGCGCTCGCCGAGATCGCGGTACTGATGCGCGCCGGCTTCCAGACCCGCGCCTTCGAGGAACGCATGATCGCCCTCGGCCTGCCCTATCGCGTCATCGGCGGCCTGCGCTTCTATGAGCGTCAGGAGATCCGCGACGCCATCGCCTATGCCCGATTGCTGGTGCAGCCCGCCGACGACCTCGCCTTCGAGCGCATCGTCAATCTGCCGCGGCGTGGCGTGGGAGAGGGTGCGCTGCGCACCATCCGCGACCATGCGCGCAGCGCCGGCATGCCACTGTTCGCCGCAACCGCGGCGCTGCTGGCCGCCGGCACCCTGCGCGGTCGGGTGCGCGAATCGCTGGCCGCCCTGCTCGGCGGCTTCGCCCGCTGGCGCGCGCAACTGGACCAGGAGGGGCATGTCGTCACCCTCGCCACCATGCTCGACGAGTGCGGCTACACCGAGATGTGGCGCCAGGATCGCTCACCGGAGGCGCCGGGGCGGCTGGAGAATCTGCGCGAACTGGTCCGCGCGCTGGGCGATTTCGAAACCCTGGCCGGCTTCCTCGATCATGTCGCGCTGGTGATGGAAAACGATGAGGGCGCGCAGGGCGACCGTGTTCAGTTGATGACCCTGCACGCCGCCAAGGGGCTCGAGTTCGACACCGTCTTCCTGCCGGGCTGGGAGGATGGGCTGTTCCCCAGCCAGCGCAGCATGGAGGAGCAGGGCGCCCGCGGCGAGGAGGAGGAGCGGCGCCTGGCCTATGTCGGGCTGACACGCGCGCGCCGCCGCGCCATTGTCAGCCACGCCGCCAACCGGCGCATCTTCGGCTCCTGGCAGGTCAACATGCCCTCCCGCTTCCTCGCCGAATTGCCGCCCGAGCATGTGAACGAACCCGGCTCGGCGGCGCTGGAGCGCGATCGCCGCGCCGGGCTGCCTCCCGCCTTTCCCTTCTTCGCCCGCCGCCCACGTGAGATCGAACCCTGGGAGACGCCCTCGCGCGCGGCGCGCGCCACCACAATCGCCGTCGGCGCGCGGGTCTTCCATAAGAAATTCGGCTACGGCACCGTGACCGGGGCGGCCGAGGACCGGCTGGATATCACCTTCGACAAGGCCGGCACCAAGCGCGTGCTGGACCGTTTCGTGGACCCCGCATGAGCACCCGCCCCATCGAACTGGAAACCATCTCGGTCGCCGTGCCGCCGGCAGCGCTGGTCGCCTACAGCGCCGCGATCGGCAGTGTCTGCGCCGCGCTGGGCCAGTTCCACGACGAGGCGAGCGGCATCTGGGTGGTGGAGGGGGTAAAGCCGCGCGGCGCCGCCGAGGCACCGCTCACCGCCGCCCTCGCCCTCGCCGCCCTGGTCAGCGGCACCGAGGCGCCCCTGCGGCGGCGGCCCGTCCCGGCGGATGGCTGGCTCGCCCGCACCCGCCGCGCCTTCCCCGACCAGATGATCGGCCGGCGCCTGCTGGTGCGCGGCTCGCATTCCACCGCCGCGGTACAGGCGGGGAGGATCGCGATCACCCTCGATGCCGGAGTGGCATTCGGCTCCGGCGAGCACGGTTCCACGCGCGGCTGCCTGCGCGCGCTGGAGCGCAGCGCCCATCGTCGCCCGCGGCGCATTCTCGATCTCGGCACCGGATCGGGGATCCTGGCGCTGTTCGCCGCCCGGTTGCTGCACCGCACCGTGCTGGGTGTGGATATCGACCCGTGGTCGGTGCGCAACGCGCGCGAGAATGCCGGCCGCAACCGGCTCACCCCCCGCACCCGCTTCGCGCTGGCCTCGGGGTGGCATGCGCCGGTGCTGCGGCGTGGCAGGCCCTACGATCTCGTATTCGCCAACATCCTCGCCCGCCCGCTCTGCCGCATGGCGCACGGGCTGGGGAGGGCGGTCGCGCCTGGCGCCACAATCATTCTCGCCGGCCTGCTCGACAGCCAGGCCAACTGGGTGCTGGCAGCCCATCGCCGCGCCGGCCTCCGCCTGGAGGCACGGCTCCGCGAAGGACCATGGACGACGCTGATGCTGCGCCGATGAGCGGTTCAGCCCCGCGCGGGGTGAAAGGCCGCCTCGGCCCGCTCGCGGTTGCGCCGGGCGACGAAGGCGCGGTCGGTCACGAGGTCGATCTCGCAGCGGCTCAGGCCGATATCGGCCAATTCGCGGTCCGACAGACGCGACAGCTGCTCCACCGCCTCATCGCGGCGGGTCACACGCGTGACAACGCGGCCGAGGCCGGTCGCGATGCGGGCGAACAGGCCGGGCCCACGCACTTCACCCTCGCGCCGCATATCCGGTTCGTCGCGGAAGTAGTGCGACAGCCGGTTCGGCATCAGGATGGCAATTTCTTCCTTGGCGATCGTGGCACTCATGGTCGTCATTCCTTGCGGTGGCCGTGGTGGGCGTCGCGCGTCGATGCGCTCCGTCACGCGGCTCTGCTGCAACGCAACATAGGCGCGGTCCCGTGCCGGATGTAGCGGCGGCTTCCCCACCCAGGCATGTGAAAAATGCATGTCTTACGGGCAAGCTATGCCAAAAATGGGAAACAGATCGGAGTCATTCTGCATGACCGCGGCGCCTCTCACCCTGTTGCGCGCCGAGTTGGCCCGGCGCGGCCTGGATGGCTTCATCATTCCCCGTGCCGATGAGCATCTGGGCGAATACGTGCCGGAATGCGCGCAGCGCCTACGCTGGCTCACTGGCTTCTCCGGCAGCGCCGGGCTGGCCGCCGTGCTGGCGGACCGCGCCGCGGTGTTCTCGGACGGGCGCTATGTGCTGCAACTGGCGGCCGAGACCGACCCCACGCTGTGGGAGCGCTGCCACATCATCGACCAGCCGCCTCCCGCCTGGCTTGCCGCCCATGCCGCCGGCGCGCGCATCGGCTACGACCCGATGCTGATCTCCGAGGAGGGTCTTGCCCGCTACAGCGAAGCCGGGTTGGCAATGGTGGCGGTGGCGGACAACCCGCTCGATGCCATCTGGACCGACCGCCCCGCCTCGCCCATGGCACCGGCGGTGGCGCATCCGCTCGCCTTCGCCGGGCGCGCCTCGGCCGAGAAGCGCGAGGAGGTGGCCGCCGCCCTGCGCGCGAAAGGCGAGGACGCCGCCATCCTCACCGACCCCGCCTCGCTCGCCTGGCTGCTCAACCTGCGCGGCACGGATGTGCCTTACACGCCGCTCGCGCTCGGCTTCGCGCTGCTGCGGGCGGATGCCACCGTCCCCCTGTTCATGGCGGCGGCGAAGCTCTCGCCCGGGCTGCGCGCAGGCTTCCGCAATGACGTCACGATTTCAGACCGATCCGCGATGGCCCCCGCCCTCGATGCGCTGGCCGGCCAGCGTGTGCGGGTCGATGCCGCCGGCGCGCCGGTCTGGTTCGCCGCCCGCCTGCGCGCGGCCGGCGCCACCATCAGCCCCGGCATGGACCCCTGCCTGCTGCCCAAGGCGTGCAAAAACGCCACCGAGCAGGCCGGCGCGCGCGCCGCCCACGGGCGCGACGCGGTGGCCATCTGCCGCTTCCTGCACTGGATGGAGCAGGCCGCCGGGCGGCAGAGCGAGGTTTCCGCCGCCGAACACCTGCTGGCGCTGCGCGGCGAAGGCGCGCATTTCCGCGGCGAGAGCTTCCCCGCGATCTCGGGGGCCGGCGAGAACGGCGCCATCATCCACTACCACGCCACCGCCGCGACCGACCGGCCGATCCGCCCCGACGAAATGTACCTCATCGACAGCGGCGCCCAGTACCAGGACGGCACCACCGATGTCACCCGCACGGTCTGGACCGGGCCTGGCATGCCGCCGGCCGAGATGCAGGACAGTTTCACGCGCGTGCTGAAAGGCCACATCGCCATTGCCACGCTGGTCTTTCCGCAAGGGGTCGCCGGCCCGCATCTGGATGGTTTCGCGCGCGCCGCGCTGTGGCGGGCGGGGCTCGATTACGACCACGGCACCGGCCATGGCGTGGGCAGCTATCTGTCGGTCCATGAGGGGCCGGCCGGCCTGTCGCGCGCGGCCAGGATGGTGCCGCTGGCACCTGGCATGATCATCTCGAACGAACCCGGGTTCTACCAACCGGGCCGGTACGGCATCCGGCTGGAGAATCTGCTGCTCGTCCAGGCCGCACCTTTCGATGGCGGCAAGCCGTTCCTGCGTTTCGAGACCCTCACCTTCGCGCCGTTCGATGCGCGGCTGATCGATTTTTCGTTGCTTACACGCGATGAGTGTGCCTGGCTCGATGCCTATCACGCGCAGGTGCTCGCGCGGGCGGCGCCGGCGCTGGACGCGGCGGCGCGTGCCTGGCTCACGCAGGCATGCGCGCCGCTGCGACGGCCGCGTTAACCCTTTCGCGCCAGCGCCCTGCTATGAAATTCGCGTGATACGAGTCGGACCGGTCGAGGGGAATCGGCGGCCCGGGCGGATGTGGAAGGGGCGGCACATCATCATGTTGGCATTGAGCGATCTGTCGCACCTCGTCGATTGGTGCCGCCGCCGCGGCCTCAGCATGGGGCCGGCGCGGGATGCGGATGGGCGGGTGGCGGTGCTGCTGGCCCCGCTGCGCACGCCCCACGCCAGCGTGATGTTCCTTCTCGCCGACGAGGGTGAACTCATGTTGCGGGATGCGGCCGGCAGCACTCTGGCCGCCGCATCGGATCTGCCGGCGCTGCTCGATGCGCTGGATGGCGGGGTGGGGCGGCAGCCGTCGTCCCGGTCGCCCCACCTCGTTGCCACCTCGCTGCCGCTCGCCTGATCGCGCCCGGCTGCCGGTATCAGGCCGACAGCGCCGCCGGCGCGGTGCGTGCGCGCTTCACCAGCAGCTTGTTGAGCGCGTGCAGATAGGCGCGGGCGGAGGCCACGATGGTGTCCGTGTCGGCGCCCTGGCCATCGACCATCTTGCCGCCTTCCTCCAGCCGCACCGTCACCCGCGCCTGCGCGTCCGTCCCTTCCGTCACCGCACCCACCGAATACAGCCGCAGCACCGCCTCATGGGCGAACACCGCGCGGATGGCGCGGAACGTGGCATCGACCGGCCCGTCTCCGCTCTCGGTCGCGGCCACCAGCGTGCCATCGACCTCCAGCTCCAGGGCGGCGGTCGGCTTCGCCTTGCTGCCCGCATGCACGTCCAGCGAAACGAACCTGATGCGCTCGTGGTCGCGCACCTCCTCGTCGATCAGGGCGGCGATGTCCTCGTCATAGACCACCTTCTTGCGGTCGGCGAGATCCTTGAAGCGGCGGAACGCATCGTTCA
>VFSW01011191.1_pt1 | contig 12634 bp, 8 predicted proteins | sample 5358111 | NCBI WGS metagenome assembly VFSW01 (sample SAMN11554181, study PRJNA540505) | mine drainage metagenome | isolation source: sediment from site ElyBrook_90M | place: USA: Ely Copper Mine, Vershire, VT | collected 2017
CAAATTCTCCCCCTTTTCAGTCAATTGGGGCTCTCGCGCGCCGGGGCCCGGCGGCGAGACACGACACTGGAAAACGGAAAGTTGTATCCATTCGCCGTATCCGTGCATGGCTTTGAACACACGCCGCCAACGCTTTTGGTCGGAGATATCGTAGGTCACGATGAAGAGGCGTTCGTCGGCCATGGGGCGAGTCCTCACCGCGGCAAATAATGAGGGTAGGTTGGCAACTCCCCCAAAAGAAACCGGGACAGCAACCGCGCCTGAACCAACAGCATGCGGCGCATGCTCACCTGATATCCGAACACAGGATGCGTCTTCTCCTGGGAGAGACGACGCTCGAACGCCTCGACAAAGCGGCGACGCCCTGCTTGCGTCAGCGCAGTCCCCGTGACCGCTACGACGAAATCGTTCGGCCCGACCTCGCCCGTGTTGACCGCCGACAGCACGACGGAATCGGCAATGATCGCCCGGAACGGCTCCATGAGGTCGAGCGCCAGCGCCGGGCGGCCATAGCGCGGTGCATGATAAAAACCCCGGTAGGGATCGAGCCCTATCGATGCCAACGCGATCGTCAAATGTCGGGTCAGCATCGCATAAGCAAGCGACAGCATGGCGTTGATCGGATCGGTCGGCGGCCGGCGATTGCGCGCCTCGAAGCGGAATGGCGCCAGTTCGCCGGCGCCTGGCTTGTCCTCCGGCGCCTTCAACAGCCCTGCGCAGGCGCGGAAATAAACGGCCGCCGCGTCTCCTTCGACGCCGAGCAGCTGCGCCGGTGCCGCCGCGCCATCCGCGGATTTGCGCGCGGCCCCAAGCCGGTCGAGCGCTGCCTGCCGCGCCTCCGGGGCCCCGCGCCAATTACGGCGCAGGATCGTCCGCTGGTTGGCGATCTTCGCCGCAACCAATTCCTTTGCGAACCGCAGGCAGGCGGCCTCGTCGAAACTCATGCGATATTGCGCCGTGCGAATCTCGACATTGCGATGACCTATCCCGTGGGCGACGCCGCGAAACCAGCCGCTGTGACTGTGGAAGGTCACCGGTATCTCGCGTTCGAGCAGCGCCGCGAGCGCGGGCGTGGTGATCGAGACATTGCCGAACAGCGCGACATCCGAAATGTCGATGAAGCGCACCTGCGCTTCGCCCTTCTCCTCGTCGGTGATCTTAAGCGTTTCGCCTTCCTTGCCGATGCGGGCATGCTGAGATTGCACGATCAGCGGCAGCGCCTCGTCCGGCGGAACGGCGATCGTCCGCGGCGCGAGCGACGAGCCCGACAGAGAGCGAACCTCGTCCGGAAGACAGACCGTCACGAGCGCACAGCGCGGGCATTTCGGACTGTCCTTGAGCGGCGGCGGAATGCGGCTTTGCGAGACTGTCAACCGCAGTTCGCTAACAGCGATGCGCGCCGCGGTGCGCAACGCATCGTCCAGCGCGACGCGCACGCGCTCCCGGCTCTCGGCATAATAGATGGCGCCTTCCTCGACGCGGTAGCCGTTCTCTTCGAGCAACAGCGCCTGGAGGCAGACCTGGATGCGCTCCGGCTCATAAACGCCCTGCGCAATATGGGGGCGCCGGCCGCGCTTGTAATCGATCGGCGTCACCACGCCATCCTCGGCTTCGGCAATATCGAGCTTGGCGATGACGCCCAAGGTGGTGGAGGAGAGCGTCAGCGACCGGCTGACAATCTTTTCGCCCGCTGGCGCTTCGCCACTCTCCAACGCCTGCGGCGTCGGAAGCGGCGCGCTGGGACGGTCGACCCGTGTGTGTGCGCGATTGCCTTCGACCGTGTCGCCGGTCTCCGCCCACTCGCTCTGCGTCCACATGAGATAGGCGAGACGTGGACAATAAACGAACTCGTTCACCATCCGGGCCGGAATGAGCGGCGTGTCGCCGCTGAGCGGCGGCGCGGGAAGATGAAATTCGAGCTGAGAGTCGGTCATGGCGCTCGCTTCCGAAATCGGTCGTCTTACCTGGTCCCCACGAACAATCCGCCCCCGAAATGGCGATCACGGCCAAGCAGCACGGGCCCTTCAACCGCAACGCGGAACTTAAGCCTCGCGCAGCCGAACAATCCCAGTCCCGATCTTCCGAAGGTCTTCAAAACTTCGACGTCCGGCTTCGGGAGTCCGGCGCGTCGGCATTCAGCGAGAAGATCGGCTTCGAGCGCAGCGGCCGCCCCGTCCAACTTGCCGTGCCGCGTGACGCGATAAGGCGTCAGGCTCTCCCATGTCTGCGACGGCGCAAGCAGCGGATCGTCGGATAGGTCCAGAGCACTGCGGACAAGCGCAAGCTTCCCGGCTACGCCGGCGCGCAATTCTTGGAAATCTTCGAGCGCATCCTCCAGCGTGCGAAGATGCTGGCTCTCATTATTGAAAGCTTCGCGGCGCTCGAGAATATGCGGCGGGATGATCAGCAATCGCTTTCGCGGCGCAGCGAACGCGAAAGCAAGATGCTCGTGCCGGCCGGAACGTGATGGGGCCCCGCCAGCCGCATGACCGGTGAAGAACGCCGGCAGCGTCGCGCGCGCTCCCACGTTCTCCTGCACACGCGCCATGACGGCGCGGCGCAGGGCCCGCGCGAGCCCCAGCGGTTCGGCTGGTCCCGTCAGTCCGTCCACCACCTCATAGGCGAACACACCTTCCGTGCGCCGGACCGGCGCCATGAGACCAAGGCCGAGATAACGGCCGTCGCCAAGGATCAGCGGTCCCGGTACCGGCTCGGAGAATGCGATTTCGACGTGCCACAGCCGCTCCTTGACGAAGCGCGGCTTCGATTCAAAAGCTTCTGCGCGCAAGCCCTTGGCTTCGAACGGCTCGCGCTGCACGCGGATCGCCTGTGCGGGTACGCCGATGTCCGCATGGCGTAGCGCTTGCCGCACGGTCCATTCCGCCGCCGCGTGTTCGCTCAGACGCTCGGCGCCGCCCTTCGCCTCTTCGCGCCTCCGATACGGATCGATACGCCGCCGCGCGGCGCACTCAGGTAGCGCGGCCGGCGTGACTGTTCGCCAAAGGCGCGCCGCGTCTTCGATGCCATAGTGCGCAAGCATTGTGTCGTCGCTTGCTGGGACCAGTTCTGCGATATCGTCCCGCTCTTCGCCGGTTTCTGGGTCGGCCAATGGGAGCCCGGAAAATGCCCATGCGATATCACCCGTCGCTATAGGGCAGTCCGGTGGCACAGCGACGAGCACGCGTCGGATGGAACGTTCCGTCTGGGCATGGCCAATGGACGGTAATGGCGCGATGCGGATGCGCCGCGCCTTATCGGCTGCCTGCGCAGCGCACCCGATAAAAATTTTGTTGACCAGTGTTTCCCGTTTCGGATCGTCCGGCCGCCATGCCGAAGCTTTCAACCGCTTCACGGCCAAGTCTCTGACCTTTTCAGTCACTGCAACGGCGTGCTCAAAAGGCTGCGGCGCGAAACCATCGGCGTTTCTGGTTTCGAAGAGAAGATTTACAGATGGGCTATTGTATCGAACCTGCCGAAAATCCGGCTTCGGTGCTTGCGCAAAAAGCTGACTGGTCTTCTTGCCGGTTCCGACCGTCCTGAACCGCCCGCGCATCGCCGCGAAACGTTCCGCCAGACTTGCCAGCGAACCGGAGCGAGGACAGGAAAGCATCGCGCCATCGCCGCTTTCGTTAGGCCGCCACAGAACACCCTTATTTCCGCTAAGCCGGCTGTCCGCCTCCCTTTCATCGGCAATCTCGCCGGTCGCCCAGGCCATGTCGACGCCGCGGCCCAATTGATAAATATTCTCGGCGATCTCGCAGATCGCGCGCGCATGGCGCTCGGCATCCGCTCCTTGCTCGAACGTCCACGAATAAAGTAGCGGAACGGCAACATCGAAAGTACGCGGGCGTATGATTTTGCCCGCCCGTATCTCCCCGATCCGAGCGGGATCGCCGCCCACCGCATCGAGATCGTTGTTTGGAACAAAGTTCTTGAAGGGCTGCCCGGCATAGGCCGACGGCGCAGCGATGATAGGCGGCGCCAAGCTTTCGAGCCATTGAAACGCCGCCACAGCCGGCTCACGCAGGGATTCTCCGCGCGCAGCCCCGGTGACTAGCGCCTGAAACAGGCGCGCGGGCGACGGCGGCCAGTCTCCGCTGCCATGATAGCGGCCGTCGTGAAATCGCACGGAGAGGAGGAGGCCTGGCATGGTTCAGGCCGCGTCCTTGGTCTTCTTGCCTTTTTTCTTGTCGTCTTTCAGATCGTCTTGCGCAAACTGCTTCTTGAAGGCGACACGCCGACCTGGCCCTACGACAAACTTATCCGCCGCGGTCCTGGCATAATCGAGGGCAACAACGCTCGAGAGTCCGACGGGAGAGCGGACGCCATCGCGGGTGACGACAACCCATTCGGCGGGTGCTTTCTCGTCAGACACAAGCAGACAGCCTTGGCGCAGGAAGCCGTCGGGTCGCTCCGTCGCGGCCACGAGCGAGAGGCCAAGAATGTACCTTTTCAAATCTTGCGCGTTCTCGCCGCTGAGTCTGCGCAGCGCCACGAGATTGACCGTTACGATGCGCTCGACAGACCCGCGCGCCACTACACCACCGAGTACAGGCTCCTTGCGGCTATCGTCGCGCCATATTGCAGGAGCGTGACGAAATCCTTTTTGCGATCTCCTGTGGTTCTCACCCTTATCCGCGCTCTCGTCGAGATCGCCTTCCGCCACATAGTCAAAGGCTGGATTGTATTGAGCGGCGCGTTGCAGAACGTCCACATCCCAGGCGCGGATGACCGACTGCACCAGCCGGGGGAGCTTGGCCTGGGTATCGCGTGAATCCCAAACGCCGAAGACCAGGGAGGTCGGCGCGAGCTTGGCCAACGCAGACGCGTCGTTCGCATCGAGAAACAGCTTGAAAGCCTTCTGCGCTTCGTCCCTCAGCTCGGACGAGCGAACAATCGCGTCGCCGAGCCGGTGTCCGGCTTCGAGGATCGTGACCGTCTTCTCGTTGCCATAGGTAATATCAATCTGCGGCACGAGCTTCGACAGGGGATTTTCCGGCTCGCCGGACTTCGCCGCCTTGAAGATCGGCTCCATGCGGTTCGCCTGGCTGCCGACGCTATCGATGGTCGCAACCTTGGTGCCGTCCGACAGCGTGTCGATGTTGTAGCCGATGTCGGCATAGGTCGGCGGAAAGATCACGCCGCCTTCGCCTTCGACCGGCAAGAGCTTTTGCCTGCAGGTCAGTGCCACAGGACCATTTTTGTTATCGGCCCAGTCGTTTATGGTTTCAGCTGCGAGCGGTGTCATGTGGCTCCTCCTGAGCGGAAGTGACGACTTTGTCGTTGCCGGACCAATCAAGTTCGAAGCGGAACTGTCTTGATGGTATTGCCGGAATGCTTCCCGCAAGTGCTGCGCGGGCAAGCATCGGCGGCAGCCTCACGCCCCAGGCGGCATACCGCACCTGCCGCAGCGCAAATTCGACCGGACGGGCGTTCTCCAATCCCCATGCGGCAAGAAACTCGACGACAGGTGAGGCTTCGATGGCGTGCTTGTGTTTGTTCGGCGAATAACCTGCGTCAATAGCGGTCCATGCTCCGCGCGGATCGAAATTGAAACTGCCGCCCATAGGCGTCAGAATATCGAACGGCGTTTTGATGAGTGATACTCGATCTTCTTCCCATAATTGCCGCACGCCCTTCGTCTTTAGATCCCCGGGTTGTCCATTGGCTTTCTGCTTCTTGCTTGGCTTGCCCCGCACACCCTTCAGCATCGCGCAGGCGATAGCGTCGGCTGACCGATTGCCGGCATAGAGCTTGAAACTTTCGCGGCTTGATCCGTCTGCCCAATGATCGAGCTCGACAACCGGCCCGTTCCCGCCGCCGAATCTGATGGGCAGGGCCATTCTGTCGCCCACCTTCGCGGGAAAAGTTATGGATAAATCCAATGGCGGCGCTCCGTCGGTGGTTGCGGTTTCCTCCGTGTCATCGTCTTCTTCGGCGTCCTCGTCCCCTCCATCCTTGCGCTTCTTGGGCGGCGGATCGGCGTAACCGATCGGCCCCCATCGCTTAGGTTCCGCTTCTGCAAGGAATTCGAGTGCCACCTCGAACGGATTTCGCTCGCCATTGGCGCTGAGCGTAAAAGACACATGTTCTTCTTTGCTCCAATCGAAGCCGCCCTCGGCGCCGCGCAGCAGAATATCTGCCGCCTCCATGAACCCCAAACAGGCGAAGACCTGGCCGGGGTTGAAGAGATCGACGGGGATCGACGCGTCCGCCATTAGCGTCCCCCCACATGCAGAGCATCAGGGCGTTTGCCCTGGTCGTTGTCGCGCGAAGCCTGCTGATCGACCGCGCGCAGGAGCGCTTCCCACCAGGCGAGGCCCCACGGCCCCCAGCGCCTCTGAAGCCGCGCGAAACGTAACGCGACGGCGCGGGCGCGCTCTTCGAGCGCAGAGGGCGGCGCATCCTCCCAACCGCGCGTTCCGATGACCGGGCGCGCCTGCCCGTGGTGCGCGGCGATGAGATGCAAGACGAGATCGCGCCAGACTTCCGGTAACGCTTTGAATCTGTCGTGGGCCTCCGCATAGGGCAGCGACCCAAACTCGTGTCGATAGCCGTCCAGGATCGCTTGGTCGATCGGTCCGCGCGTCTTGGCAAGAGGGCCCGAAAGATCATATTTCTTCGCATCGCGTGATGCCTTAAAGGCGCGTTGCCAACGAAGTGCTTTCTTGCCCTCGTCATGCAGGAACGCGGTGAGCGCCAGCGCCTCGGCCGCATCACCCGAAAGGCCAACCCTCGCAGCAATTTTCCGGGCCTTATGCTCGGCACAGTTCTGATGCTTGGCAAGTTCCTGCGGTCGCGAAACCGAGCGGGCATCCTCCGTTTGCGCCACACTCTTGTAATGCTCGACGACGAGCCACTCCGCCGGTTCGCCATTGCCGTCGCGACGGAGAACGAAATCGTCCTCGAACCGCCAATCTTCGGCCCTACTCTCGTAATCATCGGACGTTGGCCGCCGCACGCGGAATTGCGCCTGCGTGCTCCATTCAGTCGAGCCGTCAGCCGTATCGGGGAATCCCTCGCAGGCTGCGTCCAGCATACCGTCCTTCAGCCCGCTGAAGCGCGCATCGACTACGAGTATCTTGCCGACGAGTTCGTCTTGAAATTCATCCTTCGACTTGCCCTTGCGCTCCTGCGCCAGACCGCCAAGCGTATACCGGGCTCCGTAATCGCCGCCGGGCGAGAGGGCGAACGCGACAATATCGTCACGCCCCAGTTCCCTTGCTGGCGTGGTTTGCTCGGTCTCCGGCTCGTCGCTATCGGGGGCACCAGCCGTAGACGCTTCGGCTTCGCCGGTATCTTCGCCTTCGGTGCTTTCTTTCGGAGCGTCCCGCTTGCGCTTGAGCAGCGCATTTGCGCGAGCCTGAAACCAGCTTGCGATGCGATATGTCTCGGTCTCTAGCTTCTCGCTCTGATGCGGCGGAGCCGCCTCGAAGAAGTCGGCGACCTCCCTCTTCTCCGTCGATGTACGAGGCCATTCGGAAACGCCTTCACGTACCGGCAAATGTGACCGCCAAATAACTGTGGTCTGCCGATCCTCCTCGACCCAGCCGCGTAGCCAGAGCGCGACTTCAGGGCGGCCGGTGTGCTGTTCGAGCGAGGTCATCGACCAGGCATCGACCAGCGCGCGCGTCAGTGCCGGTCGCAAGGGTTCTGGTGTGGTCGCTGCCGCAATCTTCCCGCGGAGCTTCTCGTCCGTCTCGGCGCGCAGCTTCAGTTCGCGCAGCGCGCCCGGGCTCGCGTCCTCTCCGTCGCCGGCGTTCGGAAGCTCTTCAAATACCGCGAGCGAGCGAAATCCGACGATCTGGCGCTGTTCCTGCTCCGTCGGCTCATCGGGCTTCTTCGGCTTTGGCTCATCGCCATGAATGACAGCGATCGTTGCTTCACTTTCGCCACGGCGGTTGACGCGGCCCAAGCGCTGCACCATGCGTTCCCAAGGCACGAGATCGCAAACCATGTGATCGGCATCGAGATCGACGCCGACTTCGCCCGCCGACGTAGCGATCAGGAATGCGCGCTTCGCCGGTGAACCCGAACCTGCGAGGAAGCCATGGCTTTGCAGCCAGGTCTTTGCATCCTCGCGCTCCTTGACGCGCCGGGCGCCGACGAACAGTTCCGTGTCAGCCTTAGCCTGGGATGCTTTTTTGTCGGGTGCGGTGCATTGGTCGAGCTTCTCCTTCACCTTTTCTGCGATCTCGCGGCTGTCGCAATAGACAAGGCATCGGAGCGGCCGATCGTTTTTCGCCAAAGCCATCGATGCCTGCTTTGTAAGCGCATCGGCAAGCGCGTCTTTTGCATCGCTGATCTTGACGAATTCGAGCGTCTTTCTCGCAGTGAGACGGCTTATGACGACCGGGTCCGAGATATCCTCTCCTTCGAGGTGAAACGAACCGTCTTCAGTGCTGCCGTGCGACGTTGATTGGGCGCGGCCCGTCGCCGACAGGGACAGTAGTCTGAACGGCGGAACAAATTCGTGGTGATCATCGGCGTTAGCGCGGGGTCCGAATTCATTCGTTCCGAATTCGATCCGTCGAAGGAGCGCCTCAAAAGGCGGGACGAGATGTGCTTCATCGAGTACGACCAACGTATCCGCGCCGAGGAGGCCGGCATGAAAAGGCCGCATCTTACGCGAAACGCCGTAGCCCTCGAACAGGAGGCGCGAGCCGATCATGTCGACCGTGCCGACGATGATCGCGGGTGCTGCAGGATCGTCGAGCCATTCTCGGTTATCGGCATATGCGCCGCGGAGCGTCGAAATAGGGAGTGTGCCGTCCAGCCGAAGCTGTTCCTTCAGATGTCTTGCGTCAGCTTCGAGCGCGGTGCGCAGCTTCTCGGCCTCTGCCGTTGCCTGATCGACCACAGCCCGCCGATCCACGACATAGACCAGCCGGCGCGGAATGGTCTTAAGCGCGATTTCCGGCGCGAGGGCCCGCGCGAGAACCCAGATCGCCATGACCGAGGTCTTTCCGAGCCCGGTCGGCAAATCGAGCGCGGCAGGAATCTTTCCGCCGATAAACTGATTGAATAGCCGATTCTGCCACCGCATCGGCGAATAGCCGGTCAGGCAGCAAAAGTTATTCGAGAACGACTGCGAATCAGCGCTCATCTTCACGGCGACCTAGCAGGTTGCGGAAATTCTTCACTTACGTTGGGATAGTGGTTGTGTCTACCTGAAGGTTTGGTTTGGACGTGGCGTTGGCCGGCGCGAAACGCTGGGTGTCTGACACCTCGCTGGCGGGATAAATCACGGTGGTGCGGCGAGAATGCGTGGCAGGCGGATGAGATTGTAGGCGGCGACGTTGAGGGTGAACATCCATCCCATCCTGTCGATGCCTCGGTGGCGGGTTTTGCGGAACCCCGCACTCTGCTTGATCCAGCCGAAGGCTTCCTCGATGCGTTTGCGCAGGCGCTGGCTCATCGCGTAGCCGGCATGGCGTGTGGTGCGCCGGTCGATCGCGGAGCGGCGGGCGGTGGTGTTCTGTGCCACATGCGGTGTGACCCCGATCCGGCGGAGGTTGGCCACGTGCTCGGCGGTGTCGTAGGCCTTGTCGGCGCCCAGGGTGACACCGCCTGATGGTGCGACGGTTTCAATCATCGCTTCCGCCGCTGCGCGCTCGGCCCAGCCGCTCGCTCGGGTGAGTTCGGCATCGACCAGCAGCCCATGGCAGTTTTCCATGACGACGTGGCCGAGATAGCAAAGCCTGGCCGGCTGGCCCGATGATTTGCGATACAGCCGCGCGTCCGGATCGGTAGTCGAGGCATGGGTCTCGTTGCGGCGCGTCTGGCCGTGAAAGTCCCGCTCGGCATTGCGCCCGGGGCCGGGCGGCGGGCCGCTGCCGTCCCTGGGTGGGAAGCTCTTCATCGCGGCCCAGGCATCGATCATCGTGCCATCGACCGAGAAATGCTCGTTCGACAGCAGCGGCTTGACCGCGGGGTCCGCCAGCACCGCCAGCAGCAGGCCGCGTGCGATATCGCCCTCCAGCAGCCGCCCGCGGTTCTTGGTGAACACCGTCACATCCCACACCGGCGCGTCCATCGACAGCCCGATGAACCAGCGAAACAGCATGTTGTAGCCAACCTGCTCCATCCACTGCCGCTCCGAGCGCACGCCGTAGAAGGCTTGCAGCAGCAACGCCCGCAGCAGTTTCTCCGGCGCTATCGAGGCCCGCCCATACGGCGAGTAGAGCTTGGAAAACTCCGGCGACAGCCGCGCCAGCGCCGCATCAACCACAGGGCGGATCGCCCGCAGCGGGTGCTCCGCCGGACCCAGAGCATCAGGGCTTACATACGTAAAAAGTCCTCCCGTCTGCTCGTCCTCGCCTCGCACGGCCGCCCCCACCAACGTCAAGCGCAGAAAATCACACGTCAGCCAATTTGAGTAGTGATTTTCCGCAGCCTAGGCGAGAATGAGCGCGGCTCCCCTCTTCATGCCACAGATCCGAACACCGCCGCCTCCTTCGCCGCCGCCGGCCTCCGCCGGCGCCCCTACCCTGACTTCCCCGCGCCGCAAGCTCAACGGGGCACAACAAGATAGAGGGGGCACGCAAAATGTCTCTTGATTGTCGCGCGACATATTGTATCGTGCAGCCATGCGCACGGCGGTTCACATCATCCTCACTGGCCTGGGCGGGCTGGCGGTAGCGGCCTCGCTCTACGCCATCATCTGGGCGTCCTGGGTGCTCTGCCTGGTTTCCGGCGCGCGGGAGGCATGCCGATGACGCCGACGATCATCCGGGCGTCGTCGCTTTCCGGCTACGGCGACTGCCCGCGCCGCGCCGCGGCCCGGGTGTTCCGCCGGGAGGTCGAAGCCGCGGGCTATCCCCTCCGCGAGCTTCCGAACGGCATCGGGGCCGCGGTCGGCACAGCGGTGCATGCGGCCGCCGCCCTCACGCTCAAGGCCCGGATGGCATCCGGCACACTCGCGCCGCCCGGCGACGCGCGCGACGCGGCCCGCGACGCGCTCCGCGAGGCCGCCGGCGAAGGGATCGTCTTCGACCGCGGCACGCCCGACCTTCCCGCCGCCGAGGCTCAGGCCCTCCGCATGGCGGACGCATGGCGCGACGGCATCGCCCCCGGCATTGATCCGGTCGCTGTCGAGGAGCGCCTTGAGGCCGAAGTGGTCCCCGGCCTTGTCCTTTCGGGGCAGTCGGATGTGATCGCGCGGGAGGCCGGGCGCGTGCGCGATCTCAAGACCGGCGCGCGGCGCGGCCACCACCGGCCGCAGCTCGGCGCCTACTCCCTGCTCGCCCGCACCCACGGCGTCGATGTCCGCGCCGCGGCGGAGTATTTCGTCGCCCGCGTCCCGCTCTCCAAGCCCCAGCCGGCCGCCGAAACCCATGTGCACGACATCGCCGGCGCGGAGGTTGCCGCGATGGCAGTCCTGCGTCGGATCGACGCCGACCTGCATGCTTTCCGCTACGGCGACCCGGACCGCTCCCTCGCGCCCGGTGAGCCGTGGGCATTCCTCGCCAACCCCTCGTCAATGCTGTGCTCGGACCGCTGGTGCCCCGCGCACGGAACGCGCTTCTGCCGAGAGCACCGCATCAAGGAGGACTCATGACTGCCACCCACCCGCAACTCGCCGCACCGCGCTCGGCCGAGAATCTGCCCGTCTTCGCGCCCGAGCGGCTGCCCTGGCATCCCGCCGTCGGCGAGCGGTTCGGCATCGACCGCGCCTCCTGGCGCGCCCTCGTCGAGGCGGTCTTTCCGACCGCCCGCACCGTCGAGGGAGTGCTGCTAGCGCTGTCCTACTGCAAGGCGCGCCGGCTCGATCCGATGAAGCGCCCGGTCCATGTCGTCTCGGTGTGGCAGAAGGGCGAGAGCGGCTCGGGTGGCAAGTACGTCGACACCGTATGGCCGGGGATCGGCGAGTTGCGCACCACCGCGATGCGGACTGGCCAGTTCGCGGGATGCGACGCCTGCGAGTTCGGCCCCGACCGCACGGAAACCTTCCGCGGCGTGCGCGGGAGCGCCGATCGGGCGACCGAGGCCGAGATTACCGTCACGTTCCCCGAGTCGGCGCAGGTGACCGTCTGGCGCTTGGTCGCCGGGCAGCGCGTACCCGTGCGCGGGCCGCGGGTCTACTGGATCGAGACCTACGCCACCCAGGGACGCACGCAGTTGCCGAACGACATGTGGACGCGCCGCCCACGCGGACAGCTTGAGAAGTGCGCGGAAGCTGCGGCGCTCCGCCGGGCATTCCCCGAGGAGATCGGCAACGACATCACGGACGATGAGGCGCCGGGCGCGATGATCGACGGCACCCTACCCGCTGCCGCCGCGGCCGCCGCCGAGTCACCCGCCGTCGCAGCGCTTCCCGCCCCGCTGCCTCCGCTGACGGCCCCCGTCGACGCGCCCCAGCCGGAGACAGTCCATGCCGCAGTCAAGGCATCGCGCCAACGCCAGCGCCGCGCCGAAACGCCGGAGCCGTCAGAGCCGGCGGAGGATGCCGGTGCGGGCACGGCCGATGGCGCCACCGATCCAGTATCGGCCGATCCGGTCGCCGCCGGCGCCGATCTGTTCTGAGCGTGCCATGACACCGCGCAGGCGCGCCCCGTCTTCCGACCCCCCGTCAACCGATCGCCTCATCGAGGCGCTCATCGCGCTGCCGTGGAGCGAGGTTGGCATGGACGCG
>VFSW01011192.1_pt1 | contig 12631 bp, 12 predicted proteins | sample 5358111 | NCBI WGS metagenome assembly VFSW01 (sample SAMN11554181, study PRJNA540505) | mine drainage metagenome | isolation source: sediment from site ElyBrook_90M | place: USA: Ely Copper Mine, Vershire, VT | collected 2017
AAGAAACTTATCCGCCACCTGGCCCGCCACCGTGGAAAACAACGCATACGGCAAAATAAACACCCCGCCCGCCAGCGCCACCACCACCGGCCCCACATGCGCCAGCCGGTACAGCGCCAGCACCACCAGCGCATTCTTGAACAAATTATCGTTCACCGCTCCCAAAGCCTGCGTCACAAACAATGCCGCAAACCGCCTGGACCCCAACAACCGCCACATGCACACCCCCCTCGCCCCACGATGCCGGGGGGGCGCGGTGGTGGCAAGAAATCAATATCAGGGGCGTCGCCCCTCCTGGCCTTGACGCCCGCGCATCATCACCCGCACGCCGGCAGCGGCGGCGAAGCCCGTGAACAGCCCCGCGATGGTGTCGCCAGGATAGTGGTAGCCGCCGCCGATCAGGCCCGCCATGACGAACAGAATAATCACGAGGCAGATTGTGGCATATTTTGGCTTCAGAATGGCGAGCATCAGCAGTGGCGCGCTGATGTAAGCGGTATGGCCAGAGGGGAAGCTGCCGTAGTCGGGCCCGAGGGTGAAGGGGAAGAAGCCGTAGATATTCTCGTTCACCAGGGCGCTGGGCCAGGCACGCCCGAACAGCCATTTCAGCTCATCTTTAGCGGTCGTGGCAACCAGTGTCGCCAGGCTGAGGCGCAGCAGTAGGTCATAGTGCGGCAACCTGGGTTGCCCCATCGCATGATGAAATGCGGCGAGGGTAAGAAACATCAGCGCCAGCGGCAACGCCAGCAATGAAGGGGCCGCCATGATCTGAAAGGGCAGGGGGTTGCTGAAGGTTTGGTGAACAAACAGCGCAACGGGTTCATCCACATAGCGCGCGCACACCGCCACCAGCACCGCGCAGATCAGCGCGTTGATCGCCACCATCCGCAACGCGTGCATGGATTTTACGGAATCAGAACCGTGCTGCCGGTGGTCTGGCGGGCTTCCAGCGCGGTATGGGCAGCCGCGGCTTCGGCCAGCGGAAACGTCTGATTGACCCGAATTTTCACCGCCCCTGATGCTACCACGTCAAACAACGCAGCCGCCGATTTCACGATATCCGCGCGCGAGGCGGTATAGGTTGCCAGGGTTGGCCTGGTCAGAAACAAACTCCCCTTCGCCGCCAGCATGGCAGTATCCACCGGCGGCACCGGGCCGGAAGCGCTGCCGTAGGTCACCATCATCCCCAGCGGCGCCAGGCAATCGATGCTGGCCATAAACGTATCCTTGCCGACAGCATCATACACCACCGGCACCATCGCCCCCTCGGTGATGCGCTTCACATCCGCCGCCAAAGTGGCGTGCCCGATAATCACATGATGCGCGCCGTGGGCTTTCGCCAGCTCGGCTTTATCGGGCGTCGACACCACGCCAATCACGGTGGCGCCGATATGCTTGGCCCATTGGCACAAAATTAGCCCCACCCCACCGGCAGCGGCATGCACCAGAACCGTCTGGCCTTTCTGCACCTTGAAGGTTCGCAGCAGCAAATATTCCGCGGTCATCCCCTGCAGCATCATCGCCGCCCCGGTTTTAAAATCGATGGTATCCGGCAGCTTCACCAGCCGGTCCGCCGGGATCACCCGCTCGGTGGCATACGCCCCCAGCGGCCCGCCCTGATACGCCACCCGGTCACCCACTGCGAGGTCTTTCACCTCAGAGCCCACCGCCAGCACCACCCCAGCACCTTCAAGGCCAGGCGTGGCGGGCAGGGCGGTTTTATAAAGCCCGGTGCGGAAATACACGTCGATATAGTTCAGCCCCACCGCCTCATGGCGGACCAGCGCCTCCGTCGGCCCAGGCTGCGGCGTCGGCACGCTCTCCCATTTCAACACGCCGGGACCGCCGACCTCATGCATCCGGATCGCCTTAGACATTCATCTGCTCCAAAGTTTCAAGGTTTGCCGCCGCGTTCCAGTTCCAGCAGCCAGAGCTTGGTTTCCAGCCCTTCACCACCAGAATAGCCCCCCAGGCCATCAGCTGCCACCACCCGGTGACAGGGAATCAATATCGGGATCGGGTTGGCCGCATTGGCCCCACCCACAGACCGCGCCGAGCCACCGGCCACCGCCGAAATATCTTTGTAACTACGGGTTTGCCCCGCCGGAATCTCCCGCAAGGCCTGCCACACCCGCAGCCGGTAGGGCGTGCCGTGCGGCGCCAGCGGTAAATCGCAGGGCAGGGGCTTGCCGTCAAAATAATCATCGAGCGCGGCTTTCGCCCGCCGCAACAACGGCGTGGCCGCCTGGTCACGCCCCCAGCCCCAATCCAGCGACACAATTTCCCCCGCCTCCTCAGAGATGGTCAGGTCACCAATCGGCGAATGAAGCGATAATTGCGGCAAGGAGGTCTCCAATACGGCGCACGCTATCGCGGCCCCGCCGCCCAAGCAAGCACGCCAGACGCACCAACCCACAATTCACCCCGGTTTCTACCCAGGGTCGTTCCGCGCCGCGTCAACGTCACATGCCTATTTACTTGCCCCCACCCCGGTCATTGGGTATTAACAACCAGCGGACTATTGAAATAATACCGTTGACTGATCGGGTTGGATAATGCGTCGTTTTTTTAAAATATGTGCCCTGGTAAGCGTCGTCATCGTCGCATCCATCGTCAGCCGCGCCACCCCGGCCGCCGCATCACAACCCTCGCTCGTGTGCAGTTTTTACACCGGCCCGCTCATCGGTCAGATGCTCAGCTACGCCATGACAAACGGCACACCCTCCTTCGCCATCGGCTCACCCTGTGCTGATGGTCACGGCTCCTACGGCGTCACCGTCGCCGCCTCCACCATCCCGCTGGTGCCGGGCACCTCGCTGACCTGCCAATATACCACCGGCCGCAAAGCCGGCCTCACCCAGAGCTTCGTCGGCATCCCCAACATGCACCCCCTGCCGGTCGGCGCCCCCTGCACTGACAGAGTGGGCGACTACGGCATCACCATCGCGGATTTCTTCAGCACCACGCCCATGGTCGGCGTCAAACCCCTCAACGACAATGCCGCCATTCCGGTATTCTCCGGCGCCGGCCTCGCCTGCCACTATCTGGTGGGTGACAGAGCCGGCCAAACCCAAAGCTTCGCCCACCTTCCCGGCGTCACCCCGCTGCCGCCCGGCACCCCCTGCACTGACGGCATGGGCAGCGGCGGCATTACCGAATAAGTTGGCTTCAGGTTAAATGCGGCAGCGCGAGATATTCCTCGCTCTGCATTTCTTCCAGCCGTGAGGCCGTGCGTTCAAATATCGTCGCACCCTCGCCCTTACGGTATAAATCATCCGGCAACGCCGCCGCTGAGGCATATAATTTCACCCGATGCTCGTACAGCGCGTCAATCAGCGTCACAAAACGCCGCGCCTCATCAAAATTATCCGGCGACAGCCGCGGAATCCCATCAATCAAAACCGTGTGATAATGCGTCGCCAACGCTAAATAATCGCCCGGCCCCAACGCCACCCCGCACAACGCCTGAAAATCAAACCAGGCCACCCCATTGGCCGCCAACGGCACAACCACCGTGCGGCCCGAAATAAGCAACGTCTCCGCCCGCGCGGGCATCTCGGCGGTCAACTCATCAAACACCCGCTGCATCGCCGCATCCGCCCAACGGCCAACCGGCGTGTACCAGGCCGCCAGCCCATGCACCCGCTCCCGCCGGTAATCACGCGCCGCATCCAACACCAGCACGTCAAGATTCTTCTTCAAAAACCCGATAAACGGCAAAAACGCATCGCGCCCCGGCTTACCCTTGAACAAATCATCCGGCAGCGTGTTCGATGTCGCAACAACCACCACCAGCCGGGCAAACAACGCCTCAAACAACCGGCCCAGAATCATCGCATCAACAATGTCATGCACCTGAAATTCATCGAAGCATAACAGCGCCGCCTCAGCCGCAATCATATCCGCCAGCGGCGGAATCGGATCATCAATATTCGGGTTATCCCGCTTTATCTGATGAAACCGCCGGTGTGTCTCCTGCATGAACTCATGAAAATGAATCCGGCGTTTGCGCGGCACATCCGCCGCCGCAAAAAACAAATCCATCAACATGGACTTACCGCGCCCCACATCCCCGACCAGATACAGCCCGTTTGGATGCTCGCCCGCCTCATCAACTTGCTTGCGCCGTAACAGCTTGCCAACCCAGCCGTTCGGCGGCTCCTTCGGCTTCGGATCATACCCCCGCAATTTTACCCACAAACCCTGCAAACGCTCAGCCGCACTGGCCTGCGCCGGATCAGACAAAATCTGCCCCGACGCCACCCGCTCCCGGTACGTGCCAATCACATCCACCATGCCATCGCCCGTACTCCACGGCCTTGTGCAACGCAATAATCTGCGGGCAGGGCAGGGTAGATCAGGGGGCGTTGCCCCCCGAACCCCCACGAAGGGCACAGCCCTTACAACCCTTGGCCTTACCTTGCCCCACCCCCAAATTATGCGATACACCAAGGTCATGAGCACGGATGCGTTGGATTTTGTGAAATTGCGGGAGACGCCGGTTTTGGCGGCACCGTTTGCGCATGTGTTGGTGCCGCAGTTCGTGAAACCTGTGGCGTTACGGGAGGTCGTCGCGGCGTTGCCGGTAATGAAGGGCAGGGGGTCGTTTCCGGTGGCGGCGGTGCGCATCGGCCCGGCGGCAAAAGCATTGTTTACGGCGCTGGAGGGGCCTGAGTTCCGCGCCATCGTGGCCGAGAAATTTGGGCTGGATTTGGCGGGCGCGCCGGTGATGTCCACCTTGCGCGGCAATGCCGGCGCGGGGGACGGCCAGATCCACCGGGATTCCCTGACCAAGCGGGTGACGATTTTATTGTATCTGAACCCGAGCGATCCAGCGTCCGACCAGCCCTGGACCAGCCAGGCCGGATGTTTGCGGCTGTTGCGCAATGGCACCGACCTGGAAGATTACGCGGTTGAGGTACCACCGACCGATGGCGCGTTGCTGGTGTTCCCCAACGGCCCCACCACCTGGCACGGCCACAAGCCATTTGTGGGCCAGCGTTACGTGGTGCAGATGAATTACATGACCACCAGCGGCAAGGCGAAGTATGAGATGGGACGGCATCATGTTTCAGCCTTCATCAAGCGTCTGCGTCGGGCTGCCTAAACCAGGTGATCTCCGGCCAGCGCGTCACGGTTATTCTACCCGCCTACAACGCCGCCAAAACGCTGGAGCGCACCTACGCCGAGATTCCACACGACATTGTGGACGAGGTCATTTTAACCGACGATGCCAGCCGCGATGACACCGTCGCACGCTCGCAAAACCTCGGCATCCACACGCTGCGGCACGACACCAACAAAGGCTACGGCGCCAACCAGAAAACCTGCTACGCTGAAGCATTGTCGCGCGGCGCCGACATTGTGGTGATGCTGCACCCGGATTATCAATATTCACCCAGGCTCGTCACCGCCATGGCCTCGATGGTGGCATCTGGTCATTACGATGTGGTGCTGGCGTCGCGCATTCTCGGCCACGGCGCATTGGCCGGCGGCATGCCGCTGTATAAATACATCGCCAACCGGTTTCTCACCGTCTCTGAAAACCTGTTGCTGGGCTTAAATCTTTCCGAATACCACACCGGCTACCGCGCCTGGTCCCGCCGCGTGCTCGAAACCCTGCCGCTGGCGCGCTGCTCATCATGGGTGCTGGCGCCACCCTGGCCCTCACCATCCACCTCTCGCGGTTACTTTCAAAAGCACTTCGTTAGTATGTCATGCGCGCGCGGGCGAGCATCGTCTCAACCACGCCACGGCGCCTCCGGCCAATCGTGCTTCGGGTACCGTCCCCGCATATCGCGCCGTGCATCCACCCAGCCGTTACGCCAGAACGATGCCAGGTCGCCAGTAATCGCAATTGGCCGTCCAGCAGGCGAGAGCAGCGAAATTTGCAACGCCACCCGCCCGTCCGCCAGCTTCGGCGTGGCATCCAGCCCATAAAAAACTTTCGCCCGCGCCGCCGCCACCGGCACCGGCCCGGTATAATCAATCCGCACTGACCCGTGCGGCAATTCCAATGAAACCGGCAGCGCCTTATCCAACGCACGAGCATTCTCATACCCCAGAAAATTCCGCAAAATCTCCACGAGGTCCAGGTTTTTCACCTCGCGGATATTGCTCATCCCGGCCAGATACGGTGCCAACCACACATCGCTCGCCGCCGCCAAAGCCTCACGCGAAATATCCGGAAATTCCGGCGCAATCTGCTGCATCACCATGGCCCGCGCCTGCAAGTTCAATACGGCATCCGACCAATCCAGAATCTCAAGGCGGGCCGCCACAGCTTTTGCCAACGCCGCCTGCGCTTCCGCAGGCTCCGGCGGCGATGATTTATCCGACAGCACCAGCGCCCCCAGCCGCAGCCGCTCGCGCGTCGCCACCCCGCCGGTCACGGCATCAAACGCCGTCTCGCGCGTGCTTTTCAACCGCGCCCGCAGCGGCCCCGGCAGATCATCCGCATCCAGTTTCGCCGCCAGTTTCACCTTCGAGCCCTTGGCATCCAGCGCCGCCACCACGATCAATTTATGCCGCGCCATCGGGTCCGTAGGGTTCAACTTACCACTACCGCCGCCCGCCAGCCGGTAAGACCCCGGCTCGCCCCGGCTCTGCCCCACCCGGTCCACGAACGCCGCCGCCAGCAACCCGCCAGCATCCCCCGCCGTCACCGCGTTCCGCGGCAACCCCAACCGGCCGCGATAAATCCCCCCGGCTTGGCGTATCCTTGCCAGTGCCGCGCGGTCTGCCTGAAGCGCGCCTTCCCCCCGTCCCGCCAAAGCCTCCAGCCGCAGCATTATATCCACCGGCGCATCACCCGAACGCGCCAGCGGGTCGCGCTCCTCCAGCAACGCCGCCAAATCCGCCGCCAATGCCCGCTCCTGCGGTGAGACCGCCGCACACATCATCGCCGCCAGCCGGGGTGTTGCCCGCAATTTCGCCATCGCCCGGCCCAGCGCGGTCAGCCGCTCCGCCTCATCCAACGCCCCCAAATTAACCAGCAGCGCCCGCGCTGCCTTCACCGCCCCAGGCGGCGGCGCATCCATAAACGGCAAATCCTCGGGCCGTTCGCCCCAGGCCGCACAAGCCAGCACTAGCCCCGAAAGCTCTGCCTCAAAAATCTCCGGCCGCTCAAACGCCGCCAACCCGCGGTGCAGCGCCTCCGACCATAATCTTACCCCCACCCCCGGCGCTTCCCGCCCAGCGCGGCCCGAACGCTGCGTTGCCGCCGCCCGGCTAATCCGCAGCGTGGTCAACCTGGTCAGCCCGGAACTCACATCCAGCCTTGGTGCCCGCCGGAACCCGCCATCAATCACAATCCGCACCCCCGGCACGGTCAACGAGGTTTCCGCAATCGAGGTCGCCAGAACCACCCGGCGGCGCTCATGCTGGCGCAACGCCAAATCCTGCGCTTCCGGCGTTAAATCCCCATGCAGCGGCAACACCAGCGCCGGACAACCCTCAAGTGCCGCCTGCGTCCGCCGGATCTCCGCCATACCCGGCAAAAACACCAAAATATCACCCTGATGCGCCACCAGCGCCTCACGCACCGCCTTCGCCGCCGCTTCCGGCAATTCCCGCACGGTGGGAATATCGCGCGCCACATGCTGCACGGTTACGGGGTGCATCCGCCCATCACTCGCTATCACCGGTGCCGCCAACAGTGCCGCCAGCGGCCCGGCATCGGCGGTGGCGGACATGGCAATAACCCGCAGTTCAGGCCGTAACCCGCGTTGCAAATCCAGAACCATCGCCAGCGCCAAATCCGCCTCCAAACTGCGCTCATGCACCTCGTCGAAAATCACGCAGGCCACACCCTCCAGCCCCGGGTCCGCCAGCAACCGGCTGGTGAGTAAACCTTCCGTGATCACCTCCACCACCGTCGCCCCAGAAACCGCGCTCTCCAGCCTGGTGCGAAACCCCACCCGCTGCCCCACCGCCTCGCCCAGCAGGCCCGCCATCCGCTGTGCTGCCGCCCGCGCCGCCAGCCGCCGCGGCTCCAGCAATAAAATTTTCCCATAGCCCGCCTGCATCAACGCCAACGGCGCCAGCGTCGTTTTGCCAGCCCCCGGCGGCGCCACCAGCACCGCATTCGGCCGCGTCCTCAGGCTTTCCAGCAAAACCGGCAGCACCTCCGCCACCGGCAAATCAAACAATGACAAATCAAACATAACTATAGCCCGTACCACTCCGCCCCGCGCCATGCGATATAGGGCCCATGCGCATCCTTGTCCTGCTCCTCGGTCTGCTGCTGCTCCCCAGCTTTGCCACCGCCGCCACCAGCAATGTGGTCACCACAAAGCGGGATTCCGTGGCGCTGATCAGCCAGTCCAACAGCCCCGGCACCGTGCAACTGGCCTTGCAATTCCACCTGAATCCCGGCTGGCATATCTACTGGTCCAACCCCGGCGACGCCGGCTTCGCCCCCACCATCAAGCTCACCCCGCCCGCCAGCGCCGGCGACATCAGCTTCCCACCGCCAGAATTTCTGTTGCAAGGCCCGGTCGGCGCTTACGTCCTCTCCGGCGACGTGCTGCTGCCGTTCACCGCCAGCAACACCAGCGCCAGCCTCACCGCCACCGCCAACTGGCTGGTCTGCTCGGATGTCTGCATCCCCGAACATGCCAGCTTTACCTTACCCCTGGATGGCTCCCCCTCCGCCCAGGCCGCCCTGTTCACCCCATCCCCAATCGTCAATTCCCCCTTCGCCGCCACCATCGCGCCTGAAGGCACCCTCATCGTCACCGGCCCTACCCAGGCGCAGGTGAATTCCGCCCGGTTTTTCCCCACCAAGCCAGACGCCATCATCAACGCCGCCCCACAAACCCTGGAATTCACCAGCACTGGCTTCACGCTGCATTTGCAACCCGGCCCCGGTTTCACCCCTACCGGCCTTACCGGCCTGCTCGAACTCACCGACCCCACCGGCACGATGCAGGCCCTAGCCGTCACCGCCACACCTGGTGCCACCCCCGTCACCACCGCCGCCATCGTCTGGCTGGGCTTGGCCTTCCTCGGCGGCATCATCCTCAATTTAATGCCCTGCGTGTTCCCGATTTTGGCGATGAAGGCGCTGGCCATCGCCCGGCTCGGCGGCCAGGGCCATGCCAGAATCCGCCATGAGGCATATGGCTACACGCTCGGCGTGCTGGTCGCCTTCACCTTCATCGGCGGGCTGCTCCTCGGCTTACGGGCCCTGGGCGACCAGATCGGCTGGGGCTTCCAATTACAATCGCCCATTTTTGTCGGCGTTCTGGCGCTGTTGATTCTCGCCATCGCCCTCAACCTCGCCGGTTTATTCACCATCTCCGGCCTCGAGAATGTCGGCAGCTCGCTAGCCAGCAAAGGCAGTTTTTTCACCGGCCTGCTGGCCGTAGCCGTCGCCACACCTTGCACCGCGCCCTTCATGGGCGGTGCCATCGCCGCCGCCCTGGCCGCGCCTTTTTATGTTGCTTTCGGCATTTTCCTGGCCCTCGGGCTCGGTCTCGCCGCCCCGTTTTTGCTGCTCGCGCTGGTCCCGAGCCTCGCCGCCATGCTGCCGCGCCCCGGCGCCTGGATGCGCAACCTGCAACGCATCCTCAGCCTGCCGATGTTCGCCACGTTCATCTGGCTGGCCTGGGTGTTCGCAACGCAACTCAACCCCACCGCCCCCGCATTATCCCTGCCAAACGCCCAGCCTTTTTCCACCGCAGCACTCACGCAGGACCGCGCCGCCGGCACGCCGGTGTTCATCGACCTTACCGCCGCCTGGTGCGTCACCTGCCTGGTGAACGAGCACAGCTCCCTCACCAACCCCGATGTGCAAGCCGCTTTCAACGCCGCCCATGTCAAAACCCTGGTCGGCGACTGGACCAATCGCAACCCCGAAATCACCGCCTTCCTGCAGTCCAACCACCGCGACGGCGTACCCCTGTATATCTACTACCCGCCCGGCAACGCCGCCCCGGTCACGCTGCCGCAAATTTTAACGCCGCAAATTGTGCTGAACGCGCTTAAGTAAACTAAACCGCCACCCAACCCTCATCTCGTCATACCCGCGAAGGCGGGTATCTTCTTGCGTAACAAAATACACTTAACATCGAGATGATCCTCGCCTGCGCGAGGATGACGGATACGGCATTTCACCCGCGCAGCGCACTCGCCATCTGCGCCAGCGCCCGCGCGCGATGGCTGATTTTATCCTTCACTGCCGCCCCCAGCACCGCGTAACTCTGCTCATACCCCACCGGCACAAAAATCGGATCATAGCCAAACCCGCCGACACCTTCAGGGGCTTTCGCAATCACCCCATCCGCCTGGCCGATATAGGTAGCCGTCTCGCCGTCCGGCTGCGTATAACACAACGCGCAAACAAACCGCGCCCGCCACTCGTCCTTCTCCGCACAAACCGCAATGATTTTTTGAAACGCCGCCGCATAATCCCCGCCAGCATACCGCGCCGAATAAATCCCCGGCCCGCCGCCAAGTGCTGCCACACACAACCCGGAATCATCCGCCAGCGCCGGCAGCCCCGACGCCAAAGCCGCAGCCCGCGCCTTGAGCTTCGCATTCTCCGCAAAGCTGGTGCCGGTTTCCTCCGGCTCCGCCAGCCCCAGTTCCCCGGCCGAGACTACCGCATACCCCAGCGGCCCCAGCAGACCAGCGAACTCCGCCAGCTTCCCTTTATTATGAGTCGCCACCAGAATCCGCTGCATATTACTCAACCTTTCAAAATCGCATCCTGAGCCGCGAACAACTCCGCCGTGCCCTTGCGTGCCAGCGCCATCAGTGACGCAAATGCTGCATCATCGAATGTCGCCTTCTCCGCCGTCGCCTGAATCTCAATAATCCCGCCGCCGCCGGTCAGAATAAAATTCGCATCGGCATCCGCCGCGGAGTCCTCGGCATAATCCAAATCCAACACCGGCACGCCATTGTAAATCCCGCACGAAATCGCCGAAACCTGCCCGACCAGCGGGTTCGCCTTCAAAACATGATTCGCCTGCAATTTGCGCACCGCCAAAGCCAGCGCCACATAAGCCCCGGTGATCGACGCGCAGCGCGTGCCGCCATCGGCGTTCAGCACATCGCAATCCAGCGTAATGGTCATTTCACCCAGCAATTTGCGGTCCACCACGGCGCGCAGTGAGCGCCCGATCAATCGCTGAATCTCCTGCGTGCGGCCTGATTGTTTGCCACGCGCCGCTTCGCGGTCGCCACGCGTATGGGTGGCGCGCGGCAACATGCCATATTCCGCCGTCACCCAGCCTTCGCCCTGGCCACGCATGAAACCAGGCACCTTGCCCTCCACGCTGGCGGTGCACAAAACCTCCGTCCCACCCATCTTGATCAACGCCGAGCCTTCGGCATGATGCGAGAACCCGGTGGTGATGCTTACGCTGCGTAGCTGGTCAAAATTCCGTCCTGAAGGCCGCATGTCTCTCTCCTGTAAATCCTGTCGTGGCCGTGCTATTAGACGAGGCTGTGCCCATGGACCATAGGAACCGCCCGCCGCCGAAATCGCCACCCCGCCTGCCGCTGGGCCTCGATGTCCGTTCAGCGGCGGTGCTGCGTGAAATCGTCGAGCAATATGTTGAAACCGGCGAGCCGGTCGGCAGCCGCACACTTTCACGCCGTCTCCCCCTCAAACTCTCGCCCGCCACCATTCGCAACGTCATGGCGGACCTCACCGACGCCGGATTATTATTCTCCCCCCACACCTCCGCCGGGCGTTTGCCCACCGACCGCGGCCTGCGCTTGTTCGTCGATGGCCTGCTGCAATTTGGTGAATTATCGGAAGATGAGCGCGGCACCATCAACGCCGCCCTCGCGCAATCCGGCCGCTCCCTGCAGGACACGCTGGCGCAGGCTTCCACCATGCTCTCCGGCCTGTCCGCCGCCGCCGGCCTGGTGCTGGCCCCCAAAGGCGACGGCCCGGTGAAGCATATCGAGTTCGTGCCGCTCTCGCCGGGCCGCGCCCTGGTGGTGCTGGTCTCCGCCGACGGCCAGGTGGAAAACCGCATCATCGAAATCCCACCCGGCCTGCCGCCCTCGTCCCTGCAACAAGCCAGCAACTATCTCAACGCCCAACTCTCCGGCCTCTCGCTTGCCGAATTACGCAGCCACGTCACCGCCGACATCAACGCCGACCGCACCGCGCTCGACGATCTCACCAACAATGTCATCAATTCCGGCCTCGCCACCTGGAGCAGCGAGGGCAGGGCGGGCTCGCTGATCTTACGCGGCCAGGGCCGTTTGCTGGCAGATGTTGACCAGCTCGAAAAACTCGGGGCCATCCAGGCATTATTTGAACGCCTGGAGACCGAGGAAACCATGCTGAAACTGCTCGACCTCGCCGAAACCTCCGACGGCGTCCGCATTTTCATCGGCGCGGAATCCGGTCTGTTCGGTGCCGCGGGTGTTTCTATGGTCGTCGCCCCCGCCCGCAACACGCAAGACCGCATCGTCGGTGCCATCGGCGTCATCGGCCCCACCCGCATCAATTACGGCAAAATCATCCCGGTGGTGGACTACACCGCCCGCGTCATAGGCCGCCTGCTGGGCTAACCCACCCCCGTCATCCTCGTTACCCCGTAACCCCGTCACCCCGTAGTCCAGTCATCCTCGTCACCTCGTCACCCCGTCATCTCGTCATCCC
>VFSW01011193.1_pt1 | contig 12630 bp, 12 predicted proteins | sample 5358111 | NCBI WGS metagenome assembly VFSW01 (sample SAMN11554181, study PRJNA540505) | mine drainage metagenome | isolation source: sediment from site ElyBrook_90M | place: USA: Ely Copper Mine, Vershire, VT | collected 2017
CTAAAAAAAGACGCATCAGTCCATCCTCGACATTACAAAGTCGATTGAAAGCCTAACGCATCTCCTTTTTGCGTGTATACCGTTTCGCCGCGCCCTCTTTTTTGCCGCAGTCTGGCGCAAAGAATCTGGCTGCGCCGTAGCTCCCTACCGCAGGCTCCTCAGCGCCGGATACAGCTTGCGCCACTGCGCGTAGCCGCTCTTGTACGCCGCCATGTCCCCCGCATCCGGTGCAATGCGCTCAGCCACCTCAATCGCCTGTCCGCAGGCCTCGTCCAGGTTGGCCCAATGGCCTGCGCCCACGCCTGCCAGCAGTGCCGAGCCGAACGCGCCACCCTCCTCCGCCGTCAGGATCTCCACCGACTGCCCGTACACGCCGGCCTGAATCCTGCGCCACAGCGGACCGCGCGCTCCACCACCGCCCAGCCGCACTGCGCTCACCGGAATCCCCAACTCGGCAAAAAGCGTAAAGGTATCCGCAAGTGAGTACGCCACGCCCTCCAGCACCGCGCGTACAAAATGCGCCGCCGTATGTGCCGTGCCGATCCCTGCAAAAGCCGCGCGCACCCGCGGATCAAGGTGGGGCGTGCGCTCGCCCAGCAGATACGGCGCCCACTGCAGTCCATCGCTGCCCGCCGCAATCTTCTCCGCCGCCGCCGTCAGCGCGTCGTAATCCTGTCCCGCAAAAAACGTCTCCTTCAGCCAGCGAAAGCTCAGCCCAGCCGACTGCGTCACGCCCATCACGTGCCACACACCCGGCACCGCGTGGCAGAAGGTGTGCAGCCGTCCCTTCGGATCCTTCGTCGGCTTGGCCGTCGCCGCAAACACCACACCCGAGGTTCCAATCGTCGCTGACACCGACCCCGGCTGCAGAATCCCCATGCCCACCGCGCCCGCGCCCTGATCGCCCGCGCCTGCCACTACCGGCGTTCCTGCGGACAGCCCCGTCAGTCCCGCGGCCTCTTCGCTGATCCGCGCACACACCTCCGGCGACTCATACAACTTTGGCAACCAGCTCTCGGGAATCCCTGCCGCCTCCGCCACTTCCTTTGACCAGCGCCGGCGCGTCACATCCAGTAGCAGCGTGCCGCTGGCCTCCTGTACATCAATCGCAAACTCGCCCGTCAGCCGGTAACGCACATAGTCCTTCGGGCACATGATGTGCTTCGTCTTCGCAAAGATTTCCGGCTCGTGCGTCTTCACCCACAGCAACTTGGTCAGCGTGAAATTGGGCAGCGCCGGATTGCAAGTCAGCTCGATCAGATTTTCATAGCCGATCTTTTCGGTCAGCCAGTCGCACTCCGGCTGCGTGCGCGTGTCACACCAGATCAGCGAGGGCCGCAGCACCGCGCCATTCTCGTCCAACATCACTGCACCGTGCATCTGCCCCGTCAAACCAATTGCGGTAATCGGCTCATGCGGCTCCGGCGCGGCAGCCCGCGCATAGCGAATCGCCTCCTGCGCGGCCCGCCACCAGTCCTCGGGATCCTGCTCCGCCCAGCCGGGGTGTGGTGTTCGAAACGCTGCGTGCTCACTCGATGCGCTGGCAACTACCTTGCCTGTCGCATCCACCACCACCGCCCGTGTGCCGCCCGTACCCACATCCATTCCTAGAAACCACATCGCCTCTCACCCCACGTAAATCGGTTTTTCTCAGCGGTCGCCAGCATATCAGCTTTGGCAGATAACGAAAAGATTCTATACAGTTGTAGCCCGTAATTTTCCATTGCCCAGCATGCCATTGGCAGTATATGGTCTGTTCGTTCCCCGAAAGGTTTCCCCGTGCCCACTTCCAACCGTACCTGCATTGAGAGCCTCTATGCGTCCATCGCCGCAGGCGACGGACCGGCTGCTTTCGCCAAAATGGACCCCGAAATTGCCTGGTATGAGGCTGAGAACTTTCCCTATGCGGATCGCAATCCTTACGTTGGTCCCGCCGCTGTCGCCGAAGGCGTCTTCTTTCGCCTTGCCACCGAGTGGGATCACTTTCAGGTAATTCCGGATCACTTCATTGATGCCGGCGACACGATTGTGATGACAGGCCGTTATCGTGGCACTTATAAGGCCACCGGCATAGCCCTTGATGCGCAGGTCGCGCATGTGTGGCGGCTGCGCGATGGAAAGGTAATAGGCTTCCAGCAATACACTGACACGGCCCAGGCCAACCGGGTTGTCACCGGATAGCGCAACAGCACATCGAGCCCGGCACTTGCTCGCCGGATTAAGATTCTCAATCGCAACAACTGTTCCTTTGTCGAATCGACGCCAATTCTTCCCCCCGGCCCAAAATGCTTCCGCAATACAAATAGAGAGGTCACGCCATGAGTACGCACGTCCCCAGCCCCGATCACATTCTGCAAACCGGCATGGCCTTCCTGGCCTCGAAAACCCTCCTCAGCGCCGTCGAAATGGAGGTGTTTACTGAGTTGGCCAAAGGCCCTGAAACCTTTGAAGCGCTTAGCGGGCGTCTTGGTCTCCACCGCCGCTCCGCGCGCGACTTCCTCGACACGCTCGTTGCTCTCGGCTTCCTCGAACGTCACGATGGAAAGTACTCCAACGCTCCCTCCGCGGACCTCTTCCTCGACAAACACAAGCCCTCCTACATCGGCGGCATCCTTGAGATGGCCAACAAGCGGCTCTTCCATCACTGGCGCCACCTCACCACCGCCCTTCGCACCGGCGAAAACCAGAACGAAGCAGCTCGCGGAGAGCCCGACGTCTTCGGCGCGCTCTACGCCGATCCTGCCCGCCTCAAGGGCTTTCTCCGCGCCATGACCGGCATCAGCCGAGGCGCCAATTTAGCCATCGCTTCCCGCTTCCCTTGGGACAAATACACCGCAGCCGCCGATTGCGGCACCGCGCAGGGCGATCTTATCGTCCAGATTGCGCTCAAGAACCCGAAGCTCTCCGGGATTGGCTTCGACCTGCCCGAGGTGGCCCCCGTCTTCGAGGAACACGTCGATTCCCACGGACTCTCCTCGCGCGTACGTTTCCAGCCCGGAAACTTCTTTGAGGATCCGTTGCCCAGGGCAGACGTCATTCTGATGGGCCACATCCTTCACGACTGGAACCTCGACGAAAAGCGCATGCTCGTCCGCAAGGCCTACCACGCCCTTCCCGAAGGCGGCGCCTTCATCGTCTACGACGCCATCATCGACGACGACAGAAAGAACAATGCCTTCGGCCTGCTCATGAGCCTCAATATGCTCATCGAAACCCCAGGCGGCTTCGACTATACCGGCGCAGAATGCATTGGCTGGATGCGAGAGGCCGGCTTCCGCGAAACCCGCGTCGAGCACCTCGTCGGACCTGACTCCATGGTCATCGGCATCAAATAGCCGACACAGCAGACCGGCTGGAATCCAGATTTCGCCGGTCCGCCCCATCTCATGATGCCGCTATATGAGACGAATGCCCGTACTGTGACCCACCGCACACGCGCAAATTCCGCGCCGGGTGAGAATGGTTTCGTGAGGCCGGACAGCATCTGCCCGCTCCGGCCGGGAGAACACACCGAAATGAGCGATCTTGCCCCCCTTGCTGAAGCCGTTGCCGTTGACCCACTCGTCGGCCATCCTGCCGACTACCACGTCTTTCACAAGTTTCTTGAGCGCTGCAAGTCTCTGCCCGCCATCACCACCGCCGTCTGTTGGCCGCTCTCTGACGTAGCACTGCGCGGCGCCGTCGAGGCCGCCGCAGAAGGGCTCATCAAGCCCACCCTCATCGGCGACGAAGCGGAGATGAAGGCCCTGGCCGCAAAGATCGGCGTCGACATCTCGCCATTCCCCATCCTCCACGCCGACTCTGAGGCGAAAGCTGCCGAAGCCTCCGTCGCCATGTGCCGCAGCGGAAATGCTCAGGCCATGATGAAAGGCAGCCTGCATACCGACGAGTTGATGAAGGTGGCCATGGCGCGTGACACTGGCCTCCGTACCTCGCGCCGCATCACCCATGTCTTCGTGATGGACACTCCGGCTTACGCCCGCACCCTCCTCATCACCGACGCCGCCATCAATATCAAGCCGGAGTTCGAGGACAAGATCCACATCGTACAGAACGCCATCGACCTGGCCCACGCCCTCGGCATCCCGGAACCCAAGGTTGCTCTGCTCTCCGCCGTCGAAACGGTGAACCCCAAGATCCCTTCCACCATGGAAGCAGCAGCCCTCTGCAAGATGTCCGACCGCGGACAGATCACCGGCGGCATCCTCGATGGCCCCCTGGCCTTCGATACCGCCGTCAGCACCAAGGCCGCCAAGATCAAACACCTCAACTCGCCCGTCACCGGCCTTGCCGACATCCTCGTCGTCCCCGACCTCGAGAGCGGCAACATGCTTGCCAAGCAGCTTGAATACCTGGGCGGAGCGCAGCTTGCCGGCATCGTGCTCGGCGCACGTGTGCCCGTCATCCTCACCAGCCGAGCCGACTCGGCCGAAACCCGCCTCACCAGTTGCGCCGTCGCCGCCCTGCTCCACTACGCCACGCATCCGCTGGAACATGCATAAGCCTTCCAAATCAGGTGGTTCGTACCACAGGCGCCTTTCCTGGCTGGGAATGGCGCCTGTTCCCTTTGGCTCTCTCCTGCAACTCCTGTGATCCGCCGCCTCCGCGTTCGCATCCAACCCACTGCGCGGAGAACAGGCACGCACGATCCATTTTGGACGTTCTGATGGCTGTCTCCGGCACAAGGAGTTCCCCCTATGTCGACGCATACGCACACAAAAGAGTCACAATCCGCCCGCATCATGGTGCCAGACGGTTTCTCTCCTGAAGATGTCAAGAATCTTTCCAGCGTCATGAACGCGCTGCTGGCCGACGTCTTTGCCCTGTACCTCAAAACCAAGAACTTTCACTGGCATCTGAGCGGCCAGCATTTCCGCGACTTTCATCTCCTGCTGGACGAACAAGCCAGCCAGATTTTTAACATCACCGACGACATCGCGGAGCGCGTACGCAAGGTTGGCGGCACCACCATCCGTTCCGTCGGGCACATCGCCCGGCTGCAGCGGATTCACGATAACGATGACGACTTCGTAGGCCCCATCGAGATGCTCAAGGAACTCCATGGCGACAACATGGCCCTCGTTGAGAGCCTGCGCGCGGCACATGGAGTCGCCACCAAGGCCAACGACTTCGCCACCACCAGCATGATCGAAGTGTGGATTGACGAGGCCGAACGGCGCGCGTGGTTCCTCTTCGAATCCACCCGATAACCCCCCGCCCCGCAACCAGTCACCCGAGGCGGCGTCCCGGCTCTCAACAACCCGGACGCCGCTCCGCATGGCACTGTTTTTTTCTTCAGATTGGTCGAGCCCAGGCCCCGATTCCTCAGGCCCTCAATCCATTGACAGGCTCAACTGGTGCCGCACATCCGCCCCGCGAATCCAGAAAATCACATCTGTCGCAATATTCGATGCGTGATCTGCAATCCGCTCCAGGCTCCGTGACACCATTAGCCCGTTCATCGCCTGCTGCGTGCACTGCGGCTTTTCTTGAATCAGCTTCAGCAGGTCCGTATGGGCCCGCCGGTTCATCCGGTCGATCTCGTCGTCCATCTCCCGCACCGAATCGGCCAGTTGCGCGTCGCCCTCCAGCAGCGAGTGAATCGCCGTGCGGATCATCCGCCCCGCGTACTCGCCCATCGCCGCAAAATCCACCGGCAGCTCAATCTCTTGCGTCTTCAGAATGTCCTTCGTCCGTCGCGAAATCCCCATCGACTGGTCGCCAATCCGCTCCAGGTCGCCGTTGATCTTGATCACCGCCAGGATGAAGCGCAGATCAATCGCCATCGGCTGCTCCTTTGCCAGCAGCTCATACGCCATCTCGTCCAGTTCGCGCTGCGCGGTGTTGATGGCAGTCTCGTTCTGCTTCACATACTGGCAAAGCCCCAGGTCCCGCTGAAGATAGGCGTCCACCGCGGACTCAACCGCCAGCTGCGCAAGCGCAGCCATCGCAAGGAGTTTGTCCTTGAGTTCGGCGAGTTGCTGTTGAAAATGAATGCGTGGCACGACGTTCTCTTCTCCTACATACGATTGTGCATCATTGAATGTTACCTGCCTGCAAATTTCCCCGCCCGCACCACAAACGTCACACCCTCGCGGCCTCAGGTCCCGGTTCCCGTTAGACGCACCAGCTCCCGCTTCGATGTTCTACGCTTAGAGTATGAGCCCCGAAAGCCCATTCAATCCCCCTATGCTCACCTATGACCCCGCCGTCTGCGAGCCGCGCCATACCTACAAGCTGATGAGCGGCATCATCGTACCGCGTCCCGTCGCGTTGGTCTCCACCGTCGACGAGCACGGCGTTGCCAACCTCGCGCCCTTCAGCTTCTTCACCGGAGTCGGTTCTGTTCCGCCCACTCTGCTCTTCTGCCCCACGCTGCGCGCCGCCGGCCCAGGCCCGGCAGGCCACCGCAAAGACACCCTGCACAACGTCGAGCAGAACGGGGAGTTTGTCGTCAACGTGGTCAGTGAGGCTCTCGCCGCCGCGGCCAACACCACCGCCGCGGAGGTCGCACCCGAGGTCGACGAGTTTCAGCTCGCCGGTCTTACCCCGATAGCAAGTGAGGCTGTCCATCCGCCTCGCGTTGCCGAGTCTCCCGCGCAGATGGAGTGCCGCCTCCTCCAGGTCATCTACACCAGCCACGTTCCCGGTGCCGGCGTCATCGTTCTCGGAGAGGTCCTGCGCTTCCATGTCCGCGAAGATCTGGTCGAGGACTTTCGCGTCGATCCCGCCGGCCTCGATGCTGTAGGCCGCATGGCCGGCAACACCTGGGTCCGCACCCGCGACCGCATCGAGATCGTTCGCCCTAGATAGGCCATCTCACGCGCTCATCTCCGCACCCTTGGCCTCGCGCCCGAGTGCGGCCAGAAGCGCCAGCGCCAGCGCCACAACCACCACCGTCAGCGCCAGCACCGGCGGATACGCGCCCCATCGCTCCGCCATCAGCGCCTGCGCCTTGCCGTTCCATGAGGTCACCAGCCCGCCCAGTTGATAGGCCAGTCCCGGAGCCGTGGCCCTCACCGGCGCCGGCGACAGCTCCGTCAGATACGCTGGAACCACCCCCCACGCCCCCTGCACCATGAACTGCATCAGCACCGCGCCCGCACCCAGCATCCACGCCGTGTGCCCATAAGCCCACAGCGGAATCACCGGAATCGACAGCAGCGTCGCCGCTATAATCGCCCGCTTGCGCCCCCATCTTTCAGACAGCATTCCAAACACAAACCCGCCCGCAATCGACCCCAGCCCGTAAAGCACGCCAATCAGCCCCACCGTCTCAGGCGTCAGCCCCACCTGCACCGTCAGAAACGTCGGATACACATCCTGCGTCCCGTGCGAAAAGCTCATGAACGCCGTCATCAGCAGAATTAGAAACAGGAACGTCGGAAGAAACTCCATCAGGTGTGCGGGAATCAGCGGTCCCACCCTGCGCTCCTTGCGCCTGCTCGCCCCCGCCAGCCACACCGGGCTTTCCTGCACCCGCGTTTGCACATACAGCACCAGCAGCGCAGGGCTCGCTCCCAGCACAAACAGTCCCCGCCACCCAATCCAGTGAAAGAACAGCCCAAAGGCCGCCGACGCCAGAATCGATCCCAGCGCGTAGCCCTCTTGCAATATCCCGCTGAACGTCCCGCGTCCCTCCTTAGGTAGGCTCTCGAACGTCAGCGCCGCGCCCACGCCCCACTCCCCGCCCATCGCAACCCCAAACAGCGCCCGCAGCACCATCAGCACCGCCAGCGACGGCGCAAACGCGCAGGCCAGCTCAATCACGCTGAAGCTCATGATGTTGAAGATCAGCACCGGACGCCGTCCGTAGCGGTCCGCCAGCATCCCGAACAGCAGCGCCCCCACCGGCCGAAAGGCCTGCGTCAGAAACACCGCTCCCAGCACTGCCGAGGGTTTTGTCCCAAAATCCGTGGCAATCGCCTTTACACAGAAAATCAGCAGGAAAAAGTCCAGGCTATCCAGCGTCCAGCCCAGAAACGAGGCCAGAAAGGTATGCCGTTGCGCGCGGCTTAAACGCCGAAAGTCGTGAACAAAGGACATGTCGGGCAGCATACCAGACAGGATATTAAGGCGGTCCGAAGTCCCACCCGGCGCCTCAGCCTTGCGGCAAGCTCCGCTCCAGCGAATTGCACAGTTTGCGCCTTCTTGAAAAATATTTGTTGCAACTAATATCTCCCCTGCCGCGTCTTAAATGGCATAGGCAATTTCTGCCCGGCGCAGTGCTTCATCCCGGCTCCCGCGCCGCATCCGGACTGAGCCTCACGGCCTCGGCCGGCAATCCCCAGTGGCCCTAGTGCCCTGTTCTTTTGAAAGGATTTTCGAACATGAAGCGTTTGGCTCTTCTCTCTGGTATTCTGGCGCTCGCCGCTCCCCTGGCTCTGGCGCAAACCTCCACATGGGTCCCCGACAAGGCCCACAGTGAAGTGGACTTCTCCATTCTCCACATGAGCCTCTCCAAGGTCCATGGCCGCTTCGGCAACATCGGCGGATCCATTGTGTATAACGAGTCCGACATCACCAGGTCCACCGTCAATGTCACCATCGATGTCACCACCGTGGACACGGGCGTCGGCCCTCGCGATGCGGACCTGAAGAGCTCCGGCATGTTCGATGTGGCGCAGTTCCCCACCGCCACCTTTGTCAGCACCAGCGTGGCCAAAAGCGCTGGCGGCCTCACCGTGAGCGGTAATCTGACGCTGCACGGCGTCACCAAGCCCGTTGTACTGCAGGTGGAAGGCCCCACCGGCCCCGTCCCCGGAATGGACCACAAACCCCACGCCGGCTTCTCCGCTACCACCACCATCAGCCGCATGGCCTTCGGCCTCGGAACCAAGTATCCGGCCTCGATCATCGGCGATGAGGTCCAGCTGAGCATCGATCTCGACGTCGTCAAGCAGTAACACAACCCCGTTGGGATGAGAGCCGCCTGGAGCTCATCCCAACCAAAAAGCAAGTAACGGACGGATGGGTTTCATGGCAGGCCTCAAGCACGAAATTGCCCAGGAACAACCCTTCTCCAGCGTCGAGGAAGAGGCCTTCCTCAACCTTCTTCGCACCTCGGACTGCCTCCACCGCGCCTTCCAGCGCAAGGTCCGCGACTGGGGCATCACGTCGACCCAGTACAACGCCCTCCGCATCCTTCGCGGAGCCCAGCCTCATGGCCTCACCTGTTCGGCCATCGGCGAAAGAATGATTACCGCCGTACCCGACATTACCCGCCTCCTGGCCCGCCTCAAATCCATGAAACTGGTCCGCCAACACCGTGACCGGAACGACCGCCGCGTTGTATGGACCCGCATCTCCGAGGCAGGCCTTGAACTCCTCGGCCAAATGAATACAGTCATTCAGCTAGCCCCGAAGGAACTACTAGGACACCTATCCCCCGCTGATCTCTCTGAGTTGACCCGCTTGCTGGAGCTTGCCCGCAAAAATTGCGAAGATGCCCATACTCCGCCAAGTTGCGAGTCTGCAGAACCTGGCGGACAGGGGTGTATCGCTGACAATGGGAAATAGGCTCTGGTCTCAAGAATTTACGACTGGAAAGCTGCGGCGACTCCAGCCTAGCGGGCTATGACCTTTTGCGCAATGGCCACTTCATCCGAATCGCCCTGGATGATCTTGTTGTGCAGGCAATAAAGGGCCAGCTCAAGCCGGTCTGAGACGCCAAGCTTGTCGTAAATCTTGCGCAGATAGTTCTTAATCACCTGTTCGGTCGTGCCCAGTTGGAAAGCAATCTCCTTGTTCCGCTTGCCTTGGCTGATGCAGGTGATAATCGCCATCTCTTTGGGCGAAAGCCGTGGCTGGCTGCGCGGGCTCACAAGGGCTGCGGCCTGTGAGCGGTAAGCCTCTATCACCCAGTTCACTGACTGGTTGTCAATCCAGGTTTCACCTGCGGCAATTCTGCGCACACAGCGAACCAGCAAGTCCGGCGAGATGGAACGTGCAATGATCCCGCGCACGCCGCGCCGGTAAAGCTCCACTGTCTGACTTTCATCGGCGGAGAGCGCCTGCACAATCAGTTTGACATCAGGCGTCAGCCGGAGCAGCTCAGGAATGGCATTCGTGGTACCAGCCAACAGGCCGCCTTCAAGAAGCACAATATCCGTCGGATAGCGCTCGATCGCCGCGCAGAGATTCGCAAATGAGTCTGCCTGCGCCACTACTCGCAGATCATCCTCGAGGGCAAATATCTTGCGGATACCCACGCGATAAATAGCCTGCGAGTCGGCAAGAATGATGCGGATCGTACCCGGTCGCACCGGGCCGTCGACAACCTCGCCGTTTGCAGGTTCTTCCACAAAGTCCATAAGAGGCCGCTATATAGCCAGAAGTTTCGGTTACTGCGCTATGAACTGGTAATCGTCGATCGTAGCAGCAGCCTGATGCTGACCGTGGCTTACCGAGCAGCGTACCACACGACCACTGCAGCGAACCAGCACGTCGCGCCCCGCGCCAAGTATGCCACCAGGCATCTGAAGTGAAAAACTTATGTCTTCGCCGACACTCAGGGATGAATCCAGATCAAAAAGCACCCCGCTGGCTGACACGTTTCGCGTAAGGGCAGGTTCCTCTCCCGCGCGTGTAGAAAGAGTCACCCGGAGCGCCAAAGGAAAGCGCACCGCACACCGAACCTCTTGCCGCACACCAGTCGAACTTGGTGTCCCAGCTTTGTGCCTGATTCCTCTCTTCACTCCACTCATAGATGCACGATCCAGTTTCAATATTAAGGTCTGACTCTACATACCATAACGTTGATACAGATACATACAGCACGAAAGTTTACACCGGTAGTGCTTCAGTAAACCCCTGCCGGGTAAAAAGCCTGACCCCCAGCCTCCCTGCAAGGGTCGCAACATCATGAGCCAAGAGGGAAAAACGCCGCGGAGGCCCCCACCCACTCCTGGTTCTTGTTGTGATCGACCCCCATCATCTTGCCCCGGCCCAGACGCACCAGTGACAGCACCGCAGTCAGCTGTCCCCCATCGGGCCATAGATAAAGGATGCGTATCTCCGCCTGGGTCATCCCATGGGGTGTTTCCACGGTGGGTACAAACCGCATCCGCTGCTGCACAAGATAGTCCTCGCGTTGGCCGGGGGAAATCGATTCCAGAAGCGCCTGGGTCGGCTCAAACTCAATTCCCTTGCCGGCAAATGAGAATAGCGGCTTCAGCAGCAGCTCGCCGTAGACCGCCTCAGGTCCCGACCCTGCCGGCAGCGGCACACCGCGAGCCGCCAGGTCCGCACGCCCTGCACCTGAAAGAAAATCGCTCAGAAATACCGCTGGCGGAACGACTTGATGAGCGTTTGGCGCGCGGGAAAGCCAGGGAATGGAAAATTTGCTGATGAGGAAGTACCAGTTGGGATGGCCTGCCCACTCAACCTCCCAAGGGTGTGTCAGATCGAACGGCAAGTTGATTCTGCGCGCAATCAGCTCATCGACAATCGCACGATTGTAAATACGCTCGATGGGAACCAGTCGCCCGGAATCGTTGCGATAATATAGTTTGTTTTGAATGGGTTTCAGGCTTGCGATATCCACGACTGCAATGCCCAGCCTTCGCGCGGTCACGATAAAATCCGGCAGCGTCTTCTGGTGCTGCGGGTCCACCTCTGTCAGCACCACGCTCTCCGGGTTGTGGCCGCCCAGCACAGTCTTTGCCAGCAGGTCCCAGTAGTCTGCCCTACTCAGTCCGCCCAGAAACATACCCAGCGATTCCGGCAGGCCGTACACCTCGCGGTAGGCGGCACAGAGCTCATCCTGGAACCCAAAGACCGAGGGAAAAGCCTGTATTTCCACCAGCCTCGGGATAAGCCCGCCAGCCGGACCTTGTACCAGCGCAAAATCTGCAGTCAAGAAGTGTGGATGCTCCGTCTCGCAGGCAACCCGGTAGTCTGCGGGAATTGCCATGTGGGCCGCTGCAAGGTATTCGGAGTCGGCTATAAGGCTCTGCGCAAGAGTCTTGCCTTCTTGCGCCATCTGTTCCAACAGTGAAGACGGAACAAATACAGGCGTCTCTGCGACGCGGAACTCGGTCTTTGCGCTGCACCGCTGCTCCAAAAGCGACAGAAGCAACGCATATTTGTCCGAGGAAAACTGACGATTGAAGTGGCTGCGCAGCGCTGGAATCAACGGTTGCCCCTCTTCCGGTGCAATTGTCTCTTCGGTTCAAGATACCCCCGCAGAGCATAAATCCGCCAGAAAAGCCTCTCGCTTCACCCGCTACCCCGCCGAGGACTGCGAAATGCGGCCAGCCGGGAGAGTACAGTGAACTCGAACAAAATGAGCTATTTGGACCACTTTCTGGAAAATTCCGCCTTGAACTTTTCCACAATCAGGCCCGAAATATGGCCGCTCAGAAAATAATTTATTAAATAGTTACTTTTAGGGTAGCGCGAATACCACTTTTGGGTTAGTCTTGTCCTGCGCTTTCTATTCACCTCCGGAGAGGTATACAAAAATGCTCACTCGATCGACGAAATCCTTGGCTGTTATTTTTGGCTTTGTTCTCTTGGCAACCGCAAGCTACACGGCTAGCGCTACCCCCATCAGCCCGTTCCCGACCGGCAAGATAGCAACGGGTTCACCGTTCGGCGCGTTCCCGAAAAGGAAGAGCGGATTTCGTG
>VFSW01011194.1_pt1 | contig 12630 bp, 10 predicted proteins | sample 5358111 | NCBI WGS metagenome assembly VFSW01 (sample SAMN11554181, study PRJNA540505) | mine drainage metagenome | isolation source: sediment from site ElyBrook_90M | place: USA: Ely Copper Mine, Vershire, VT | collected 2017
GGTTGGGCGCGCGGGCGGCGGCGGCGCGGAACATCATCAGGGCGGCGGTGAAGTCGGGGGTGATGGTGGCGGGCTGGCCATGGTCGTTGAGGGCGAGCCAGGGTTTGTCGTCGTAGATGGTCATCGGCGAGGCCCCTGCCCTATTTGATCACCACGGGATTGACCGGCGCGCCGGTGCCGCCGGCGACTTTGAGGGGGGCGGCGGTGTAGAGGAAGGTCCATTGGCCGTCGGCCGCGCAATCATCGGCCAGGGCATCGAGGGCGGCGATTTCGGTGAAGGTGACGCCGAGGTTGCGCATCAGGGCGTTGTGGAGGGGCAGGACGACGCCGGAGACCGGATCGGCGGTGACTTCGTTGGCGATGGTGTCGGTGACCAGGTTGGGGATTTCCATCTCGTGGAACCATTTGACCAGTTCGGGGCTGTAGGTCAGGCCCGGCTCGATGAAATCCTGGTAGAATTCGGTTTTGTCGCGGTTGTAGAACGAGCCGATCCAGCCGGTGCGGATGAGGAGGATGTCGTGTTTTTCGATGGTGACGCCTTGTTTGGCGGCGGCGGCGAGGAGGTCTTCGTGGGTGAAGGTTTCGCCGCGATCGAGGACCGGCTTGTTGCGATGGCGGGCGATGTCGATCAGGATGCCGCGGCCGGCGATGCCGCGTTCGGCGATGGGGAGGACGCTGGCCTTGGTCATTTTGCCGGCGGTGGTGCGGGCGTCGTAGCCGTTATAGAGCTGGTCGTCGCACCAGACGTGGCCGAGGGCGTCGTATTGGGTCGAGCCCTGGAGGTACATGATCAACATGTCGTCGGCATATTCGGCGTGGCCGGGGAAGACCGGGCCTTTGCCGCAGAGGTAGTGGCCTTTGTCCATCACGTTGACGCGGACCGGTTGGGCGCGGCCGGGCCAGACCGGATCGCCGCCGGGGTGGCCCATCATGACCTGGAGGGTGAAGGTCTTGCCTTGTTTTACGGCCTGAACGCCGCGGAGGACCTCGGCCTGGGTGAGGAAGTTGAGGCTGCCGACCTCGTCATCGGCGCCCCAGCGACCCCAGTTTTTCGGGTCGTTCTTGAGAAGTTCGGTGACCGGGATTTCGGCGCGGAGCGTGCTGGCCATGGCGGTTTCCTCGTGCGGTTGCGAACCGGTCTGATGCCGGATTGGTCCATCCTGCATTCTTGATCGGCGGGTTGCAACACCGCCAAGCGAACGTTGGCCCGGTTGGCGGTCATTGACCTGTATCAAAGCCACCGGCCGATCATCCGCGCATAACCAGGTCCGCACGACCCGCGCCCGTTCCTTGGGCACGTTTCGAATTCGATCATCTGCAACCACGGAGAACGGACATGTCGGACGATACCCAATTGCAACAGCGCGTCATGGCGGAACTGAACTGGCAGCCGGGCGTGACCGCCGGTCATATCGGCGTGACCGCGAAGGCCGACATCGTCACGCTGAGCGGCCATGTCGAGAGCTACGCCGACAAGCACGCCGCCGAGGCGATCACGCGGCGCGTCCGCGGCGTGTTCGGCGTTGCCGAAGACATCGTTGTGGAACTGCCGGTTCATATCAAACGCACCGATGAAGATATCGCGGCCGCCGCGGTCGAGCGCCTGGCGTGGGACGTCTCCGTGCCGCGCGACAGCGTCAAGGTCACTGTCGCCGATGGTTGGCTGACCCTGACCGGGCGGGTCGGCGCGCATTACCAGCGCGAGGCCGCGATGCGCGATGTTCATGGCCTCATCGGCGTGCGCGGTGTTTCGAGCGAAATCACCATCAAGCCCCGGGTCGATGCGACCAACCTCAGCCAGGACATCATGCACGCGTTGCAACGCTCCTGGTTCGTCGAACCCAACGCCATCAGCGTCACCGTCGAAGGCGGGGCGGTGCGCCTGAGCGGCACGGTTCACTCACCGCATGAACGCAACCTCGCGGCGACCACGGCCTGGTCGGCACCGGGGACCATTACGGTGGAGAATAATATTACGGTTTCGTGAGTGTGGACAATGACGGGACAAGTATAGCGAAGAGTAAAAGTAAGGATCTTCTTTTTTGTGAACAAAAAAGAAGCAAAAAAAACTTTGTTCGTTTGGGTCATGCTGGTGGGAACGCCTGTGGCTCAGCGCAGATGAAAGAGCGACCTATGGAAAATCCTGATACCACGATCGCCATTTTCGACGATCACCTTGCGGCCGATGCCGCCATCAAGACACTCTCCCGCGGCGGCTTTGCGATGCAGCAACTCAGCGTCATCGGCAAAGGCTACCATACCGAGGAAAACGTCGTCGGCTTCTACAATACCGGCGATCGGGTGCGCTTCTGGGGCCTGCGCGGCGCGTTCTGGGGCGGTCTCTGGGGGGTGTTTTTCGGCGGCCTGTTCCTGTCCATCCCCATCGTCGGCCATGTCGTCGTGCTGGGCTATCTGGCCTCGATGGTGTTCTCCGGCGTCGAATCCGCCGCGGTGGTCGGTGGTCTGAGCGCGCTCGGCGCCGCGATGTATGGCATCGGCATTCCGAAAGACAGCGTGATTGAATACGAATCCGCGCTCAAGGCCGATCATTTCCTGGTCATGGTGCACGGCACGCCAGCGGAGACGATCCGGGCGCGCGCCATCCTGGGCCTTGCAAAACCGCTGCGGCTTGATGTTCACACCGGCGTGAAATTCATCGCGCCGCCGCAAGACGTCACCATCCCGGCCTGATGCCATGCACGCCATGATGCTGAATGCGCTCCATCAGCCGCTCGACTATATCGAACTGGTGGACCGGCACCCTGGCCCCGGCCAGGTGCGCGTCGCGATCGCCGCCTGCGGCGTCTGCCGGACCGATCTGCACGTGGTCGACGGCGAATTGCCGCATCCGCAGGTGCCGATCATCCCGGGCCATGAAATCATCGGCAGGGTCGATGCGCTGGGCGATGGCGTGCGCGCGTTGCACATCGGCCAGCGCGTCGGCATCCCCTGGCTCGGCCACACCTGCGGCACCTGTCCCTATTGCCGCGCCGGCCACGAAAACCTGTGCGACCACCCGCTGTTCACCGGCTACACGCGCGATGGCGGCTTCGCCACCGCAACCATCGTCGATGCCGCTTACGCCTTCCCGCTCGGCGATGCCGGCAGCGACGCATCGCTGGCGCCGCTGCTCTGCGCCGGGCTGATCGGCTGGCGATCGTTGAAAATCGCCGGCGAGGGTAAAAAACTCGGCCTCTACGGCTTCGGCGCGGCCGCGCATATCGTTGCTCAGATCGCCCGCTGGCAGGGCCGCACGGTCTACGCCTTCACCCGACCGGGCGATGCCGCCACCCAAGCCTTTGCACGCTCGCTCGGCGCCGTCTGGGCCGGCGGGTCCGACGAGATGCCGCCCGATGCGTTGGACGCCGCGATTATTTTCGCTACCGCCGGCGAACTCGTCCCCGCCGCGCTGCGCGCGCTCCGCAAAGGCGGCCGCGTCGTCTGCGCCGGCATCCATATGAGCGATATCCCGGCGTTCCCCTACGGCCTGCTGTGGGAGGAGCGCCAGATCCTGTCCGTCGCCAACCTGACGCGGCAGGACGGGCTCGAATTTCTGCGCCTGGTGCCGGAAATCGGCATCGTCACCCGCACCACCACCTACCGGCTGACCGAGGCCAATCAGGCCCTGGCCGACCTACGCGCCGGCCGCTTCGAAGGTGCGGCCGTCCTGATCCCCTGACCGCGCGCCAACGATCCGCCCCGGCGAGACCAGCCAGATCGCCGCATTTTCCCCCAGCGAGCGCAATTGCGCCCGATCGGTCGCGGTGCAGAACACCTGGCTCGGGCTTCGCTGCAACGCCTCACCCAGAGCGACGCGATGCGCCGCATCGAGGTGGACGAACGGTTCATCGAGCAGCAGCACCGGTGCCGCGCCGCGCAGCGAGGCGATCAGCGCCGCGTGCGCCAGCACGATCGCCACCAGCATGGCGCGTTGTTGCCCGGTCGATGCGAAGGCGGCGGCAAGCCCGCTGCCGGCATCCGCCAGCAGCAGATCGGCGCGCTGGGGCGAGACCGCGGCAACCGGTTCGGCTCGCGTGCGCGCATAGAGCCGCCGCAGCCAATCCTCCACCACGATCGCCGGCTCGATGGCAAGGCGCGCCCCGATCGGGCACTCCAGCGCCAGCGTCGCCGCCGGAAACGGCGCGAATGCGCCGCGCGCCAGCATCGCGTTGACCCGCGCGATCAGATCGAGCCGCGAGGCGGTCAGGGCGGCGGCGTGGCGGGCCATCGAATCCTCGATGGTCGCGAGCCAAGCGGCATCGGCGGTGCCTTGTTCGATCTGGCGGTTGCGATTGGCCGAAGCCGCCTCGAACGCCGCGACCTCGCTGGCGTGGGCCGGGGCCAGCGCCAAGGTCAGCCGGTCCAGAAAGCGCCGCCGCGCGCTGGCGCCTTCGGTGAACAGCCGGTCCATCTGCGGCGTCAGCCACACGCAGGCGAACGCGGCGGCGGCCGCGGCAGCGTTGACCGGATCACCATCGAGCAGGATTTTGCGGCGCTCGGCACCCGCACCGTCGATCCCGGTACCGAGCGTGAAACGTCGCCCGGCATCGGTCAGTTGGGCGGCGACCGCCCAGCCGCCCGACGCGCCGCGCCGCGCCAGTTCGGCAAATTTCGCCCCGCGCAGCCCGCGCCCGGGTGCCAGCAGCGAAATCGCCTCGAGCAGATTGGTCTTGCCCGACCCGTTCGGCCCTTCGAGGGCCACGATGCGCGAGTTCGGCCGGACATCGAGCGAGGCGTAGGAGCGGAAATCGGTCAGGCGGAGGGTGGTCAGCGTTGTCATGGGAGAAGGAAGCAAGGACTTCTTTTTTTGGAAAAAAAGAAGCAAAAAAACTTTTTGACACTGGGCCTGTGACGGTTCAAGCGCTCATGCCCCAGATCAAAAAAAGTTTTTTGCTTCTTTTTTTCAAAAAAGAAGCGCTTCCTCCCCTCGCACCGCCGCGCGACCGCTAGACCCGCATCGGCATCAGCACGAAGATCGCGCTCTGATCGCCGGCTGCGCGCACCAGCGTCGGTGCCGCGCCATCGGCGAAGCAGAATTCGACATGGCCTTTGATCTGTTCCGTCACATCGTTGAGATAGCGGGCCTGAAACCCGATTTCGAGCGGCGTGGAGCTGTATTCCACCTGTTCGCCATCCAGTTCTTCCGAGGCGGTACCCTGATCCGGGCTGGTGGCCGACAGCACCAGCAGATCGCGCGCAACAGAGAGTTTTACCGGCTTGTGGCGCTCGGCGGTAATCGCGGATACGCGCGCCACGGCGTTGGAAAAATCATTGGTATCCACGCGCAGGATCTTGTCGTTACCGACCGGGATGACCTTGCTGTAATCGGGATAGGTGCCGTCGATCAGCTTGCTGGTCATCCGCATGGTGTCGAGCGTGAACTGAATCCGCGTCTCCGACAGGGCAATCGCGATCTCGCCGGTGACATCCTCCAGCAACTTCCTGATTTCATTGACGGTCTTGCGCGGAATGATCACGCCGGGCATGCCCGCCGCGCCATCGGGCAGCGGCTCCTCGACGCGGGCGAGGCGGTGCCCGTCGGTCGCCACCGCGCGCAGCACGGCGGCGCCATCGGATTCGGCGGCGTGCACGTAAATGCCGTTCAAATAATACCGGGTCTCTTCGGTCGAGATCGCAAACCGCGTCCGGTCGATCAAGCCGCGCAGCGCCTGCGCCGGGATCGAGAACCGGTGGCTCAGCTTGCCGGCATCGAGCTTGGGGAATTCATCGGTCGGCAGCACCACCAGCTTGGTGGCATAGCGCCCGGCGCGGAGTGCCAGCGGCGCATCGCCGCCCGGATGGTCGAGCTCGACCTGTGCGTGCTCAGGCTGGCGTCGCACGATTTCATAGAGCGTTGCCGCCGGTGCGGTGACCGAGCCATCCTGCGCCGCCTCGACCGGCACATCCTCGATCAGCGCAATCTCCAGATCGGTCGCGGCGATGGTCAGGCGGCCTTCCTTCACGGACAGCAGCACATTGGCGAGGATGGGGATGGTGTTGCGCTTCTCCACCACGTTCTGAACATGGGCCAGCGCCTTGAGGAGCGTGGCGCGATCCGCCTTGAGCTTCATGCGATCCTTCCAGTCATCTTGCCGGGCGTCCGAGTCGGCCGGTTTCGTTGCATAGCCCAGATCGGTCATAAATAGAACCGCCCGCACCATCATCGAACTGCAACCAATCAGTGGGTGACAAGGGGGGCATTGCGGGTTATGGCGGGCCTGTCAGGTTCGCAGGGCCCGGCATCAGACCGACATCGTCAATTCTTTCAAGCGGATCTGCTCATGACCAGCATTGCCCCGCCTGCCCTTGTGCATGGACGCCGCCTGCCCAACGCGTGGGACATCGCTGCGATTCTGCTCGTGATGGGTGTGCTGATCGGCGTCGTCAGCGTCGCGCGCGGCACCCTCGCGCCGCTCGCCGCCGCCCAGGCGACCCATATCCATCTCGATCCCGCCTATCTGCCGGGCTACGCGGTCCGTACCACGCTGCGCATGTTCGCGGCGCTGTTCCTCTCGCTGATCTTTACCTTCCTGGTCGCGACGCTGGCCGCCAAAAGCCGGCGCGCCGCCATCATCATCATCCCGGTGCTCGACATCCTGCAATCGATCCCGATCCTCGGGTTCCTGTCGGTCACCGTGCTGTTCTTCGTCAATCTGTTTCCGGGTCAGCAGCTCGGCGCCGAATGTGCCGCCATTTTCGCGGTGTTCACCGGCCAGGCGTGGAACATGACGTTCAGCTTCTACCAGTCGCTCACCACCGAACCATCCGATCTCGATGAAGCGTGCCGCAGCTTCGGCCTTTCGCCCTGGCAGCGCTTCTGGCGGCTCGACGTGCCGTTCGCCGTTCCCGGCCTGGTCTGGAACATGATGCTGTCGATGTCGGGCGGCTGGTTCTTTGTGGTCTATGCCGAGGCGATTACGGTCGGCAACACCACGTTCACCCTGCCGGGCATCGGCTCCTATGTCGCGGTCGCGCTGCAACGGCGCGATCTGCTGGCGATTTTCGAAGCCGTGTTCACCATGCTGGTGGTCATCCTGCTGTACGACCAGCTGCTGTTCCGCCCGCTGGTCGCCTGGTCCGACAAATTCCGCTTTGAAACCGTGCAGACCGCCTCGGCCGGCGAGCCGTGGGTGCTGAAACTGCTGCGCCGCACGTTTATTCTGCGCGAGGCCGCCGGCTGGCTGGGCGATCGTGTCGCCGTCATCGGCCGGCTCCGCCTCGGCCGCGCCGAACGCACCTTCGCCTCGCTGAAAGTCGGCAAGAGTTCGTCCAAACTGGGCGATGGCGTGTTCTACGCCGTGGTGATCGCCGCCGCCGGCTATGCGTTCTGGCAGGTGACGACGTTTTGTGCCGCGCATCTTGCCTGGTCCGATCTGCTGACCTGCGTGATCGATGCGTTTTTCACTTTGGCGCGCGTGCTCGCCGCCCTGCTGATTTCATGCGCGATCTGGGTGCCGGTCGGCGTCTGGGTTGGTCTGCGGCCGAAGGCGACCAAGCTGGTCCAGCCGGTCGCGCAATTCCTGGCGGCGTTTCCGGCCAATCTGCTGTTTCCGCTGGTGGTGGCCGGCATCGTCGCCTTCCATTTGTTGCCGAACATCTGGCTGACGCCGCTGATGGTGCTGGGCACGCAATGGTATATTCTGTTCAACGTCGTCGCCGGCGCTTCCGCGTTGCCGGGCGACCTCAAGGAGGTTGCTGCCAGTTTCGGGCTGCGCGGCTGGCTGCGCTGGCGCCGCCTGATCATTCCCGGCATCCTGCCCTATCTGGTCACCGGCGCGCTCACCGCGACGGGGGCGGCCTGGAATGCCTCGATCGTTGCGGAAGTGGCCTCGTGGGGCAAGACCACGCTGGTTGCTAAAGGCCTGGGTGCCTATATCGCGCAGGCCACCACCGCCGGTGATACCAGCAAGATCGTGCTGGGCGTCGCGGTGATGTCGGCCTTCGTGCTGAGTTTCAACCGGCTGGTCTGGCGCCCGCTCTATGCCTATGCCAGCCGCCGCACCAATCTCGGATAGGGGATTTCATGGATCAGCAAGTTACCACCCGTACCCTGCTCGAAGTCAGCCATTGCCGGCAGGCCTATCCGAAAGAGGCCAATAACGAACTCATCGTGCTCGACGATGTCAACGTGCGCCTGTTCGAGGGCGAAATCGTCGGCCTGCTCGGCCGTTCGGGGTCGGGCAAATCGACCCTGCTGCGCATCATCGCCGGCCTGCTGCGCCCGACCAGCGGCGATGTCACTTGGCAGGGCAAGCCGGTCCGCGGCCCGGTGCGCGGTGTCGCCATGGTGTTCCAGAGTTTCGCCCTGTTCCCCTGGCTCTCGGTGCAGGAAAATGTCGAAATCGGCCTCGAAGCGATGGGCGTTTCTCGTTCGGTGCGCGAGACCCGCGCCGAGGAAGCGATCGATCTGATCGGCCTCGGCGGCTATGAAAGCGCCTATCCCAAGGAGCTTTCGGGTGGCATGCGCCAGCGCGTCGGCCTTGCGCGTGCGCTGGTCACCCACCCCGATCTGCTGCTGATGGACGAGCCGTTTTCGGCACTCGACGTGCTGACCGCGGAAACCCTGCGCACCGATCTGATCGATTTGTGGTCCGAGCGTAAGCTGCCGGTCAAATCGATCCTGATGGTCACCCACAACATCGAGGAAGCGGTGCTGATGTGCGACCGCATTCTGGTGTTCTCATCCGACCCCGGCCGCGTCGCCCATGAAATGACCGTGCCGTTCGCCCATCCGCGCAACCGGCTCGACCCCGCCTTCCGCCAGATGGTCGATGATATTTACGCGGTGATGACAAGGCGCAAGACCCCGGCCGACCTGCGCGCCGCCGCCGCTAAGCCGACCACCGGCTTCGCGACGCCGCTCCACCCGATCGGCACCAATCTGATGTCCGGGCTGATGGAAACCCTCGCCGCCGAACCCTATAACGGCCGCGCCGACCTGCCCGCGCTGGCCGCCGTGCTGCAATACGAGGCCGATGAACTGCTGCCGCTTGGCGAGACGCTGCAATTGCTGCATTTCGCCGAACTCGAGGAAGGCGACATCCGCCTGACCGACCAGGGTCGCAGCTTCGTCCACGCCGATACCGACGAGCGCAAGAAAATTTTTGCGGAGGCGGCGCGCAGCCATGTCAAACTGGTTGCCGCGATCCGCCAGGTGATCGACGAACGCTGGAACCATCGTGCCTCCGCCGTGCGCTTCCGCGACGAGTTGGAAGACCACATGTCGCCCGAACGCGCCGAGGAGACCCTGCGCACCGCGATTTCCTGGGGCCGCTACGCCGAATTGTTCTCATACGACGAGGAAGGGCAGCAATTCAGCCTCGAGGATATCGAGGAGGAGTAAAGGCGTCGCGCTGTGGAGCCAGTTTCTGCATCACCAACGAGGCGCGGGGGTTCGCCGATCACAAACCCGGCGCCTTCACGGCCCGCGACGCCGTTCGAGCCGACGTCCCGCGCGAGATCGCATAACCCGGCGTTAATCTTTGCCCCGTAGTCTGCCCATCATAGCGGCCGCAGCAAGGATGACGCCACGTGGTTTTGAAGCTCAACGTTCGACATAAACTTTACCTGACCGCGGCGATCAGCCTGGTGGGCTTCGTCTGCCTGTGCGCCTTCGCGCTGCATCTGCTCTATCGCACCATGCTGGCGGATCGGATCGCCAAGACCGACGTCCTGGCCCAAATGGCGCGCTCGGTCGCCGCCTCGATCTACCAGCGTGAACAGTCAGGCCAGATCAGCGAGGCCGCCGCCCAAGCCAAGGCTGAGCGGATCATCGGCCAGATGAGCTACGGCAAGGACGGGTATATATTCGTCAACAATAGCAAAGCGGCCCGCGTCGTCTTCCCGCCCAATCCGAAATTGGTTGGCCAGAACACCTGGAATCTGCACGACCCGGATGGGGTATACTTCAATCGCGTGATGGAACAGCGCGCCGTCGCGGGCGATCACCGGCCCACTTTCTACCGGTTTCCCAAGCCCGGCTCGCAAACGCCGGTTCAGAAAGTCGCGATGGTGGAATATTTCGCGCCCTGGCATTGGGTGATCGGCACCGGCATCTACCTCGACGATGTGCAACATGATTTCGCTGCCCTGCTCTGGGAGTTTGCGGCTTTTGCCCTGCCGATTCTGCTCCTGATCTTCGGCGTGGCGTTCTGGTTGTCGCGCACCATCGCGCTGCCGCTGGCAACCCTCGCGGTGCAGACCGGCAAACTCGGCACCGGCGCGCCGGACATCACGATCGATGGAGTGGGCAGGCCCGACGAAATCGGCACGCTTGCCACAGCGATCGACCGGTTTCGGCTCGATGGGCTGGAAAAACGTCGCCTGGAAGCGGAATCGAGCGAAGTACGCCGACTGCGTGAAGCGGAACGCGCCGAGCAGGAGAGCCTGCGGACCGCCATGAACACCCAGCTTGCCGCCGTGGTCAGCGCCGTCGCCGGCGGGCTGAGTCGCCTCGCTGACGGTGATCTGCTGCATCGCATCAACACCCCGTTCGCCGCCGAATACGAAAAACTGCGGGCCGATTTCAATGATGCGGTCACGAGGCTGCACGCCACGATGACCGATGTCTCCGGCGCGACCGATACGATCCGCGCCGGTTCCGGCCAGATCGCCAGCGCCTCGGACGACATGGCACGCCGCGCCGAACAACAGGCCGCCAACCTCGAACAGACCGCAGCCGCGCTCGATCAGATCACCGCAACCGTCCGCCGCACCGCCGAAGGCGCCGTTGAGGCCCGCAAGCTGGTGCAGACCGCGCGCGATGATTCCGAGCGCTCGGGTGAAGTCGTCGGTCGTGCGGTCGATGCCATGTCCGGCATCGTTCAATCCTCCACCCAGATCGGCAATATCACCGGCGTGATCGACGAAATCGCGTTCCAGACCAACCTGCTCGCCCTCAACGCCGGGATCGAGGCTGCCCGCGCGGGCGATGCCGGGCGGGGTTTCGCCGTGGTCGCCTCGGAAGTGCGCGCCCTGGCACAACGCTCGGCCGATGCCGCCAAGGAAATCACCTCCCTGATCAAAATGTCCGGCAGCCAGGTCAAGGCCGGCGTCGAACTGGTCGATGAAGCAGGCAAAACCCTCAACCGTATCGCAACGCAGGTTTCCACCATCGACGGCATCGTCGCCGAGATTGCCGCTTCGGCGCAGGAGCAATCCACCGGCCTCAGCCAGATCAACACCGCGATCAACGCGATGGATCAGGCAACCCAGCAGAACGCCGCCATGGTCCAGCAATCCACCGCGGCCGCTAGCAGTCTCGCGGGCGATTCTGACCATCTCTCAAGCCTGATCGCCCGGTTTGCTCTGGCCGAGCAGACCAAATCGGGCCGCCTGCCATCGCTCCAGCGGGCGTAGCTGGTCCTAACCGACCTTTACGCCCTTCCAGAACGCGACGCGGCCCTTGATCGCGGCCGCGGCGGCCAGCGGCTCGGCATAATACCAGGCTGCATCCGTATTGGTCGCGCCGTCCACCGCGACCGAATAATAATTCGCGGTTCCCTTCCACGGGCAGCGCGATGTGGTCGCACTCGGCCGCAACGCCTCGGCACGCACCGCATCGAGCGGAAAATAATGATTGCCCTCGACCACCACGGTATCATTCGATTCCGCAATGACCGTCTCGTTCCAGATTGCCTTCACCATGACGCGCTCCTGATACTCCATCTACCCCACTCACATGGGTCTGCCGGCACGCCGCGAAACCCCCGCGCCTTTAACGCGAGCCGCGATAATCCCATGTGGAACCCATGACCGAAGCATCGCCGCACGCCCTGCGAAACCTGCCGATCGGCATCGCCGCCACCGGCACCCGCACCGAACACGATTCGATGGGCAGCATCGAAGTCCCGGCCGATCGCTACTGGGGTGCACAAACCCAGCGCAGCCTGAAACATTTCGCGATCGGTGCGGACCGCATGCCGCTCGCGGTCTACCGGGCCTACGCCATCGTCAAAAAAGCTGCCGCAATGGTCAACGCCGAAGCCGGCCACCTGCCGGCGTGGAAAGCCGCCGCGATCATTCGCGCCGCCGATGAAGCCGTTAACGGCGAGTTCGACGATCACTTTCCGCTGTTCGTTTATCAGACCGGCTCCGGCACCCAGTCGAACATGAACATCAACGAGGTTCTGGCCAACCGTGCCAGCCAGTTGCTCGGCGGTGCCATCGGCAGCAAAGCGCCGGTTCACCCGAACGATGATCTCAACCTCGCCCAATCCTCCAACGACACCTTTCCAACCGCGATGCACATCGCAACCATCGACGCGCTCGACGGCCAACTGCTCCCCAACGCCACCGCCCTCGCCGCCGCGATCGAAGCCAAGGCCCAGGCCTGGCTCGACATCCCCAAAACCGGCCGCACCCATCTGCAAGACGCGGTGCCCCTCACCGTCGGCCAGGAATGGTCCGGCTACGCCCATCAGCTTCGCACCGCCCTCGCGCGCATCGATGCCTGCAAACCCGAACTCTACCAACTCGCCGCCGGCGGCACCGCGGTTGGCACCGGCATCACCGCCTGGCCCGGCTTCAGTGCTGCCATCGCCGGCCAGATCGCCAGCCTCACCGGCAAACCCTACCCCATATTTAGCAGTGGCTCGAATAAACTGCATAATATCAGCATCTTACACTCGT
>VFSW01011195.1_pt1 | contig 12630 bp, 10 predicted proteins | sample 5358111 | NCBI WGS metagenome assembly VFSW01 (sample SAMN11554181, study PRJNA540505) | mine drainage metagenome | isolation source: sediment from site ElyBrook_90M | place: USA: Ely Copper Mine, Vershire, VT | collected 2017
ATGCAGCCCAGCGTGCCAGCGTCGCGGGGCTCCTCTTATGGTGCAGGCCCTTCGCAAGCTGTTGCTGGTATGCGTGAAAAAGCTGTTGGCAGTCCGTGGATGCATGGACTCCCACCGTACCGATACCTGCACTGGCTGCAATCAGTGTGATGAAGAGCGGTATTCGATAATTAAGTTTCATCAGATTCCTTTAGCTAATTCCAAGTGCCGATTTTCGATAGATGGACCTGTACGGCATTCAATATTTCCAGAACTAAATATGCGTCGGCACGCCTAACTTGCGTCTCATAGGATCATCCATCGTCGCTTTTGCCGGACCGTGCTTTTGTGAAGAAGGCATAAGAAGGACAGGGGTACTTTCTTCGCTAAGCTTGTAGAGCAGGGATCTGTAACTTATATGAAGCCATTTGGCTGTCTTTTGCCGATTCCAGCTATTAGCCTGAAGGGCCTTCAAAATAATGTGACGCTCCAGATCAAGCGTTGCCTTTTTCGTAATATGGCGTAACGAGATAGGCTCACTTAGATCGATATCCGCGATAATGCTGTCGCCATGATTCTGCGGAGGCAGTAGTTCATCTGCGAGGAGATCTTCGTTACCGATCAGGACATAGCTTCGGATAATGTTCTCGAGCTGGCGAATATTCCCGGGCCAGTCATAGCGCTGCATCAATTCGATGGCGTTGCGGGAGAGCGGCTTGGGAGAAAGGCTGAAGGTCCGGGCGTGCTGCTCAATGAAATAGTCGACCAGTTGGGGAATATCTTCTTTACGCCCGCGCAATGGAGGCAGATTAATTGTGACGGCGTTGATGCGATAGAGAAAGTCCAGACGGAAGGATCCATCATCGACCTGAGCCCGGAGATCGCGGTTCGCGACCGAGACGAGGCGCGTCTCGATGGCCATGGTCGTATGTCCGCCAACGCGGACGAAGGTCCCATCCTGCAACACTTGCAGCAACTTGGATTGCACCATGAGATCGAGACTGCCGACTTCATCCAGAAAGAGTGTTCCCATATGGGCTTGCTCTACCCTGCCCCGCTTGGTGGAGTGGGCTCCGGTGAAGGCACCCTTCTCATATCCGAAGAGTTCGGTCTCAAGGAGTGTTTGGGGAATGGAGGGGCAACTCACCTTGACGAGTGAATCCTTGGAGCGCTTGGAAAATGCATGAAGGAGACGGGCACATATTTCCTTCCCGGTCCCGGTCTCTCCCTGGAGAAGAACGGGGACATCGGTGGCGGCAACGCGCTCCAACTTCTGACGAATAGCCTGCATCGCGGCTGTTCGCCCGAAGACAACGTCTAAAGGAGGGAGATCCAGAAAGGCTGCCGAATTTACGTAATGGTCCAAGGGATATCCTGCCAGCGGTGCTCGATTTAGCAAATCTAGCTATGAATAAGCACGTGAGAGGCCATACGGGGCTCGCCTCTCTCTATAGCGTGCCTATGCCCTAGTTACGCTGATATCCCTATCGTTGCGCCTACGAATGCTTCTGGAGGGGTTCGTTAACTTACTGATTAACTGTCTAAATGTGGAACTTTTTTTCTCTTTTTGACTGCAAAGTTCTTCCATTTATGACTAGGTTCGGCTAGACTGAATCCACCTTAGAGGCATCTGGGGACGAGAAGCTATCTAACATCGTTGCAACGGTAGCGGCACCCAGATGCGAACGACTGATGCCCACGTTAGATGCGGGTAACGGCTGTAGAGGGTTGGAGTTCTGTGATGTCTATCGCATTGCCATTTGGTGTTCCGAAAATCGCGCAGCCACCAAAGCCTCGACTCTTCGTCCTGGACTCAAATCTTGCGGTTCTTGAATATCTGCGTGAAGTGCTTAGCAGTCAATACAATCTGAATCTTTTCTCCGATGAAAAGTCTTTGCTGAACCAGTGCACGGCCGGTCCGGAGCCTCACCTGGTTTTGCTTGCGTGGGAGAGCATCGAACAGTCACTGCCCATTCTGTCTCACGTGCGCGCTTCGCTATCTGACGTCCCCATTATTATCCTGTCATGTTCAGCTGAGGTTAAAAACCTCGAGATTGTGACGCGGATTGGATCTCGGGGCGTTGTGTTGAAGCCGTTTGTGGATGGAAACCTTGAAACCGCCATTGAAGAGCATCTGGCGTGTGTGGACCGCGACACTTCGGCAGAGCCGCAGGAGATTCGCCTGGACGACTCGCATTCCTTCGTTTGGTCCAATAAGCGGATGAGGGAGTTGCAGGCTCAGGCTTCGCTGGTGGCGAAGTCCGATATCCCGGTGCTCATTATGGGCGAAAGCGGGACAGGTAAAGAGATCCTGGCGATGTACACCCACAAGATGTCCCTGCGCAGTGAACGCATGTTCCTGAAGGTCAATTGCGCGGCCATGCCCGCAGACCTTCTGGAGAGCGAACTATTTGGATACGAGCAGGGTGCATTCACGGGAGCCAATAAGGCAAAGCCGGGAAAGTTTGAGGTTTGCAGCGGTGGCACGATCTTTCTCGATGAGATTGGCGAGATGCCGGCGATCCTCCAGGCCAAACTGCTTCAGGTGCTGCAGGATGGGACGTTTTCGAGGCTCGGGAGCCGCGCGCCAATGAAGGTGGACGTCCGCGTCATTGCCGCGACGAACATCAATATGAAGGCGGCAATAGCGCAGAAGAGCTTTCGCGAGGACATGTACTACCGACTGAACGGATTTTCCCTTGTGATTCCGCCTCTGCGTGATCGCCGCGACGAGATTCCTATCCTTGCGTCCCACTTCATCCGCAAGGGGGCGGCCAAATATGGGAGCAAGCCGCTGACTCTATCGCACAACCTCCTCGATGCACTGACTCGCTATTCCTGGCCTGGTAACAGCCGAGAACTAGAGCACGTTATTAATCGCTTCCTCATTTTGGGCGATGAAATGGCAATCTTGGCTGACTTGAGCCCCTTCTCGAACCTGCATGCTGAATCGAGTGCGTCCCAGGATCAATTCAAGGGTGCAGGACTCAAGCAACTGGTCCGCAGCCTGAAGGGCGATGCAGAAGCGGCAGCAATTGAACGGATTCTGGAGGGGAATGGATGGAACCGGAAAGCGGCAGCAAACGAACTGCAAATCAGCTACAAGGCGTTGCTCTACAAGATCAAGCAGTACGACCTCGCGCCCAGACGGAGAGCTTGAACCACTTCCCACCCAAAGAGGTGTCGGAAGAGCCGTACATGGTGGTGATTCGAGGAGAGGAGCAAACGCTTAAGGGCTATGCGGACCGCAGCCAGTGGCCAACGGATGCGGATGGGGTACATACGCAGGGGTTGAGTTCCATTCGCTTGACCCATCTGGGGTCAGGCAAGGTGGAAGATGTGTCTCTGGACAACGTCAAAGCTGTTTTCTTTGTGAAGGATTTCTCGGGCCAGACGAGCCACGTCGATCTTCTCTTCCATGATCGGTTGCCGGCCATGGAGTGCCTTTGGATTCGTATCCGGTTCGACGATGGCGAGACGATCGAGGGAATGATCGAGAACACCCAGGACCACATCATGGGGCCCGGGTTTTTTATGGCTCCGGCAGATCCGATTGGAAACAACTGGTTGATCTACGTATCCAAGAGCAAGCTCACGGGCTTTGAGATCCTGGGATTACGGCCGAGCGTCAAGACCCTCCATCGCTCCAAGAGCGCGAGCAACGTTTGATCGCCGGCGGGTGCACCGATCGCGTGCATTCCTGGCGATCGACGCCGTAATCACCCCTAGCAGATTTGCAGGCTGAGGCCGGCACGGAGGGATACGACACGCCCGCCCAACTCCCGCTGTAACGCACCCGTAGCTTCAAAGCCTGTGCAATGACAAGGCGCAATATGCTCGACATCGAATGCCCGAAGATTCTCCAGGGTTGCGTTGATGCGCTCCGCCGAAGCAGAAAACAGATGCAGCCCTCCCATCACGCAGGCGATGCGGCCATTGCCGATCAGCTCCCTCGTGTAGATCAACGTGTTGATCAATCCAGCGTGTCCACAACCGGTGATCACGGTCCAACCGCGTAGCGTCTCGATCAATAGCGCCTGATCATCGATCATCTGATCACGCTCCGTGCACCGCGGGTCCAGGAAGAAAGACTCGGGAACATCTTCGAATGTATTCGTCCGCGGGATGGCCCCGGTCACGATCATTCCGGGAATGATCTCCGTCGGTCCGGGCGATTCGATTAGCTCGGACGGCCGCGACATCACCGCGCGATACGATGCCGGAGGAATGCCGTTCGCCCGGTTCGGCGGCGTCTTTTCGCGTCGATACTTGGCGTTCAATGCCGCTGGATGCATGTAGATCCTGCCACGAAATCCGGCTTCGATTAACGCCGCAATTCCGCCGGTGTGGTCCGCGTGACCATGACTAATCACCAGAGCTTCGGCAGTTGTGAGATCGATTCCAAGCAGACGGGCGTTGTGCAGGAGCGTATGGCCCTGGCCGGTATCGTAGAGAATGCGATGGCGGTCGGCCTCAATCCAAAGGGCAATTCCCCATTCCCCTGCGGCGTCGATGGTGCCCGCCGTATTTTCAACGATTGCAGTGATCTTGAGGTTATGAATCATGTTGCGATGTTCGGCACCAAGTCATTGTGCCCCTCCGTAGAGGATCGCGCGCGCCATGCGATCCGTCACCGCTCAGTGTACGCCGCTTATACAATTCAAGCCCGGCATCTCGAAGTCCGAGCGGCGTCTACTGACCATCACCATGGAGCAAGGGACTGAAGTTCGGCGCAGTTATTGTGCGCCGCGGCGCCTGAGGATGGTCTTGATCGTCTCAAACATAATGAGCAGATCGAGTCCCAGGGTTTGATGCTTCACATAGTAGAGGTCGTAAGCCAGCTTTTCACGGCTCTCTTCGAGCGTAGCTCCATATCCATAACGCACCTGCGCCCACCCAGTAAGACCCGGACGGATCAGTGTGCGCACGTGGTAGAAAGGGATCTGCTCCGACAGCCAGGAGACAAACTCCGGGCGCTCCGGCCGGGGTCCCACAAAACTCATATCACCGCTCAATACATTCCAGAGTTGCGGGACTTCATCCAAACGGGTCTTCCGCATGAACTTCCCTATTCGGGTGACTCTGGGGTCATTCTTGGTGGCCCACTTGGCTCCATCGGCCTCCGCATCCACCACCATCGTACGGAACTTATAGACGGTGAAGATTCGCCCATTGAGACCAACGCGCTTCTGACCAAAGAAGATGGGTCCGGGCGAAGACAACCGTACCAACAGAACGACGATGGGGAAAATCGGAATAAAGAGGATAAGAACAACCGCGGCCACAAGGGTCGATGCGATCCGGAGCAGGAACTGTTGCGAGGGCTTCATTCTAAAGCCCTCACAGAAAAGAAGATCGCTGGGATGAAGCCCGTCAAGCTGCAACTTTCCCGTGAGCCGCTCCTGAACACTGCCAACCTCTTCGATCGTGACGCCACGAAAACGCATCGAGAGAAGCCCGTCAACGGGAAGTTCTCCGCGGCGGTCGTCGAGCGCAATCACGATACGATCGATGGAGGTCTCGACGGAAGCCATTTGCTCAACTGCGGCGGCGAAAGTCCTCTTGCGCTCCGCTTTGTCCGCTGCCGCAGCGTCCGAACCTACCACGACCATGCCCGCCTCGCGATGCTCTCTGATCGTCTCGATGATCGAGTTGGCCCGCTCTCCGCCCCCCAGCACGTACACCCGCTCCTGAAAAATCGCATGCCCACTGATCCATTCAAAGGCGCTCCGCCATGCAATGAGTGAAGCTACGACCAGAATCAGGCCAAGTAGAAAGACGAAGCGCGCAATCGCCGCTTGAGGAAATATATAGACAATCGCTGACAGAGCAAATGCTAAAAACCCAATGATGAGTAGCAGCCTGAAATAGATCTCCCAGCGTGCAGAAATATGCTGCGGCTCGTAAAGGTCAAAGTAGTAGGAGCATAGGATAGTACTTACCGTTAAGGCGGCAATCTTGAGCATCCCGTGATTTTGCCCAAGGATAGTAAACGTATCTGAACCCAGCACCAGCGCCGATGCGAGCACGAAGGACCCACCAACAATCAGAGCTTCGCACAGAATCAGTATGACTGTTCGCGTTGGATAATATACATTCAGTAGTCGTATCATCTATGCACCATGCTGCGAACTACTCCGTCTTGCCATCGTAGCGGTAGTAGTAGCTTTCAGTAATTGCTGGCTTATCAACTGCATTAAGCACAAATCCAATAATATTGGACGCCTTCAGCTCATATTGGGCACGCTGAGCTACTGGGAATGTTGTTATACCAGCGCGTGCCACCAATAAAACGGCATCGCAGGACCTGGCCAAGTTCACAGCGTCAGACACCAGCAGTACAGGGGGAGAGTCAACTACAATCCAGTCAAAATAGGGCGCGGCCGTAGCAAGCAACTCATCAAATCGCTTGCTCCCGGAGAGATCAGCGGCTCTCTCGCCTCCCTCCCCTCCGGGAATAAATGCCAAATTATTAAATACGGCGGATATGATGGGATCTCGATCTTTTACCTCTTCGGCGTATTGCATAACTTCCTGGATGCTGGCCTTTCCGGAGAGATAATCGGCAAGTCCCGGATTATAATCACATCCCAAATACTGATGCAGGCTAGAGCATCGCATGTCTCCATCGATCAATAGCACTTTGCTGTTTTTGTGACGTGCTAGATTGAGTGCCAGGTTGGCAGCAATAAAGCTCTTGCCCTCCTGAGGCATCCCGCTGCTCACCATGAGGGACTTCAGGCTCTTGAGGTCGCGAAACTCCTGCAAGCGGGACCTGAGGCTACGAAACTGCTCCACCCCTGCTCCACTCTTTTGCAGGCCAGGGAGTCGGTCGAAGGACGGGTTCCATGGTCTCCTGGGAACATCCATCAAAAAGGATGCATCAGTCGCAGGGAGTGGAGCCTTCTCGGCTATGGTAATTGCACCCTCGGACGGATCGGCGGAGGCTTCGAACGCATCCTTCGAATTGCGTGGATCGATGGTGCTGACCTCTTCATGAGTTGCTGACTTGCGCTCAGCTTCCGCTCGTTGGAGTGCTTCATATATATGGCTCATCGACCGCTTCCCCCTGGCTCTCTATTAAAAGCATTCATAAGTTTTCCTTTATTCATGTCGATAGGATGATGTGGAGCGTGTACTCCTACGGATTCCTGTTCAGAAGGAGCGATCAGGAATGATTGCATGTCCAATTCCAGGTCGGCTGCAACCCGGGAGACCAGCGCGCCAGGGATCAGGTGAATTTGTTCGACGTAGCCGAGAATAAGTGAATGCTCGCAGATTAGATTAATAATGCGCGGAATGCCACGGCTATACCGATGGATAAGCTGTGTAGCTTCCGGAGAGAAAATGGGATTCGCCGTGCCAGCGATGCGCAACCGCTCAACGATATATTCTCCGGTCTGCTCAGCGGTCAAGGGTTGCGTGCGGCACCATAGAAAAATTCGCTGGCGTAGTTGGCGAACGCTGGGGTGGCGCAACTTCTCTTCTAACTCTGGTTGACCGGAGAGCACGATTTGCAGGAGCTTTTCAGACGACGATTCCAGATTCGTAAGGAGACGGATCTCTTCCAAAAGTTCCCAGGAGAGATTTTGCGCCTCATCTACAACCACGACACATGTCTCCTGCATGCGAAAGCGCTCGATCAGCCAGCGATTGAGCTGAAGCAGCATGCCCGACTTCGTTCGCGAAGCAGGAGTGAGGCCGAAATCTGAAAGAACAAACTCGAGAAAATCAAGTGGGTCAAGGAGAGGATTAAAGACGAAGGAAGTGCACACGCGGCGCTGGCCAAGCGACCCAAGGGCACACCTCAGGAGCGTGGTCTTTCCCGTGCCGACCTCGCCTGTGAGCACGGTGAATCCCTTACGCTCGGAAATGCCATATTCCAGTCCCGCGAGAGCTTCCCGGGTATGCGGCATCATATACAGGAAGCGAGGATCAGGGCTCGCTCCGAATGGGCTGGTCTGCAGATTGAAGAACTTTCTATACATGGGTTAGCCACCCGCCTTCGCGAGCGATTTGTTCGCAGATTGGAGGTCTTCATGGCGATGACGTCTGCCAAAGAGTCCATGACCCTGCGTCTTATTCATTTCAGGAACCAAGGCTATCGTGGCGAGCGTCGGCAGCTTTGTAAATGCCCATACATCACGCTCTGTTCGCAGGGACTTATCCTTATATTCGAGGATGGCTACAAACAGCAGGCCGAGACTGAGGCCAAAGGCCAGACCACCAGCGGCGAATACGGGCCGATTCGGGAAGGTCGGCGCGTCGGGAAGATTCGCGTCGTCCATTACTCGGAACTGTTCTCCTTCCTGGCGTCGCTCGAGGTCTGTTGCCATTTGCGATTGATTCATCTTGGCCTGCAAGCTGTCATAGAAGTCCTGAGCCGTCTGATGATCCCGGGTGAGATCCTTCATCTTTGCCTCGATCATGGGCGTCGATTGGATGCGGCCCTGGTACAGCCGGATCTGGGCCTGGACCGCCGCCTGGTCATGTTTCTTCTGCAGAATGGCCGTGTTGAGTGCAGCGACCTGCGCACGCAGTTGCATCACGCCGGGGGAATCGTACGCTGTTGCCGCGTTGGCAGCAGTGCTTGCGGCCGGAGCACTTGCCGATTGCGCCATCTGTTTGCGCAGATCGCTAATTTGTCGCTGAATGGCAACGACCGTGGGGTACTCGGCTGTATACCGCGTGGTCAGATCGGCGGCCTGCGCTTCCAGCTTCTGCAATTCGAGTTCCTGGGTCTGCGGGGACACCTTCAGTCCGGGCGCTACGCTCTGGTGGGATTCTTGCGCGAGTAGAGCCTCTATAAGAGACTTGTCCTGCTCCATTCGAGCGAGAGACTGAGTCGTGGCATCCAACTGAGTACCCAGAGTAGTCAGCATCTGCATATTGGTTTGCTGCTCCTCAGGAAGCGCACCCATATACTCGCGCTGAAAAGCAGCCAATTTTGCATCTTGAGAATCGAGGTTGCTCTTGGCCTGATCGAGCTGGCCCTTCAGAAACTGGGTTGTTCCTTCAGCGGACTGTTCTCTTGCCTGAAGATTTTCACTGACAAACAAGGAGGTGATCTCACGGCAAACCAGCTGAGCGGTATGCGGATCGGGTGCCGTAAACGAGATGAAGAATCCCGGCAATCCGCCTGATCCCTGAATCTCGGAATGGATGGGTGTGATGCCAATGTTCTTACGTGTCATGGTGACTTTGTCATCCATGTTCATATTGGCTTCGCCGAGATTGAATCGCTCGATAATAGGCTCCAGTCTCGAGCGGCTCAGGATCTGCTCCTTCATAGAAGCCAGGCGGCTATCAATATCCTGCGCAAGAATCGGCTTGACGTAGGTATCGGGCACCGTCTGCGGCTCAATCAGCACGAGCGTCTGCGAAGTATACTTAGGCGTCAGGCGATAGGTGATCGCAACCGCGATGAGTGGAAGGATCAAGGCGGGAACCACCAGCATCCAGCCGCGACGCTTCAGGATGGTGATGTAGTCTTCAAAAATCAGGGGACGATGACCAAGCATGCGAATTCCTTAGAAGTGACCGGGGTGAATTGGCCCGGGTGAATAAGTAAGTCCAACTGAGAAGACCTGGCTGAGCCCGCTGAAGATATTCTGCGAGGCTCCGGGGATACCGGTGGACTGGGTGAGTGCTGTATAGCTGGCATAGGCGGATAAGGAGCGGCTTATCTTTCGAGACACCTGAATACTACCGTCAACACCGTGAAAGTTTTGGTTGAAGCCAGGCACCTGCATCAATGCCACGCTACGGAAATAAGAGCCAGTGACCGCGCCTTGCCAGGTGCGACTGAATTGACGCTGAGCGGAGAGTGAAACGGTATCGGTGAGGGCTCCATAGACGACACCAGAACCAGCGTTTGTGGCCCGGGTATAGATCAGGCTGGCGCTTGTGAGCCTCCGAGTATAGGTCAGTCCAGCGTTAGCAGCGAAGTCTAACTGGGCCGGCATGAAGGCCTCCGCGGCACCGGTGCCGTAGGTCCTTTGAGGCCCTGCAGCGACACTCATGCTCAGTGTACGAGACCATTGGCGCTGATATTGAAACATCAGGCCCTCGGTAGTGAAGGGTAGGTTAATGTTTTGATACTGCTCGGAGGAATAACTATAGGTGGCACTTGCGCCGACAGAGCTGCGGGCATCGATGCGGTGATTCAGGCCAAGGGTCCCATACTCGCTGGTAGAATCGAGTCCCAGATCACTGAGGTAGCGAAGGATCTGCCATGACGCCGACGCGTTAATAGAGGTGCTTCCTGTCAGCTGGCGAGTTACTCCACCATTCAGCCCATTCGATACGCTCACACCATAGTTGGTTAAGATACTTTGGGCCGGCTGGTCTCCTATCTGAACCGGGGTCACGCCGATGTCTCCCACCCCTGGAATTCCAGAGAGCCCTACGATGGGCGATTGTGGAAGGTAACTCACGGCATCGTCCACCACAAAGTTCCAATTCTTCGTTACGACAACCTGGGAGAGCGCAAGATTCTGAAATGTCGAGGACGCGGGATACCCGGGGATAGTGGAATAGAGATAGCCACCGGAATACACGAGGCTGAACGGCTTCGTCTGGCTGGAAGAAAGATAGGCGAGATCGCCACTCAGCGTTGTTTGGCTCGCGGCGCTTCCCACTCCGTAACCCGTCTCGAGAGCCTCCGAAGCGGTGAGTGCATACGTCATGGTTCCCTCGACCGTCGGAAGGGAGAAGCCAAACCCTGGAGAGGGTGAGGTCGTCGCTGCTGGCATCTGAGCGTGAGCAAGAGAGCCGAGCGTCAACATAATGAGCGGTACTACAAGCCTGGTCTTCATGGATAGCCTCATGGGACCACGATCGTATCCCCTGGAAGAAGGGGAACGTCCTGACGGTTATCGCCCTTGAGGGCCTGCCGATAATTGAACGGTATCTTCTGCTGCTTACCCTGGGGTCCGCGCAGTATATAGATGTGCTTCCCATTCGTGTAGGGCGTGAGACCGCCCGCTTGCGCGATGGCCTGGAGAGGAGTCATGCCCGGCGACAGCACAATCGGGCCAGCCTTGAGGACCTCTCCGACAAGATAGATCCGCTGGCTGTTCACCGCCGCAACGACGACAGAAACGACCGGATCCTGGATGAACTTCTTCAACTTGACGGTAATGTCGTGCGCGAGATGCATCGGCGTGAGGCCGGCCGCGGGGATGTCGCCCACCAACACCAGGGAGATCATCCCATCCGGACGAACCGGGAAGGTTCCAGAGAGGCTGGGCTCCTGCCAAACGGTTATCTGGAGCGAATCATCGGCCCCGATCACGTAGCGGGAACTGTCCGTGTCCGCCATGGGGGCAACCTGGGGGCTGCTCTGCGGCGGCGTCACCGTAGGGGTTAGTACGGGCTTTGCAAGCGTTTGGGCCATGCCGGCAGATGCCGACAAGAGAAGGACACCCCAGATCAGAGCAGAGGGAGAGAGATGGGTGGACGATCGCTCTTTCTGTAGCACTACACTCATGAGAACTCCTTAGGCTGATATCTGTTGCATGACATGGGCCAAACGCAAAAAGTTGCAGATACTCTTTTCATGAAAACGGAAGCTAGGGGCACAAGTAACTTATTTTCTTAGCATTGCCACAAAACAATCGAGCGACGGCCTTGTGGAAGATCCGAGCGGGCCAGCCTTCAGACAAGAAAGTGATGCACGACGACGTAAAAAGTGGAAAATCACTTCCACATTGGCTAGGAGACTTCCTCTCATTTCTGTCCACAATTGCTCCAGTAGCGCAAGCTGGGAGTGTTGACCATCGACGAAGGAACCTTCGCTGGAGCAGCACGCGGCTTTGCCTCCGGGTAAAGACAGGCGACTCGCCTCTATATCCGTTCAGCGAAGGGATATAGAGGGAGTGAATGCTTCCTCTAATCGGCCCGCACAGCCGTACGCCAAGATAAATATATTGAATTCAATGCTTTAGCTGACCTAGGCCGACAGAAGGAGATATTGGGCGCTACCCTGGAAGATTGGGCTTCAACAGAAGTCCTTTGTTTGCAATACTTCCGATCCGTAATACCCGCCGAGTCATCCCCCCAAATAGCCTCGATACAGCGCTTCCCGGGCTGTGGAATGCCTTATGACGCGGCAATGGAGGGCCCCTCCGATTGGCGAAGGGCCTCGGAATTAGGACTGCCAGAACCTTGACAGATAAACCTCATCGGTCTTTCATTGTGGCAGCAGAATTGCTGGAGTTACTTGCGAAGGATACTTTCAGCATGACGGACGCTCAACTCGCACCTGATCCAGCCCGATCTCTCGATACCAATCGACCGCCCCCTTCCCAATCGAGGCCTGGCATCTGGCTCTCATGGTTGCCTCATCTTCTTCTAATCCTGGTCGTCACAGCTGTTTACTATCAAGTTATTAGCAAGTTAGTACTGGACTGGTATACCAATCCAGACTTCTCCCATGGTTTTCTGGTTCCCCCCTTCGCAGCCTTTCTGCTGTGGGACAAGCGGAAGGCTCTCCGCGAGGCGCCGATACAACAGAGTTGGGCGGGTATCTGGCTGGTTCTGGCCGCGATCATGGTTCTGTTTCTGGGCATCTACGGAGCAGAGTTGTTTCTCTCACGCATATCCCTGGTGATGATGTTCGGGGGGCTGGTCTGGACGCTCTTCGGAAGG
>VFSW01011196.1_pt1 | contig 12629 bp, 7 predicted proteins | sample 5358111 | NCBI WGS metagenome assembly VFSW01 (sample SAMN11554181, study PRJNA540505) | mine drainage metagenome | isolation source: sediment from site ElyBrook_90M | place: USA: Ely Copper Mine, Vershire, VT | collected 2017
GCCAACAGCCGCGCCGCCTGATTCCCTCGCCTCTCACTTCGATGTCTCGCACCCGACGCGAGGCGGCGCCCCCAATAGTCCGCCCCAGTTGTGTTTAGATGAAAGACAGTCCCGTATGAGGCGTCGTTGCGGATTCTTGTTTTGTCTGATCGCAGCGGCGGGCTTTCTGCGGGCCTTCGATTCTCCCGAACAGATGTTCCGCCACGCGATGGCGCTGCAGCAGGCTGGCGATCTGAACGGAGCCATCCGCGCATACCGTGAGTTCTTGAAACTGGAACCGGAACAAGGCCTGGTCCATTCGAATCTGGGCGCCGTGCTGGCAAAGGCGGGGCGGTACGAGGAGGCCGTAGCCGAGTACAGGGAGGCGCTCAAGTTCAGCCCCGGCAATCCGGGGGTATCGCTGAACCTCGCTCTCGCCTATTACAAGATGGGGCGGATCGCCCAGGCGGCGGAGAGGCTTGCGGCTGTTCACCGCGCACAGCCGGAGAACACGCAGGCGACCGAGTTGCTGGCCGATTGCTATCTACAATTGGGAAAGAACAATCGGGTGGTGGAGTTGTTGCAACCCGTGGCCGCGAAAAATCCGGAATCCCTCGACGTCGCCTATCTGCTGGGGACGGCGTTGATTCGCGATAACCGCGTGGCGGAGGGCCAAGTGCTGGTGGACCGCATCCTGCGCAACGGCGATTCGGCGGAGGCGCGGCTCCTGATGGGCATGACGAAGATGGCGGCGCTCGATTTCGCCGGCGCGCGGGGCGATCTCGAAAAGGCCGTGGCGTTGAATCCGAAGCTGCCGGACGTGTATTCCTATTACGGCTTTGCGTTGATGAGCACCGGCGACACGCCCGCGGCGGCGGCGGCGTACCGGAAGGAACTGGAAACCAATCCTAACGACTTCAACGCCAACCTCTATATGGGCGTGCTGGAAAAGCAAGACGAAAAGTTCGACTCGGCTTTGAAGCATTTCGAGCGCGCGCTGGAGCTGCGGCCGGGAGATGCCGGCGTACGGTATCAGATCGCCACGGCGGATCTCGCGATGGGGAACATCGAGCGGGCGCGGGCGGAGCTGGAGTCGATTTTGAAGGAGTCGCCTCAGTTCACCGAGGCGCACGTAACGCTTGCGACGATTTACTACCGGCTAAAGCGCAAGGAGGACGGCGACCGGGAACGGGCGCTGGTGCAGAAGTTGAACGCGGCGGCGCAGAGTAAGCAACCCGGCGCGAAAACGGTCGACGCAGGGAAACAATGACCGCGCCGCTCAGCCGATCGAAGTTCGCCCTGACACCGATCCGCGCCCGAGCCAACGCCGGGAGCGCGAAGGAGCGCCGCAAGATCACGCGCGTGGACCAGACGGCCAAGAGGCCGGCCGCGGAGTGAGCGGATGGGCGAGCGCGGCGTTCCTGGCGTGGCTATGCGGGGCGCCCTCCGCAGCGGCGGCGCCGGGCGGATATACCGGGAACGCGGAATGCGGATCGTGCCACGCGGACAAGACGCGCCCCTATGCGCCGAGCGGCATGGCGAACGCGCTGGAGACGATCGCCGGCTGCCGGATTCTGCGGGACCATCCGAAGCTCCGGTTTCAGGAAGACAAGTACTCTTACGAAATCGCGCGGGACGGAGACAGGAGCGTCTACCGGGTGTCGGACGGCGAGAAGACACTGACGGTGCAACTGCTGTGGGCGTTCGGGCTGGGATCGGCGGGACAGACCTATGTTTTCCTGCGCGACGGCCAATGGTACGAAAGCCGGGTTAGTTACTTCAACGCGGTGCAAAGGCTGGATCTGACGCTGGGCGCGCAAAACATTCATCCGAAGAATTTGAACGAGGCGGCGGGGCGGCCCATGGATCGCACGTCGGCGCGGGAGTGTTTCGATTGCCATTCCACCGGCGCAGTGCATGGGAACAAACTGGAAGTAAGCGCGCTGATTCCCGGCGTTCAGTGTGAGAGTTGTCACGGGCCGGCGGCGCAACACGCGCAGGCGATGAAGACCGGCGATGTCAAAGGCGCGGCTATGAAGAAGCTCTCGGCGATGAGCACCGAGGAGATGTCGGATTTTTGCGGGCGCTGCCACCGGACGTGGGCGCAGATCGCCGCTGGGGGACCGCAGGGAATTCTGAACGTTCGCTTTCAGCCGTACCGGTTGACTAACAGCCGATGTTACAGCGCGACGGACCCGCGCATCCGATGCGTGGCCTGTCACGATCCGCATCGGGAGGTGGTGCGGGACGCGGCGTACTACGACGCCAAGTGCCTGGCCTGTCACGGACGTGCGGCGGCGAAACCTTTGAAAGCGTGCCCGGTGGCGAATAAAGATTGCGTGACCTGCCACATGCCGAAGATCGAGCTGCCGGGAGCGCACAACTTATTTTCGGATCATCAGATTCGCATCGCGAGGGAACATGAACCGTATCCGAATTAAGCTTTTGGCCGCCACGCTCGCGGGCGCGCAGTGGGCGTATCCGCAGACTCCGCCGCCGGAGATGGGAAAGATCGCGACGAGTTCGGCGCAGGAGGTTTTGCTGGACGTGATCGCCCGCGACAAGAAGGGCAAGGCCGTGCCGACCCTGACCAAGGATCAGTTTCAGGTGACCGATAACGGCGAGCCGGTGACGATCGAGAGCTTCCGTCTGGTGACCGCGGCCGGCAAATCCGGCGCGGGATCGGTGGACGCCCAGCAGATCGACACTTCGCGCCAGTGGCGTGTGGTGACGCTGGTGTTCGAGCGACTGGGGCAGGAGGGCCGCACGCTGGCGCGGCAGGCGGCGCTCGATCTGATCAAGGGCGAGCCGGAGCAGAACGTCTACTACGCCGTGTTCACCATCGACCAGCGGCTTGGCGCACTGCAGCAATTCACCAACGACCGGACGCTGGTGAAGAAGGCGATCGAGCGGGCCAGCAGCGGCGCGTATACGCAATTTGCCGAGGAATCGGCGCGAATCCGGCACGAGTTGGAACAGGAGGTGGGCGCGCCGGACGGCCAGAACGGACAAAGCCAGGTGCAGCAGATCGGAGCGATGGCGCCCGCCGGAGGGCACGATCCGTCGCAGATTCCGATGGCGCGGACGATGTTGAACATGCTGCAACTGGACCAGACGATGTCGGGCCAGCAGGCGGGGCGGTCGTCCATTTTCTCGTTGCTGGCGCTGGTGCGGGATCAGAACGCGCTGCCGGGGCGAAAGACGCTGATATACTTCACCGAGGGCCTGTTGGTGCCGGACAATTTGCAGGCGGCGTTCGAGGCGGCGATCGGCGCGGCGAACCGGTCCAACGTGAGCGTGTACGCCCTGGACGCGAGGGGATCGCGAGTCGCAGCGGAAAACGGGGGAGCAAGAGCGGCACTGGCGGCGTTGTCGGAAGGCACCGGCGGTTTTCCGATTTACAACACCAACGACCTGCGCGCTTCTTTGCGCCGCGTGGACGAGGACATCGACACCTATTACGAGATCACGTATACGCCGGATATTAGACAATACGACGGACACTTCCGCAAGATCTCCGTAAAGCTGGACCGCGCGGACGTGAAGCTTCAATCGCGCAGCGGATATTTCGCGATGCCACCGAACGCCGGGCCGGACGTGTTGCCCTACGAGGTGCCGTTGCTGGCCGCGCTGGCCTCGACGCCGCTGCCGCGCATGTTCGCCTTCCACGAGGCGACGCTGCATTTCCATCCGGGCAAGGACAAAGTGGAGTGCGCGTTGGTATTGGAAGCGCCGTTCAAGGAGCTGACGCCGAAGCAGGAAACGAATACGATCCTGATTCATCTGGCGGTGATGACACTCGTGAAGGACGCCAGCGGTAACGTCGTCCAGAAGTTCAGCCAGGACGTTCCGCTGCAGGCGCCGGCGGATAAGAAGGAAGGGCTGCTGGCGAGCAACTTCATATTCAATAAACATTTCGAACTAGCGCCGGGACGCTATACTGTGGAGACGGCGATCGCGGATTTTCTCGGCGACAAAACGAGCGCGCGGAAGGCCGTGCTGATGGTTCCTCCGCCCAGGGCGGGCGTCGGCCTGAGTAACATCTCGCTGGTGCGAAGCTACACTCCGCATGTCGCCGCCATCGATGGCGAAGAACCGTTCCGCTATCAGGATGGAAAGGTGGCGCCGAGTTTGAACGAAGCCGTTCCGGGCGGCAAGGGCGCGCAGCTTTCGTTGTTCTTCGTGATTTATCCGGAAGCGGAGAACGCGGCGAAACCGGGAGTGGAGATTCAGTTGATGCAGGACGGGAAAGCGATCGGCGGCGGCGCGTTGGAGCTACCGGCGGTGGACAAGGACGGACGGATTCCCTACGTCGCCACGATTCCGATCGAGACGCTGCCGAAAGGACAGTACGAGGTGAAGGTGACGGCACGGCAGGGAACCACGGGCCGCGCCGAAGAGACTCCGTTCGAGGTGCAGGAAGCGATCTACGATAAAAGAATGCGGTTTTCACGGCGGGAGATACTGGCGCTGGCCGGGGGGTTTGGCGCGAGCCGGTTGTTGGGCGGAGCGCAACCGGGCGTGGGGCTATTCGAGGAGATCTCCGCGGCGGCGAGCGGGATCGCCTGGGTTCACGAGAACGCGATGTCGGAGAACCGCTATTTGCCGGAAACGATGGGCCCGGGCTGCGCGTTCTTCGACTACGACAACGACGGCTGGATGGACATCTATCTGGTGAACTACGGCCCGTCGGACTTTTATCAACCGCCGAAGCCGCTGCGCAGCGCGCTCTACAAAAACAATCGCGACGGCACGTTTACCGACGTTACGGAGAAGGCCGGCGTGGGTTTCAACGGCTTCGGAATGGGCGTTGCGGTGGGCGATTACGATGCCGACGGATTCCCGGATCTTTTTGTGACGGCGTACGGCCACCCCGTTCTCTATCACAACAATGGCGACGGCACGTTTGCCGACGTGAGCGAGAAGGCCGGCCTAGGCGCGAAGGTGTTTGCCGGTCATTGGACGACCAGCGCCGTCTGGTTCGATTACGACAACGACGGGCGGCTGGATCTTTTCGTATGCAGCTTCGTCGAGTACGGGCGGGAGCACATGATGTCGTGCGGCGACAATAAACTGAACCGGCACTATTACTGCATCCCGAGAATTTTCAAAGGCACCTCCAGCTTGCTGTTTCACAACAACGGCGACGGGACGTTTACGCTCGCCAGCGGAGGGACGGACATCGAGAAGGCGGTGGGGAAGTCGCTCGGCGTGGTGGCCACCGACGTCAACAACGACGGGCGCATGGATCTGTTCGTAGCCAACGACACGGTGCAGAATTTCCTGTTTATCAATCGCGGCCCGGACGCGCGCGGCAAGACGAAGTGGGAAGAAATGGCGTTGGCCGCAGAGGTGGGATTCAGCGACAACGGACAGGCGAGGTCGGGGATGGGAGTGGACGCGGCCGACTTCGACGGCGACGGATGGCAGGATTTATTCGTGGCGAACGTGGACCAGGAGATGTTCTCGCTGTACCGCAATAATAAGAACGAAGACTTCACCGACGTGGCGCATAAGAACCAAGTGGCGCAGGCGACGCGGCTGCTGAGTGGCTGGGGGTTGAAATTCTTCGACTACGACAACGATGGATTGTTGGATCTGATTCTGGCCAACGGGCACCCCGACGATATGATCGACAACTACTCCCAGCAGGTGCGCTACAAGGAGCCGCTGCTGTTGTTCCACAACGACGGTGGAAAATACAGCAACGTGAGCGATCAGGCCGGACCGGCGTTCACGCGGGCGTTCCCGGCGCGAGGGCTGGCGCTGGGGGATTTCAATAACGACGGGCGGGTGGATGTGCTGATCGGCAACAACGGCGGCCCTCCGCTGCTGCTGAAGAACAACGCGGGGCGCGGCAATCATTGGCTGGGGATCAAGCTTCAGGGGGTGAAGTGCAACCGCGACGCGATTGGCGCTAGAATCACGTGGTCGGCCGGTGGAGTGAAGCGGTCGCGGTTGAAGAACAACGGCGGCAGCTATCTTTCCTCGCACGACCCGCGCGAAGTGATCGGCTTGGGAAGCGCGGCGTCGGTGGATTGGGTGGAGATTCGATGGCCGGCGCCCAGCACGGCGGTTCAGCGCTTCACCGGACTGCCGGTGGATAAGTATATTACGATTGTCGAAGGAAAGGACAAGCCAGCATGATTTCCCGCCGTTCATTTCTGGGCGCTTCGGTTTCGGCGGCCGCGTTCGCCGCCCCGCTCGCGGAGGCCGCGCCGCAGGACGACAGCGCGGGATTCCATTTAGGCGTCGCGTCGTATTCCCTGCGAAAATTCACGAGGGCGCAGGCGATCCGGATGATCCGTGAGTTGGACGTGAAGTACGTCAACATCAAGGACGTCCATCTGCCGCTCGATAGTACGCCGGAGCAGATCCGCGCGGCGCGCAAGGAATTCGAAGACGCCGGGTTGATTATCGAAGGCGGGGGAAACATTTCGTTCGACAAGGACGACGAGGGCGACATCCGGCACAAATTCGAATACGCCAAGATGGCCGGCATGCCGATCATCGTTTGCGCGCCGACGCACGTCACGCTGCCGAAGCTCGAAAAATTCGTGAAGGAGTACGACATCAAGATCGCCCTGCACAATCACGGCCCGGAAGACCACCAGTTCCCGACGCCGCAAAGCGCGCTGGAGGCGATGAAGGGCATGGACCCGCGCTGTGGGCTGTGCATCGACGTCGGGCACACCGCGAGGACGGGAGTGAATGTCGTGGATACGATCCGCCTGGCCGGCCCGCGCCTGATCAGCATGCATCTCAAGGATCTGGCCGACATGACCGCGAGAGAAAGCCAGTGCGACGTGGGGATGGGGAAGATGCCGATCCCGGCGATTTTCCGGCAATTGCAAGCCATGGGGTACAGCGGCGGGGCGATGCTGGAATATGAGATTCACCCCGACGATCCGCTGCCGGGGATGGAGCGCTCGTTCGCATATATGCGCGGCGTGCTGGCCGGGATGAAGGCGTAGAGCGCAAAAAAAGCCGGCCCGTTTCCGGACCGGCCTTGGTTCCCACTCGCGCGCCGCTTAGGTGCGGGCGGCTTCCTTCAGCTTTTCGCGCTGCTCGCGCAAAATCGCCTTACGGCTGAGCTTGATTTTGTTGCCGTCGAGCGCCAGCACCTTCACCAGGATCTGGTCGCCTTCGTTCAATTCGTCGCGCACGTTCTGGATGCGGTTCTCGGCGATCTCGCTGATGTGCAGAAGACCGTCGGTGCCGGGGAAGATTTCGACGAAAGCGCCGAAATCCGCGATCCGGACCACTTTACCGAGGTAAGTCTTGCCCACTTCGGCGACCGCGCCGATGTCGGTGACGCGTTGGATGGCGCGCTTGGCCGATTCGCCGTCGGAGGCGTAGATCTTCACCGAGCCGTCGTCTTCGACGTCGATCTTGCAGCCCGTTTCTTCGACGATGCTGCGAATCATCTTACCGCCCGGTCCGATGAGCTCGCGGATCTTGTCGGTGGGAATGTTCAGCGTATAGATGCGCGGCGCGTAAGGAGACATCTCCGGACGCGGAGCCGAAAGCAACGCGTTCATTTTGCCCAGGATGAACAGCCGCGCGCGGCGGGCCTGTTCCAGCGCCTCGCGCATGAGGGCGATGGTGACGTTGGGAACTTTGATGTCCATCTGCAGGCCGGTGATGCCGGTGGCCGAACCAGCGACTTTGAAGTCCATATCGCCGTAGTGATCCTCGGCGCCGGCGATGTCGGTGAGGATGGCATACTTGTCGCCTTCCTTCACCAGACCCATGGCGATGCCGGCGATCGGCGTGGTAATGGGAACGCCGGCGTCCATTAGAGCCAGCGTGCCTCCGCAGACGGTGGCCATGGAGCTGGAACCATTCGATTCCAGAATGTCGCTGACGACGCGAATGGTATAGGGGAACGCCTTCTCGTCGGGGAGGACGGCGGCGAGGGATCGCTCGGCAAGAGCGCCGTGGCCGATCTCGCGGCGGCCCGGACCGCGCAGGAAGCCCACTTCGCCGACGCTGAACGGCGGGAAGTTGTAGTGCAGCATGAAGCGCTTCGAGGTCTGCGTGAGATCGAACATCTCGATGCGCTGCTCGTCGTCTTTGGTGCCGAGGGTGCAGGTGACCAGCGCCTGCGTCTCGCCGCGAGTAAACAGGCCGGAACCGTGCGTACGGGGGAGGACGCCGGCTTCGACGTCGATGTTGCGGATTTCGTCGAATTTGCGGCCGTCGGGACGGTGGCGGCGTTCCAGCATCTCGTCGCGGAAGATTCTCTCCTTCAGCGCGTTGAACACCTTGCCGGCTTCGGCCTGCTGCTCTTCGGGCACGGCCGCGACGGCCTTCTTCTTAAGCTCGTGGACGCGGTGGTAGCTTTCAAGTTTCGGGTACTTCTGGGTGTCGAGAGCGTCGGTGAGCTCGGCGCGCACGGCGGCGTCGATCTGTTTATGGAGCGCCTCGTTCACGGCCGGAGCGGTGTATTCGCGCTTCGGCTTGCCGGCCTTGGCCACTAATTCGGCAATGCCGGCGGCGACCTTCTTGCAGCACTCGTGGCCGAACTCGATGGCCTTCAGCACGTCTTCCTCGCTGGCCTGCTCGGCTCCCGCTTCGACCATCACGATGCCGTCGCCCGTTCCAGCGACGACGACGTTGGCTTTCGATTCGCGCGTTTCGGCATAGCTGGGGTTGGCGACCAGCTTCCCGTTCACCAAGCCGACGCGGACGCCGGCTAGCACGTGATGGAACGGGATGTCGGAGATGGCGAGCGCGGCGCCGGCGCCGACGATCGACAGAATGCTCGGGTCGCGCTCCGGATCCGCCGACAGCACCAGTGCGATTACTTGCGTCTCGTGCGAGTAGGCCTCCGGGAACAGCGGCCGGATCGGCCGGTCGATCAAGCGGCTGGTGAGGACTTCCTTCTCCGAAAGCCGCCCTTCGCGCTTAATGAAGCCGCCGGGAAACTTGCCCGCGGCGTACGTGTACTCGCGGTAATCCACCGTGAGGGGGAAGAACGAGGCCCCGGGTTTCGGCTCTTCGGCCGTACAGGCGGTGACCAGCACCACCGAATCCCCGGAACGAACCACCACCGACCCATTGGCCTGTTTGGCGATTTTGCCGGTTTCCAGGGTAATCTTGCGACCGTCCAGGTCGACTTCAACAATATGTAACATCGAACGTTTCCTTTAATCCTGGGCGGCCCGGAATCCGTGCGCGCCCGATCCGATTAAGAGGAGGCCGGGGAGAGAATGATCGTATGGAGCGCCGCCCACCAGGGCGGGGTTACCCTAATCGCACGGCAATTACCGTCGAATGCCGAGGCTCAAAATCAGGGCCTTGTACCTTTCCGGGCTACGGCTCTTCAGATAGTCCAACAAACGGCGCCGCCGAGCGACCATCAACAATAACCCGCGCCGGGAATGATGATCCTGTTTGTGCGTCTTGAAATGCTCCGTGAGCAGCAGAATTCGCTGGCTCAGGATGGCTACCTGTACCTCTGACGATCCGCAGTCGGACGCGTGTTGCTTGTATTTAACGATTACTTGCCGTTTGACTTCGGACGCCAGTGCCATTCTAGAACAGATACTCCTCGTCTTGCCTTAATCTTCCTTTATCTTTACCTTTACAGGATACACAACGCCGGGGGCGCGCCGCAAGCGAGGGTTTTCCGCCGACCAGCGCTAGACGCTCAGAACCGGGCATGGCGCGTGCCGAATGATGCCATACGCCTGCGTCCGCAGCCTGCCGAGAGTTCGCTGCGTTTCGCCGCGGCCGATGACGACCAGATCGGCGCGCTCCCGAAGAGCGGCCTCCCGAACCACCGTCGCCACCGCGCCGCCCGCGATCGAAACGCTTATCTCCACGCCGGCCTCGCGGCCCAGAGGAGCGAGTTTCTCCCCGGCCCTCCGGACCAGGTATTTCCAAATCTCAATTTCGCCTCGGTTGTCGGACGTCTCGTCCGCGGCTGGAATCGCGTGGACCGCCGTCACCGTTGCACCAAATAGCGCGCCGAACTCCCGCGCCATCCCAAACACCCGAGTCGATCCCTCGCCGGCGTCCACGGCGCAGACGATCCGGAGAATCTCGGCCCGCACTGGCCGGGGCACAGCCTCTTGATGAACTCCCGTCAGCACAGGACAATCGATGTCGTCAAGCACCTTCGCCGTAACCGATCCAAGTAAGAACCTCCGGAATCGGCCGTAAGAATGGGTAGGCATTACGATCAGCGACGGCGATGTTTCGTGGGCGAACTCTACGATCGCTTCGGCCGGATCCCCCTGGCGGATCGTGATTTCATGCCGAGTGCCTTCAACCGCCGAGGCCAGAAACGCTTCGACGGTTTCGCGCGTGCAATCCCCGGCGTGAAAATACATCAGCTCCGAACCGAAACGGTCTGCCAACAGCGCGCCGTATTGAGCCGCCCAGGCGCAGGCGGGCGAGAGAGCGATCGGGACGAGAATTCTTGTTAGCGTCATCATTGCCACATGGGAGAAGTCAATCTTCCGCCGTTTGTATCGTATTCGCCCCTCTTACTTGCCAGATTTCGAGCAATGCCACCGTAATCGCGAGGATGACGGGACCGAGGACGACTCCAGCGATTCCGAAAGCGATCAGTCCCCCGAAAACCGCGAAGAACACGGCTAACGGATGAAACTTAAGTTCGCCCGCGACTAGGATCGGGTAGAGGAAGTTATCGATCAATCCTACGACCAGACCACCCCAGATCGCGAGGACTATGGCTTTGATCCAACTTCCGCCGAGGGCGAGGAAAACCGCGGCGGGCGCCCAGATGAAGGCCGTACCCATGACCGGCAAGACAGCGAAGAGCGCCATGGCGGCGCCAAACAGAATGGGAGCGGGCAGGCCCAGGATCCAGAACATCAGCCCTCCGAGGAAGCCCTGAATCAGCTTAACAAGGAGGTTTCCATAGAGAGATGCGTTGACGGTCTGAGCGATGCGGCCGAACATCCGATCGGTTTCGGTCGTGGACAGCGGGATCAATCGGCGGACGAACTCCAGCATCCCCATCCGGTCGCGGAGAAAATAGTAGAGCGTCAGAAACGTGAGGAACACCTGCGTAATTAGCCACACCGAGCCGCTCACCCAACCAGAAAGGGTTCGGGCCAGCGCGCCCGCGGTCGCGCGAACCTGCTGGTCGAGATCCAGTCTGGTTTCCACATATTCCAACGTATCCGCCACCCTGGGGTACTGTTTCACCTTGGCATGCAGGCTCGCCGAAGTAAGATCTTTCCCCGTCGCGCCAAGAGTCCCGCTCACTTCGGCGAAAAGCCTTTCGGCGACGAAGACGGTGGGCGTCACTACGATGATCGCCACAAGGCATACCGAAATCAGCGCCGCGGCATTCGGCCGCGTCTTGCGCTCCAGCCAAACGTGCAAAGGATGCGCGAGAATCGCCAGGGCCGCGGCCCAGGTGATGACAGCCAGGAAGGGGCGAACCATCAACCAGCAAAGATAGTAGGCCACGCCGATCGCGGCAATTAGAATCGCGGCGCGGACCCGGACCGGCGGAAAGAGCGAACTCGCCCCCGAGGATTCTGTCACGGCTTGGTTCCCAAGTGTAAACTAACACGTTTCGTGCGGGCCGCCCCTCGTTCCGGGCGCCTGGTTCGGCGTCCTCTGTATCCTATGATGAGGGTGGCGGCATTCGAGAGGCTTTGTGACCTTGGCGTGGGCTTTCATGGCTTAGCATGAACTGGTATCAACTGGACTCCGCGGCCGTGTTGCGGGAACTCATCACCGACCCGGCCGCCGGGCTCAGCGAGGCGGAAGCGGCGCGGCGCCTGGGGAAGTACGGCCGCAACGAGTTGGTGGGAACGGGGACCAGGAGCCCATGGCTGATCGTATGGGACCAGTTGAAGGCGCTCATGGTGATCATTCTCATCATCGCCGCAATTCTCTCGGCGCTGTTGACCGACTATAAGGACGCCGTAGCCATAGCGGCGATTGTGGTTCTCAACGCCGTCTTGGGCTTCAGCCAGGAGTATCGCGCCGAGAAGGCGATGGCGGCCTTGAAGAAGCTGGCAGTTCCATCGGTGAGGATTCGCCGCGAGGGAAAGGTGGGCGAGATTCCCGCCTTCCATCTTGTCCCTGGCGACATCGTCCTTCTCGAAGCCGGGAACTTCGTAGCGGCCGATTGCCGTGTCCTGGAGAGCGCCGATCTCCATACCCAGGAGTCCGCCCTCACCGGCGAGTCCCAGCCCAACGGAAAGACCACCGGCGCCATCACTGAATCCGAATTGCCATTGGGCGACCGCCACAATATGGTCTACCTGGGTACGTTCGTGACCGCCGGGCGTGGCCAGGCGGTGGTCACCGAAACGGGAATGCGCACCGAACTCGGCCACATTGCCACGTTGATTCAGACCTTGAGCCGCGAGCCCACGCCGCTCCAACGGCGTCTCGATCGACTGGGCAAGGCCCTGGTGGTGGTGGCGTTGTTACTGGTCGCGGCGATCTTCATCCTTGGCTGGCTGCGCGGAGAGGAAATCAAGCTCCTGTTTCTGACCGCCGTGAGCATCGCTGTCGCAGCGGTTCCCGAGGGACTGCCGGCGGTGGTGACCATCGCGCTGACTCTGGGCGCATATCGGATGCTCCAGCGGCGGGTTCTCATTCGCAAACTTCCGGCCATCGAGACGCTGGGATCCATCACCGTCATCTGCTCC
>VFSW01011197.1_pt1 | contig 12628 bp, 15 predicted proteins | sample 5358111 | NCBI WGS metagenome assembly VFSW01 (sample SAMN11554181, study PRJNA540505) | mine drainage metagenome | isolation source: sediment from site ElyBrook_90M | place: USA: Ely Copper Mine, Vershire, VT | collected 2017
TATAACGGTTTAGCAAACCGCCGCCTTCAGCCGCTCGGCCATCTCTCCATGTAGAGTTCATGCGGATCTGCGCTACACTCGCGCCCTCGCCGTACCACCTCGGGGGCCGTATGGAGGCCTTGACGTGGCTGTGCATCGCTCAGGAGCGGCGATTCTCGCCTGCCGCGCGACGAGCCTGCGCGTCGGCCAACCGCCCCGCGATGACCGTGACGGCCTTCTCTTTCATCCCCGCGACCGCGTGACCGTAGGTCGCCAGCGTGAGGTTCGGGTTCGAGTGACCGAGCAACTCCGCAGCGGTCCGCACGTCGATCCCGCTTGCAATCGCGGCCGTCGCAGCGTAGTGCCGCGCGCTATGCAGCGTAACGTCGTGCAATCCGAGGAGAAGCGCTGCCTTCTTGAAGCCCTTGGTTGGTAAATCGAGCGGCAGCGGCTTGCCGAGAGCATCGGCGAACACAAAGCCGCCTCCGTCGAGTCCCCTCACGGGTTGCGCATCACGATGCTTGCGCAAGGCATCGACGCAGGTGCCTGAGAGCGGAACGGTGCGAACGCGCCCGTTCTTCGTGGTCTTGAGATAAGCTCCGCTGCGGCCGCCGTCGCCGAACGCTTGGCTCACGGTGACGAGCGCGGCGTCGAGATCGACGTGCCGCCATTCCAGGGCAAGCAACTCGCCCCGTCGCAGCCCGCTCGTGACGAGGATCACCAGCGCCACCGCCAAGAGCAGGTGAATCAGGCCGCCTCCAAAGTGCAGCAAGAAGCCGGCGAGCCACAACACGAAAAGCACGCCGACGATCGTCGCCGTCCCCTCTCCACTCGCCAATTTTGCTCCAAACCCCCTTATGTGGCGGCGGCTGTGCCTATGGCGGACACTCTGCTGGTCCCTCTGCCATTGGGCCCGTAGTCCCTGTCGGCGGTTACCGGCGATGCCTAGGCTGGAACCAGACGGGCTGCAACGCTACAGCCTGGCAATGTTCCCGAGGAGAAATCACCTCATGCGTGTATCATCGAACTTCCTTTTTATTGCTCGTGTAGCAGCAGTGCTCGCGCTGACCGCATGCGGCGGCGGCGGTAGCGGAGGCGGCTCGGTCGTTCCCGGCGGATCTCAGCCCACTGGAATCGTACCAGCGGCGCCGCTAGCACCACTGTCGGTACAGCTACCAGGAGCTTCGTGCCCGCCGGTCTCCATCTCGGCGAACTTCAACGGCACGGCCATCCCGCCCGGAAGCACACTCTGGTTCAGTAGCGTCTTCAAAGTGCAGGGCAGCGTACCGGGCAACTACTACATTTTTATGGTCAATCCGACGATCACGGTTAACGGAACGACCTATTCGAACACGACGACGTCGATCGTTCCTGACTCAACCGTCTCGATCTTTGCTAACAACGCGGGCGAAGTCGCGTCCTGGTATTACGGTACTAACCTGCCGACGGGATGGGTTCCCTACTGGGGCATCTTCAGTACGCTGAATCCGTCTGGGAACATCCTCCTCGACGCAGTCGCAATTCCGTTGCCGAGCGGCTTGCCCGGCGGCGTGAAAAGCGTCACTTGGAGCGCAAGCATCGAGAGCTGCGTCGTAAATCCGAACGGTGGATGCGGCGCCTCATCCCCGCCGATCGCCATCAACTGGCAATGGTCGGCAGCCGCCTATCGCTCGCAGTTTACGACAGCCAGCGAATCGTATTACGCGAAAGCTGTAGACGATAACCAAGCCGAAACCTACTTCCCCAACTCCGATCATGCCGGCACGCCGGAGAACCAGAAGCCATACGTCATTGGCGGCGCCATGGGCGGCGGCGGATCCAACTACACCGGATCGCTCAGCTCAACCCTCGGCGTCACGACCTGTGCCGGCAACGGCCAGTTGCAGTAAGGCATACTCGTTCAACGATAGCACCGCTCGAAAACGCCCGTCACGCAGCTTAAGACGGGCGTTTTCGTATTGCGTGAATCTCTAACGGACGCTCCGCAGACGGCCCAGGATGTAAACATGCGCGCCCGGCGCAGATCGCACGAACGCTACGCAGCAAAGGTCGCGGAAGCCAAAGCGCCCATCGGCATTCGCGCCGAACTCGCCACGCAAGCGCCCCTACGTCGAGGGCTGTTCCCCCAAACGTTTCCCGCCCACTGTGATTTCTACTGCGGCTATGCTCTCGACGATCGCTGCCGGCGCTGCGGGGCGTCCTGGGTCGCGCACTATTCAGGAGCGAGCGACAAGGTCCGATGACCGCGCCGACATCGTTTGCGCAAGCCGTTTTATGGCGCGCTTAGTGTCGCCTCTGGCGTGCCGAGGACGAGCGCGATGCAATCGCATCTGCGTGGTTCAGCAGGTCTTGGAGCCGTAGCGAAAGCGCCTTTGCGATCCGTCGAGCGACCACGACCGAAACGCTACGACTCCCTCGTTCGACGTCGACGAAATAGCGACTGCTACTGTCGGCAGCGTGCGCCGCCTCGCCGAGCCATCGCTGCTCCATGCGGCCATAATGCGCTTGACGGCCTAATCCTTGCGGAGAGTGCGCCAGAGAATATTGCATCCGATGAATTGGGACGAGCCTGCGCGTCGGCCGACCGCCGCCGTGTGCGCAGACCGCATTGCCGTCGCGTTGGCCGAGTAAACCCGTACTTCTCCTCCAACGTCGGTGTAGAACTGGGCGTCGCCACGGTGCGATCTCAGCGCAACGCAGTGCCGTGCAGCGTGGCGCGAGGAGGGCGAGGGGTTATAGTCCAAAACTTGTTTCACGGAGGTGTTCATGCAGAATCGTGCTATGGAACGTTCGGCCGCGTATTCCGGTATCGTCGGCGCTATCTTGTACATCGTCTCCGGCCTGCTTCCGGGAATGCCGCCTGCGGCAACGGCGAACGGCGCTGATATCGCCAGATACATCGCGGCCCATAATGGCGCGCTGGCAGTCTCGGCCTGGTTAACGCTGCCGGCCGTCCTCTTCATCTTGTGGTTTGCAATCGGATTCTTCGATTATCTGCGTGATCCGAGTGACAGGGACCGGGCGCTCGCGCAGTGCGGCTTTGCGGCTGCGATCGTCTGGGCGGCGTTGAATATCGTGGCTGTGGCGCTGATGGGCGCCGCGACGATCCGCAATCCCGGTGCGGGCGCGTCGTTCCCGATGCTGTACGTCTTCGACCTCGTACTCTTCATCTTCGGCTTCGGAGCATTCGGCACGTTCGCGTTCGCGGCGGCGAACGAAGGCAGGCGCCGCAGCGCGATGCCGGGGTGGCTCAACGCGCTGGGATACCTCGTCTGCGTCGTTGACATCGGCTTCACGCTGACGATCTTCGTAAACACCGGGACCTTTGCGATCAGCGGCATCGGGACGATCGTTACGCCGGTCATCTCTGCCATTTGGCTGTTCGTCGCGTCGGTCGTACTGTTCTCAAGAGTTCCGAAGACCGCTTCGGCGTAGCGCTCTCGACTAGGTGAAGGTCACGATCGGCTTGACGACGCGCGACTCTGCGAGCGCTGCGGCATGCGCCCGGCGCGCGCGGCCAGTCGTTCTGGGCGCTGACGTATTAGGCGCTAGACGCTTTGACGGCCTTGATCGATCTGCGGACCCGCGGATGCCGGAGCGGCGAATGCGGGTCCACCGTTGGCGCCGTTTGGACCCGGTTCGTGCGGGACCATCAACGGAGCCTGTGCCGGTGGGATCTCTCCGACGGTCGTCTGCACGGTGTTGGCCGTCGGCTGCGGAGCCGGCTCCGGCCTGATAGGCGGCACCGGCATCACCGGGACGTCGTCGTACGACGAGCTCGAGCGTTTCAGCAACGCGTCGAATCCCATAACGCGCCCAGTCGGAAGGATGAGGCTGATGGCCGAGAGCGTGAGGGCCGTAGCACCGAGCGTGGACCAGCCGCCGAGTCCGATCTGTCCTTGGTCCAAAACGAAGGCTGCAGCGAGAACGACGCCGATGAATCCGCCGAGGCGCGTAAAGAGACCGAGCAACAGCAGGATCCCCGCAGCAAGCTCGCCGATGCGGACGAGCTGCGCAAACACCTCGATGTGCGTTTGGACGGTGCCGACGAGAAACGCGTGATACGGTCCGCTGGTTACCGCGGCCGCCTTCGCGATCGCCGCGCTCATGGAACCGTTGGGAGGCAGAAATGCGCTGCCGTTCGTGAACTTCGGAATGGCGAGCGAGATCCAAAAGACGCCCGTGTAGATTCGTAACGCTGCGGCGCCCCATGCATAGGACTTCGCGGACTGGATTCTCACGCTAACCTCCCTGCGCTACGCTGCGCCTCGCTTCTCCGCGACCGCTTGGCTCACGCGGGCTAGCCGGGCGATCAACGCCGCGACTTCTCGCGCTGCCTGCGGCCGTCCCAGCCTCGCAGCGGCAGCTACCATGCCAGCTCTGCGATCCGGGTCGGAAAGTACCGTATCGAGCGCGTCCGAAAGATCCGGTAACGAACGCACCCGTACTGCACAACCCGCTTCGACCAGCACGCGTGAATTCCGCTCTTCTTGACCCGGAAGCGGGCGACAGAGAACCAGCGGTATTCGGGCAACCAGCGCCTCTGCGGCGGTCAGGCCGCCGGGCTTGGTCACCAGGACGTCGCAGGCGTGCATGTAGTCGTAGACGTTCTCCACGAACCCCAGCACGCGTACCGGGCGGCTGAGCCGCTCTGCCGCCACCAGCGCGCGCCGTTCCGCACGACCGTTGCGTCCCGCGATGGCGACCGCCGCGACCGGCGTCCGGGTCTCTTCCACGGCTGCAATCATGCGCTCCAGCGGACCGATGCCCAGACCGCCGCCCATCAACAGCACGACGGGGCGGTCCTGCGGCAGGCCGAGGCGCGCCCGTAGCGCCGCACGCGTCTCGCCGTTCGCGGAGAAGCGCGGATGTACCGGAATGCCGGCCGCAACGACGCGCTCTGCCGGAACGCCCCGTGCGATGAGCTCGCCGCGCAGCGCCTCCGTGGCCACGACGTAGCCATCGACGTCGGCCTGCACCCAAAACCCGTGCACCGCGAAATCGGTCACGATGCCGAGAATCGGCGGCGCATCGGGATACGCGGCCTTGTACTGCGCCATCGCTCCGAACGGAAAGGCGTGCGTGCAGACGACGACGTCGGGACGCTCGCGCTCGATCAGCACGCGAAGGTTCGCAGCGGTGAACTGGTGCGCCCACGTACGGAAGGGGCCGACTTCGGTCGCGCGCTCGGCTTTATCGTAGAGATAGCGATACATCTGCGGTAGGGTCTTGACCATCTGCAGGTAGCCGCTGGAGACGACGCGCGAGACGACGAGTGCCGCGTACCGGTAGGAGTCGACGACGAGGCCGCGATTCTCCGGCGCGACGTCTTCCAGCGCCGCACAGACGGCGTTCGCCGCCGACGAATGCCCGACGCCGACGTTCGCCGATAGGAAGAGCGCTCGGATCACAAGTCGTCGTCTTCGGGCGCGTCGGAGACATCGAGATAGTCGTCGAGCACTTCTTGCGCAAGGGCGTCGTCTTCGAGTAGCCTCCCGTACGGATCGGTGACGATGAAGCTTTCGTCGCCGTCCTCCGGCTCGTGCAGCAGCACGGCGTAACCGCTTCCTTCTTCTTCGTCTTCAAGGAGCGCCACGACCTGAAACGGCAACTCCTCTCCGCTCGCCGTCCTCACGTACAACGTGTCGTTGACGTCAAGGCGCGTCTCGCCCATCCCGGAACTCATATCACCACCTATCTCAAACACCGCGCGACGTTGGCTTGATGCTGTGCGAGGGTCTCCGCGAAGACGTGCCCGCCGCCGCCGCAATACACGTAATAGAGCGCCTTCGTGGATGCGGGGTGGAAAGCCGCCTCCAACGACGCGCGCCCGGGGTTCGCGATCGGCGTCGGGGGCAAACCCGTGTGGAGATACGTATTGTACGGTGAAGGCACCGCCAAGTCCGCGCGCGACAGCTCCTGCTTGTGATGCGGCAGCGCGTACTCGATCGTCGCGTCGATCTCGAGCGGCATTCCCAGGCGCAAGCGATTGTAAATGACGCCGGCGATCATCGGACGATCCTTGTCGAGCTTCGCCTCTCGCTCCACGAGCGATGCGACCGTCACGGCCTGCGGCACCGAGACGTGGAGCGCGCGGGCGCGGCGCGCCGCATCAGCCGGAAGCGCCGCGAAAAAGCTACCCTCGAGCTGCTCCTCGATTTGCTGCGGCGCCGCACCGATCGGAACGAGATACGTATCGGGAAAGAGAAAGCCTTCCAAACCATGCGTGCGAACGCCGCCGACCACTATGGATGCCGTCGCAAAGGAGCGCGCGAAGGTCGCCGCGTCGCCGATGCCCGCCTCTTGCAGCCGCTGCGCGATTTGTTCGTCGGTGAAGCCCTCGGGAATCGTCACCCACTCTGCGACGGCGGCTCCTTGCGTCACGAGAGCATGCAAGACGCCGGCTTCGGTCTGGTGCGGTGCGAACCGGTACTCGCCCGCACGTACCTTCGTCTCCTCTCCCCGAACGCGCGCGAGCAGATGCAACGGAAGCGTATGCGCGATGACGCCGGAGCTGCGCAGCCGCGCGAGAACGTCGTCGAACGAAGCGCCGGCGGGGATCACCACGCGCGTCTGTGCGACTGGGCGCGAGCGGTCGACGAACGCGCCGTAGAGCAGCAGCGCCACGACGACGACGATGCCCGCACCGACGAGTAGCAGGAGCGCGCGCAGCAGTTTCACTTCGGTGAACGACGACGAGCCAAGTACGTCTCCAAAATCAAGGCCGCGGCCATCATATCGATAGCCCGGCGACGGCGATTTCGCGAGGCGTCGGCGGCGATCATCGCCTTCGTCGCCTGTGCGGTCGTCATGCGTTCGTCAATGCGGTGAATCGTTCCCGTGAAGACCTGCCGGAGGTCCTCTACGAAGGCGTCCATCTTGCGCGCTGCGATGCCGCGCTCGCCGGAGAGCGTCACCGGGTCCCCTACGACGAGCTCGCGCACGCCGTAGCCTTCCAGGTACTGGGCGATGCGCTCCAGATCGTCCTTTAGGCTCGTGCGAGCGATCGTTCCAATCGGCAGCGCGTAGGTTTCGCTTGGGTCCGCGACCGCTACGCCGATCCGCTTTTCGCCCACGTCGAGTGCCATGATCGCGCTCATCGCATTTCCGCAACCGCCGCCGCCGAACGTGGCCGGCGACCAAGATGGTGCGCGACGAGAAGCTCCACGGCATCGGCGACGCGCGGCAGCGCCTGCACCATCGCCTGGCGGAGCTCTCGCGGCGCGGCGAGCGCGCGCAGATTCTCGAGCGCCACTGCGTCGAGCTCGGGCAAATCGCGCCACCGCTCGCGGCACGACGCATCGATCAACCCGCCCGCTTCCACGTCCACCCACGCGCTCGCACCGAGCGCGTTGCCGCACCGAACGCAAGCGTCGAGCGCAGGAGCGACCCCGAGCGCGTCGAGCAGTCGCATCGAAAAACGCGGCAAAAGCGTAGACGGAGCGTCGGATCGCGCAACGGCTGCAAGCATTCCCACGAGCAGCACGTAGACGTCCGCAAGCGCAAGCTCCGGTTCGGAGAACGCGTCCACCATCTCGCATGCGGCGGCGGCCACCGAGAATCGCCGCGGTTCGACGAGCTCGCGCCAGTGCTCGCGCAAGATCTCCGCGCCCGCAATGACGTCGAGCGAGCGCCCGCGGTGAATCGTCAACATCACTTCGTTTCCGAACTCGAGGCGTCCGCCCACGCGACTGCGACCGCGCCGGATACCTTTCGCCACCGCTTCGACCTTGCCGTGCTCGAGTGTAAAGAGAATCACGATACGGTCGGCTTCGCCGAGGTTGCGCGCCCGCAGAACGATGCCGCGCGCTTTATAGGTCCGCGCCACCGCCATGAACGAAGGCTACCCTTGCGAGAGCGCGTCGGCGGTGAACGGATATGGAAGCAACGCGGCGAGCGTCGTCTCGACCACGCCGTCGGGCGACGTGAACGTCACCGGCATGGCGCGATCGAACTCGGCAATGACCTGGCGGCACGTCCCGCACGGCGCGGTCATCGCGCCCTCGGGCCCGGCGACGGCGATCGCGCGAAACCGGCGGTGCCCCTCCGCGATCGCGCGCGCCAGCGCCGCGCGCTCGGCACAGAGCGAAAGACCGTAGCTTGCGTTCTCGACGTTGGCCCCCGTAATCACCGTTCCGTCGAGCGTCTCCACGGCGGCGCCGACGGCGAATCCCGAATAGGGCGCGTACGCCTGTGCTCGAGCGGCGCGCGCCGCTTCGATCAGCTCCTTAGCGGAGGGCATCGTGCGCGTTCGCCTCGCTGCGCTCGCCGCTGGGCTCCTGTCCGGTAACGCTCTTCGCGTGAAAGACGCGCACCGAAAGGATGCGCCGTCCGTAGGCACGCTCCACGCGCAAGCGCGTGTTGTCGTCCGCTTCGATCTCTTCGCCCTCCGACGGGAGACGTCCGAAACGTCCGACGGTGTAACCGCCGATGGTTTCGAAGTCCTCCGTGGGCAGGAGCGTTCCCAAGCGAGCGTTCACGTCTTCGACGTTGGTGCGCGCGTCGACGATCGCCTCCTCCGGCGAGACCTCCGCGATCGGCTCCTGCTCGTCGATATCGTGCTCGTCGCGAATCTCCCCGACGATCTCCTCGAGGATATCTTCCATCGTTACGAGGCCGGCAGTTCCACCGTACTCGTCGACGACGATTGCGAGCGAGAACTTGTCGCGCTGCATCTCACGTAGGAGCTCGGCGATCCGCTTCGATTCCGGCACGTGCACCGCCGGACGCATGAGCGCGCGAAGCGTAGTCGTGGAAAGCGTACCCGTCGCAAGCGCGATCATGAGCTCGCGGTCGTGGATCACGCCGATGATGTCGTCTTTCGATTCCTGATAGACGGGCAGGCGCGAGTGCCCCTCGGAAATGATGACGTCGAGCGCCCGCCGCGGCGACGCGTCCATGGAGACCGCGACCATCTCCGGTCGCGGGGTCATCACTTCGCGCGCGATGGTATCGCCGAACTCGATCACCGAGTGAATCATCTCGCGCTCCTCCTCTTCGATGACGCGCTGTTCGGCGCCGACGTTGACGAGTGCGCGGATGTCTTCCTCGGTGACGAAGATATGCTGCACGTTGCGGATCCCAAACGGCCGTAAGAGCAAGGCTGTGACGAAGAGAAACGCATTGGCGAACGGCGTGAGTATCCACGCGACCGCGCGCATAAGCGGAGCGAGGCGCAGCGCCCAGCGCTCGGCGTCGCTCGTGGTGACCGTCTTCGGCACGATCTCGCCGAAGAGCAGCACGACGAGCGACAGCGCCAGCGTCGAAAAGACGGCGGGATACGGAAGCCCGAGCGACAGCGCGAGGGTCGTGGCGATGGAGCTCGCACCGAGCAGCGCCACGGTATTTCCGATGAGGACGCACGTGAGGAAGCGGTTGCGCTCGTCGGTCAGGCGCACGATATCGTTCGCGCCGCGCAGGCGGCGTTCGGCCATCGTTCGGGCGCGCAAGCGCGAGACGGAGATCAGCGCCGCCTCGGACGCCGAGAAGAACCCGGAGATGACGATCAGCACCACGAGGGCGACGACATCGAACGCGTCGATGCTGTGGGTCATAGCGGGGGGTCGCTGGTCAAATCTGCGCCATTATAGCATACGCGGGTCGTGCGCCAGCAGGCAGAGACACGCCGCGCCGACGCCTACGAGCGGGCCGGTAAGGACTGCTGCCGCGAGCGGACGACGCGTCAAGGCGACCGCAGCCGCGAAGAGTATCGCCGCAACCGCAGGCCAGTAGCCGAATCTCGCCGATGCCGTAAAGGCGACGAGCGCCGCGATCGTCCACGGAACGGTTGCTCGCCCGCTGAACGCGGCGCCGCATCGCGCCTTCAGCAGCACCGCGAGCAACGCGCCCAGCCCGAGCGCGGCCACGACCGTCTGCGCGTCGAGCTGCGGAACTGCCGGCGGGCGATAGCCGGATACCCACGCGGAGATGAAAATCGCGAGCCCCGCGAGCACGGCTCCGATCGACGCGACGAGCACCGCACCGGCGGCGGCGTCCTTTGCGCGTTTCGCGACCGGGTGCAGCTCGAGCGTCGCGAGATCGACCTGCGCTTCGATCGCGGTGTTCATCAGCTCCAGGCCGAGAACGAGCGCGACGAGCAGAACGACGACGACGAAGGCCCACAAATTCACGTGCAACGCGAGAGCCACGACGAACGCCGCGGCGGCAACGATCATGTGCACGACGAGGTTCGGTTGAACGCGAGCGGCGTCGACGATGCCGTCCGATGCGTGTGCGAACGACTGCAAGAAGCGCGTCATCGCACAGGATACGGCCACGGCATGCCGATGCACTGTGCCAGGCGCCGCTCCTGCGCTTCCATGGCTTTGCGCTCGTGCGCTACGTGATGGTCGTGCCCCATCAGATGCAAGAGGCCGTGAATGAGCAGCCGTTCGAGCTCGCGTTGGAGCGGCGCACCATACCCGGCAGCTTGACGCTTCGCCGTCTCCACGCTGATCACGATGTCGCCGAGCGTATCTTCGGGTCCAGGGAGCGCACGGCCGTCCCTCATGGGGAATGACAATACGTCCGTTGCTTGGTCTTTGCCGCGGTGGTGATGGTTGAGCTGACGCATGGTCTCGTCATCCACGAGCGAGAGCGACACGGAGGAGCGCTCCTCGCCGAGTTCCTGCATGAGGCGGCGCGCCGCGATCTTCAGCGCGCGGCTGTTGGCGCCGCAGCGCCGCACGTCGTTGCGGAAATGAATCACTGCGGTACGTTGCCGTAGGCGCGTACGATGCGCGTTACGAGCGGGTGACGCACGACGTCGCCCTCTGCGAACTCGACCACTGCAACGTCCTCTACGCGTGCCAGCCGCTGCGCCGCGTCCACGAGACCGCTCGTCGCTCCAATCAAATCGATCTGCGTGACGTCGCCGACCACGACCATTTTCGATCCGGAGCCGAGGCGCGTGAGAAACATCTTCAGCTGGCCCCTCGTCGCGTTCTGCGCTTCGTCGAGGATGACGAACGCATCGGAGAGCGTGCGGCCACGCATGTACGCAAGCGGCGCGACCTCAATCGTGCCGCGTTCCATGTAGCGCGCGACGACGCCCTCCTCGAGCATCTCGCCGAGCGCGTCGTAGAGCGGACGCATGTACGGGTCGACCTTTTCGCGGAAATCGCCAGGAAGAAAGCCGAGCTTCTCGCCGGCTTCGATTGCGGGGCGCGAGAGCACGACGCGCGCGACCGCATGCGCTTTGAGTGCGCGCACGGCCATCACGACGGAGAGAAAGGTCTTCCCGCTACCGGCCGGCCCAATGCCGATCGTCAGCGTCTTAGCTTCGATCGCCTCGACGAAGTTGCGCTGGCCCGCCGTCCGAGGACGAATCTCACGCCCTCGCTGCCCTCGCAGCAGCGTCGTTGCCACCGCGCGGCCTGGACCGCCCTCCGTGTCCGCAACCGCGAGCGCCACGTCGTGCGGCGTGATCTGCGTTCCCTCCATTGCCGCTTGGAGCATGCGCGTGACGGCGTGCGCGGCACGCTCGACGTTGCGCTCCTCCCCGGTGAGCACGAGGCGGTCGTCTTCAGTGCGCAGGCGAACGTCGAGTCCTTCTTCCAGGGCGAACAGATTGCCGTCGTATTCGCCGAAGAGCGTAACGCGATCCGACAAGCGCTCGAGGCTGATGCTGCGGCTTGTCAAACGATCGAGGACCACTCGCGCAACGCGCGAGGCGGACCGAGCACTTCGAGCGCAATGATGCCGCGTGCGACGGGCGAGCCGCGTTCGAAGACGCTCCCTACCGAAAGTGCGCGCGGGCGCGGTGCAACGAAGCTCAGCATCGCAAGTGCAGGCGCTGCCTCAGGCGGTGCGGGGCGTACCGGAAGAGGAACCACGAAGCGCTTGCCGGGGGCGCCCTTCGACACGCCTGTCCTGAGCGAAGTCTCAGGGCTCAGGCTGACCCTCGGTTGGGCGCTAGGCGCGACGGCGTCAGGCTGATACCGGCTCGGGACTCGCGCGGGCGCCGGAGGCGACTGCACGAGCTGGCTCTGCTGCGCCCGACCTGCCGTGCGTCTCGCGCTTCGGACGACCGACGAGATGACGGCGATGAGGATGAAGACGGCCCAGATCAGACCGCCGAAATCCTGAACGTTCACGCTACGAGCTCATCGGCGGCTGTTGGGTCGCCTCCGACTGCGGCGGCGTTTCCGACGCGCCGATCGAGCCACGCATTTCCGTGTCTGCCTGGATGTTCCTCAGACGATAGTAGTCCATCACGCCGAGGTTGCCGCTGCGAAATGCTTCGGAGATCGCGAGCGGGATCGATGCTTCTGCCTCGACGACCTTGGCGCGCATCGCTTGCGTGAGCGCCTTCTGCTCTTGCTCGCCTGCAAGCGCCGCGTACTGTCGTTCCGCAGCTTTAGCCTGTGCGATGCGCCGGTCGGCTTCCGCCTGGCTCGTCTGCAGCTCGGCTCCGATGTTCTTTCCCACATCCACGTCTGCGATGTCGATGGAGACGATCTCAAAAGCCGTACCGGCGTCGAGGCCCTTCGACAGAACCGTCTTGCTGATGCGGTCGGGGTACTCGAGCACCTCCTTGTGGTCGGCGGCGGCGCCGACCGCCGCCACGACGCCTTCGCCGCCGCGTGCGCTCACGGTCTGTTCTCCCGCCCCACCGACGTAGCTGTCGAGGTTGCTGCGCACCGTAACG
>VFSW01011198.1_pt1 | contig 12628 bp, 11 predicted proteins | sample 5358111 | NCBI WGS metagenome assembly VFSW01 (sample SAMN11554181, study PRJNA540505) | mine drainage metagenome | isolation source: sediment from site ElyBrook_90M | place: USA: Ely Copper Mine, Vershire, VT | collected 2017
TGGGCGGCATGGGACTGTCTGTCGGGGGGTCCCTCCCCTGGCGAGGCCCCCCCGATCCTCATTCGCAATCCCCACGACGCGCTCAGGCATGGGATCACGATGATCACCCAGGAGCTCTCGCTCGTCCCTCAGCGGAGCGTTCTCGAGAACATCTTCCTGGGTCAGCTCGACCATCGCTTCGGCATCGTCCGAAGTGGCGCGACACTCCGGCGCTATCTGGCTTTGACAGACCGCGTCGGCTTCACTGAACTTGATCCCGACCGGGCCGTCGGGAGTCTCACGACAGCACAGCAGCAGCAGGTCGAGATGCTGCGTGCCTTGGCACGCGACGCGCGCCTGATCATCATGGATGAACCGACGGCCATTCTGGGGGCCCGTGACGCGGCACAACTGCTGAATGTCATCCGCCGGCTCAAGGCGGACGGCGTCACTGTGGTCTTCATCTCGCACTTTCTCGAAGAGGTGCTCTCAATCGCAGACGCGGTGTCCGTGTTGCGTGACGGCGCCCTCATCACAACGGGCCCCGCGGCAGGGTACACAAGCGCGGGGCTGGTCCAACACATGGTTGGCAGACCCGTCGACGTGGTCTACCCGGAGCCCGCAGCTGTCGATCGCAACTCGCCAGTCGTTCTTCGTGCGTCGGGACTTGTGCGTCGGCCATTCGTCCGCGGAGTCGACCTGGATGTGCGTCGTGGTGAGATCGTCGGGCTAGCCGGCCTTGTCGGTTCCGGGCGCTCGGAGACCGCACGACTCATCTTTGGCGCCGACAAGCCGGACGCGGGCGAGGTGAGCGTGAATGGCCATCTGCTGCACTCCGGGTCCCCCGTTGCGGCGATGGCGGCTGGCGTGGCGATGGTCCCTGAGGACCGGAAGGAGCAAGGGCTGGTACTCGTGCGGCCGGTCCGCGAGAACGTATCTCTGGCGTCGCTCGGAATGCTGTCGACCGGGGGCTTCGTGGGGCCACGACGCGAGCGTCAGGCTGTACAGGACGCGGCGCGGCGCACCGACGTCCGAGGCGTCACCCTCGAGAGCCCAATTTGGGCGCTTTCCGGTGGGAACCAGCAGAAAGCCCTCTTCGCCAAGTGGCTCCTGAGACGCCCCGCCGTCCTGATCGCCGACGAGCCAACCCGCGGAGTCGATGTAGCGGCCAAGGTCCAGATCCATCGGCTTCTCCGCGATCTGGCCGCCGACGGCGCGGCGATCCTCCTCATTTCGTCCGAAATCGAGGAGGTCATGGGTCTGTCCAATCGCACGTTGGTGATGCGGCAGGGCCGGGTCGTGGCGACCTTCGCGCGCGGAGACGGGACGCGTGAGCAGCTGCTGGCGGCTGCGTTTTCAGAAGCAGTGGCGGAGGAGCGCTGATGCTGGTGCGACTGCGGAGCGGCAGGGGTGTCCGGGACTACGGGATCCTCATCAGTTTTCTGGTTCTGTTTGCTGTGCTCTCGTTCTCCACGAGCACGTTTCTCACCGAGCAGAACATGGCCAATCTGCTCGATCAGAATGCGATCTTCGGCATCCTCGCATGCGCGGAAACGCTCTGCATCGTCAGCGGTGTGTTTGACTTGTCGGTGAGCGCGTCCCTCGCGCTGAGCGCGATCGTCGCAGTCTCCGTTGGCCAGGCAGATGGCTCGATCGCTGGGTTCGTCGCGGGCACCGCCACGGGCGGGCTGCTTGGTTTGGTCAACGGGCTCGTCGTGACCTACGGCAAGGTCAACTCATTCATCGCGACGCTCGCGACGAGCATCATCTTCCGCGGCTTGGCGCTCGTGCTGACGGGAGGCGACATCGTCACCACGAACACGGGGGGTTTCGGCGTCTTCGGCCAGAGCTCCGGGATCCTGGGCGTCACGCAGGCTTCTTGGCTATTCCTCGCCGTCGTGTTGGTTACTGGCGTTCTGCTTGCCAGCACCACCTACGGTCGAGCCCTCTACGCCGTGGGCGGCAACCTCGAGGCGGCCCGTTTGAGCGGTCTTCGCACGGGATTCGTGCGTACGAGCGTCTTCGCCCTCTCCGGAGTGCTTGCAGGAATGGCCGGCCTGATCGAGGCGTCCCGGACCAGCTCCGCGCAAGCGAGCACCGGGACAGGCTGGGAACTCACCGCTATCGCTGCAACTATCGTCGGGGGCACAAGCATCCTCGGCGGGGACGGGGCAATCTGGCGCGCTGTCGTGGGCGTCTTCATCCTCGCCCTGATCGGTAATGGCATGAACCTGGCCTCCATCAACTCGACGTACCAGCAGGGCGTTCAGGGACTGCTGATCCTGTTCGCTGTGTTGGCCGATCAGCTCATGCGCCGGAGGCAGTGACCCCGTGCGACCCGAACGTTCGGTCTCGTCCAGGCGGTCACGCGGCGTTGGGGCCCGCAGTCTGGCCCCACGGCCCCCCATACAAGGTCCCGAAGGGCCCGAGGGCGACAGAACGATCCAGAATCAGGCCTTCGCCCTCGCGATGGGGACGGAGATCCGCCGCCTCAGGCTGACCCGTGGCATGTCCTTGCGCGATCTCGCGTCAAAGACAGGGTTGTCCCCAGGCTTCCTCTCGCTCGTTGAGCGCGGGAAGAGCTCGATCGGGATGGCTGCGCTCGGTGCCATCGCGGCGGCTCTCGATACCTATATGGCCGCGTTGATGCCTTCCCCGGTGACCGTCGACGACGAGTACCGTGCGCCGCACGTTACTCGCGCACACGCCGAGCCGCGCGCGTGCATTCGGACGCCGAAGTTTCAATACGACATTCTCTCGTCCGCTTGGCCGGGGCGCACGCTTGAACCGATGCTGCAGACATACGTGCCGCACACGAGGCTGACCGGACAGCAGCACGGGCACGCGGGAGAGGAGTTCGCGTACGTGCTTGAGGGCCAACTGGTCTACATCGTCGACGGTGTCGAGACGGTCCTTCAGGCCGGCGACAGCATCCACCTCCAGTCAGGCGTCCCTCACGAGGTTGTCAACAACACGGATCATCCAGCACGCGTGCTGCTCGTCTCTAAGACGAGAATCCTGTGAGAGGAGCGTCTCTGGGGTGTTGCGCGGACCTTTGCTCTTCGCTGCAAGCAGTGGCCGTCTGAAGGAGTTCGTGACACGTGCTCCGCTGACGCGCGGCGTCGTGGCGCGGTTTGTCGCCGGTGACCAGACCGCGGATGCCGTCGCGGTTGCCGACGGATTGGGGCGCGAGGGGCTGCTGGTGACCGTCGACCACTTGGGCGAGCAGTCCCATGATCGAGCCGGTGCAGATGCAGCCTGTGCCCCGTACTTCGTGCTATTGGCGGCGCTCTCCGAAGCAGGCCTGACGGCCCGGACAGAAGTCTCAGTCAAGTTGTCGGCGCTTGGTCAGGCGCTGCCGGGCGACGGGGAGAAGATCGCGCTCGCACACGCACGCCAGATCTGCGCTGCGGCAGAGGCGGCGGGCACGACGGTCACCGTCGATATGGAGGACCACACGACCACCGACTCGACCCTGTCGATCGTACAGGACCTGCGGGCTGACTTCCCCCGCACGGGAGTCGCGCTCCAGGCGTACCTTCGCCGAACCGAGGCCGACTGCCGAGACCTCGCCGTGCCCGGATCCCGTGTGCGGCTCTGCAAAGGGGCCTATCGGGAACCGGCGGGGGTCGCCTATCAGTCGAGGACCGCCATCGCCGACGCATATGGGCGGTGCCTGAGGATTCTGATGGAGGGGGAGGGGTATCCGATGGTCGCCACCCACGACCCGGCCATGATCAGGCTCGCGGGGACCCTCGCCACCGGTACCGGACGCCAGGCAGGCGCCTACGAGTATCAAATGCTCTACGGGGTGCGGCCAGACGAACAGGGGCGGCTGGTCGCGTCCGGCGCTCAGGTGCGCGTGTACTTGCCGTACGGTGTGGACTGGTACGGGTACTTGGTCAGGCGTCTCGCGGAGAAACCAGCCAATCTCGCGCTCATCGCGCGTGCCTTGACTTCGCGCGGGTGACCATCACCGAATCAAGAGGTAGCCATGATGAGCCAAGTCTCCCCGCATGCGGACCGTATTCTGAAAGCCCAGCACCTCGCTCTGGCGCGAGGGGTCGACGCCCTCCTACTCACCCCGGGCACCGACCTGCGCTACTTGATCGGCTACGATGCGCTGCCATTGGAGAGGCTCACGTGTCTCGTCGTCCCAGCCCAGGGCGACCCGTCGATCATCGTGCCGATGCTCGAGAGACCGGCTGCACTCGCGAGCCCGATTGGGGAGCTCGGCATCCCTGTCGTGGCCTGGCAAGAGACGGATGACCCGTATGCTCTGGTTGTTGCAGCGGTACCGATGGCGCGTCGGATCGCTGTCGACGATCGCATGTGGGCCGCAAAGCTGTTGCGGTTACAGGCCTCCATCTCGGGCATCGATTGGGGCCCGGCGGGCGCGCTCCTTCGTGAGCTGCGGATCAGCAAATCCCCGGATGAGGTTCAGGCGCTGCGCAACGCCGCTGCGGCGATCGACCGGGTCCACGCCCGGATGGGTGAGTGGTTACGCGCCGGGCGCACGGAGCGGCAAGTGGGCAGGGACATCGCTACTGCCGTCGTCGCGGAGGGTCACGCGCAGGCTGACTTCGTGATCGTCGCGTCCGGACCGAACGGTGGGAGCCCGCACCATGCGCTATCCGACCGCCTGATCCGGTTCGGCGACCCGGTGGTTGTGGACATTGGCGGCCGGATGGCCGACGGCTACTGCTCCGACTCGACGCGAACCTACTGCCTCGGCGATCCACCCGCCGACTTCACCGCTTACTTCGGTGTCCTTCTGGAGGCCCAGGAGGCGGCGTGCGCCCAAGTTCGCCCGGGAGTGAGCGCTGCGTCTGTAGACGATGCAGCGCGTCGAGTCATCGAGGGGGCCGGATACGGGCAATACTTCGTTCACCGCGTCGGCCACGGAATCGGGCTCGACGTCCACGAGGAGCCCTACCTCGTGGCAGGCAACGACGACCCGCTCGAGCCCGGAATGGTGTTCTCCATCGAGCCCGGCATCTACCTGCAGGGCCGACACGGTGCACGCATTGAAGACATCGTCGTCTGTACGGCTGGCGGCGTGGAGCGACTTAACCTGCGGCCGCGCGAGCTGATGATCTTGGAGCCGTGACGCCAGTTCGGCGGGCACAGTCCTGAAACCGGGGCCCGGCCATGTCGATCCACCGGCATCGCATCGGCCACGTCGGGGCGAGTGGAGCGCAGGACGCCCCCCGGGCCCCGCACAAGGCGGGCGGGGAGTCCGTGTGGTCACTTCTGTCCGCGCTTGTCCTCGTCCGACCATTCGAGCTGCCAATGGGCTCAGCTGACCGCTCGCACCCCGCCAGGCCCCGTTGCCCAAGAGGGCTCCTCGCCGTCGTGGGCAACGGCGGTGGAGGCAGGCGCATCTGCCGGTAGGGCGAGCAGGATGCCGTGCGCCTCGGCATCGGGGGTCACCTCGATGGACGTGCTGCGGTGGCTGCCACCTGTCTTGTCTGACACGACGGCGATACGGCGGAACGCCGCGGCCGCCAGCGCTCGCCGACCCTCGTGTCCGTCATCCGCCACAGGCGGCTGTGCGACGTCCGGTATTCGATGGCATCCTCCGGCGTGACACGAGGGACTTGAGTGGGCGTTGTGCGGAGCGAGTCACGCTCGGTCCGCTTGGCCTCGATCTCCACCACGATGTCCGCAAGGTCTCCGTCCCGATCGGGCGAGACGAGCCCGGCGCCGAGCTGCCTGAGCCGCGCGTCCACGCGGGCGATTGCGAGACGGTCGATGCTCGTCGTCGGCACCGCCGTTGCAGCGAGGATGCGCTGGCGTGACTCTGGGCTCGGGGCAACGGAGTCGACCGGGAATGACACTCGGATCTGGCCTCACTCTTGAGTATAGAGTGCGGCGTCATTTCCACGCGACTACGCCTCGATGCCGGCCTTCGCCGCTGGAACGTATACGTAGCCATCCATGATCCGGCGCGCCGTCCGCTCCTGTGCGGCGCGGAGGATCCGCGGCTCGGGCCCGTCCTCCACGATCGCATCGACCCGCATGACCCCGCTCGGATGTCCGATCCGGACGGGCATGCCCGCCTCAGGTCGGTACACCTGAGCCACCACGGTGTCGGCGAGGAGTGCCGCGATTGCCGTGCACGTCGCCCCGGTCACCTGATACGCGGGATGCGGCCGCTGCATCGTCATGCTGCGGCCGACCAGGTTGACGTCATCAGCGGATATCTTCGATCCCGCGCTCGTGAGGTAGTCCTGCGGCGGGGCGACGATGCACATCTTCGGGACGGCCGGGCTCTGCTCCGTGGCCAGCGACGCGTCGGAGACGAAGCCCAACCGAGCGGCTGCCGCGCTTCGAATCTCCTCGAGCTCGCGCATCAACTTCGGGCGTTGTTCGAAGTCCGCCGGCAACTCTGTGCCCGTCAGCCCAAGGTCGGAAGCAAGGACGAACACGCAGGGGTTCGCGACATCGACCAAGGAGACAACGTATTCGTTGCCCCCGCTCGTGCCAAGCCGCTCGCGACGGAGGCCCGTTGGCAGTATGCCGCCCGTCATGCTGCCCCCGGAATCCGCGAAGTCGAGCCAGATGCCGGCGCCGGAACCGGGCACGCCGGGAATCACGGTGTCTCCCTCGACGCGCGGGACGCCATCGCGCACGGGCACGTCCGCGGTAAAGACCTTGCCGGTATTCGTGCTGTGGATCCGGACCGTCGTCACTGGCTCTCGGGCGTCAATGAGGCCCTGCTCGATCGCAAATGGCCCGACGGCGGACGACATGTTCCCGCAGTTGCCATCGTAGTCGACGACCGGCTCACCGACTCGTACCTGCCCAAACGTGTAGTCCACATCCGCGTCAGGCCGAGTCGAGGGGCCGATGATGGCGACTTTGCTCGTGAGGGGATGCGCCCCACCGATCCCGTCGATCTGCCGCGGATCGGGGCTCCCATAGATGGAGAGGAGCACGCGGTCGAGGGAAGCCCGATCGGCGGGGAGATCGCGTCGCAGCAGAAATGCGCCGCGCGAAGTGCCGCCTCGCATGAACACGCACGGGATCGCGAGCTGTTCGCCCCGCCAATGGACTTCAAGCCGACCTCGCGGCCAAGTCATTTCGTCGTTGGTCGTCGTCATGTCCCTTGCCTTCGCTGGTGTCACGATCCACGGAACGGTTCGCGCCTCGACAAGCCCGTCCTTCAGTCGGCTCCACTCGTGCTGGCGGCTCAGGGATCTCGGGTCGGCACTCCATGAACGCTAGGATCGGCCTCGCGACTTCGACAGCGGGTCGGTCGCCGTCTGGAGCGTCGATGTCCGGCGCGCGGCGCGACTGGGCGCGACTGATAAGGAGCGGGTTCGAGGGGTGGCTACGGCAAATGCGGACAGCGATCGGCCGCAGCCACTCGCGACTCAGCGGCCGCGCCTCAGTGCGCGCCAGACTCATCGGCTGCCCGCGCCCGATCCTCGACGTACTTCCGCTCCGTCCCCAGGACGTCGAAGTTCGCGAGATGCCGGCGCATCCTCTCCAGCTCTTCGCCCACCGGCGTCAGGTACGGCTTGCGCAGCTGCCCCGAGGGCAGGCCGAGCAGTTGGAGGATCGTCTTCATCGGCCGCGGCGTCGCCGGCGCGAGCACGTCGAAGGCTCGCGTGAGACGGAGCATGCTCATGTGTGCCTCAACGGCAGTCCCGACGTCGCCACGCTTGAACGCCTCGACGACGGTCATCGCGGTGTTGGGCATGACGTTCGTTTCGGAGGAGTTGAAGCCCCAGCCGCCCAGGCCGAGGTTCGTGATGGCCCATTTCGTGCCACCGCTGTAGATCTTCACCTTGTCGCCGAACGCATCGTGCATGTCGATGAGGTAGCTCGGCGATTCCTGGATGAAGTTGACCGCGATGATCTTGTCGGCGTACCGGTGGATCAGCCTGCTGAGCAGTCCGATGTCGAACTTGTAGCGCAGCCCCTGGTGTGAGGCGATGATGATCTTCGAGTCGATCTGCGTGATCAGCTCGTCGAAGTACGCCTCGAGTTCGCGGTCCGTCGGGACCATCCCGTGGCCCCCCTCGACAGCGTACAGCTGGACCGCGTCCACCCCGACCTTGATCGCCACCTGGGCATGCGCATACATCTGCGCGGCCGTGCGAGGCTCGAACGAGGCGGCGTAGACGGGGACCTTCCCCTTCATTTCCTCGACGCCGATCTCGAGGACGCGCTGCTGTTCAGCGGGAGTGAGCGAGTACGCTTCACCGCCGCCGCTGCCGCCCATGTAAACGCCGACTCCCGCGTCGCGCAGGCGCCGCAGGTGCGCGCGCAGCGTCGCCTCATCGAGACGGTCGTTCTCATCGAACGGCGTGATGCTGAAAGCGAATGCGCGCGGCTTCCCGTTGTCGATCACTCCTGCACCCTTTCTTCTGCGCTGACACCGTGTCCCACGAAGTCACCCGAGCCGGAGGAGCGCCGCGAGCACGGCGGCGTTCGGTTGATTCTCCAAGTCATCGACAATGGCCAGGAGCTTCGCCTGCGTCTCGGAGGGGATCGTGCCGGACGCGAGACTGACGAACTTTCGGCGGATCGCTGCACGATCGGGATCGCGGCTCGACTCCGCGTGCCCATCGAGGACCGTACCGTCCTTCATCCGGATCGTGACGAAGGCCTCGTTCCGGTCGCGGGTAGAGCGGGATCCGACGGACGCATCGCCGACAACCTCGATCCGCTTCGTCAGATCGAGCACCCGATCGTCGGCGAGCAGGTCGGGTCGGAACTGCCTTACGGATACGTCGCCCTCGAGCAGTTGGACGGCGACGCAGTACCGAAGGTTGAATTGGGCATTCGTGACATCACTCGGGGCATACGGACCGCCAATGTGCCGCGCGCCTGTGACCCCGATCCGGATCTGCACGCTGTCAACGGCATCCGCGCTCAGGCACGCCTGCTTCGCCATGAAGTCCCCGACGATGTCGCCGACGGGGTGACCCGCGCCGCAGGAGGCATACGCCTTGAACAGGATGTGCTCGCACGCGAGCGGGTCGCCCTCGCGCACGATGAGCGCGTCGTCGTTGCGCTCCTCGGGTGCGCTGTATGTCGCGGCGTAGCCCTTCGGGTGATCGTAGGCGTGGCGCGGGCCGCGGGCCCCCTTCGAGGCGAGCAGCGCAGCGAGCAGGCCGGCGCGGACCGCCTCGCCCGACGCCAGCGGTTTGCCCATCCCCTCCTCGGACGTGACGCTGAGGCCACTCGAGCGGATGAGGGCAAGCTCAAAGGCCGCCTTCATCGTCTCCGGGTCGAGGTGAAGTGCCCGCCCGGCCGCGACCGCCGCGCCGAGTGTCGCGTACATCGGCGTGCCGTAGAAGCCGCGATCCATGACGGTTGGCCCAAGCGCCTTCGAGATGCGAACCGAGGTTTCCCAGCCTGCGGCCGCGGCGGCGAATATGTCCGGACCGGACACCTGGCCGGTCAGCTCCGCGACGGCGAGGAGCACGGGATAGACGGTTACCGCCCCGTGGACGTTCCGGACGAGTCGATTCCCATCGTCGAGCTCGAAGCCGTTCAGGCCGGCTGCGTTGATCACCACGGCGTCGAGCGGAGCCGTCCGGGATCGCGTGCCCCATACCGTGGCACTCCCGGGTCGTCCGCCCGCCTGATCAAGCAGGGAATCTTTGATGATCCGCGTCGCCGGGAGCGTGGATCCGAAGAGGCCGCAGCCGAGTCCGTCGACGAGGTCATCGCGCAGGCGCTCGACGGCACTCCTCGGGAGATCCGCCACGGAGAGCTGGCTCGCCCACTCGAGCAACTGGTCGGTTGGGAGCGCCCGGGCGTCCTCCGTGGCGTTGCTCGTCATCCAAGGTTCTCCTGCCCACCACGCGATGCTCCGCCTCCGTTGCGTGAACGCTGTCCCGCCAATCGGCTCTCGTTGCCGACCGGAGCGACGGAGGCCACAGAGCCACTCATCGCTATCCCCTCTGCCGCCCGTCCTGCCACGTTGGCAAGTTGCCGAGTCCGACGATGGGCCATTGGTTCAGCTCCTGTTGGAGACCGAACCGGACGCCGCATCCACCGCGACCATGCCCGCCACGCCGATCGTTCCGGTGTAGAGGATGTCCATGAGTTCTGAGACGTCGTCCGCTCTCTCGAGCCCCGCCACCGCGTCCTTCACCTCGTCAGCCGCACTGCTGCTCAGGCATGCCTCCGCCGAGGCGTCGAACTTCGATGCCACATCGTCCCAGCTACGCAGCACCCGACGGGTGGCTGTCTCGGCGACGAGCGTGCGTCCATCCCGCATGGTGACAACCACACGGCCGTCCGGCGCCTCAGGGTCGTTTGTGATCCTCTCCATCAGGGCACGGACGGCAGGGTCGTGCACCCGGTCGTCGTCCAGCTGACGCAACCCGAACGCGCCGTCCGTGAGCGTCACTGCGATGAGGTACGGCGTCGAGAACCCTGCCTCTATCTGGTCGCGAGCCTGGGGCCGGAGGAGCGAGTGCAAGTGGAAGTTCGCCACGGCACTTTCGACCTGCGCCGGATCGAGGTGCTCGTCCCGCTGCAGCTCGAGCAGGGCGTCGATCTGCGGGTTTGCCGGACCGCACGCCGGGAAGGGCTTGCACTTCGGTGCCGTCTCCAGGTCGTAATGGGTGCCAAGCCCGTTGAGCAGGGCATCCGAGTCGAACTCGCCAGCCGGGCACAGGGCCTCGATGAGTCCCATCGGGGCCTCGAGGATGGCGGACTCGGCGGTGAAGCCGCGACGCGCGAGGAGCGCGGCATCGACGCCGTCACGTGCACCCTTGGCTGAGCCGAGCGACTTCGCCATCGTGCCGAGGTTGCGCCGGAATCCGCCTACGCTGACCGACGCGATGCCCATCGCGGTCGCGATCCCGCCGGCATCCAGACCGAGGAGGCGCGCGGCGACCGCAGCGGCGTCGAGCGGGGCGACGAGCCCGACGTGCCACCAGCCCCGATTCGAGACCCCGTGACCTTTCACCCGCTGCCCGTCGAGGGCCTTCATGAGACGCGCGCCGACCTCGCGGGCAGCGACATACGCCGCCAGGAATGCCCGGCCGTCGACGTGCTGCTGCTCGGCGAGGGCGAATGCCGCCGGCGCAACGTGGGTGTCGAGGTGCAGGCTGATGTCGTAATCGACGGCGTTCGCGAGATGGCCGTTCGCCCACGCCGCAAGCGATGGGGCCGTGCGGTACCCTGCCGGCCACACCGTCGCACGCCCGGGCGCACCAATCTCTCGGACGTGGTCGATCATGATGGTCCCGACCGGGAACCGCGACGCAGCAAGGGCACATGCGAGCGTGTCCAGGATCGCGAGCTTCACGTTCTCGACCGCCGCAGGTGGCAGGTCGGCGAAGGTCGTGCGCTCGACGAAGCGGGCGAACGTGGCCGTTATCCCCGGGACGTCGGTCGTGATCGCACTAGACATCAGCCTGCCTCCCTGTGGCGCCCCGCCACGCGTTCACGATCGTCTCGGTCTTCGCGAACAGCGCGAACGAGCGCAGGCACGCAAGTCCCCGCGCCTGCGCCTCTGGCGTGTACGCGCCCACAGCGTCCTCGGCGACGAGTGGGTAGAACCCAAGCGCCGCGGCGTGACGTGCGGTGAATTCGATCCCGATATCGGTCGCGACACCCGCAAGCACAATGCAATGCGCACCGCGCGCGCGAATTCGGGGCTCCGCCGCCGTCCCCACGAATAGCGACGGTGTCGACTTCTCGATCACGAGCTCGGCTGGGTCCGGGTCGAACCCCTCGATGAACGCGACGTCGTCGGTCCCGCGCACCATGTATGGCCGCAGGTCCGCCATCCGCTCCACGCCTTGCCTGCGCATGATCCGCCACACCTCGGTGTCGTCCATGAGCTCGAGAGGCGGAGCGACGTGTTTGCTCCGCACGATGAGCACGCCAGCGTCACGCGCAGCATCGCGGAGCTCCTTCCAGCGCTCCCTCAGACGGGCGAGGTCATACGCGTGGCCGCCGAGTCCGTTCTGCAGATCCCATAGGAGGACAGCACATCGAGACGGGTCGAGGAGGTCGCTAACTTCCCGTGGGAGTAGACGCGCTCGCGCCTCGGTCATGCTCCGTGCCCTCCTCCGACTGAACCCACGCCAACTGCTCGCTCCACCACGCTGAGTCCGTCGCCCGTCATCCGCGGCCCAGGATCCGCCGCAGCACGCCCAGCAGCAGCTCGACGTTCTCTGGGCGCGACGAGTAGCCCATGAGCCCGATGCGCCAGACCTTCCCGCGCAGGTCGCCGAGGCCGCCGCCGATCTCGATGCCGTAGTCGCGCAGCAGGCGGGTCCGCACGGCCGCGTCGTCGACGCCGTCGGGGATATGCACCGTCGTGAGCGACGGAAGCCGGTGCTCGGCCGGCACGTGGAGGCTCATGCCGAGCTCCGCGAGCCCGTCCCACAGGAGCTGCGCGTTCCGTGCGTGGCGTTCCCAGCGCGCCTCGAGGCCCTCCTCGGCGATCATGCGGAGCGCCTCGTAGAGCGCGAAGTTCAGCGAGATCGGCGCCGTGTGGTGGTAGGTGCGCTCGGGGCCCCAGTAGCGCTGCAGGATCGAGAGGTCGAGGTACCAGGTGTCGACGGGGGTGCGGCGCGCGCTCAGCTTCGCCTCGCCGCGCGGCCCGCTCGTGGCGGGCGCCAGGCCGGGCGGCGCTCCCCCGGCCATCTGCGTCCCGCGGGTCCCG
>VFSW01011199.1_pt1 | contig 12627 bp, 8 predicted proteins | sample 5358111 | NCBI WGS metagenome assembly VFSW01 (sample SAMN11554181, study PRJNA540505) | mine drainage metagenome | isolation source: sediment from site ElyBrook_90M | place: USA: Ely Copper Mine, Vershire, VT | collected 2017
CGCTTATCTTGTGAACCGGGCCTCCGACACGATCGGCCTGAGCCACGAAAACGCGACGGCCTGCATCCAAGGCTACGGCAACGTCGGTTCCGTCGCGGCGTTGTCGCTGGCGCGGCACGGCGTGAAGATCATCGCTGTCAGCGATGTGAACGGCGGCGTCTGCAACGCCCACGGCCTCGACCTCTGGAAGCTCAACGCGCACGTCGCCGAAAAGAAAACGGTCCTCGGCTTCCCCGAAGGCGAACCGCTCACCAGCGCGCAACTGTTGGAGACGCCGTGCGACATCCTGGTGCCCGCCGCGCTGGAGCGGCAGATCACCGAGGCCAACGCGGGCCGCATCCGGTGCCGTATCTTGGCTGAGGCCGCCAACGGCCCCGTCACGCCGGAGGCCGACGCCATCCTCGCCGAACGCCCGGAAATCTTCCTGATTCCGGACGTGCTCTGCAATGCCGGGGGGGTGATCGTCTCCTACTTCGAATGGGTGCAGGACCTGCAGAGCTTTTTCTGGAGCGAGGCCGAGGTGACGGACAAGCTGTTCCGCATCCTGGAGCAGTCGTTTGTGCAGATGATGGCGCTGGTTAAGAAGCAGAAAATCTCCACCCGCCTGGCCGCGCTGAGCCTGGGGATCCAGCGCGTCCACGAAGCCCGGAAACTGCGCGGCTTGTTCCCGTGAGGAACGACCGCGCCCGGCTGGCTTCCGGGATGCCGCCATTGACAGAACTAAGTCCGGAGATTACTGGTTCTATGCGATGGAACCAAATACGGACCACCCCGTCACGCCCGAGCGCATCATGCAGCTTGCCTGGGGCTACACCCCCACGTCGGTCATTGAAGCGGCGCTGGAGCACCGGGTGTTCGATCTGCTGGACGGCGGCCCCCGGACCGTGGCGGAGTTGGCCGCGCGGACGGGCGCTTCGCCGCGCGGCTTGCAGGCGATCCTGAACGCCTTGGTCGGCCTGCAACTGGTCATCCGCGCCGACGGCCACTACGGCTTGACCGAGGAGAGCGCCTCCTTCCTGGTGTCCACCAAGCCGGCCTACTACGGCGCCATCTTCCGGCACTTCTACCGCCAATTGCTGCCTAACTGGCTGCAGTTGCCGGAGGTGGTCCGCTCCGGGAAGCCGGTCCGCGCGGTCAACCACGATGGCGCGGGGGCCGAATTCTTCGCCGAGTTTGTCGAGTCGTTGTTCCCGCTCAGCTACCCGGCGGCGCAGCAACTGGGCGAGCACCTGGGCCTGGCCCGGTCCAACGGTGGCGTCAGCGTCCTGGACATCGGCGCCGGCTCGGGCGTGTGGGGCATTGCGCTGGCGCAGCAATCGCCGCAGGTGCGGGTGCGGGCCGTGGACTGGCCCCGCGTCCTCGAGGTCACCCGCAGCGTCGCCGCCCGGCACGGCGTCGCGGAACGCCTGACCACGGCGCCCGGCGATCTGCTGGAAGCGGACTTCGGCGGCGGTCACCAGGTCGCCACCATCGGCCATATCCTCCACAGTGAAGGCGTGGAGCGCAGCCGCCAACTGCTCCGTAAGACCTGGGCGGCGCTCGCCCCCGGCGGCACCGTGGCCATCATGGAATTCCTCTGCAACGACGACCGCACCGGCCCGCCGCAGGCGCTGCTGTTCGCCGTCAACATGCTCGTCCACACGGACGTCGGTGACACCTTCACCTTCCCGGAAATCAGCGCGTGGCTCCGCGAGGCGGGCTTCGTCAACCCGCGCCTGCTCGAAGTGCCCGCGGCCTCGCCGTTGGTGCTGGCGACCAAGCCGTAGCCCCAGTGGGCGGGGCTTGTGGTGAACGGAATCCCGCCCGACTTCAATACAATCAAGAGCACCGCGCGCGTCTTCGCCGGTGCGAGTGCCTTGCGCACCGCCATCGGATGGTTGTTTGTCACCAGCGCCGCCGCGGCTCCAGCCCTGTCGCTCGCCGGCGACGTGGATCTCCAGCCTTTGGCCGCACAGGTGAAACGGTTGATGGAAGCGTTGGATTATCGGGGATCGCCTTTGGCGGAGGGCCGACGACCGCGGGCCGCAGGCGTGCCAGCGCTTGGACGACTACCCCGCCGTGCAACCCCGGGCGGCGGTGGGACGGGCGTGCCAGCGCCGGCAAGATGGTGACGCGGGAAGGGAACTACTTCCACGAACCCGCGGCGCGGACGGATTACCGGGCCGGGCAGCGGCGGGGCGAACCCATTGGCAGCGGGCCGGTCGCGGCGACCGGTCGGCCGGCGCAGTCAACAGAACAGAGCCCAGCACAAAACCACCACCGCCTTCTTCAGTGCCATGAACGCCGAACATCATCGTTATGCCATTCGTTGCCTCCAGGCCCGCCGGCCAAGCGTCCAAACGGCTTCGTGAAGAGGCCGTGGTTTCTTTGTGCTTGACTTGTCAAGTCCTTTTCAGTTCTGCTTGATGCCGTGATGTGGCCCCTTAGCTTTGTCGCGCTAAACTGCCGTACGCACGCTTGGCTGCTGTCCCCGCTTTGCCTCGAGGCGCCAGAGAAGTTCCATCTCGATGTTGCAGAGGGCCGCCTCGCCCACCGTGGCGCTTCAGCTCATGCAATGCAAGGGGACCCGGTTCCGGGCCAACAACCACGCTGGCATATCTCCCTCGGGACGGCCCAGCAACCATCGCGCCCAATCCTGTCACCGGTGTCGCGGGACCGGCGTCACCCACCAACCAAGAAAGCGGTCCTCATCAAAACAAGGAAACCTATGAAACCAGTCCCTAAGCCAACCGGCCAAACGCAGCGGAACCTGTGGATTCGACTCGGTCCTGCCCTCGTGACGCTCCTTGCCGGAATCGCCGGCTTGCACGCGCAAACCGGGCCGTTCAGTCCCACGAATTGGCCCCCAACCATCAACCCCAACGCGATGGCGGACTACTTCGTTGTCGATCCGAACGCCGTTTTTTCAACTCCCGCCGGGTGGAGTCCGACGCTGTCGTTTGCCGGGGGCGGGGACCAGACCTACCAAACCGTCACGCTGGGCGGCTTGACGGGGGATCAATCGACCTCGACTTACCTGAACATTGCCGACTCCAACTTTGCCGTTTGGGCGAATACCCCGGTCCTTGATATTCTGTTGCAGGTGTATGGGAACGACAAGCTCTACAACGCGGACGGCAGCGGGCGCGGGGTGAGTTTCCTGACCGGGACGTTGCCTAATCCCTATGCGGCCGGGGCCGGCCCAGTCCCGCCCGGGGCCAACAACAGCCAATGGAACTGGATGTTGTTTAGCATCACCAACGGCCTCAACTCGGTCACCGGCCAGCGCTATGTCGGGTTCGTGCCGAGTCCGGCCCCCGCGGGCTCGCAGGACGGCGGCGTCAACAGCGGGACCCTGCGCATCCAGAATTTGTCGGGGATCATTGTGCGGGCGGTGGCGGTGGGCGAGCACGGCGCCTTTGGCACCACGAACCAGATCAACGTCTTCCCGCCGCCCCCGGCCTGCAACCCGGAACCGGCGGTGAACCTGGCCTTTGTGGATATCAATGCCAAGCTCACCAACAACCTGATCGTGCTGAACAACGGGGACCAGACGGTCACCTACCAGAGTAATGTGGGGCCTGCCGCCGACCAGCGCGCCGCGGTCCAGGCCACCGCCACCTACATGAACTTCGGCATTTTGAATGGCTATCTGGGCACGCCCTGCAACCCGCCGCGTCCCATGAAGGTGTGTGTGGAGTTTTACGACGATCCAATGTTGGCGGGGGCCAGCTTCGGCCCGGAAGCCTATGCCGCGGATAGCACGGGAGACCTGGCCACCTATGCGGGCCCGCTCTACACGCTGCAAGGCTCCGGCCAATGGGTCAAGGTAGCTTTTTGGGTCCCCAATGTGGACTTGGCGGGAGTCAACACGGCGCCTTTGACCGGCGGTCCCCGGCTGATCTTTAATGGCGGTTTCCCCTTCATTGACCGGGTGGAGCTGGGCGTCCAGCGGACCGGCACAAACGCCCTGGCCGGCTTGGACCCCGATGCAACCTATTACTTGGATCCCACCATCTGCACGACCAATTACGGGAACTATGCCGAGCTCGACTTGCAGCAGGGAATCACGAACAACCTGGACGTGGGCACCTCCGGCGGCGATCAAAACATGGTGGTGGAAATGGCCGGGCCAACGGGCGACCAGCGTTTGTCGGTTCGACCCGACGCGGGCAATAATAATATTCAGTTCGCGATTTTGAACCAGGTCTTCGGCCCGAATTACCAGGACGACGCGCGGGTGGCGCAAGTGCTCACTTACTACGATGACCCGGCGCTGGCCGGCGCGGTGTTATATCCACAGGTCTATCAGAGTTGGGTGGGCGGAATTTCGACCCTGAAATTCCCCAACGCCAATACGGTTGGGGTCACCTTGCAGGGCAGCGGCCAATGGCGGGATGCCTACTTTGAACTCCCCGACGCGAATTTTACCGGCGTGAACCAAGGCCCGCAGTCGCTCGTGCGGTATGAGACGATGCCCGCCAAAGGCGGGGATCCGACGACGGGCTACATTCACGTCACGCGGGTGCGCTACGCCGTCATCCGCCCCTGCGGTCCGTATGCCGGCGTGAATTTACTGCAGTCCAGCAAGCCTATTGCCGAGTACGGAGACACGGTCAGCGGTTTTCAGGACAGTTTCACCGGGGCCACGCGGAATACGAACTGGGTGGCGATCGGTCCCGGCGGTGACAACTATGTGCAGCAAGCCGGACTCCTGCGGGTGTTCGCCAGTCACGGCGATCCGAATCACCTGATTTATCAGGCGCCCGGCGCCAGCAATACCGTGGAAGAAGTGTTGGCCCGCATCCGGATCCTTTCGGCGCAAGGCGGGACTTGGTTCCATCCCGGCATCGGCGTGGGGATTGACCCTGCCAGCGGCCAGGGAATGAATCTCGCTTTCCGGGATGACGCGACGGAGGCGCCAGCCCGTCACTTCAAATTCAACGACGATGACCGCGGTTTTGGGCCAACCAATTTGGAAATGCCGTGGACGAACGGCGTCTGGTATTGGCTGCGCCTGCGGCAAGAGCCGAAGATGGACGGCACCAATACGGTGTTCGGCAAGGTCTGGCCGGCGGACTGGTCCACTCCGGAACCGGCCAACTGGCAACTCCTGTGGGCCGACGCGGCCGTGCCCACTCCGTACCGCAGCGGCTATGCCGGCGTTTCGGCTTCGAGCTTGGACGTATTGTCTCAGTTTGAGGTGAGTTACATCCTGATCAAGGCCGCCGGGTTGCCGGCCATCCAGGTGCAAGCCGCCGCGACCCCGCCGGTGGCGCAGCCGCCTTTCTATATCGATGGCGGCATCACGTTGGCCGGCACCAACGTGAATGTCTCCTGGTTCGGCATGGGCACCCTTCAATCGGCGCCCGTGCTCACCGGACCGTGGACCGACGTGCTCAACGCGACGAATAGCTACACCGCGCCCGCCACCAGTCAGGCACAGTTCTTCCGGGTCCGATACCCGTAAGGCGCGGCCGGGCTTGGAGGTTCCGGCGTCCGGTTCCTCCCAGCGACGCTGTTCGTGGCAGGGGATGGAGTCTTCCTCGCGCCGCCGAGGAAGCTCCCTCCGCTCCTGCCCGCCGGAGTGGCAGTGGCTCCGCCTCATTTCACCATGAACCAAAACCGTCATTTGGAATTGACCGGGTTGCTTTGGCTCGCTCTGGCTGGGTTCGGCCCGGCGCCAGCCCTGAACGCGCAGGTGCCCCAAGTCATCAACTATCAGGGCCGGCTTACCGCCGCGGGAGCCGATTTCAACGGCCAGGGCCAGTTCAAGTTCGCCTTAGTTAACAGCAATGGCGCCAGCACGTTTTGGAGCAACGACGGCACCAGTTCCGGCGGGACCGAGCCAGTCCACGCCGTCACCGTGGCGGTCAACAGGGGCCTGTTCTCCCTCCTTCTTGGCGACGTCGCGACCAGCAACATGGTGCCGATCGCGGCGGCGGTGTTCACCAATGCCGACGTTCGGTTGCGGATGTGGTTCAGCGACGGCACGAACAACTTCACTTTGTTGGCGCCGGACCAGCGTTTGAGCGCCGTCGGTTATGCCTTGATGGCGGCGAACCTTCCCGACGGCGCACTGACCAGCAGCAAACTGGCGCCGGGCGCGGTGCTGACCCAAAACATCGCGCCCGGCGCGATCACGAGCGTCCAACTGGCGGCCAACTCGGTCACGATTCCCGCGCTGCTCAACGGGGCCGTCACCGCTCCCAAGCTGGCGCCTGGGGCGGTCACGACGGCGGCCCTGGCCGACGGCTCTGTCACCCAAGCCAAGTTGAACTTCCAACTGGGTTACTTGAACGCGCAGAACCCGCCCTTTGGCGCCAAAGGCGACGGCGCCACGGACGACACCGGGGCCATCCAAGCCGCTTTGAATAACGCGGCGGCCAACGGTGGGGGAATCGTGTTTCTACCGCGCGGAAACTACCGGATCGCCACGCACCTGCGGGTGCCGGCGCAAACGACCCTGGCGGGAGTCTGGCGCGCACCGACCGCCTCCTCGCAATACCAGGGCACCACGTTGCTGGCAGTGGAAGGGGCCGGCAGCACCTCGAGTATTCCCTTCATCACCCTTCAGGGGAACAACTCGACGCTTGAGGGAGTGACCATCTATTACCCCAATCAGGTGATGAGCAATGCCCCCACGCCGTATCCCTGGGCCATTCGCGGCGGCGGCGGGGACAACGTGACGGTCCAAAACGTCCTCTTGGTCAATCCCTATCTGGGGCTGGATTTGGCGACCTATCCCTCGGGCCGCCATCTGGTGCGCGGCGTGTATGGCCAGCCGCTGCTGGTGGGCATCGCCGTCGATCAGTGTTACGACATCGGGCGGATCATGGACATCCATTTCTGGCCATTCTGGACGGGGGACACGCGGGTGCAGGCCTTTCAATCCAGCCGCGCCGTTTCGTTCGACTTCATGCGGACGGATTGGGAGGTCGTGCAGGACATCTTTTCCTGGGGGTATAACATCGGGGCCCGGTTCCGGGCTTCGGCTCATGGCGCCATGAACGGCCAGATGAGTAACATCAACTTCGACAACGTGGACATCGGCCTGCAACTGACCGACACCCAGCCCTACGCCGTCCACATCGCCAACTTGAACCTCGCCAACGCGGGGGGCGGCACCCACCATATCGGCATCCAGGCCCTGCCGGGCGCCAGTGACTTGAATGTGAACGGCGCGAGCTTCTGGGGCCAGATTCGCCAGCCGGTCGCCTGGGGCAGCCGGGGTCTGCTGACCCTCTCCAACGCGCGGCTGCTGGCTTGGGATGCGTCACTGCCGGCCGTGGACATCCTGGCCGGCCGGGCGCTGATCCAGGGGAATTACTTCGCCGACAGTATCGGCACCGCCATTCACGTCGGGCCGGCCACGGATCGGGTGATGGTTCTGGGCAACATGCTGACGGGAAACATCGTGTCTCTCTCGGGACCAAGAACTCTCAGCGCCAACAACCAACCTTGAGGGTTTCCGCCACGGCCTTGGCACGCCGCTCTTCCTCGCTTGGGTGAAACAGCCCGTCCTTTAACCGGTCAGGTTTCGCCTGGTACGAGGCCGGACTACGGCTTTGCTGGATCCGTATCCGGCGAGCGTGGAGCCTCCGAACGTGCCGGGCGCAGACGTTTCCACGCAATCCCGTCCTCCGCAGTATGAACGGCGGACTCTCCGGGTGTCGTCTTGATTTTCTACGTGTTCACCCCCCATAAGGAAGCCGAAGATGGTGGAAAAGATCCTTCGTAAATCCAAGCCGGCGTACCGCGGATTGCCGCGGCGAAGCAGCCCCCCGAAGCCCGTTGGACAAATCGCCGGCGTTGCCGGTGGTTCCTCCTTGGAGCAGTGCAGGAGGCTCCGCCACCGCGGTGCGGACGACTGGGGGGCGCGATGCCCAACCGCTCCGATCTCTGCGCACGCGGTGTGCAACCGTTGCTCACCACGGCGCTCGCCAATGGCGCGATTTCGCGATTTCTGGGCAGGTACGCCGTCTGGCGCGCTGGCACGCCCCGTGCATTCCCGTCGGACAATTGCAGACCGGCGCGCGCGGTTGCGCACCGGGACGGCAGGTAAGAAAGCGAAAATGGACCTATGCCAGTGCTTGCCAAATTCCAAGGCATCGTGATGCGAATGCTGAACCACCAGACGTTCGGCACGCATCTCCACGCCATTTACGGGGAAGCGGAGTTGGTGATCGGCCTGAATCCCGTGCGCATCATTCAAGGCGAGGCGCCGCCTTGGGTCAGCGCCCGCGCGTTGGAATGGGTGCGAGCGCATGAAAGCGATGCTCGCTTTCGCACGACGCCTTCGCCCCGTGACCCTATGTCCGCGGCTTGCCGCCGTGGATCGCGGCCCGTCTCCGTTCTCACGCCGAGGAAACCGTCCTGGACCGGCACGGGGACTTGCCAACCGGCTCCGGCATGGTATTAAGAGCGCGGATTGGACTGTTGATATGATCGCATTCGCAAGCGTTTCTGTGGGATGCGCGGCGCTGCTCGCCGCGTTCGGCCTCGCGGCGTTGGTGTCACACGCGCTGGGCGACCGCCAGGATCGTCGCCGCCGTCGCAATTACCGCCGCGTCATCTCGCGCGCCAAGCGGCCCGTGGTGATGTTGAACGTGCGCACCGGCAAGGCGTAAAGCCAGCGGCGTGCCGGTTCGGAGCGATCCGGGAGCGGGCGCCCGCGTCCGGGTTCAGGTGCGCCACCCGGCGGCGCGCCGTGGCGGGGTGCCGGCGGGCTGCAACGGTGGTTTCCCGATGAGTGGACGGACTGACCGTTTCGAGTTCGAACGCGTGTGGTGGACGCGGGGAGTGACGCGGCTCGCCGGCGTGGACGAGGCCGGTTGCGGGCCGCTGGCCGGGCCGGTGGTGGCGGCCGCGGTGATATTGCCGGCGGTATGGATGGAGGACGATCTGCCAATGGAATTGAAAGGACTCAATGACTCCAAGCAGCTCACCGGGAATCAGCGCGAAGCCTTTTTCGCGGTATTGACCGCCCGGGCGGATGTCCGGTACGCCGTGGCCGTCGTGGAATCGGCAATCATTGATCGCCTCAATATCCGCCGCGCGACGCACCGCGCCATGAACGAAGCCCTGGCGATGTTGGATCCGTCCCCGGACCACGTGCTGGTGGACGGCCATCGCGTGAAGGAATTGCGTTTCCCCCACACCGCCCTCGTCAAGGGCGACGCGCGCAGCTACTCGATCGCCGCCGCCAGCGTGCTGGCCAAGGTCACGCGGGACCGGTTGATGCTCGAATATGATTGTCAGTGGCCAGCCTACGGCTTCGCGCGCCACAAGGGCTACGGCACGGCGGCGCATCTGGCAGCGCTGGCGCAGCACGGTCCCTGTCCCATCCACCGCCGCAGCTTCGCGCCACTCAAGCCGGTGGAGGGGGAACTGTTTTGAATCCGAATGCCGGACGCCCAGAACTGAAGGAACGCGCCATGTTTGGATCGGAGAGGCGGGCCAAGATCGTCGGGAGAGGTACTGGCTCGCGGAGGGTCTTCGGGCTTCCGCGTTGCAGTTTCGTTCCGGTTTCGGGTACCGGCTTCGGGGGGCTTCCTGAGCGCGCATGAGCCTTTGGGAACGCCTGAAGTCGCGGCTCGCGGGGCCGGCGAAACCAGAGCACTTGCGTCGCGGGGTGCTCGGGGAGCGCGCGGCCAAGCGCCACCTTCGCCGGTTGGGCCTGAAGTTTCTCACCGCCAACTTCCGCTCGTCCCGCGGCGAGATTGACCTGATCTTCCGCGACCACGACTGCCTGGTGTTCGTGGAGGTGAAGACGCGCTCGTCGGAGGACTGGGTGAGGCCCGCGGCGGCGGTCAACGCGCACAAGCGTCGCCTGCTCTCCCAAACGGCCTTGGACTACCTGAGACGGCTGAACAACCCGCCGGTCAAGATGCGCTTCGACATCGTCGAGGTGCTCCTTCGGGATGGCGCGGTGCGCGAGGTGCGGCACCTGCGCAACACCTTCTCGTTGTCCGCGCCGTACCGCTACGGGTGAGGCGGCAGGGAACCCGCGTGGCGGCTGCGGAGGGCGTTCCCCGGAGCGGGGTGAAACAAATCCTGGCGGACCGGAGATCAGTCCAGCCGCTTGACGCGGATGTTCTTGTACTTCACGACGCTTTTCGGATCGTGGGCCTGCAAGGCGAAAGTGCCCTCGTCCAGTTTGCGGGTGAAGTCCTGCCCGGCCTGGACGCCGGGCGGTTCGTTGTATTCGAAGACCCGCTTGCCGTCCACCAGCACCGTGACGCTGTGGCCGCGCACGATGATTTCCTGCGTCCACCACTGGTCGTCTTTCGCCGGCGACTGCGCGATGTTGACGACGCCGTAGAGGCTGCCGGTCTTGATCCAATCGCTGTGGGTGTTGTTGACTTGGCACTCGAAACCGTATTTGGGCCAACCCACTTCCTGATACTTGGAATGGAAGTAGATGCCGCCGTTCGCGCCGTGTTCCGTGTAAACGTCCACCTTGAGGTCGAAATTCTTGAACGGCTTGGGATCGCCGACATAAAAGAGATGGCAGCGGTTGCCGTGGGTGACAAACGCGCCGTCCTGCACCGTCCAGGTGCTCGCGCTCTCGGTGGCGGGTTTCCAGCCGGCGAAGGTCTGGCCGTCCATCAAAGGCACAAAGCCCTCCTCGGAATCCGCGGCCCCGAGGAGGCGGGTGCTGATCGCGGTGAGGGCCAGTCCAGTCAACAGAATGCGTTTCATGGCGAAAGGGGGTGGGAGGCTGCGCCGCGGGGAAGACTGCTACTGACTCGCCGGGATCGGGCGAATCTTGATGTTACGGAAAGAAACCTGGCCGTGGTCGCCCTGCAAGGCGATGTGGCCGCGGTCGAACTTGGCGAAGCCCGGCATCTTCGCGAACTTGCTTCGGGCCACGCGGGCGTTGAAATCCTCGCTCCCCAGGACGTACTCGAAATACTTCACGCCATTGATGTCGTGCTCGCACTTGGCGGGCGTGACGAGCAAACGGACGTGGTTCCATTCGCCCACCGGCTTGGTGGCGTCGAGCGTCTTGCCGGTGCTCGGGTCGATCGGCGGCTGGTAGAGGGCATAAAGCCAGCCACAGCGAATCGGATCGCTGGCTTCCTTGTTGTCCTCGAGCTGGAATTCCGGCCCGGTGGCCCAGACCGCGCCGCCTTCATCGGCGACGTGGAACATGATGCCGCTGTTCCCCGCCACCGAGATGTTGTAGTCGAGTTGCAGTTCGAACCAGTCGTATTGGCCCGTGGTGACGATGTCGCCGGCGTTGTGCGGATCGGCGCAGACGAGCGCGCCATCCTTCACCTGCCAGCCGGGGCGGACGCCCTCGCGTTTGAAGTTGTGCCAGCCGTTGAAGTCCTTGCCGTCAAACAGCAGTTGCCAGCCCGCGGCTTTTTCGGCGTCGGTGAGCGTGTTGATGCTCGACTCATCGGCGGCGGTAACACGGAGGGCCAGGGTGGCGGCGAGCGCCAGTGGAATCAAGAAAACGCGTTTCATGGCGGCAGATTACGCCTTCGCCACGGCCCCGCCAAGCGGGAATATCGGCCGCCACCAGCCGAATCCGTACGGCGGTCGGCCTCAGACGAGAGCCCCGATCCTCCGCAACCGAAGTGCCGGCTCGCCGCAGCCCCGCGACCGCGCCAGATCCACCTCAAATTCCGCCACCCAGTCGTTGTGTCCTTCGGGATCCACCAGCATTTGCTGCACGCGCCAGGTCTGCTTGTCTTCGGACGGGGTCACGTAGGTGTGGCGCAAGTTGCGGGCCTCGGGCGTGAGCAGGAGTTGCTGGTGCTCGGCGAGGTAGGCATCCAGGAGTTGCGCCAGTCGGTCAGCGGTCCAGAGTTCGTCGGGGAGCACAGGCCGCTGACCTGTGGTTTCCGGCGGCTCGCCGGAAACACCGCTCGCGCTGTTTGCCTCCGGCGAGCCGCCGGATGCCACACGCGGGACGCGTGTGCTCCCCGCCAGCGTCTCCAGCGCCGCCTCGTAGTCTCCGATCGCCAGCCCGCGCAGGAACGTAAAGATACGATTGCGAATCATCGCCGTGAACGCCTTGGTGTCGCGCGTGATGTCCGCCGCCGCTTCCTCCGCGCCGGGCGGACGCAGCTCCATGCCGGCATCCTTCGCCTGTTCGGCGACAAGGCGGCGTTCATAGTCCGGGTCGCGCATTTTCTCCCACTCGTCGAGCAGGCTGGAATCCACCGCCCGGATCATCGTGCCGAGGTAAAGCTCCATTTCGCGCACCGCATCGGTCTTGGCCGCGTCGGGCACCGTTTGCTTGAGCACCTTGTAAACGCTGTTCAGGTGGCGCAACAGCAGGCCCTCGGCGCGCTGGAGTTCGTAGTCGCGGATGTAGTCGGCAAAGGAGCGGAAGTTCTCGAACATCTCCCGCGCAATGCTCTTGGGCCGGATATTCTCCTGGCCGACCCACGGATGCTTGTCGGCAAAGGCGTTGAACGTGGAGTAAATGAACTCGCGATTCGGCTTCGGGTATTCGAGTTCCTCCAGTTTCTGCATCCGCTCGTCGTATTCAATCCCTTCGGCTTTCATCGCGGCGACGGCCTGGCCCTTCACCTTGTCGAGTTGCCTGCGCAGGATGAGGTCCGGGTCTTCGAGGATGGACTCGACGAGCGTGAGCAGCACCAGCGCGTAATCCTCCTGTTCCGGGTTCAC